>Ga0316628_100003697_pt1 | contig 11824 bp, 10 predicted proteins | sample OWC_Aug_M2_C1_D5_FD_207648 | JGI IMG/M metagenome (GOLD analysis project Ga0316628, IMG submission 207648) | Wetland soil microbial communities from Old Woman Creek delta, Ohio, United States - OWC_Aug_M2_C1_D5_C | ecosystem: Environmental > Terrestrial > Soil > Wetlands | place: USA: Ohio...
CGAATTCCTCGGTAGGGGCGCGGCGTGCCATGCCCGCGGACGCCGTAAGTCGGGCATTTTGCCGACATTTCCTGCCTGCAGATAATCGTCTTCGCCGCCGGCCGTGCGATCTTGCCCAATTCACCCACAGGTTCGGGATGTCCTATCCCCGAATCCGACCTGTAAACATGTTGTTTTTCAATCCGCAAACCCCAAACCGCAAACCGCAAACGCGAGGCGTATAATGGCGGCAAAACAATAAAGGAGAGTTGTCCGCCATGTTGAAAGAACCGGAATCCACGCGAAGGGAGTTCTTGAAGAACGGCGCCAAATCGGGCGCGGCCTTCGCCGCGCTGGGCGGTATCACCTTCATCACCGAACCACGCAGGGTGTTCGGAGCCAATGACCGTGTCCGGATCGCGGTGATCGGTGTGCGCGGCCAGGGCTGGGCGCACGTGCAGGAGTATTCAAAAATCCCGGGGGTTGAAGTTGCGGCGCTTTGCGACGTGGACGAGGCGATCCTGAACAGGCGCCTGGGCGAATCCGAGAAGCTGCCGATGCTGAAGAAGCCTGCGGGCTTCGGCGATTTCCGTAAATTGCTCGCCGACAAAAATATCGACGCGGTCTCCATCGCGACGCCCAATCACTGGCACGCCCTCCAGGCGATAATGGCCTGCCAGGCCGGCAAGGACGTGTACGTGGAAAAACCGATGTCGCATCACGCGTTCGAGGGGCGCCAGCTGGTACGCGCCGCGGAGAAGTACAACCGCATCGTCCAGCACGGCACCAACAGCCGGTCGGGAAAGGCGGTAATCGAAGGCATCCAGAAGCTGCGCGACGGGCTCATCGGCGAGGTCTATCTCGCGCGCGGTCTGTGCTACAAATGGCGGGACACCATCGGCAGGGCCAAGCCGGAATCCGTGCCGCCCGGAGTGAACTACGATCTGTGGACCGGCCCGGCGCCGATGAAGCCATTCACGAAGAACCGCTTCCACTACAACTGGCATTGGATTTGGGATACCGGCGACGGCGACTTCGGAAACCAGGGCATCCACGAACTCGATGTTGCGCGCTGGGGACTGGGCGTCAAGTACCCGACCAAGATCGCGGCCATCGGAGCGCACGTGATGTTCGACGACGACCAGGAGACTCCGAATGTCCTCAACGTTGCTTATACCTTCAAGACGCCCGACGGCAAGGAACGCGTTCTGGAGTTTGAGGTCCGCCATTGGATGACTAATCACGAGGCGGACATCGGGACGGCGGGATTTGGAGGCGGCGTTCCCGCGGCCCTGGGGAATCAGGCCGAAGCCCGGGCACAGAAAAAGGTAACAGGCCCTCAGAACACCATCGGCAACATCTTCTACGGCTCCAGGGGGTACATGGCCATGGACGGGTATGATTCCTTCAAGACCTGGCTGGGAGAAGAACAGGAACCAGGGCCGCAAGGCAAGGCCGGCGGAAACAACTGGGGCAATTTCATCGACTGCGTGCGCAGCCGGAAGAAGGAGGACCTGAACGCGCCCGTGCAGGAGGGACAGATTTCGACAACCCTGCTGCACCTGGGCAACGTGGCTTTCCGTGTCGGCCGCACGCTGAATTTCGACCCGGTGAAGCTGGAAGTGATCGGAGACGCGGAAGCCAACCGCCTCCTGCGCGGCTCGTACCGGGCCCCTTACGTGGTCCCGGAGCAGGTTTAGCGACTCCATCGACTTTTTTCACCACCAAGACACGAAGGCACCAAGTCCGTCAAGAAATACACTTTGGGTGGTCCTTGGTGTCCTTAGTGCCTTGGTGTCCTTAGTGCCTTGGTGTCCTGGTGGTGGCTTTGGTCATGATTGCTTCAGGCTCGCGAGCGCGACGATGATCGCGATCACCACAAGCGCCGCCGCCACGGCGGCCGCGATCTTCCACGGGCTGAAGGGCCGTTCGCCTTGAACCTCGCCGGTGCGGGCATTGATCAGGATGCGGAATATCTTGTCCCGGAAGCGATAGGCGCTCATCCAGACGGGCAGCAGGATGTGCTTGAATGTGATCTTTCCGTACTGCGTCTTGACGGAGTGTATGCGCTGCTCGTCTCCGCCGATGTCGCGCCTCACGCTCTCGCGGATGCCGGCTTCCATTACCGCCTGCGCCTGTGTGAAGCCGTCGGAGAGGTCGACCTGGTAGCTCTCCGCCCGGAACCCGCTCAAGTATTCGTCAGCGTAGGCCGCGAGATTCTGCAAATCCCACGGCTCGAGGCGATCCGCGTATTTCTTTGGAAGAGACTTGCTGGCCAGGATCAGGATATCGTCGAAACTGTTCCACACCGTGCCGCTGACACCCGTCCAGCGGGTCTTCATCACCTGGCGCTCGCGCGTGACCGTGCGCCCGTTTTCCTGGGTGGTGTACGTTTCGGTCACCCAGTAGTGGTCGCCGCGCTCCCCGCGATAAAAGCTCGTCGTGTCGGAATCGTAGGTCCAGAAGGGCACGTAGACGCCGGCGAGTTTCTCCTCGGACTGCGCATAACTCTTCAGGTCGCCCGGGGCAAACCACAGCCCCTTGATCCACTTGCGAAAGTCCTCGAATGCCTCCTTCTGGGTGACCTTGAAGGGCAGGACGTATTTCGGCTTGATCAGCCGGGAAGACTTGCCGGTAAACACCATGTTCGCGCCGCAGAATGGACAGATGCCGGAAGCCGCGTCCGGAGGCATGGTGGTTTCGGCGGCACACTTTTCGCATTTGACTCTCTGCGCCTCGTGGGTTTCCTGCTCGTTGGCGGCTTGCGAGAGATAGGCCCGGAAATCCAGTTCTTCAATCTGTTCCTCGGACTGCGGGATGGCATTTTCGAAGCCGCAGTAAGCGCATTTGAGCGAACTCGTTCCTGGGGCGAAGTCCAGCTTTGCACCGCACTGTTGGCACGGGAACTGCTTCTGTGTTGGAGTTTCATTCATATAGGAAGATCACAGGAAATCACCACCAAGACACCGGGTGCCTGGTGCCTTGGTGGATTGGTGGTTAAGAGAAATGATCAGGCGGTCGGGGGAAGCGGCGGAGGCATGTTTGCGAACAGGGACACGAGTGCGGGCACCTGGCCTGCCGGAGTCCACTGCGCCATGCCCTGGGTCCACACCAGCGTCTGCGCGGTCAGCCGGCCGGAAGCTGCCTGGGAACCCAGCGTCTGCATGTCGAACGGTCCGGTCTGCTGGCCTCCGATCGCGACGAAGTAGGTCGCCGCGCCGGGAATCGGCGGCGGAGCCGCGCCTGCTGCCGGTGCTGCCTGTTGCGCCGTCAGCGCCTGTCCGATGGGAGCGGCCATTGCCATGCCCATCCCGAGTCCGGCGCCCGCAGCTGCAAGGCCTCCGGGATTTTTTGCGGCGTCGGGAATGGAGTTCGCAACGTTAAACTGCGTGTATGCCGCCAGGTTTCCCACTACCCCCATACTGGTGCGCTTGTCCAGCACTTCCTCTACGGCCGGCGGCAGGGAGATATTTTCCACCAGGAGCTTGGTCAGCTCGAGCCCGTAACTCTCGAACTCCGTGGAGATCCGCTTGGTCAGGAACTCGCCCAGTTCGCCGTAGTTGGCGGCCATGTCGAGTACCGGGATTTTGGCCTGTCCGACAATGTCGGCAAAGCGCGACACGATGAAGTTGCGCAGCTGATTGACGATTTCTTCGACCGTGAACCTGCCGTCGGTGCCCACGATCTGGCGGATCAGCACGGCCGGGTCTTTCACCCTCATGACGTAGGTTCCGAATGCCCTGATACGCACGGGCCCGAACTCCGGGTCTCGCATCATGATCGGATTCATGGTGCCCCACTTCTGGTCGGTGAACTGCCGGGTGGAACAAAAATAGACTTCCGCCATGAACGGGCTGTTGAATCCGTATTTCCATCCCTGAAGAGTCGACAGGACCGGAAGGTTTTTGGTCTCGAGGGAATACATGCCGGGGGCGAATACGTCGGCGATTTTGCCCTCGTTCACGAACACGGCGGCCTGCCCTTCGCGCACGGTCAACTGGGCGCCGTACTTGATCTGGTTGTTGTAGCGTTCGAATCGATACACGATCGTGTCGTTGGTATCGTCGATCCACTGCACGATGTCGATAAACTCGCCGCGCACCTTGTCCCAGAGGCTCATCAGAATACTCCTAGGTCAGAGTCAATACAGGCGGCCGCCCGACGCCCCATCAACAACCGGCCGCGATCGAAACAATGTACAAAAGCATAGGGCCGCCTATTCGACCGTGCAACAGAAAACCGGGCGAAGCGGGAACTGTCTGTTTCCTAAAATCCGGACATTTGATTCTCTCGATGCACGCCTGGTTCGATCCCATCCTGGGGAAGGGCTGAGTCTGGTACCGATAAGCAGGAATGCCAGGTGACACATACACTCACCTCAATATATGGGGACGACCGCCTTTCGCCGGGATCTCTGAATTGCCCCAGATGGCTTTTGGAGTCTTACGAATTCCTTCTCGCCTCGGCACCGATCCCGGCCAGCCCCCGATCCGCCTCACGGCCTGAATATTTTCAGGTCCAAGTCCTTTACCGGCCGGAAGAGCTTCAAATTGCCGGTCGCCAGCACCATGCCGTTCTCTATCGCCGTGGCAGCGACGATCGCATCGCCGGCCCGCATCCCGCTGGAAATCCCGTACTCCTCGACATAGACCAGTGCACGATGTTTTCTGTCAACGGCAGAACCGTGAATCCAAAATCGGCCAGAAACCTCTTCACCGTTCTCTGCTGCTCCTTGTTTTTCGCACATTGCAGCAATTCCATCAGAGTCTGAACGGACAGGTATCGGTCGGCCTCGCGCTCGATCAGCGAGGCAGCCTTGCGATTCCCCCTCTGTACCCAAACAAACACATCGGTGTCAAAGATCATCGCGGCCGTTCCTGTGTTTGTTCATTGCGCTTGGTGTCTTGGAGCCTTGGTGGTTACAGGTTTGTGAGATTGTACGGGTCAGGAGAGACCTTCGACGAATTTCTGGAGTTCGGCAATCGAGGAATCCGCGATCAACCGGAATACGAAAAGACGGCAACCCTCGGGAAGGGCCTTGGCTGTAAATGCGTCGGCACTCCAGCCAGCCGCGTCGCTCCAGGTCACGATAGGCCGCGCTGACCGTGTTGGGGTGAAGGTGAAGCCGCCGCGCGAGCTCGCGTGTGCCGGCCATCTTCTCGCCGGGCGACAGATCGTCGCTGAGAATCCCGAGGAGAACCTGGGTAGCAAGCTGTTCGCGCAGAGGAACTTCGCTGCGCCACGAGGCACGGACTCCCCGATCCGTGCAATTCGTGTAATCTCTGGCTGTCTTTTTCGCGGTTGCCAGCCGGCGGCTTTTCCCGTAACTTTTGAGTTTTTGCCGTGAGGTGGCTTGTGATCCGAGGCGCGATTTTCGATATGGACGGGGTCCTGGTGAACAATGCGCGGTATCACATCCGCGCCTGGCAGCAGCTCGGGAAAGAACTGGGGAAGGAGTTCCGCGCCGAGGACATCCGCCGGGTCTTCGGCCGGCGCAACCGCGAAATGCTGGCCGTGCTGACCGGCCGGCAGTATCCCAAAGAGGAACTCGAGCGGATCACCGGGCACAAGGAAGAGCTCTACCGGGCGATCATCGGGCCCGAAATCGTACCCATGACGGGACTGGTGGAGTTCCTCGGACAGTTGAAAAAGGCCGGCCTGAAGGCGGCCGTCGCCACAAGCGGCCCGAAGGAAAATGTCGAATTTGTCATGGAGAGATTGAACATCGGGCAGTACTTCGATGCCATCGCGACGGGAGGGGAGGTTCAGCGAGCCAAACCGGCTCCGGACATATTTCTTCTCGCGGCTCAGCGCCTTGGCCTCCCGCCTCTGGAGTGCGTCGTCTTCGAAGACTCCACCGCCGGCATCGAGGCGGCAACAAGCGCCGGGTGCCCCTGCATCGCCCTTTCCACGACCCACACTCCCGCCGAGCTGGCCCGCACTTCCGCACTCAAAGTCTTCCCGGATTTCAAGTCCATAGAAGTTGCCGACCTCACAAAACCGACACCAGGACGCCAAGGCACCAGGATGTAATCCTCGGTGCCCTTGGTGTTTTTGTTGTTAAGCAGGGACGCGCGGGTGTTCCACGAGGACGCCTTTGTCCAGGTAAAAGCGCGTAGTGGCAAACGCGGCTGCGCGCGGGTCGTGGGTCACGAGGATGATCGTCTTGCGGAAGTGTTCGTCCTTGTTGAGTCCGGCCAGGACCTTCATGACTTCTTCTGCCGATTCGGCGTCGAGGTCTCCGGTCGGCTCGTCGGCGAGGATGAAGGTCGGGTCGGTGATGATGGCGCGGGCGATCGCGACGCGCTGCTCCTGTCCGCCGGACAGCTGGCGCGGATAGTGGTCGGCGCGGTCGCTCAGCCCCACGAGTTCCAGAGCCTTCAGCACGTGCTCGCGCCGCTCTTTGCGCGAGAGATGCGTCAGGAGCAGCGGCAGTTCGACGTTGCCGAACGCCGTGAGGACCGGAATCAGATTGAAGTGCTGAAAGACAAACCCCACGTGCCTGTTGCGCCAGGTCGCCAGCTGATCCTCGCTCATCGAGAGAATGTCCGCGTCCAGAACACGCAGCTCGCCGCCGCTCGGGCGATCGATCCCGGCGATGATGTTGAGCAGGGTGCTCTTCCCCGAGCCGGAAGGCCCCATCAAGCTGATGAAGTCCCCCTCGGAGATCTGCAAATCGATGCCGCGCAGGACGCTGATCTCGACGCTATCGCGCTTGAACTTCCTGGTCAGTCCTTTCATTTCGATCAGTAACTCGCTCATGATTCCGTCCTCTCTCCAGCTCCAGTTACCTCATGATATCGATCAGCTTCGCCCGCGCCGCGCGGCGCGCAGGCAGATATCCCCCAAGCACGGCCACGAGGGCCGAATACAGGAGCCCGCGCATCATGATCGCCGGGGTAATCCGAAAATTGAATAGTACTTCGCTGAAGGTCTGAAAATTGGCGGTCGCGGAGGAAATGCCGTGGAGCGGCAGCGCCATCAGGCAGCCGAGAATCCCGCCGGCCAATCCCAGGATCACGGATTCCATCATAAAGGATCCGAGAATGTTGCGCTTCCGGAATCCGATAGCCCGGAGCGTGGCCACTTCCTTGGAGCGGGTCATCACGGCGCCGTACATCATGTTCATGGCCGCGAAGCTCGCCCCGACTCCCAGGATTACGGCGATGAAATAACCCAGGGCCTTGATGCCGACCGACGTGTTGGTCTGATCCGCGTAATACTTCTTCTGCGAAACGGCCTGCAGGTTGATGCGCCGGTCGTCCGCGATACGCTTGCGGATATCCTGGGCGGCGGCCGCATTTTCGGCTCTCAGGAGTACCGACGAGTAGCTCGGCCGGTCCCAGTCCTGACAGATTTCCTCGTAATCCGCCCACACCTCCGAATCGTAGGCGGTTCCGCCCGCTTCGAAAACGCCCACGACTTTCCAGTCGCTGCGCGCGAAGTGAATGGTGTCTCCCAGCGCGAGGTTGCGGAAGCGCTTCGAGAGAGACTGGCTGGCGCAGATTTCGCGCAGGCCGCGGTTGAACCACCTTCCCTGCACCAGCTTCGCCTCCGGCCTCAGCGCCAGCCCGGAAACCGAGGTTCCCCGGACCATCAGGTTGGATGCATGCCCGTCCAACCGCTCGTGGTTGATAATGACCACGTTGTCGCCAACGATCAGGGGTTCGCCGTCCTGGCCCTTGGCGACGCCGGGGAGAAATTTGACCGTGGGGAACAGTTCGCGCGAGAAATAGCTGTTGACCTCGTTCTGGCTTCCCTGCCGGATCACGATGAGCTGATTCTCCTGCCCGGTTTCGACAAAGGTCGAGTCGAGGCCCTGGACCAGTGCCATCATCGTGACCAGGATGGCCACGGTAAAGCCGATCCCGAGAACCGCCATCAGGGTGCTCGTTCGCCTCGCCCACAGGCTGCCCAGATTGTATCGAATCGGAATTTTCACTGTGTCCTCTCTGCGCTATCTGCGCCTCCGCGGTGCGCAATCCGTCAGTCCACTTCCCGCAGGGCTTCCACCACTCGCCTGCTCGCGGCCTGCCAGGCCGGGATTCCCGCCGACACGATCCCGACAAGCAGCCCGATTCCCGCGCACAGCGCCAGGATCGCCGGCGTGACCTGGATCCGGGTCAGCATTCCGCCGGTCGCCGCAGACAATCTGGCTCCGGAAAAAATTACCCTCGCCGCCAGCGAGCCCAGCAGCGCCCCCACGACGGCGAGCAGAACCGACTCGCCGAGCAGGAGACCGAGCACCTGGGCTTTCCTGAACCCCAGCGCCTTCAGGATGCCGATCTCGCGCACCCTCTCGCGGATGGACATCGCCATGGTGTTTGCGGCCACCAGGACGATCGTGAAGATCACCACGGAGCAGATGCTCGTGACCAGCATGCGAATGTTTCCCATCATCGAGATGAATCCGAGCACGAACGCCTTCTCGCTTTCCGTCTTGGTGGGCGCGCTGGTATTGCGAAAGATGGCGTCGATCTTTTCCGCGACCTCCGGGATCCGGCCGGCCGAAGCCACCCGGGCGGTGTAGAAACCGGTGAAGTTGACCCCCTCGCCGTTGCCGTACAGCTTCTTCATGCCCTCGTTGAAATATTCCCAGTGAAAATAAAGCGTGCTGCCGTCATCGGATCCGCCCGAATAGATCCCGCGCAGGGTCAGTTCCAGAGGGAAGTCGAAAAGCGCTCCCTGAATGGGAATCTTGTCTCCCACCTTCCAGCCGAAGCGATCTGCCAGGTTGTTGCCCGCGATGGCGCCAAGCCTGTCCTGAATGTAAGCCTGCTTCTGGTCCTCGGGCATCTGGAGATCGGCGTAGACCTTGAAGAACTGATCCGCGTCGACGCCGAACTGCGCGAAGAAGTTCTTGGGGTCCTTGTACACCCCGCCGAACCACATGGCCCCCACCACCGCCTCGACGCCCTCGACGTGCTGGATCTTGGCGCGGTAAGACATCGGCAGGATGTTGGCCAGCGAGACCCGGTGCCGCGTCAGCACGCGCAGCGCGGATTCGGGGGTCGAGACCGGGTTCTCCATCTCGTGCAGCACCGTCAGAAGCGTGGTGATCAGGAACAGCGACGCCGCGATGCTGCTCAAGGTCAGAAAGGTGCGCCGCTTGTTGCGCAACAGGTTGTTGAAAAGGAGCCGCAGGAATTTCATGGGCTTTTATACCTCGCAATCCTCGCTCATATTCGCCGGGAAGAATAATCCCGGCCGGGAATATCTCATACGGCTTTCCGGTGAATGGCGAAAAACCGGCCGCGAACGGTGGAAAAGCAGCCACCAAGTCACCAAGACACCAGGAATTTTGGTGTCTTGGCGGTTAGAGTTTTTTGGATATCAAGGGCGCGTTGAGGAAACGGATCAGGGGCATCATCGCCGCAAACTGTGTGAGAATCCATGGAAAGAGCCTGGTGCCTCCGGCCAGCGAAGGCTTCTCTTTGGCGCTGACGTAGAACTGCTTATGGCGCAGCAGATCGATCGCCGCGTGATCGGGAGGAAATCCCAGCGGCGGGCGTTTCAACTGATCCCCTTCGATGCTGCCGAAGAGTTTTTTGAAATCCTTTCGGTTCGTGATTGCCAGCAGATCCTCCCAGTGCGCGGCAACATGCTGCCGAAGGACGCGCAGCGTGGCGGAATCGGGGCCGTAGACACCGCCCGCGACGATAACTTCCGCCGGCTCGATGTGGAAATAGAGGCTTGCCCCGCTGAGCTTGGGGACGCCCCGCGGGGCGAACAGGGCCGAAATGTGCGTCTTGTACGGCCGTTTGTCTTTGCTGAATCGAGTGTCGCGATAAATGCGGAAAAGTGCGCGTTTGGGATCGACGATCAACTCGGGGGCGAAGTTCTGCATCGCGCCGCCGAGGGCAATCACCAGATCCATCATCGGCGCCTTGACCTTCTTTTCGTATGTATCCTTGTTTGCGAGAAACCACTCGCGGTTGTTGTTACGCTTCAGCTGACGCAGGAACTTCAACGTCTCGGGAGGGAATCCAGCAAATCCGGTGGCCATAAGGGATTTGTCTCCAAGTAGAAAGAGCGCCGATAAAACTGAACCGCGAAGACCTCAAAGACCACAAAGGAACCGCATTATTGCTCAGGGGGCGATCGGGGTAAAGGGGATTGCGGCGAGGGCAAGGCCGTCACCCGTTCCGAAGTAAGCCAAGAGCGAGACCGGCGCCGTCGCGCTGATGATGATCTGCCCTTGAGAATCGGCAGCAAGCCCGGGTATCCACTGCGACAGCAGAAGCGTCGCGCTTGCGTCCGCCAGGATGGGAGCTGGAGTCACGCTGGCGAGCTCCTTTCCCGTTTCGTCGTACGCAGTTATCGTGACGACGGCCGGAGCGGTACCGCCGTTTGCGATGGCGAGGCCCGTCCAGTAGCCCCTGCCCTGGACGAAAAACGGCATCGAGAAAGAGCCCGCGGCGGCCGGCACGACGGCGGAAGCAGCCGCGCCGCCGCTCTTCGGGTCAAATGCAAATGCCGTCACGAGAATCCCACTTCCTCCCCCCTGGATTTCAACCCACGCGTTCCCTCCCTGAGTGCCGCTCCCGCCGCTGAAAATGGACTCCGCGCTTTCGTTCAGCAGCGATCCGGGGGGTATTGTCCGGGTTGCTGAAAGCGCGGGAGTCTGATCCCGGTGGAGGAAGAATGTGACGGTCTTGGCCGACGCCGAGGTGTTAAGCGCAAGGAAGAGCGTGGTAAATATGCCGTTCACTTCCACGTGGGGCTGGACGAGCGTCGAAGCCGTAGAAGGAGCGGAACGCGCTTCGATACTCCAGGGATCCCGACTCCCCGCCGCTTCGACCCGTGCTGCGACAGACACCGTCGAATCGATCCGGGCAAATGCGGAGGTGCTGTAAGACGACTCTGCAGTCAGAGGCAGGTCCGCGGTCCCCGAAGCAGGCACGGTGACAGTCTGAGGTGGTGAGGGCGTCCCTGCAGCGTCGTAAAACGTCACTTTGACGTCAGTCGCGCCTGATCCAGCGGCCGTGAAGAAGCGAATGCTGCGGCTCACGACAGGATCCTGATCGGGGGCAAGCGGCAGCCAGAGCGGTCCCGCAGAAAGGGCCAGAGGACCGATGGCTTCCAGCTGCGACGGCGTACCCTTGCCCCGGAACGCGAGGGCAGTGGCATTTGCGTTGCTCCAGCCCATCCTGAAGCTGCCGTTGAATTTTCTGGCGCCGGGACCGAACCACTCCTCGGCCACGAATATGCGCTGGGAATACGGCGGCAGGGTCATGAATGCAGGATTGATCAGTCCCTCAGCCGCCCCGAGCCGTCCGTCGGCAGTCCGGGCATCAACTCGCACCACCATGTCGCCGGCGGTCGGGTTGGTGAGCGCCATTCCCTGATAGTCCGAATCGCCGGGGAGAGAAATAGAACTCGCCAGCGTGGTCGCAGCAGGCGTGTAGTCCGGAGGAGGTGGCGCCACAATATTGCTGCCGGGATACTGGTCGATATTCGGCATGAAGTCCGTCGAGAGGTCGATTGGCGCGCCGCCTTTGTATACCAGCGAGGATACCGGCATTCCTCCGGAATCGGTTACCGTCGCAAAATAGATGGCGTTGTCCGTGGTGAGGACATCGCCGGCGGAGCTCTTTTCGCCCCTCGGGAGCTGGACGAGGAAGCCGTCAGCCTGGCGTGTTGCACGATAACTGGCGAAATCGCGTACCGGCGGATTTGATCGAACCACGGTGGAATCGATCTTGCTGGCGACGTACAGGTCGGCTTGTGCGTTCACCAGACGCGCCGCTGTCTCAGGCAAACTTATCAGGAAACGAAGCCCGTTTCCTGCATCCGTCAGGGTAACGGCGGGCGTGGCGAGCGGTTTGTCGCGCTTGCCAATACA
>Ga0316628_100003698_pt1 | contig 11820 bp, 8 predicted proteins | sample OWC_Aug_M2_C1_D5_FD_207648 | JGI IMG/M metagenome (GOLD analysis project Ga0316628, IMG submission 207648) | Wetland soil microbial communities from Old Woman Creek delta, Ohio, United States - OWC_Aug_M2_C1_D5_C | ecosystem: Environmental > Terrestrial > Soil > Wetlands | place: USA: Ohio...
GTTGACGAGGCGACCGAAATCGAGACCGAGCGTTCCCCGCAACCGAAAAGCGCGCTCCAGGGCCACAGCAGTGGCTTCGCTGGACGGGGTAGTAATCGCGCTGGCCGCCAGGGCCCTCGCGGAGCCGTCGTCGGCAATCTCGGACAGCCGGGCGATGGCGATCTGGGCAGGCCAGCCAAGCCAGCTGAAGGGAGCGAAGGCGAGTGCCTCGTCCGAGAAGACCTGCCTTGGGGCGCCCACTTGCTCAGGAAGTTCGGCCGCTTGGAGGCACCATGCTTCGACATCCGGCCGCTCCCTCAACCATTCGCGGTGTCGGAACCACAGGAGCGCCGCTCCGGCAGCCAGTGCATCGTATCGACGCCGTTCGTCGTCGGCCGGGCGGGAGCTGTCCTCGTTGTTCCACTTCTGCAGGGTGGCCCAGATCGCCTCGGGGTCCGTGTGCGCCGTCGCGCCGTCCTTGAGGGCCTCTTCACAGCGGAAAGGGAACGTGAGGAGCGCCATCGCTTCGTCGTTTTGGGCGAGAGCCTCCTCCGTCCTCTCACGCAGGTGCTCTGGCAGGACGAGGCGAACGGTTAGGCGTCCCTCAGGTTCCTTGGAGATTCGGTAGTTGGATGGATCAAACCTTGCTGTGAGAAGCTCCAGCGCCTCCCGGTCGTCATCTTCAGCCGTCCCGAGCCGGGAAGCCCATTGCATCCGTGTTGCCTCCAAGCCGGTGGCGAACTCGGGTTCCGTGAGCATCTGCCGGACCACGACTTCTTGGAGTGAGAGCTCTCGGTGCGGCATGGTGTGCCAGTCCCGCGCCGCGTTGAAGGCCGTTTCGCCGAGCCTGGCGACCCACATCAGCTCCATTCCGAAGACATTGTCGTGAAGTCGCAGCCACTCCTGTAGCCGAAACACTCGCCAGGCCGAGACGACGGGTAGCAGGGGGCCTTTCAAGAGTCCTGGGCTCTTCACCGCTAGAGCTGCAAGGACGCCGAGAAACGCTACAGACTGCGAACCGCGGAGGATCCTGCCGACCGCTGGCCCTACGTCCTGTCCGGCTTCAACCTGGTCGTAGAGCCACTTCTCGACCGCCATAAGGCAGGACGCAACGAGGCGCGAGTCCATCAGGATATGCCGGTACCAGCCGATGAGCCGATGATCCCCGATCCACTCCACCCACCTCCCGTCCACGCAGATTGGCACGACGGGGACCGCGGTTCGTTCGCATTTGGCCCAACTCGCCGTGGCATGGTTGACCAGGTCGATCGCGCAGCCAAGCCCGGACTCTGCGTCGTGCCTGAGGAGTGCCAGGAAGGGACCTTGGTCGAACAGCGCGGGATTCAGCCCCCACTCCCCCTCGTCGATTCCGAGGCGCCGCTGGCCGAGAACGTCGAGTTCGTTGAGATAGCTGTTCTCCGGATCACCCTCCTTGCAGGCGTCCAAGAGCAGCCGTTCGGCGGCCTCGGGCCGCACACTCGCGAGACGCAGCAAGTTATCGGCCTTCAGCAGCGCCTGTCGAAACGCCGCGTCGGTGACGAACGCGGACCGAGAGCCCGACACGGACGAGCGAAGAAGCGGAGGATAGTCGTCCTCTGTAGTGACGACCGGGACCCGTACAAGGCGTTGCGCCAGCGCCAACACGTCGTCAGGGGATTCCGGTGCCGCGAGCAGGAGTCCCTCGAAAGTTAGGAGACGGTCTGCGTCTTTGTTCCGATCGATCGGGGTAGCAGCGATAGCAGTACTCGCAAGCTCCACGGCGATCCGAGCCGCCTCTGCGCGTCCGCGAACGCCAGGCGGAACGGCTCTGAGGAAGAGCTCAACGAGCTCTGCCGTCGGTCGATGCGCAAGTCGCGCCAAGTCGCCCACGTGCTTCAGAAGGAAGTCGAGAAACGGTGGCCAATGCGGCCAGTACGGGATACGAACGTGCGGCGCGAGTGCATCGGCGGTAGCGCGGTCCAGCCCGCTCATCTGAAGCACGGGGGAGGGGCGGCTAGCGATCCAGCAGAATCTCCTTAGGAGTCGCCCCAGAAGCGGTGGCGTCTTCAAAAACGTCGGCCAGAGACTCTCGAGGAGGTCGCGCACATTCGAGGACGTAACGATGGCTTCGAGGAGAAGGTCCCGCGCTATCCGCCCGACTTCGCTTTCCGGCAGTTTCTGGTTCAGGTTCCTCCATGCGTCGACGCCGTCCGCCTCGAGACGGGCCTGGCCGTAGAGCCGGATGGCGTGATGCCAGCGGGGTGATCGTGCGCGTTCTGCGATCGCGGCGACGTCTCCCGAATCCTCCTCGAGCCGCTTCTGCCGCGCGATGTCACCAAGCAGGTCGTGGCGGAGATACGCCCGCTGCCGTTCGACGCTCATGAGCGCCAATCGCTCCAAATCCGCCAGCGTGCGGTGTTCGGTGGCATCGAGCACCGAGAGGGGGTTGCCGGAGGTGAATTCGTCCGCCTCGAAGGAGGCCACTCGCTTAAGGAGGCCGGCGCGCGCGTAACGGTGGGGGCCGCGGCCTATCCAGGCAGACCATATCCGGTCGAGAAGCGCGGAGTGTGTGAGGCTGCTCGCTTGCTCCGGCGAGGAGACGGGCGCCTGCGCTAGCCAGTCCAGGACCTTGAGATTGCGAAGCAGATCAGCGACGCCCGGCTGGCGGGCCAGCGATCGCAGATGCGGGAGCATCGAGAGAAGCTGGCGGATTTGCTCGTCGGACGGACCTGGTACTTCGACCGTAGCGGCAGAGCCTGCCGCGACGCCCGCGCGCGTGAGGACCTCGTAAGCGAAATCCACACTCTCTCGGCGGATCGTGAGCGCGATCCGCCAGCGTGGAACCCGCGATACCGCGGATACCAGCGCCTGTGCGCAAGCTTGCGCGCCTTCACCGTACTGCTCCACCGCGTCGAGCACCAGGACGGGCCGCGACTCCGCCGCTTCCTCTATGACTTCCACGACTCGGTGCCGCAGGCGGAGCTCCGTGGTGATAGCGTCTAGGCCGGAGCGTTCGATCGCAGGAGGGTCCAGCCAGAGGACACCCTCATCCAGGACTCCGCGATCGTCCGAGAGAGCTGTCCGAACTACCGCCGACTTCCCCACCCCAGGGTCACCCACGACGACCACACTCGAGCGTTCTGCCAGTGCGGTACGAAATGCCCGCACTTCTGCCCGCTCGACCGCGTACCTGCCGGCAATCGTGGTTACTACTCGGGCTGCACGCTCGAGGGAGAACTGCCGGATGCTCTGCCAGTCAGACCGAAGGTCAGGCCAGGCCTGAAGCTCAAACCGCGCCGCTAGCGTCGAGGCCAGCTCGCGCCGATCGAGGGTGCCTCCTGCTTGCCGTTTCGCGGCGGCTATCGCCACGATTCCATCCAAGAGGCTGGCGGGCTCGTGCGAATCACCCGACCGAAGAAGCCGCTGGCAAATGCCTAGAGCCTCGGCCCTTCGAACCGAGGCAGACTCTCTGAAGTCGAACGGCAACAGCCGGAGCCGTCTGAGCATCAGAGCCTGCGCCTCAGCGTCGTTGGCGAGCTCGCTGGAGATCTCTCGCGGGCAGCGGAGGCTTTCGAAGAGCGCGCGGGCGATGCTGTGCGACGTCCGCTTCTGTCTTAGGCGTGTAGCCACGACCGCTGGCGCGGCTTCGCCGGCTTGTTTGGCGAGCGCCTCCCATGACCGTCGAACGTCGTCCGCGAGAGTCGGAGTAGCGAGCCCAAGCAGGTCGCGGTCCCTGCGAAATGGACCCTGACCAGACGCGACCCATTGCGCCCAGGCGGCACTGACGAACGAACGGTGGACCCCTCTTCGGGTGACCTGCTTGTTGCTCTTTATCGAGATCGAAAGCTCAGAAATGGCTGCGCTGGTCTGCATCGAAATGACGAGATCGTCCAGTTGCCAGCCCAGGGCGCCGGCCTGCCATTGCATCCGCACGGGAACGCCGTCGGTGGGGCCGAGCGGCATGGCTCCCGCGAGCATCTGTGCCGCGAACCACGCCGAGACCTGGTCCTCGAAGTTGTAGCCGGCTCCGCCGGTGGCCTCGGGTGATACGTCGCGCCGGGGCACAGCCCTGGATGCCCTTCGTTTGCCTCGCCGGCCTCGCATCGCAGTTGCCGCCAGAATCCGCGCCCAGATTCTCCCACGACGTCCGGAAGACGGGGCGGGAGGCGCAAGGCAGCAGCAGAAGAAGAAGCAAGTTGGGTGAGCGGCTACGCGCTCACGAACGACTACGCGGCTGGCCGCGGCTCACTTCGTTCGCCGCACCACGAGCACCCTTGGCGTTCCACGGCAGCTCACGGCGTTCCAACTCCTTGTTAATTCGAGAGTTGCGGGCGAGATCGGACCTCCCTGGCACGCGGCGTGGATTATTCCTGGGTTATGGAACGCACGCTGTTCGACGTCGACGACGCGCCTGAGGCGACTCCCGCCGCGGCGGCGCCCTGCGTGCGAACGCCTCCTCGTCTTCGCCGTGAGGCGATCGTTCCCGTCCGGCTGACCGAAGGCGAGCGCGACCAGCTCGCCGAAGTGGCGCGCGAGCTCGGGATCAGCATCTCGACGTACATCCGGCAGGCGGTGCTGTCGCGGCCTCTGCCGCCGCGGCGGGCGGTGCGTCCGATCCCCGAGGTGAACCGCGAGACGTACCACGCGCTCGGCCGGCTCGCGTCTGACGTGAACGGCATCGCGCGGCGCATGGCCGAGCGTCGTCGCGAGCCCGGCGCGACCGAGGTCCTGGAAGCGCTCGAGCTTGTGACGCGATTCCTCGGGACCGTCCGGGCTGAGGTCCTCGGGACGACCTTCACGCCGGAGGAGAGCGAGTCGTGATCGCGAAGATCACCCGAGGCACAAGCTTCCGTGGAGCGACGCGGTACGCGCTCGACGAGCGGCGCGGGCTCGATCGCGAGCACCAGCCCGAGATCATCGGCGGCAACATGGCGGGTCGCACGAGCGCGGAGCTGGCCCGGGAGTTCGAGGCGGTTCGGCGGCAGCGACCCGACATCCGGAAGCCCGTCGAGCATGTCTCGCTGAGCCTCGCTCGGAACGATCGCCCGCTCCCGAACGAGGAGATGACGAAGATCGCGGACGAGTACCTCAGGCGTCGGGGCGTCGACACGAGCCGGGTCCAGTACGTGGTCGTCCGGCATCGCGACAAGGACCACCAGCACTGCCACATCCTGCTCAACCGAATCAGGACCGACCGCACCGTCGTCCCTCAGCAGTTCCGGGAGTACCTCCGGAGCAAGGAGACATGCCGCGCCCTCGAGCGGGACTTCGCCCTGCAGCGCATCCGGGACCACCGGCGGCCGTTCGGCGAACGCGTGCCGACGAGGGCAGAGGACCGCATGACGCGGGATCGCGGTCTCATTTCCGAGAAGGAGCAGCTGAAGGCCCTCGTCCGTGAGGCTGCGAGGGAGCGGCCGACGATGAGCGAGCTGGTGCGGCGGCTCGAAGCGGCCGGAGTCCAGGTCCGAGCGAACCTCGCTCGCACCGGTCACGTCAGCGGGATCAGCTACCGGCTCGACCGCGTCGCCGTGAAGGGAAGCCGGCTCGGACGGGCGTACAGCTTCGCCGGGCTGCAGAAGGAGCTGGGCGTGCGCTACGACCGCGGGAGAGACCTGCCGGCGCTGGAGCGAGCGGCACGCGCGACGCAGGGGCTCGAGCCCTGGCGACGGCGCCGCCGAGGCGGTCTCCGGTTGCCCTCGCCGACTCGCTTGCTCAACCGCCTTCCTGGCTACCAGGAGGCCCGCACGGCGCTCTGGCTGGCCCACAACATGGAACTGGCCAGCCGGTCCCCGGGACGGGCACTCCTCAACGTCGCGGAGCGGCTGCTGCCCCGTGACGCGAAGGCGACTGTGCGTGCGATCCGCACGGTGATCGAACTGACGCGAGGCAGGTGAGGTATGAGCGAAGCACAGGATGTCTTCACGACGTCGGACCGACGCGCCGCCGAGGTGCTGCGGGTCCTCGAGAGGGCCAGGGGGAATCTGGCAACGCCTAACATTCCCACGTTGCGCGCCACGGTCGAGCCGGCCGGAAACGAGGTCGCGGTGCGTCTCGTCCTCTCGACCGCCAGCCCTGCAGCTGAAGCGGCGGCGGAGAGTCTGGTCGCGAGTGCGCGCGCCCTGGAGACCGTCGTCGTTGCCGCGGCGCAGAAGCTCGCCGACGTTCAGCGCGCCGAGGAACGCGGCCTCCGGGAGCTGAGCGAGTCGGTCCAGGCGTTGAGACGTCAGACGGATGTCCTCGGCGCGTGGCGGACGCGCCTGGGGAGACACGTGGGGGTCTGGGGACTGGTCCTCGCGCTGCTGGCCGGCGCTGGAGTCGCCCTCGCCTGGCGGTCGCGAGAGATCGCGCTCCGCACGCAGGGAGTCCTGGAGCAGATCCTCGAGAACCAGGACCAGGTTCGGGCGGCGAAGGCGCAGGCTCAGGCAGCGAAAGCCGGGAGGCGTCCGTGATCGCGCGGCGGCCGCCCCGGCATCGGGCACTCGAAGATGCGGGAGTGCTCGGTCGCGTCAAGGCCGTGCCGCGCAACGGTGACCACGACCTTGACTCGCCCTGCGCCCTCCCGCTTCTCCGCTTCTGCCGATGCTGGGGCATGGGGTCGGAGCGGGGTTGAGCGATGAGTCGGTCGGAGCTTCACGGCATCGTCGAGAGCACGCCGGCGGCGGAGCTGCCGCAGCTCATCGGCGACCTGGAAGCCGCACGGGCTGCAGCGTGGGCGCGCCTGACGACTCCCGCCGCGGAGCCGGTGCCAGATGTGTCTCGCCAGGAGGCTCGCAACCTCGACGTGGCGGAAGCGGCGCGGCGGCTTGGGATGTCGCGCGACTGGCTCTACCGCCATGCCGCCGAGCTGCCCTTCGCGCTTCGGATCGGAAGGCGCGTCGTCTTCGATTCGGTGGCGCTCGAACGATGGAACCGGAAGCACGGTGACCGGTGATGGTTGACGAGTCCCAGGGCAAGGGCTCACGCTGGGGCGTCGTGGGTCGTCACGGAGCAGGCCGCATCTATCGCCGGAAGGGGTCCTCGCGCTACTGGATCCAGTACAGCGTCCGCGGCCACCAGTACCGCGAGCCGGGTGGCACCACTCCGGCCGCGGCCCGGAAGAAACTCCGCGATCGACTCCGCGAGGCAGGCAGCGAGCGGTTCGCCGGGCCAGCCGCCGAGCGCGTGACGGTGGACCAGCTCGCCGACGCGCTGCTCGTCCACATGGAGAACCAGCGGCGGGCGTCGGCCGAGAAGATCCGGTCGCACCTGAAGCCCTTGCGCGCGCACTTCGCGCACCGCGCGGCGATCGACATCACGACCGCCTCGCTCGAGTGCTACCAGCGCGAGCGGCTCGACAAGGGCAAGGCGCCGGCGACGGTGAACCGCGAGGTCCACGCGCTCCGTCGCGCGTTCAACGTCGCCGCGCGGCAGACTCCCCCGCTCTTCCCGAAGCACCTCGTGCCGTACTTCCCATCGCTCCCCGTCGACAACGTCCGTAGCGGCTTCTTCGAGCGGGCCGAGGTCGATGCGCTCCTGCAGCACGTCGAGGACGACGGCATCCGCGACTTCATCGCCTGGGGCTTCCGGACGGGCATGCGAAAGGGCGAGATCGCTCGGCTGACCTGGGACATGCTCGACCGCACGGGGACGCCGTGGGTGCTCAGGATCCCGGCAGCGATCACGAAGAACCGGACCGGACGCACGCTCGGGCTCGAGGGCGAGGTGAAGGCGATCATCGAGCGGCGGCTGCGCGTGCGGCGCTTCAACAGCCCGCTGATCTTCCACCGCGTCTGCAAGGGGAAGCCAGGGCAGCCGATCGCAGATTTCTGGGAGGTCTGGAAAGAGGCCCTCCAGAAGGCTGGGCAGCCCTCAGGACGCCTTTTCCACGACCTCAGGCGCTCGGCAGTCCGGACGCTCATCCGCGCGGGTGTCGACGAGACGACGGCGATGAAGGTCTCGGGCCACAAGACCCGCTCGATGCTGCTGCGCTACAACATCGTCACCGAGCGCGAGACGGCGGACGCGCTCCTCCGAGCGGACGCCTATCTCTCGACGCAGCCCACGGGGACCGAAAACGAAAAGGGACAGTTGAGGGACATTCGCGAGAGCGGCGGCGGGAAGTCGTTGACCGCTCAGGCCCGGGTTGGCTCCTCAGGTAGGATTCGAACCTACGACCCTCCGGTTAACAGCCGGATGCTCTACCGCTGAGCTACTGAGGAACGGGTCACCTGCAGCGGCAAACTGCGATTCTAGGGAGGCCTGTCCGGGCTGTCAAACGAGGCTGGTGGCTCATTGACGGAGCCGGCCCGCGCGGCCTAGGCTCGTCGGGTCCAGGAGGGCCCATGTCCGCGTACCGCCAGCCCACACGTCGGCAGTTCCTCCAGCTCGCCGGGGCCACCACCGTGCTCGCGGGCACGGCCGAGGCGGCCCTCGCCCAGGAGCCGGCGAAGCCCGTCCCGGCCGTCGATCGGATCCGCGTCGCGCTCCTCGGCGCCGGCGGCATGGGCCAGGGCGACACCGAGACCGCGCTCAAGGTCCCCGGGGTCGAGCTCGTGGCGGCGGCGGACATCTACGACGGCCGCTTCGAAGAGTGCCGGAAGAAGTTCGGCAAGGACCTCCAGCTGACCCGCGACTACCCGGAGATCCTCGCCCGCAAGGACGTGGACGCGGTGATCGTCGGCAGCCCAGACCACTGGCACATGCAGATGACGATCGACGCTCTCGAGGCGGGCAAGGACGTCTACTGCGAGAAGCCGATGATGCACTCGATCGACGAGGGCATCCGCATGCTGGAGGCCCAGAAGAGGACGGGGCGCATCCTCCAGGTGGGCAGCCAGTGCGTCAGCTCGATCGTCTATGGGAAGGCGCGCGAGCTCTTGGTTTCCGGCGCCATCGGGCAGGTGAACCTCATCGAGGGCTGGACCAACCGGAGCTCGGTGATGGGAGCGCTCCACTGGCCGATCCCGAAGGACGCCTCGCCGCAGACGATTGACTGGGACCGGTTCCTCGGCCGTGCCCCGAAGCGGCCGTTCGAGCCGGCGCGGCTCTTCCGCTGGCGGCTCTACAACGACTACGGCACCAGCATCACCGGAGACCTTTTCGTCCACCTGTTCTCGGGGATGCACCTCGTCACCGGCGCCCTCGGCCCGAGCCGCGTCTTCTGCTCTGGCGGCCTGCGCTTCTGGAAGGACGGCCGCGAGATCCCGGACGTGCTGGTCGCGGCCTTCGACTACCCCGCGGGGGGCACTACGCCCGCTTTCAACCTCACGTTGAAGGTCAACTTCGTGGACGGCGGGGTGATGAGCGAGTGGGGCGAGACAGGCTTCCGTTTCGTCGGCAACGAGGGCCTCATGGAGCTGGGTGGGGGCGGGGTCACGGTCTCCCGGCGCCCACCCCTGCCGAAGGACTGGGATGCGGAGCCGGTGAAGGAGGCGGCGCTCGCCGAGGCGACCCGACAGCGCTTCGCCGCCCCTGACGGCTACGACGACCGGCTCGACCATTTCCGGAACTTCTTCGCGTCGGTCCGCAGCCGCAAGCCGGTGGTCGAGGATGCGCTCTTCGGCCTGCGCGCGGCGGCCCCGTCGCTGCTGTGCAACCTGAGCTACGAAAAGGCCCGGCCGGTCGGCTGGGATCCCGAGACGTTCAAGGTGACGGTCGCCTGAGCCCCGCGCTCGGACACAGGAGGACGCCATGGATCGGACGAAGAGCATCGAGCTGCTGAACCGCGCCGTGGCCGACGAGCTGGCCGCGGTGCACCAGTACATGTACTTCCACTTCCACCTCGACGACCTGGGCTTCGGGCCGCTGGCCCTGCTCTTCAAGCGGACGGCCATCGAGGAGATGATGCACATCGAGCGGCTGGCCGAGCGCATCCTCTTCCTGAAGGGAGAGGTGGAGCTCATCCCCAGCGGCCCGGTGGAGAAGATCACCGACCCGGAGAAGGTGCTGGCCAAGGCCGTGGCCATGGAGGGCCTGAGCGTCGTCGACTACAACGAGTCGGCCAAGGTCTGCACGGCGAACTCGGACGCCCAGTCGAAGCAGCTCCTCGAGTCGTTGATCGCCGACGAAGAGCGCCACCAGGACCAGTACGAGAAACAGATGGACAACATCCGGCGCTTCGGCCCGAGCTACCTGGCCCTGCAGGCCATGGGTGCCCCGGCGGGCGCGCCGAAGGGCGGGGCGGCGGAGTAGGCCGGCACGACCTCCGGCCCACGCCTCTGCGAAGGCCTACGCCACGTCAGTCACCGCCGGTCCGCGCACCTGCACACCGGTCTCGTGCCAGGGCTTGGCTCCCTTCGGCCGTTCCGGAACATGGTTTCACCTTTCGGACGCTCCTGGGCTCGATCCTTCTGCGCCGGGGATTCGTATCCCTCGGATAGCACGGACATCTCCGCGAGGAGAGTGTATGCTGTGGGCATCGCACTCGGTCACCCGTGGACGGATCGTAGCTGACGGGGTCGGATTCCTCCCGGAATCGTCAGAGGTGGGCGTTCCTCGCCTTCTACGAGGGTTCAGTGGGGAAACAGTCGCTCTGCCGTCGAGCGCAACGGAGCCGCCGCCATGTTCGAGAACCGCCGAGATCCCCCACCCCGACGCATGACCGTGTCGTCGCCGGCTTCCCGCCCGCGACCCGATCCACGCGCTCTGGCCGCTCCGAAGCCAGCGGCTTCCGAGGGATCCCTCCGGGATCGCCTCGGGATGCTGGAGGCGGCCGTGCAGCAGGTCGCCGAGGGCGTCATCATCGTTGACGGGAAGGGCCGCTTCGTGTTCTGGAACGAGGCCGCCCACAGGATCGTGGGTATGGGCCCTCTCGCCGCTCCACCCGCCGAGTGGTCGTCCACCTACGGCTGCTTTCTGCCTGACGCGGTGACGGCCTACCCCCCCGAGCAGCTTCCCCTGACCCGGGCGATGCGGGGCGAGCATGTCCGCGAGGAGGAGATGTTCATCCGGAACCAGAGCAACCCGGAGGGTTCCTGGATCAGCATCAGCAGCGCCCCTTTGCTGGATCCGAAGGGTGAGCTCGCGGGCGGCGTGGTCGTCTTCCGTGACATTACGGAGCGCCGGGAGGCCGACGAGGTCGTCCGCCGGCTCTCCAAGGCCGTCGAGAGGACCACCGACGCGGTGTTCATCACGGACCGGAACGCCGTCATCGAGTACGTGAACCCAGCCTTCGAGGCCATCACCGGCTACACGGGGGAGGAGGCGCTCGGCCAGCGACCGAGCATCCTGAAGTCGGGTCGGAACGAGCCGGGCTTCTACGAGGCGCTCTGGAAGAACATCCTCGCGGGCAACGTCCACAGCACCACCCCCATCAACCGCAAGAAGAGCGGCGAGCTCTTCCACGCCGAGCAGACCATCACACCGATCAGCGACGACGCGGGCCGGATCACCCACTTCGTCTCCGTGATGCGGGACGTCACGGTGCTCAAGATGGCGCAGGCGCGCGAGGTCGAGATGAGCCTCGCCCGGGCAGTGCAGCAGAAGCTCTACCCGCTCGGGGCACCGGAGCTGCCGGGCTTCGACCTGGCGGGGGCCGCCTTCCCGGCCAGCCAGACCGGCGGCGACTACTTCGACTTCCTTCCCGCCGCGGACGGCCGGATAGCTATCGCGGTGGGGGACGTGAGCGGCCACGGGTTCGGGGCGGCGCTGCTCATGGCGGAGACGCGTGCCTACCTCCGCTCGCTCTCGAAGGCCACTGCCGACCTGGGGGAGATCCTGCGGCAGCTCAACCTCTTCCTCTGTCACGACACGGAGGACGAGCGCTTCGTCACCCTGATGCTGACCCTCCTCGATCCCGAGAGGAGGACGATCGTGTATGCGAGCGCCGGACACATCAACGGGTACCTGCTCGACAGCTCCGGAGCCGCCCGGCGCGTCCTCGAC
>Ga0316628_100003700_pt1 | contig 11816 bp, 12 predicted proteins | sample OWC_Aug_M2_C1_D5_FD_207648 | JGI IMG/M metagenome (GOLD analysis project Ga0316628, IMG submission 207648) | Wetland soil microbial communities from Old Woman Creek delta, Ohio, United States - OWC_Aug_M2_C1_D5_C | ecosystem: Environmental > Terrestrial > Soil > Wetlands | place: USA: Ohio...
CTCGGCGAGCGGCGGCCGGCCGGCCGAGCTGTTTGGGTTTCGCCGTGATGTGTTGTTGGAGAGGCCGGCGCCCGGGGTCGGGCTGCCGGCCAGCCGCAGACCCTGACGGTGGACTCGCTCGGGCTGCGGCGACGGTGTTGGCATGCGTATTGCTGGAGGTGATGGCATGTCGCAGACAACAAAACCGCCGCAGTCAGGCTTCACGCTCATCGAGCTGCTGATCGTGGTGGCCATCATCGGCCTGCTCTCCGCCATCGCGATCCCGCAGCTGATCCACGCCATGCAGCGGGGACGTCAGACCCGGAGCATGGCCGATCTCCACACCCTGGCCCAGGGCTGTGAGATCTACCAGAACGACGCCGGCTTCTACCCCCGGCTGGTCTCGGCGACATCGGCTGAGCTGGAGCCCGTGATCACGCCCCACCAGGTCGGAAGGATACCGCTCTACGATGGATGGCAGCGCCTGTTCCTCTACCAGGGCGATACCACTGGCCAGGGCTACACCCTGATCTCGCTGGGCAACAATGGGTCCGCGGACCTGCCGTACGTGCACGGGCCGACCAGCCGCTTCCGGGACGACATCGTGCTCTCGGGGGGGGTGTTCCTGCAGTGGCCGGAAGGGCCGCAGAACGAGTAGCCCCCCCGGTCGGAGGCCTTCCCTTTCGACCGCTGGGCTGACGCTCTACGTCATCAGGTGCCCTCGGCGGTGACGCCTGGAGACAGCGCGGCGCGGGTTCTGGGGAGGCCCAAGTTCCGTCAGATCCGGGCCACGAGCTCGCCGCTGCCCATGCCCCCGCCGACGCAGCGGGTCGTGACTCCCAGGGTGCGGTTGCGACGTCGCAGCTGGTGCACCATGTCGACTACCTGGCGGGCAGCGGTCGCCCCCACCGGATGGCCGAGGGAGATGCCACTGCCCCAGAGGTTGGTGAGATCGCGGGGCAGGTCGGGGAGGAAGTGGAAGGCCGAGGCGAGAACCGCGGCAAAGGCCTCGTTGAGCTCCCACAGGTCCACCTCGGGGACGCTCAGGCGGGCGCGCTCGAGGAGCGGAGGTATCACCTTGAAGGCGCCCTCGCCCATGTACTCCCGCTCGACCCCGACGTTCCAGAACGCGCGCAGCTCGGCCAGCGCCTCCAGCCCGAGCTCTGCGGCGCGCTCGGCGCTGGCTAGGAGCAGGGCCGCGGCGCCGTCGTTGAGGCTGGAGGAGTTGAGCGCGGTGATGGTCCCGTCGCGCTTGAAGTACGGCTTCGCCCCCTGCAGCTCCTCCATGGTGACGGCACGCGGTCCCTCGTCTCGCGCGACCACGGCCGGCGGTCCCTTACGCGCCGGGACCTCGACCGGGACCACGTAGCCGTCGAAGTAGCCGTCCTGCCACGCCGCGAGGGCGCCCTGGTGGCTGCGGAAGGCGATCTCGTCCTGCTCGTCCCGAGTCAGCTGGTAGCGGTCGACGAGGCGTTCGCTGAGCAGACCCATGAGCTCGCCGTCGCCGACGTTGGCGTCGGTGAGGGCGCCAAAGAGCCCGTCCACGAGCTGCACGTCGCCGTACATCTGGCCCTTGAGCCGACCGCTGAAGAGGTAGCGCGGCACGTTGCTCATGGACTCCGCGCCGCCGGCGATGCCGATCCCGACCTCGCCGAGGAGGATCCTCCGCGCCAGGCTGTGGATGGCCGCTGCGCCCGAGGCGCAGTTCTCATGGAAGGTCGTACCAGGGCTCGACGGCGGGACGCCGGCGAGCTCGGCCGCGGTCTTGGCCAGGTTGGGCGAGCGCGGGTCCTGCATCACCCAACCCATGCAGGTGTACTCCACGCGCGCCGGGTCGAGACCGGTTTGATCGAGCAGAGCGCGGATGGCGGCAGTGGCCAGGGAGCGGGCCTGGAGCGGCGCCAGCCCGCCGCCGATGGCGCCGACAGGAGTCCGCACTGCACCGACGATAAGGACTTTGGTTGTGCCCATATGCCTCTCCTCTGCTTCCCGTCTCTCGGGGCCATGAGCATACTACTCGGGTCCTCTGCCGACGTGTCTCTCCACCGATCTCGATCACTTCTGTTCAGCGGTACGTGGCAGGCATTGAGCTGCGCCGGACCGCGCAGCCGGCCGGCACAGGTCTTTGCCTAGCACTGTACGGGTGACGCGCGACAGAGAAGGACGGGGTGCGCGGGGGCCACCGCGCTGCCGAGCTGGCTCAGAGCAGCGCCTTGAGGATTTCGATTGCGGTCAGGGCGCCGCCGACCCTGAGCCCGTCGAGCATGGCGATGACCGAGAAGCTGCGGTGGTCCCGAGCCAGCTGCGGGCGGGTCACCCAGATGGTGTCGGTCTGGGTCACGACATCGAGCCGGAGCGGGGGGCCTTCCACGACGATGCTGGTGGTCGCCGCCCAGGCGTCGAGGAGGTCGCTCTCGTCGATCTCGGCCGCAAGCCCCATCGTGAGGTTGAGGAGGTGGCCGTGGAACGTTCCCGACTGGGTGAGGGAGACGGTGGTGGGGATCCCGGGCAGGAGGGCGGCGGCCTCCTCGGCCAGGCGGTCGGTCCTGCGGGCGATCAAGTTGAAGGCCAGAACCTCGCCTCGGATCAGCTCCTCGACCGGGTCGCCCTGGAGGCGGCGGGCGGCCTGACGTGCCAGGCCCTCGATGGCGTCGCGGCCGAACGCGGAGACCGGGTCGACGGCTGTCAGCGACGCCCACGCCGGGTCGAGGTGAGCGATGGCCGCGGTCAGGCCCACGGCGGCGACCAGGGCCGGGTGGGCGACGCGTACATGGGGCGGGCTTGGACGTAGCGCCGGGCGGCCGGCGGCCGGCGAGGTCATGGCGGCGAAGCGGGCGAGGCGGCTCAGGTCGACCAGAGGGACCTCGGGGTTGGCGCGGGCGAAGTCTTCCACCTGCTCATGGTGGGGCGAGTCCGTGTCCGAGGTCACCACGATCGCCGCGCAACCCTCGAGCTCGTCCGCTCGGCGCAGTGGCGGCGCGAGCGCGGTCTGGCCGGAGAGCTCGACAATCTGCTGCTCGTCGTCGTCTCGCGTGTGGACCGCGCGCAGCTCGAGGGCGAGCTCGGACGGGTCCGACAGCGCCCTGCCGAGTTCCTGGCCGGTCAGGGTCAGCGGATCAACGAGCAGCAGCGTCTGCTTCGCTCGAGTCATGGCCGGCGGAGGCCCCCGGGGAAGGTTGGGAGGGTTGCGCGCTGGCTTCGGCAGGCTTCCGCCCTCGCGCTCGTTGCATGAGCACGGTCAGCGGAGCCGACAGGATGTAGAGGCCGACCAGGATCGAGACCACGCGCGGGTCCCAGGTGATGAGTGAGACGGCGATGGCGAGGACGAACAGGGTTGGGGCCGGCCACTGGCGGCGCAGGTTGAGGTCCTTGAAGGACCGGTAGGGGAGGTTGGAGACCATCAGCAGCGAGAGGGCGAGGACGAACCCGAGCACCACCGGGATGAAGGCGGGGTGTTGGACGGGCTTGGGGGAGACCAGCACGAGCATGGCGATTCCGCTCGCGCCTCCCGGGATCGGCAGGCCCATGAAGTGGCGCGAGTCGACGGCCGAGGTGTTGAAGCGGGCGAGGCGGATCGAGCCGGCGACCAGGTACAGGAACGCCACCCAGGGCCCGGCGTCGGGCAGCTGCCAGAGGCCCCAGTGAAAGGCGAGCAGGGCCGGCGCCACCCCGAAGGAGATGACGTCCGCGAGGGAATCGTAGGCGGCGCCGAAGGCCGACGTGGTCCCGGTCATGCGGGCGATGCGTCCGTCGAGGATGTCGGCGACGCCTGCGACCAGGATGAGCAGGGCGGCGCGCTGGAACTGGCCGTGGCTGGAGCTGACGATCGACCAGAAGCCACAGGCGATGTTGGCGATCGTGAACAGGGAGGGGATGAGGTAGATGCCCCGGCGCAGGCGTGGACCGGCGCGGCGCTTGCGGGGGAAGCGGACCCTCATGGGCTGACCTGCTCGGGCGCAAACCGCGCCAGAGGGGTCTCGCCGGCGCGGACACGCTGGCCGACCTGGACCAGAATCTCGGTGCCGGCGGGGAGGAACACGTCGACTCGCGACCCGTAACGGATGATGCCGATACGGTCCGAGCGGCGCACCGCGGCGCCGACCCGATGGTCGAAAACGATCCGCCGCGCCACCGTTCCAGCGATCTGCTTGAGGGCGATGCGACCGGCCGGACCCTGCCACAGCGAGAGGTTCTGCTCGTTGTCGGTCGATGCCTTGTCCTTGAACGCGGCCAGCTTCTTGCCCGGGTTGTAAGAGTAGTCCACGAGCGTGCCTTCAAGGGGCGCCCGATTGACGTGCACGTTGAAGACGTTCATGAAGACGCTGACCTGGATCGGCAGGCCCATCTCCGCGATCGCGGCGGGCGAGTTCCCGATCTTGATCACCTTGCCGTCGGCTGCTGAACAGGCGACCGCTTCCGGGGCGGCGCATGATCGGCTCGGGTTGCGGAAGAAGAGCAGGCCGAACGCGCCCACTGCGATCAGGAAGCCGCCGAGGAGTCCCCAGCCGAGAATGACTGCCGTCGCCCCGAGGCAGATGGGGATGAGGATGAACGGCAAGCCTTCGGGAGCAATCATTGCGTCAAGGGCCTCAGCTCGCTGACCGCCGCACGGGCTCGACTCCCCCGCCATGGGGCCTGGGACGGGGCTCGAAGATCTGGAACCCTTACCCGCTCAACTCGGCGATCGGGTGCGATCGTACCACGGTCTGCCCCGCGTTCGGGGGCCATGTCCGGTCCTTGAAGTCCGGCCGGGCTCGGAGGTATGGCCCGGTCGTGCGTCTCCCGGACCCCGAGGCGAACGATGCGAGCCCGGCTCGCCTATGAAGCCTGCCGGAGAAGCTTCTCGATCTGGTCCTTGAGGTGCAGCTTGATCTTCTTCAGGCGCTTCGCTTCTATCTCCTCTTCGGGCGTCAGCCAGGCCTTCTTGTTGAGCTCCTCGAGGCGCTCTTCGTGCCCCTGGTGCTGCCGTCTGAGCTCGTCCACGGTGGGTGTCGCCTGCTCAAGCTGCTGATTGAAGACCGTCATCGCGGGCCCTCCCTCGGTGGAGTGTCTCCAACTCAATCCTATCACTCTCGTTTTGCAGCTGGCGGGACGAGGGTGGATGGCGCCCGGCCGGCCATCGCGCCGCTGGCTAGTAGTACGGCCGGTAGCCGAGGTCCTCGCCCTCGATCGGACCTTTCTGACGCAGCTGCTCGATGCCGACGATGGCCTCGGGACGGGCCGCGAAGGCCATCTCGTGCTCGCGGCTCATGATGATGGCCTCCTTGGGGCAGGCATCCACGCAGAAACCGCAGAACACGCAGCGGAGCAGGTCGATCTCGTACACCAGGGGCTTCTTCTCCCACTCCACGGTGGCGTTCGGGTCCTCTTCGGCGACGATGTAGATGCAGTCCGCCGGGCAGGCAGTCTCGCACATGAAGCACGCCACGCAGCGCAGCGAACCGTCCTCCTTGGTGGTGAGGATGTGGCGACCGCGCAATCGCTCCGGGTACTCGATCGTGGCCACGTCGCGCTTGCCGACCAGGTTGCGCAGGAAGTGGCGGAGGGTCACCCCGAGGCCCCTGATGATCGGGACCAGGTGTATCCGTTCGCCCAAGGTAGAGGGTGGCCGGTCGACGGAAACCGTGGGCACGTTTCTCATCGGTCGAGCTCTCCCGCGATGATGTTGAGGCTGCCGAGGATGGCGATCGAGTCGGGGATCATATGCCCGACCAGCATGTGGGGGTAGGCCTGAAACACGGCGAAGCACGGCGGCCTGACCTTGATCCGGTACGGCTTTCCCCCACCGTCGGCCACGATGTAGTAGCCGAGCTCGCCGTTGGCCCCCTCGGTAAAGGAGTAGGCATCGCCTGGCGGCACTCTGATGCCCTCGAAGATCAGCTTGAAGTGCCAGATCAACGCCTCCATCTCGTTGTAGACCTTCGACTTGGGCGGAAGGGCCACGTGGTGGTTGTCGGTGATGACCGGTCCGTCCGGAAGCATGTCGACGGCCTGTCTGACGATGCGCAGGCTCTGCCGCATCTCCTCCATTCGCACCAGGTAGCGGGCATAGGTGTCGCCGGTCGAGGCCACCGGGACGTCGAAGTCGTAGCGCTCGTAGCCGAGGTAGGGGTGGGCCTTGCGCACGTCGTAAGGCACGCCGCTGGCGCGCAGGCAGGGGCCGGTCCAGCCCCACGCCACGGCGTCCTCGGCCGAGATCACCCCCACGCCCTCGGTGCGATCACGGAAGATGCGGTTGCTGGTGACCAGCCGGTCCACGTCGTCGAGGAACTTGGGAATGTACTCGAGGAGGTAGCGGACCCGCGCCGCGAAGTCCTCGGGGACGTCGTGGGCGAGCCCTCCGATGCGGACGTAGGAGACCGTCAGCCGACCGCCGGCGCAGGCCTCGAGCAGGCCGTAGATCTCTTCGCGGGGCTGGAAGAAGTACCAGAAGTTGGTCAGCGCCCCCAGGTCCACCAGGTTGGCGCCGAGACACACGCAGTGGTCCATGATCCGCGAAAGCTCGGAGAGGATCACCTCGACCGCCTGCGCCCGGGGCGGCGCGGTAATGCCCAGCATCTTCTCCACGGCGAGGGCATAGCCGACGCCGTTGATCATGCTCGAGCAGTAGTTGAGGCGGTCAGTGTAGGGGATGACCTGCTGCCACTCGTGGGTCTCGGCCATCTTCTCGAAGCAGCGGTGCAGGTAGCCGATCTCGCACTCGGCCTGGGTGATCACCTCGCCGTCGAGTCGGACCACGGTGCGCAGGGTTCCATGGGTGGCCGGGTGCGACGGCCCCAGGTTGAGCACCTGGGTCTCGAACTGGCCGTCGCCGCCCGGGGTCTCTTTGGCCCACTCCGGTACCATCGTCTCCGCGTCGGTGAGCAGCCAGCGCCGGGCGGGGTCGTAGTCCTTGCGCAGGGGGTGGCCCTGGAAGGCCTCGTGAGTGAGGATGCGCTTGAGGTTCGGATGCCCCTCGAAGCGGATCCCGAACATGTCGTAGGCCTCGCGTTCGAACCAGTCGGCGGCCTTCCAGACCTCGTACGCCGAGGGCACGGTGGGGCTGTCCTCGGCGAGCGGGACGCGGACCCTGAAGCGATGACCGCGCTCGAGGCTGGCGAGGTGGTAGACCACCTCGAAGCGCTGCTCGCGGCCGGGATAGTCCACGCCGCAGATATCGACGAGCAGGTCACAGGCCAGCTCGGGTCGTTCCTTGAAGGCGCGCAGGACCGGAAGCAGGTGCTCACGGTCGACCGTGAGCACGGTGTGCCCGTCGCCGCCCTGGGCGACCGCCAGCTTGGCGTCCGAGGGCAGGAGCCTAGCGAGCGGCAGCTGCTCGGCCACGGGCCTTGACTCTGTCATCGTTCGTCTCCCCGCGCTGGATCATCTCCTGCAGCTTCAAGATGCCGTGGATCAGGGCCTCTGGCGTGGGCGGGCAGCCGGGGACGTAGACGTCCACCGGAATGAGCTCGTCGACCCCCTGGACCACGTGGTAGGCCCGGTAAAAGCCCCCGGTGCAGGCGCAGGCGCCCATCGCGATCACCCACTTGGGCTCGGCCATCTGGTCATAGATCGTCTTGACGACCGGCGCCATCTTGTCGGTGATGGTGCCGGCGACGATCATCATGTCGGACTGACGAGGCGAGAAACGCACGACCTCGGCGCCGAAGCGGGCGAGGTCGTAGTGGGCGGACACCGAGGACATGAACTCGATGGCGCAGCAGGCGGTCCCGAACGGCAGGGGCCAGAGGCTATTCTTGCGCACCCACGCGAGCATCGTGTCGAGGCGGGTCGTGAGGACCGTCGAGCTGCCGTCAGGTTGGCGCATCCCACATCCCTCCCGGTCTCCACCTGGCGTAACGTGGCCGCTGGCAACGGTAGTCCCGCAGGCACCGCCGTGGGCCATCGCCGCGGCATTATACTTTTCTTCGCACGCCCCAGCGCGAGCTGGCCGATCGCCTTGGGCCCTCGGCTCCGCGTTGCGCAGACTCCTGCATCGTGCTAGCGTCACGCCATCTGAACGGGCTCGAGGCACTCCGTGCGTACAGGCCGCCATGGTGGAGGCTGGCTGCATCGGAGTTGCCCGTGCCGGAGACGGGGAGAGATCCGTATGGAGAAGAGACTGTTCGTCGGAAACCTGCCCTTCAGCATGGGCGAGGCCGAGCTCGAGGCCACCTTCTCGGAGCACGGGACGGTGGTGAGCACGGTCGTCATCAGGGATCGTGAGAGCGGTCGTTCGCGGGGGTTCGGCTTCGTGGAAATGGAGACTGAGGAGCAGGCCGGAGCAGCCCAGGGCGCGCTCGATGGCCGCGAGTTCGACGGCCGAGCGCTGCGCGTGAACGAGGCCCAACCGCGTGAGGAGCGAGGTCGCCGCCGCAACCAGGATCGCGCGTAGCCGACCGCCTCTCGGACGACGATGCGGCCCCGCCAGTGCGGGGCCGCGGTGCGTTCGGGCGCAGGACTTCTCCGTGCGGTCAGAAGCGGGTGGCAAATCCGGCCGAGTACTCGTTGCCCGACAGGTCGAGCGTGCCGAAGCCGGCGAAGTCGTCACCCAGCTCGTCGTCGGCGTTCCTCCAGCGGCCGTCGATGACGAACGACCAGCGCGTGCCGAGCGGGACCTCGGCGCCGAGCATGACGAACCACTGCAGCGTCGATCCGTCGGCCTTGTAGTGTGCGAACACCACGGGTTGAGCGTCGTCCGAGAAGTCGATGAAGTAGCCGCTCTCCTCCAGGCCCCACTGCACGAAGCCCCCGCCGACGCCCAGGTAGGGTTGGAAGGAAGCGCCCGGCCTGTTCAGCTGGAAGACCCAGGCGGCATTGAGGTCGGCGATCTCGAGCGAGGTCCGGTGCGGGATATCGTACCCGTCCGCGTCCACCCAGTCCCGGTAGGCCTGGGTTGTGTCGCCCTCGTAGTAGCCGACCGTGAACATGATGCCGGTCGAAGGCCCGATCCGCCACAGGTAGTCGAAGGCCATGACGTAGTCCTCGAAGTCGGCGGGCCGTCCGGTGAAGACGCTGAAGCTGTCGTCCCAGTACTCCGAGTCCCCGTCGGGTTCGAACAGACCCACACGCAGGCGGGCCGAGCCGTTGTCGCCCCGGCGCCAGTTGCCCTGGGCCTCGGCCGGGAACGAAAGCAGGCTGGCGGCGACGATCGCGAGGGCTAGAACTCTGACGACGCTGTTGGGCATGTCCACCTCCTCGGCCCGGCTGCCGGGCTCACGCGGCGAGCCAGGTGCTGTCATGTCGAAGCAAACTCGGTGCCACCCGGAGCGCGGCGGAGCCTGGCCGCCACCGGCGGTGCTCCGGTGTCCCGTTATCGGCACCGATGACCTCTGACGGGGACACCGGTTGGCCGCACCCGGCCGGTCCGTGCCCCAATGATACAATGCGCCGAACCCCCAGTTTCGGAGGTCAAGGTGAAGATTCCATCGCTGATTCTGAAGCAACTCTACACCTTCGGAAGCCTGGAAAGCACCCCGAATGGCGGCCGATTCGCGCTCAAGAACCGGCTCAGCGACGCCACCTTGACCGGCGTTCGGAAGGTGGAGATCGATGGCGCCGAGCTGCAGCCGGCCAGCGTCAGGCTGGTGCTCGGCGAGGGCAGGGCCGTCGCCCTTCCCGAGGTGACGCCGGATGCGCCGATTCCCTTCCCCCTGCGCCGCCAAGTCCAGCTGGAGTGGAGTGGACCGAGGCTCGCCGAGGGCGCGCACTCGATCCATTTGGCCTTCGACAGCGAGCCCTTCGGGATCCTCTCGCTCAGGGTCAAGGACTCCATCGGCAAGCCGCGGCAGCGCCGCGTCACCGTGCCGTGCGACAAGGAGAACAACTACGCCGCCGAGATCATCCGCCAGCGCCAGGAGTTCGCCGCCTCCTCCTCCGGGGTCAAGATCGAGCACCTGCTGAGCTACTCCTTCGACCCGCACGTGACCCAAGGCAACGTCGAGAACTTCGTCGGCGTGGCCCAGGTGCCGATCGGCCTCGCCGGCCCGATCCGGATCAACGGCGAGCACGCCCAGGGCGACTACCTGGTCCCGCTCGCCACGACCGAGGGAACCCTCGTCGCCTCCTACAACCGCGGCATCAAGATGCTCAACCTGTCCGGCGGCGCCAAGTGCACCGTGTCGGCGGACCTCATGCAACGGGCGCCGGTGTTCATCTTCGACTCGGCCCGCGAGGCGCGGGGGTTTCGCGACTGGGTGGACGAGCACTTCGACGGTATCCGCGACGCGGCTGAGGCCACCTCGACGGTGGCGAGGCTCCAGAACATCGATACCTACCTCTCGAACAAGTTCGCCTACCTGCGCTTCAACTACACGACCGGAGACGCGGCCGGACAGAACATGGTCGGCCGAGCCACCTTCGCCGCCTGCAGCTGGATCCTCGACCGGGTCGACACGGTGCGCTCCTTCTACCTCGAGTCCAACCTGGCCACCGACAAGAAGCACTCGCAGATCAACATCATGCGCACCCGCGGCAAGCGGGTGACGGCCGAGGCGGTGCTGCCGCGGGACGTGCTCGTCGAGGTCATGCGGGTGGAGCCGGAGAGCCTCCACTACCACGCTTCGGTGTCGAATGTGGGCGCGATGCTCTCGGGCGCCAACAACAACGGCGCGCATTCGCCCAACGGCATCACCGCCATGTTCATCGCCACCGGCCAGGACGTGGCCAACGTGGCCGAGTCCTCGTCCGGCATCCTCTACACCGAGCTGACCCCGGAGCGCGATCTCTACATCTCGCTCACCATCCCGTCGTTGATCGTCGCCACCTATGGTGGCGGAACCGGCCTGCCGACCCAGCGTGAGTGTCTCGAGATCCTGGGTTGCGCCGGCACGGGCAAGGTCAACAAGCTGGCCGAGATCGTGGCCGGCGTGGCCCTGGCCGGCGAGATCTCCCTGGGTGCCGCCATCTCCTCCCTGGACTGGGTCTCGAGCCACGAGAAGTACGGCCGGAATCGGTAGTCTCCGCCCGAGCCGGTGACCCCAGGTCTTGGCGGCGGCCCCATGCCGACGCTGCTAAGATCGGGCGGCTTGAAGCCCGGGTGACGGCAGGGGAGGAGCGATGCGAATGAGCGCGTGGAGGGAACGACTGTTCATGGTCCTGGCGGCGTCAGCGGCGCTAAGTGGGTGCGGGCCACGGGCCGAGGTGCCGTCGCCTTCTGCCAGCCCCCAGCCCGGGGGGTACGTGTTCTCGTCAGACTGGTTCTCCGACCGCATCCCGCTGTGGCAGGACGTCCTCGCCGACTACAAGGGCAAGCCCGACATGAGCTACCTCGAGATCGGCACCTTCGAGGGACGGTCGTTCTTCTGGATGCTGGACAATATCCTCACCCACCCCTCTTGCCGTGCCACCGGCATTGACGTCTTTCCCCTTGATCTCAGACAGCGGTTCGACGCCAACCTGGCGGCCTCGGGTGACGCCCAACGGGTGACCACGATCAACGCCCCCTCTCAGATCGCGTTGCGCACCCTGCCCATGGCCTCGTACGACATCATCTACGTCGACGGCTCACATGCCGCCAAGGACGTTCTCGCCGACGCGGTGCTTGCCTGGCCGTTGCTTCGGAACGGCGGTCTCCTCATCCTCGACGACTACGACTGGCAGCTCGACTGGCCGCTCGAGTTCCGACCCCGGGCCGCCATCGACGCCTTCCTCACCGTCTACCGCAACGACTTCGAGGTTGTCGACCTCTCCCAGCAGGCCATCGTGCGCAAGGTCGAGATGCCCGCGCCCTACATCCTGCGACTGGGACGCTACGCCTACCTGTGGCGCCAGCAGGAGCTGTACCGGATCGGGGAGCAGTCGCCGATCCCGGCGTCCGAGGGCGAGCGGGCCGCGATCGCCCGCCTGGCCGTGGCGCG
>Ga0316628_100003701_pt1 | contig 11815 bp, 2 predicted proteins | sample OWC_Aug_M2_C1_D5_FD_207648 | JGI IMG/M metagenome (GOLD analysis project Ga0316628, IMG submission 207648) | Wetland soil microbial communities from Old Woman Creek delta, Ohio, United States - OWC_Aug_M2_C1_D5_C | ecosystem: Environmental > Terrestrial > Soil > Wetlands | place: USA: Ohio...
CGCCGGAGGGCGAATGCGAGGCGTCCCAAGGCATGAGGTCCATGCGGGAGAAGTCGTCGCGGAAGACGGTGGGGTCCGGTCCCAGGCCACCATCGGATGCCGAGCAACGGTCCGACGAGGAGAGCCGTGACAGATCGTCGAGCCCGTCCATCCATCCGACCTCATCGGTCCAGTTCACGGACCATGAGCAGATCTTCGGGACGAGGCCGCCATCGGTCGACATGCTGGCCCTCATCCGGATTGCAGGGTGCCTCGCATAGTCCAGCCCCGCGAGGTCGACGAGCCCTGGCTCGAGCGCCCGGAATCCCGGCACGACCACGCCCGTGGTGGCGTCGAGCACCTCAATTCGAACTCCGCGCGCTTGGTAGTCGCTCCGGACGTCTAGCGTGTCCCACCGGTGCGCCGACGGGAGGCGGACGTCGCCCGATTCGACGGCCCCATGCAGCGGCACGATGCGACTGACCCGGACATCGTCGAACCAGCACTCCGCTGCGGAGGGGCACGTCAGGGTGAGCCGGGTGAAGTTGCCCCTCGCCATGGGTTGGGAATGGTACATGTACACATCGTTGCACCAAACCTCCACAAGGTCCTGCCAGATGGAAATCGCGAAGGTGTACCATGTCCCTGAGGACATCGAGGTCCGCTCGGAATACGCGCTTCCCCACGAGAGCCAGATGTCGTCCCCGTTGAAGGCGACCATCGCCGACGTCGTGCCGGCGCTCACCGCGACGGCCGGTCCCCAGGCGTAGCCTGCCGGGACGAGGAAAGCGCCATCGATTCGGGGGTTGTGCTCATCGAGGGCGATGCTCACGGCCGAGCCCCCGCCCGATGGCATGAGGCACAGGTGGCCCGAGGAGACCGCGGCCTCGCCCTTGTCCAGGGTCCACGGGGCCAAAGAGGTCCTCTCGAAACCGTCCTCATGGACAACCGGCAGGGGCACCGTCGCCGCTCCGGCCACAACCTCGGCGCTGCCGGAGAGGGTGACGTTCGTGGCGTCGTCGAAGGTGTCGTTGTAACCGTCCGGACCGACGATGGCGGCCATGGGCGCGAGGGCCGGCATAGAGGGGTCACTGGTCGGCCCTCCGAGCGTCGGCATGGAAGGGAGGAGCAGCATGGCCATGGCCATAATAGCCCTGACCATGCCCCACGCGGAAGGGTGAGCCGTCACGTATGGAACCCCATCACTATTTGGCCCATCGAAGTGTGTGGCATCCGGGTTATTACTAGTTTATGATACAGTTGTGGAACATTGCCTATCTCTTTGTAATTCCTCCTTCTTGGCGTTGCCTGGCAGATTTTAATTGCACCACGATGAAGGGGCCTCACCCCGCCGTCTCACTGTGGAATAAAGGTATTTATATCCCCCAGGGCCAAACAGGTGCGCCTTTCAAAGGGGGAGGAACCCGTGCACGGGAGGGCATGCTCGGTCCTCGTCATCGGCCTGCTGCTGGTCTGTGGGCAGCTCTCGTGCTGGGGCCCGGCCCTCCCAGGCGAGGACGCCGTCGGAGAGACGAACTCGAGCCTCCCTATTGACGGCCCCATCGAAATCCCTCCCGATACCATGGATATGTTCTCGGGCGTGGGGGACGCCTTCGTCGAGAACCTTGGGCAGCTGGAGGACGGGGCCATCAGGTACTACACGCAGGGCGCAGGCGTGTCCATAGGCCTGACGGACGACGGCATCATCGTGGTGATGAGAGGCGCCGGCCTCGATGGGACGGGGGGCTTCACGGGCGGTCATGAAGGTGCGAGAACCACTCATTTCGCGGTCATGTTCGACAGATGCAATCCCCTCCATCCTCGCGGCAGGGACGCGGTCGACCGCACCTCGAGCTACTTCCTCGGGAACGACCCGTCGGGGTGGGTGCGGGGCGCGCGCGCCTTCCGCGAGGTGGTCTACGAGGGCCTGTGGGACGGCATCGACCTCGTGCTGCGGCTCAGGGGGGACGTGCTGAAGTACGACATCCTGCTCGACGCGGGGGCAGCCGCCGGCGCGGTCACGTTCCGCTATGAGGGCGTGGACGGGCTGTCCCTCGATGCGAACGGCGACCTGCTGATCCAGACGGGGGCGGGCGTCCTGAGGGACACGAGGCCTGTAGTGCAGCAGGAGGGGGTCCTCCCTCCGGAGGGCGCGGAGGGGAGGTTCCTGCTGCTCGACAGGCTCGTGGTCGGCATGGCACTGCCGGCGGCATGCGACCCTGGATTGCCCGTGCTCATCGACCCGGGCATGGTGTTCTCCACCCTCCTCGGCGGCGCGCAGCTCGACTACCTCACCTGCGGTGCCCTTTGCGGGGACGGCGACATCTACGTGGGAGGGGTGACGAACTCCACCGACTTTCCCATGGTCGGTGGGGGCTATGACCCCGTCGGCCACGTCAGCACGGGAACGGATGGCGTCGTGATGCGATTGAACGGGACAGGGCATCCGAAGGCCACGACCTTCTTGGGGGGAGGGGATGACGAGACCGTCAACGACCTTGGGCTCGGGGACGATGGGAGCCTCTATGCCGTCGGGGACACGAACTCGTCCGACTTCCCTGTGACGCCCGACGCCATGCATGGCACGTTCATGGGGGCGATGGACGGGTTCCTCGTGAGGCTGTCCCCCAACTGCACGGAGCTCATCCACGGCTCGTACATCGGCGGCTCCGCATACGATACGGTCGCCCATGTCGAGCTGGAGGAGCAGGGCAGCGTGGTCATCTCGGGCGGGACGAACTCCTCGGACCTGGCCACCACGTCGGGGGCCTTCTGCGAGAGCTACGAGCCCACCGACGTCGTCCTGGATTCGGTGTTCGTGATGAGGGCGGATGGCCCGCTCACACACGTCATGTACTGCACGTACATCAACGGCGTCGACAGCTTTGACAACTACGTGACCAGGCCCGCGCCCAACCTCTTCCTGCCCATGGACATCGACGGGGCAGGCGACATCTTCCTGGCCAGCAACACCAACAGGACGTCGTTCACCACCACCGCGGGGGCGTTCATGGAGAGCTATGCCGGTGGGCTCACGGACGTGGTCGTCATGAGGCTCCATCCCGGGGGAGATGGAGGCGCGGACCTGGTCGGTTGCACCTACCTGGGCGGAACGGACATGGACCTGTGCACCTCGTTGCGGTTGATGGAGGATGGCCGTGTCTGCGTGGGTGGCGCGACGCACTCATTCGACTTCCCCCTGTCCAACGACTCCCTTCAGGGCGATAGCGACGGGACCGACGGTTTCCTCGCGGTCCTCGATGGAGGGCTGGAGGCCCTGGAGTTCGGCACGTACTATGGTGGATGGGGCTCGGACATCATCACGACATTGGCCAGGGGGAAGGGCGCGGACGAGCTCATCGCCGTCGGCAACTCCGGCTCTTGGGACCTGCCCGTCACGACAGGGGCGTTCGACGACCAGATAAGGAGCGGGATTCTCACCAACAGCTTCATCGCCCTGTTCAACCTCTCGACGCCGGCCCTCAAGTACTGCACGTTCTTCGGGGGCAGCGGGGGCGAAGCCATATCCATGATCGGTCATGGTGGGATCGCCGACGGCGATGGCGGCGTCATATGCCACGCAGCGACCCTCTCTCGCGATTTCCCCACCACCCTCGGTGCGTACCAGAGGTCGTTCGGCGGCTCCACCGACGGCTTCCTCCTCAGGCTCGAGCCCACCGCATGCGGGCCCCCGGCACCGCCCGCGAACCTCACCGTCAGGCCAGGCAACCAGCGCGCGACGGTGAGCTGGGACGCGCACACGAACGTCGGCTACCGCGTGGGCAGCTACCTGCTGCACCTGGGCCTCCGCCAGGACAGCATGGACCTGGTGAGGACGATGGACGACTCCGATACAAGGTACGAGCTCACGGGCCTCACGAACGGCCGGACGTACTACGTGGGGCTGTCCGCCACCAGCTCGGCGGGCGAGAGCGCGATGAGCGTCGTTGAGGTCCGCCCCGTCGGCCCCCCATCGGTCCCGAGGACCCTGGTCCTGACGTCCGGCGACGGGACCATCAACGCGAGCTGGACGCCGCCGCTCGACACTGGCGGGAGCATCCTCGGCTACCATGTGCTGCGGGGCCTGACGGACGACTCGCTGGCATGGGTGCACACCACGAACGCGACGACGCTTGCCTACCGGGACAGGGACGTGACCAAGGGCCTGACCTACTGGTACGGCATCATCGCCTTCAACGAGGGGGGCAACAGCTCGGTCGCGGTCGACAACCTCGCCCCCTATTCCTTGCCCGGCCCTCCCATCGACCTGGGGCTCGAGGAGCTCGACCGGGTCGTGGTGGTCACGTGGAGCGCCCCGACGGACACTGGCGGAGGCATCATCGGTGGGTACAGGGTCTACAGGGGCGACCGGCTCGACAACATGTCGAGGGTCATCGAGCGCGACAGCGTCACGCTCTCCTACCGCGATTCAAGCCTGACGAACGGGATGCGCTACTGCTACTACGTCACGGTCGTGACGCAGTACAACGAGAGCGCGCCATCGGAGGTCGTGTGGGCCATCCCGTACGGGCCCCCCCCGGAGCCCGTGGGCCTCCAGGCCATCGCGGGCGAGCTGCAGATAGGCCTCGCCTGGTCGCCCCCCAGGACCGATAACGGGCGCCCCATCACCAATTACGTGGTCCGGTGGGGGACATACCCATCGAGACTGGACAACGAGGTCAGGATAGGCAACACGACCCACCACATCCAGGCGGTCCCCGAGAACGGGGTGGCCTACTACTTCCAGGTCGCGGCCGTGAACCTCAGGGGCACGGGGCTGTTCAGCGAGGAGGCGTCGGCCGTGCCCATGGGCCCGATGGGGAAACTGGCCTCCCTCAGGGCCGAGCTGGTGGGGGAGGGGGTGCGGCTCGTATGGGAGCCACCGGTGGACAGCGGGGGGGCCAAGAGCCTCACCTACATCGTGGAGAGGAACGGCCCCGAGCCGGCCTTCAGGGAGATGGGGCAGGTCAGCGACGCCCTCGAGTTCCTCGACAACACGACGGTCGCCGGGGGCACGTACACCTACCGCGTCGCGGCGTCGACGCTCGCCAGCGTGGGACCTTTCGTGGAGGTCAACATCACGGTGGTACTGCCCCCTTCGATGATCGACACGCTCACCGCGACGGCGGGCGACGGGCTCATCGAGCTGCGGTGGTCGCCCCCCGCAAGCGACGGCGGGAGCGGCATCACGGCCTACTTCATCATCAAGCGTGGCCCCGAGGGGGGCTTCGTGCAGCTCACGTGGACGCTGATGAACAACCACACCGACCGCGAGGTCGTGCCGGGCAGCACCTACACGTACTACGTGGTCGCGAGGAACGGCCGGTACAACGGCACGGACTGGCGGGAAGCGAGCGCAACCGCCGTCACGCATCCTGGCCCGGTGGGTAACCTGAGCCTCACGTACACGGACGGCGCGGTGGAGCTGTCGTGGCTGCCGTCGACGAAGTCGGGAGCGGCACGCACCACGGGCTACATCATACTGCGGGGGCTGAAGGCCTCGGAGCTCGAGCCCATCGCGGAGGTCGGACCCGTCACGTTCTACCGGGACGGGACGGTCGAGAAGGGCAACAGGTACTACTACCAGGTAGTGGCGAAGAGCGACATTGGGCCTGGCGACCCGTCGGGCGTGCAGGACATCGCGTTCGGGGTGCTCGGCGTGGTCAAGACCGCCTACTGGCCGCTGCTCGTCGCCCTGGTCGCGCTGGTCGCGGTGGGCGCGCTCGCGGTGGCGTACAGGCGCCGCGTGCGGGCGGCCGCGGGGGCGCCTACCGTGCACATCGTCGAGGAGGTGCTGGTCGTCCTGAGGGACGGCCGTCTCATCGCGACCGCGGGCAGGGACGAGAGCCGCAGCAAGGACGCGGACCTGATGTCCGGCATGCTCGTGGCCATCCAGGGCATCGCCAAGGAGGGGCTCGAGCGCGGCGGCACGCTCGAGAGCATCAAGTACGAGGACAACACCATCCTGATGGTGAGCGGACCTCGCCTCAACGTCGCCACCGTCGTCTACGGGTTGCCAGATGAGGCTCTTCGTCAGGTGCTGGAGGAGACGGTGCGTCAGCTAGAGGCGACCTACGGGGACATCATCGACGGGTGGGACGGGGACCTGTCGGTGTTCGCGGGCGTGGGCGAGGCGGTGCACCCGCTCGTGGAGCGGACGCGCAACGTGACCCGTGAGGACGTGCGGGCCTCGGGGGCGGCGCCTGGGGAGACCGAGGTCCCCCCGTGAGCGGACGCTCCAGATTTTGGCGCTCCAAAACCGCGACAGAACGATACTAGGCCAGGCCTGCCAGTGGTTTTCAGGGAGGTCTCCAGATTCTCCTGTGCACAGAATAAAGGTATATATATCCCACAAGCCGAACGGAGGGCGGAACCGACGGGGGAGGCGCATGCACAAGAGGGCTGGCCCAGTCGTCATCATCGCCCTGCTGCTGGCCTGCGGACCGCTCCTCAACGAGGACCTGGCACGGCCGGGTGGAGACACTCTTGACGTGGCGGACGTGGAGAGTGCACGACCGGTCCATGCCGAGGTCCCCGCCGCGGCCAAGGAGCTCTTCTCGGGCGTCGGGGACGCCTTCGTGGAGAACCGTGGGCAGCTGGAGGACCGTGAGGTCAGGTACTACACGCAGGGCGGGAGCGTATCGATAGGGCTCACGGACGACAGCATTATTGTGCTGATGAGGGGCCAGGCGCAAGGGGACGATCCCTCGGGCGGGAGCGCCATCGAAGGCGCGACCACGCACTTCTCCATCCGCCTCGACGGCTGCGAGCGCATCCGCCCGGTCGGCAGGGGAGAGCTCGCGCGCACCACGAGCTACTTCCACGGCAGCGACGCGTCGAGGTGGGTCCGCAGCGCGCGGTCCTTCGGCGAGGTCGCCTACGTGGGCCTGTGGGAGGGCGTGGACCTCGTGCTCCGGCTCAAGGGCGATTCGCTGAAGTACGACCTCGTGCTCGCCGCAGGCGCGGACCACGAGGCGATCGCGTTCAGGTACGAGGGGGTCCAGGACCTCTCGTTGGACTTCGCGGGCGATTTAATCATCCCTACGGATTCGGGCGCTCTGCGGGACGGCGCGCCGGTCGTGTTCCAGGATGGCGTGCTGGGCGCCGGGGGCGCTCGCGGCCGGTTCATCATAAGGGACCGGCACGTCGTCGGCTTCGGGCTGCCGGAGGGCTACGATGCCGGACGGCCCGGCGTGATCGACCCCGGCATCCTCTTCTCCACCTTCCTGGGCGGGACGGGAGAGGACTACGTCGAGAGCACGACCCTCGACGCGTCCGGGAACATCGTGATGTGCGGCGAGACGACGTCGGCCGATTTCCCCATGACCGACGGCTGCTACGACCCGGCCGGGAAGGCCAACGGCCTCAAGGACGGCTTCATCGCGGTCCTCAACAGCACGGGCTGGCTGCTGGCCTCCACCTACATAGGGGGCTCGTCGGAGGAGGAGGCCGACGATGTGAGGGTGGGGGCCGACGGGAGCATCATCGTGGTGGGCCTCACGACCTCCCCCGACTTCCCGGTCACGGCCAACGCGACGAAGAAGTCCCTCGGCGGTCCGTTGGACGGGACCCTCTTCAGGCTCTCGCACGACCTTTCGGACCTGCTGTACAGCTCCTACTTCGGGGGCTCCAACGCCGACATCCTGTTCCACGTCGACCTCGACAGGGACGGACGCGCGGTGGTCTCGGGGCTCACGAACTCGTCGGACGTCGCCACGACGTCGGACGCCTTCTGCGCCACGCACGAGGCGACGGGGGGGGGCTTCGATTCGCTTTTGGTCTGCGTCCTCGACGGCACCCTGGGGGCGGTGGAGTACTGCACGTACGTCAATGGGATCGACTCGGAGCACCACACGGCGTACTCGACCACGTTCTACCCACCGGCGCTGCTTGGACAGGCGTTGGGTGCCGACGGTGACGTCTACCTCACCGGATGCACCGACCATCGGACCTTCCCTGTGACGCCCGGCGCCTTCCGCACCGAGTACAACGGTGGTCCGATGGACGCCTTCGTCATCAGGCTCGACCCGGCCGGGAACGGCCATTCGGACCTCGTCGCGGGGACCTTCCTCGGGGGCTCCGGCGAGGACTCGGCGACCGGCATATGCGTCCTGCGTGACGGGCGCGTCGCGGTGGCAGGGCACACGATGTCCCCGGACATCCCCCTGGTGCGGGAGATCGATGGCGAGCTTGGGCCGGCAGGCACGAGGGACGGCCTGATGGCTATACTGGACGCGAGCCTGTCCACGATGGACTTCGGGACGTACATGGGGGGGTCCGGGGAGGACATGTGCATCAGCCTGGCGGAGTCAAACGACCATGGGTCACTCTACTGCGTGGGGATGACCAGCTCGTCCAACATCAGCCTCTTGACGAAGGGATGCTACGACAACATGATCGGCGTCCCCTTCGGTCGACACGCGTATTTCCTCGCCGTGGTCAACACCACGGACATGGGGCTCGAGTACGGCTCGCTCTTCGGGGGGAGCGGCCATATCGCACTGTCATGGTCGGGGCATTCCCTCATCGTCGGCGAGGATGGCCCTCCCTACATCAATGGGGCCTCCTACTCGACGGACTTCCCCACCACGGCCGGGGCATTCCAGGAGCGGTTCGGCGGGGGCGGCAGTGATGCGTTCCTGCTCAGGTTCGACCCGACCCCGTGCGACCTTCCAGGGCCCCCGCGTGACATCCATGCGAGGGCCGGCGACCGCATGGTCACGCTGGAGTGGGCGGCGCACACGAACATCGGCTACCGCGTCATGAAGCACCGCGTCTACTGGGGGACGGCCAACGGGACATGGGACCACAACGAGACCCTCGACGGCACCGCGCTGGGCTCAGAGTTCCCGGGAATGACCAACGGCGTGCGCTACTACTTCGGGGTGGCCACGGTGAACACCATGGGGGAGGGGCCGATTGGCATCGTGAGCGCTGTGCCCCAGGTTCCGCCGTCGGCCCCCCGCTCCTTGACGCTGACGACGGGGGACGGCAACGTCAGCATCAGCTGGACATCACCATCGAGCACGGGCGGGGCCCTCTCCGGCTACTGCCTGCTCAGGGGCGTCGCTCCAGCGGACCTCGGGCTCCTCCACCGGTGCGACGCGACGGCCCGCAGCTACCTGGACTGGAACGTCACGAAGGGCCAGAGGTACTTCTACGCGGTCTTTGCGTTCAACGACGCGGGCAACGGGACGAGGGCGTTCGCTGACATCACCCCCTGGACCCCGCCAAGCCCGCCCACCTCATTCGGGCTGGTGCCAAATGACAGGTCGATAAACGTCAGCTGGGGGCCCCCTGTGGACTCGGGGGGCCTTCCGATATCGGGCTACAGGGTCTACATCCGGGACGGGCGGACGAATGAGACGAGGGTCGTGGAGCTCGCAGGCGCGACCGCCCTCGCGTACGAGGACCACAGGGTGCAGAACGGGCAGCGATACCACTACCGCATCACGGCCCTTGCGGGGGAGCCGGGGGAGCCCGAGAGCAGGCCGACGATGGAGCTGTCCGAGGTCCCCTTCGGTACACCTGAGGCCCCGTTGAACCTCACCGCCCATCCGCAGGACCTGCAGGTGCGCCTGGAGTGGACCGCCCCATTCGACAACGGCAGGCCCATCACGCACTATGTGATACGCTGGGGCATCGCGCCCTCGGAGCTCGTCAACGTCCTCGAGATAGGCGACACGACGGCCCACACCCAGCCTGTGGGACTGAACGGCGTCAAGTACTACTTCCAGGTCGTGGCCAAGAACGAGGCCGGCGAGGGGGCCGGGGGCGAGGAGGTGTGGGCCATCCCCCTCGGCGTCCCGGGCGGGGTGCAGGGCCTCACGGCCGCGGCGGGGGATGGAGGCGTCAGGCTCGCGTGGGACGCACCGAGCGACACGGGCGGGGCGGTCCAGCTCGTCTACCACATGGAGCGCATCGACCCGGACGGCAGGATGGTCGTCCTCGACGACGTGGTCGATGTCGGGACCTACCTCGACACCACGGTCGAGCTGGGCAGCACCTACACCTACAGGGTCATCGCCTCGAACGCGCTCGCCACGGGGCCCCCCGAGGAGGTCGAGGTCGAGTTCGTCCTGCCACCGTCGGCCGTGACGGGCCTCGCCGCGTCCGCGGGGGACGGGCGCATCGAGCTGCGCTGGGAGCCGCCCGAGAGCGACGGCGGCACCGGCATCACCGCCTACTTCATCTACAGGCGGGGGCCGGCCGGGGACTTTGCGAGGATCAACTGGACGCTCATGCTGAACTACACCGACGGTGACGTCGTGGTCGGGACCGAGTACTCTTACTACGTCACGGCGAGGAACGACCGCAACGAGAGCGTGCAATGGGCCGTGGTCAGCGGGAGGGCCATCACCCATCCGGGCCCGGTCGTCGGCCTCCAGGCCACGTACAGGGAGGGGGGCGTGGAGTTGCAGTGGCTCGCCCCGAGCGCGCCATGGGGCGCTGTCCCGACCGGCTACGCCGTGCTCAGGGGCACGAACACGACCGAGCGGACGGTCGTGGCCGAGGTGGGGCTGAACCTGAGCTACAGGGACGAGGCCGTCGAGGGGGGCGTGACGTACTACTACTGGGTCATCGCGAGGAGCGCCATCGGCGACGGCGACACGGGCGATGCCGTGGCGGTCCCACCGCCCTCGGCCCCGGCCGTCTCCTACGTGTGGCTCGCGGCCCTTGTCGCCATCGTCATCGCGGTCCTCCTGGCGATGGTGATTGTCTACCGGCGCCGCGCCCGTGCGGCCGCGGGGGCGCCCACGGTGCACATCGTCGAGGAGGTCCTCGTCGTGCTGAGGGATGGGCGTCTCATCGCCGACAGCGCGAGGGACGAGGCGCGCGGCCGCGACGCCGAGGTGATGACCGGGATGCTCACCGCCATCCAGGGGTTCGCCAAGGATGGGCTCGAGCGAGGGGGGGCGCTCGAGAGCATCAAGTACGAGGAGAACTCCATCCTGATGGTGAGCGGTACTCGGCTTTACGTCGCCGCCGTCGTCTACGGCCTCCCTGACGATGCGCTGCGTGATGTGATGGAGGAGACGGTGCGTCAGCTCGAGGCGACGTACGGGGAGATCATCGACGGCTGGGACGGGGACCTGTCGGTGTTCGCGGGCGTGAGCGAGGCCGTGCAGCCACTCGTCGAGCGGACGCGGCACGTGACCCGGGAGGACGTCCAGGCCGCGGGGGCGGCCCCCGATGAGACCGATGCCCAGTCATGAGCAAGCATCCTCTGTCTCGGTTCGTCAATATATGAGATGAAGTGACCGCAGGTCCACCTCTTGTTGTATCAATCGAGAAGGTCTCCATCTCTCCTTTTCAATGGAATAAAGGTATTTATATTCCCCAAGCCCACGGAGGGGCGTCTTCGACCGGGGGGAGGCCCATGCGCAAGGGGGTAAGCGCGGTTATCGTTGTCGTCCTGCTGCTGGCCTGCGGATCGCTCCTGTGCGGGGGTCCGGCCCGGCCAGGCGAGGATGCTATCCACGATTCGGAGGTGGGCGCCGTCTTCTCCGTTCCCGTCGAGGTCCCCGTCGCGGCGACGGAGCTCTTCTCGGGCGTCGGGGATGCCTTCATTGAGAATATCGGGCAGTTGGAGGACCGTGAGGTCAGGTACTACACCCAGGGTAGGGGTGTGTCAATCGGGCTCACCGACGGCGGCATCATCGTGGTGCTGAAAGGCCAGGCCGATGATGGACCAGAGGACAGCTCGGTAGAGGTCGTGGGAGCCGCCTCATCCATAACGCATTTCGCGGTCATTTTCGACAGGTGCAATCCCATCTCACCCCTCGGGAGGGACGTGGTCGCCAGAACATCGAACTATTTCATTGGGAACGATTCG
>Ga0316628_100003702_pt1 | contig 11815 bp, 10 predicted proteins | sample OWC_Aug_M2_C1_D5_FD_207648 | JGI IMG/M metagenome (GOLD analysis project Ga0316628, IMG submission 207648) | Wetland soil microbial communities from Old Woman Creek delta, Ohio, United States - OWC_Aug_M2_C1_D5_C | ecosystem: Environmental > Terrestrial > Soil > Wetlands | place: USA: Ohio...
GGAAGACCGCAAACGGGTTGAGGCCCAGCTGCGCAAACGAGAAAAGGAACTGAAGGCCCAGTCGCTGCACCTGGAGGAAGTCAACACGGCCCTGAGAGTGCTCCTCAAGCAGCGCGAAGATGACAAGAAGGAGCTGGGCGAAATGGTCTTGTCAAACGTCAGGGAGCTCATCGGGCCTTATCTGGCGCGGCTGAAGAAAGGCCGGCTAGCCGTGGTGCAGAAAGCACTGGTGGACATACTCGAATCCAACCTGGACAACATTATCTCGCCCTTTACCCGCAACCTGTCTACCCACGACTTCAACCTCACCCCAGCGGAGATCCGGGTGGCGAACCTGGTCAAGGAGGGCCGGACCAACAAGGACATTGCTGAACTGCTGCTGCTTTCCAAGAACACCATTCTTTTCCACCGACACAATATTCGCACCAAGCTGGGTCTGCGGAACAGCAAGAAAAACCTTCGTTCACATCTGGTGGGGCTCGAAAAATAGTAGGTATTTACCACTATTTCTCCACTATTTTATCTTATATATAAAAGTGTTGACTAAACAAAAAGCATCTTATAGAAGTTACCATACGAAATGAACCGAATTCATTTTTTTCGGGCATACCCCGTTCAGTTCTTCCAGCGTTGCCCCGGGCGGGGTTTCTGACGCATCCATCAGCAAGGGGGAATTAAGCAGTGGGGGGAACAGCCGCAGTCCAAGAGGGCGATGTCATCCTCGATCTGAAGGACATCGCCATGTATTTCGGCAAAGTGGCGGCTCTGGCCGGGGTCAGCCTCCAGGTTCGCAAGGGGGAGATCCATTCCGTCATCGGCCCGAACGGCGCCGGGAAAACCGTCATGATGAACTGCATCAACGGCCTCTATCGGCCCCAGAAGGGCGAAATTCACTTTAAGGGCGAGCGCGTCAACGATCTCAGGCCCTACCATCGGGCGGTCCGGGGGATGTCCCGAACCTTCCAGAAGGTTGAGGTCTTCGGCGGCATGACGGTGCTCGACAACATCCGCCTGGGCCGGCACATCCATATGAAATCCGGCATCATAAGCGGTTCGGTTTACCTCGGCAAGACCGCGCGGGAGGAAATCGAAAACCGCCAGTTCATCGAGGAGGAGATCATCGACCTGCTGGAGATCGAGCACATCCGCCACAAGCCGGTCGGCATGCTGCCCTACGGCCTGCAGAAACGGGTGGAGCTGGGCCGGGCCCTGGCGCTTAAGCCGGATCTGCTGATCCTCGACGAACCGCTGGCCGGTCTCAATCTGGAGGAGACCGAGGACATGGCGCGGTTCGTTCTGGACGTCAATGAAGACGCGCGCTGGAAGATCACCTGTCTGCTGGTGGAACACGACATGGGCGTGGTCATGGACCTTTCGCACCGGGTGCTCGTGCTCAACTTCGGGAACATGATCATGGACGGCACCCCGCAGGAAGTTCAGAGCAATCCGGAAGTGATCAAGGCTTATCTGGGTGAAGAGGACCTGTATGCTACAAGGAGATAAAACGATCGCTGCGGCGGCGGGACACTCGGCGGAAATTTCAGAAGAGCTCACGATTCCCAAGCTTTTCTACCAGAAGGCCAAACGGTACGGCAAAGACCGCGTCGCCATGCGGGAGAAGGAGTTCGGGATCTGGCGCCCCATCACCTGGCAGGATTACCTGGAAAACGTCAAGTACATCGCCCTGGGCCTGATCCGGCTCGGCCTGCAGGAAGGGGACAAGGTCGCCATGATCGGCGACAACCGGCCCGAGGGCCTGATGGCGGAGATGGCCGCCTTGTGCGCGCGCGGCGTCGGCGTGTGGCTGTTCCAGGACTGTCTGATGGACGAGGTCCGTTACATCATCGACCACTCGGATGCCAAGTTCCTGATCGGCGAAGGCCAGGAGGAGGTCGACAAGGCGCTGTCCATCCTGAAGGACTGCCCCAAGCTGAAGAAAATCATCTACGACGACCCGAAGGGCTTGCGCCATTACAAGCAGGACTGCCTGATCAGCCTCAGGGAGGTCCAAAATCTCGGCCGCGAGCTCGAGAAGGAAAAACCGAACCTGTTCGAGGAGCTCATCCAAAAGGGGCATGGGGAGGAGATCGCGCTGCTGTTCTACACCTCCGGCACCACCGCGCTGCCCAAGGGGGCGCTGCTGTCCCACCACAACATGCTTTCCATGGGCCAGCACCTGATGCAGATCGACCCCTGCACCGAAACCGACGACTACGTGTCCTACCTGCCGTTCGCCTGGATCGGCGAGCAGATGATGTCCATCTCCTGCGGCCTTCAGATCGGCTACACCCTGAATTTCCCGGAAGAGCCCGAAACCGCCCAGGAGAATATCCGCGAGATCGGCCCCCACGTCATGTTCGCGCCGCCGCGCATGTACGAGCAGATGACCCGCACGGTGCAGGTCAAATACCTGGATGCCACCTGGCTGAAGCGCAAGACGTTCCAGTTCGCCACCTGGGTGGGCTACCGCTATGCGGACATGAAGTTTTCAAAGAAAGGGGTGCCCTTGCACTGGCGGCTGCTGCACGGGATCGCCTATGCCACGATGCAGAAGAAGCTCAAGGACCATCTCGGCATGAGTCGGGTGCGCAACGCCTACACCGGCGGTGCCGCCATGGGGCCGGATCATTTCCGGTTTTTCCACTCCCTGGGCGTGAATCTGAAGCAGATTTACGGACAGACAGAGGTGGCCGGGATCTCGGTGGTGCACCGCAGCGGCGACATCAAGTTCGACACGGTCGGGCACCCGATTCCCGGGACGGAAGTCCGCATCAGCGAAGACGGCGAGATCCTCACCCGCAGCCCCTCGGTGTTCAAAGGCTACTACAAGAACCCGGAAGCCACCACCAAAACCCTCAAGGACGGCTGGCTTTACTCCGGCGACAAGGGGTTCCTGGACGACGACGGCCACCTGGTGGTCTTCGACCGCACCAAGGACGTCTTCACCCTGAAAGACGGCCGACCGTTTGCTCCGCAGTACCTGGAGACCCGGTTGAAGTTCAGCCCTTACATCAAGGACGCCTGGGTCATCGGCGACCGCAAGGACTATCTTGTGGCCGTCATGTGCATCGATTATTCGGTGGTCAGCAATTGGGCCGATCAGCGCAAGCTCAACTACACGAGCTACCAGGAGCTCTCGCAGATGCCCGAGGTCTACGAGCTCGTGGAAAAGCAGATCCGCCAGGCCAACAGGGACCTGCCGGACGTGGCCAAGCTGCGAAAATTCACCAACCTCTACAAGGAATTCGACGCCGACGACGACGAGCTGACCCGCACGCGCAAGCTGCGCCGGGCCTTTGTGGAGAAACGCTACAAGGTGATCGTGGATGCCCTTTATGCCGAGGCGGACAGCGTCCACATCGACACCGCCATCAAATACGAAGACGGGCGCCAGGCCCACATCGTGACCGATCTGAAGATCATTCCGATCGCCGCATGAACCGCGGCCGAATCGGCACGCAAATCCCCCCTACCCCCCTTTGGCAAAGGGGGAAAGGGGGATTTATAAGGAGAGCAACGGATGGACCTGATTCTGATGACATTGACCACGGGTATCCTGGTGGGGGGCATTTACGCCCTGGTGGCCCTCGGCTGGGTGCTCATCTACAAGTGTTCAGGAGTGCTGAATCTGGCCATGGGCGAGATGACCCTCATCGGCGCCTATGTGTCGCTCAGCTTCTACTCCATGGGAATTCCCTTTCTGCTCTCCCTGCTCTTCTCCCTGATCATCGGGTTCATCCTGGGAGTGCTCACCGAGCGCATCTTCCTCGACCGGCTGATCGGCGAGCCGGTTTTGACGGTCATCATGGTGACGGTGGGGTTGTCCTTTTTCTTCAAGGGTACGGTGGAGTTTCTGTGGGGCACCGACACCCGGGCCTTCTCTCCGCCGGTGTTCTCCATCGAGCCGATTCGCCTCGGCCCCCTGATCATCGGCCGAGTGTACCTGTGGAGTTTCGTGGCCGCCATCATCCTGCTGGTGGTCTTCGTGAGCTTCTTCAAGTACACCCGCTGGGGGCTTGCCATGCAGGCCACGGCCGACGATGAAATGGCGGCCTTGTCGGTGGGCGTCAGCGCGCGGTACGTTTATGCCGCGGCCTGGGCTATCGCCTTCATGGCAGCCGGTGTCGGCGGTACGCTGCTCGGCAACATCAACGGTCTGAACATCTCGGTCGGCTACCTCGGGCTGCTGGTGCTGCCCGTGGTCGTGCTGGGAGGCTTGAACTCGGTGCCCGGCGCCATCCTCGGCGGGATCATCATCGGGGTGCTGCAGAACTTTTGCGGCGCCTATCTCGACCGCTATTTCCCCGGAGGGGTGAAGGAGATCGCCCCCTTTGCCTTCATGGCCGTGTTCCTGCTCTTCAAGCCATTCGGGATTTGGGGCTGGGAGAGGATAGAGAGAGTGTAGCGTGCCTAAAATTTCAAGTGCCTAAAATGCCTAAAATTTTAAGAAGATTCTGGATCGATACCATGTTCAAACATTTTGTATAAAATTATGGAGTAATTTTATGTCCACCAGCTTTCTACCCTGCGGGGAATACCACCAGAACTACCACGAAGACCACGCCTGGTGGCAGACCAAGTTCATCAAGGGCAAGATGGTCCTGCTGATGCTCGTGCTGTTCATCGGGATCCCCAGTGTGGCCGACTCTTACTGGCTGAGCGTCTGCAACCAGATCGGCTACACGGCGCTGGGAGCCTTGGGCGTGCAGTTGCTCATCGGCTTTTGCGGGCAGGTGACCCTGGGGCACGCGGCGTTTTTAGCGGTGGGTGCTTACACCAGCACGCTGCTGATTCTCGAGTTCCCCTGGCCGAAATTCCTCGTGGAACTCGGGCTGGCCTATCCGATCAGCATCCTGATTGCCGCCATCGTGGCCGGGATCTGGTGCGTGCTCTTCGGTCTGCCCTCGGCCAAGGTCAAGGGGTTTTATCTGATCCTGACCACGATGGCGGCCCAGTTCATCACCGTGGATTTCGTCATCACCCAATACATCAGCCAGATCGGCGGCCGCGGCCAGGCGTTTTCGCTGCCTCCCGGTACCATCAAGATCGGGCCCTGGGTGATCGACAGCGACCTCAAGGTCTACTACATGATGCTCGTGCTGGTCATTCTGTTGACGGCCCTTGTCCTGAACCTCCTGCGCTCTCGGGTCGGCAGGGCCTGGGTGGCCATCCGCGACAACGACATCTCCGCCGAGGTCATGGGGATCAACGTGGTGCAGTACAAGCTGTTCGCGTTCTTCGTGGCCGGCTTCATCGGCGGGGTGGCCGGGGCCTTCTGGATCAGCAACCTGGCGGCCATAAGCCCGGAGCACTTCCCCTGGTTCTGGTCCCTTTGGCTGGTGGGGGTCATCCTCATCGGCGGGGTCGGCTCGATCCACGGCACCATCTTCGGCTCGATCTTCATGGTCGTGGTGATGGAGCTGCTTCAGATGGCGGTCATCCCCCTGGCGAGCAGTTTCCCCAAACTGCTGATGGATTTTCTCTTCATCAAGGAGGCCGCCTTCGGCCTGGCCATCTGCGCGTTCATGATCTTCGAGCCGAACGGGCTGGCCTACCGGTGGTGGCAGTCCAAGAACTACTTCAACCTGTGGCCGTTTTCATATTAGGAACGGGGGTTCCTGAATCAAGCCAGCCGACAGGTTTTATCAACCCTTTCCTTACTGAACCGAAAGGAGGGAAGCATGAGGGCAAGAGCATTGGGGATGGTTCTGGCGATCGCGTTTGCCTTATCGCCGGCGGCCATGGCGCAGGAAGTGGTTATCGGGGCGCTCAGCGACATGACGGGCGCCACGTCGGACGTCGGCAAGGATTACGCCCTCGGCATCGCCGAGGCCGTGAACTATTGCAACGACAACGGCGGGGTCAACGGCAAGCAGATCAAACTGATCCAGTTCGACTACGGCTACCGCGTGCCGGAGGCCCTGACGAAGTACAAGCTCTTCCAGCGCATGAAGGCCGTGGCGATCGAAGGCTGGGGCACTGGCGACACCGAGGCGCTCGCGCCGACGGTGACCGCGGACAAGATGCCCTACGTGTCGGCCTCCTATTCCGGGCATCTGACCGATCCCAAGAAGACCCCCTATAACCTCTTTGCGGCCACCGACTATTCCACCAACGCCCGGGCAACCATAACGGCCTGGCATGACACGCGCTGGAAGAAACATGCGGACAACGGCAAGCGCAAGCCCCGATTTGCCTGCGTCTACATGTTCGCCTCTCCTTACGCCAGCGCACCCATCAAGGCCATCAAGGACCAGGCCACGCTGCTCGGCTTCGATATCGGGCCGGACCAGGACGTGTCTCTCTTCGCCGTCGACACCAAGAGCCAGGTCCTGGGGCTGAAGGATTTCAAACCGGATGTGGTGTGGCACGGCAACACCACCATGTCGGTCTCCGCCTTCATGCGGGATGCTTACGCCCTGGGCCTGGGGGCGGACCACATCGTCAACCTCTGGGGCTTGGACGAAAACCTGCCGCGCCTGGCAGAAAAGGCCGCGGAAGGGACGATGGGCGCCACCGTATGTGCCTTTTACAACGAGCCCAATATCCCGCTGATGCCCAAGGTGGTGGAATACGCCAAGAAGTACAACCCCGGCGTTCCCCAGGAAAAACGCCTGATCCGCACGGTGCAGGCCTGGTCGAATGTACTCGCCCTTTGGGAAGCCATGAAGCGGGCCGACAAGGCGGGCGCCCTGAACGGCGAGGGGATCCTCAAGAAGGGATTTGAAACCATGAAGGACGTCGACCTCGGCTTGGGCGGGGCCAAGCTGACCTACACCAGCACAGATCACCGGGTCTCCGGGTCGGTGCCGGTGTATGAGGTGAAAGGCGGCAAGTTCCACCTGGTCCAGGTCACCGACATCAAGAGCCGCTGGCCGGACAAGTGGCCCACCTGGATGGGCTGGTAATCATCGGCCGCACGGCACACAAACCCCCGCGGAGGTCAGGAAGCCTTGGAGCCGACAAACAGCATTCTCAAGATCAACAACGTCGAGGTGAAGTACCACGAGGTCATCCTGGTGATCAAAGGGGTCTCCATCGAGGTCCCCGAGGGCGGCATCGTGGCGCTGCTCGGCGCCAACGGGGCCGGCAAGAGCACCATCCTCAAGGCCATATCCGGGCTGCTGAAACATGAAGACGGCCAGGTCACCGACGGCTCCATCGAGTTTATGGGCCAGCGCATCGACCGCATGCCGCCGGAGAAGATCGCCAAGATGGGCATCGTGCAGGTCATCGAGGGCCGCCGGGTCTTCGAGCACCTGACGGTGGAGCAGAACCTCAAGGTGGGTGCGCACATGCGCAAATTCGGCCGCTCCATCAAGGAGGGGCTGGAGATGGTTTACCACTACTTTCCGCGGCTCTACCAGAAGCGCAATGAGATCGCCGGCTTCATCAGCGGCGGGGAGCAGCAGATGACGGTGGTGGGCCGCGCCTTGATGACGAGCCCCAAGCTGATTCTGCTGGATGAGCCGTCCATGGGGCTTGCCCCGCTGCTCATCCACGAGATTTTCAACATCGTCACGCGTCTCCACGCGGAGGAGAAGATCTCGATATTGTTGGTCGAGCAGAACGCCAAGCTCGCCCTGAACGTGGCGCCTTATGCCTACGTGCTGGAGACGGGCCGCATCGTCATGAACGACTCGGCCGAGAAGCTGCGCGAGAACCCGGACATCAAGGATTTCTACCTCGGGATGACCGACCTCGGGGGCCGGAAGAGTTTCCGCGACGTGAAACACTACAAGCGCCGCAAACGATGGCTCACTTAATTCCAATTTGAAAGACAGGAGAGAGTGTTATGAGAAAGCAATCGCTCTTCATGATCCTGATAAGCTTCGCGGCAGCCGCGGCCTTGCTGGCCGGTTGCGCCGGGATGCAAAAGGCTTCGGAATCCAATTTCAAGACCCCAGAGGTCACGCTGAGCCAAGCCGAAGTCCAGAGCTACTTCGGATATTGGTTTTACAACAACAAAGTCCAGCCGACCAACCCGGCCAACGCCAAGCCGGGCAACAACGGCGCGCCGTTGATCTATAGTTTCGTTTTTAACATCAAAAATCCCAACGACTTCCCGGTCCTGATGGACAACCTGAGGTTCACCGTAGCGCTGGAAGGCTTCGACCTCAATACGGTGGGGTCCCAGGATCAGATCTGGATTCCCGGCGGCAAGACGAGCCAGGTGCGGGTTCCCTGTGTTTTCGGTATGTTTGAAGCGTTCATGAGCCTTGGGGTGGTTGGGGGAATGAATCTTCAGAAAATGGGCAAGACGCCCTGGGACATGATCGAAAAATGGTGGACCGCTGCCCCGGACTTCTCCTTCCCGGTGGAAGTGAGGGAAGGCTCCGCCGTCTTCAAGGCGGACGGGCTCACGAAGGTTGCGGCGTTCAAGGCGAAATACCCGTGATGCACTGAATCGTTCGAAGCGATGGCCGCCTCCGGGCCCATGGGAGCTGGAGGCGGATGACCGGAAGAATCCCGTAGGACAACCCATTTCAGATGCTTAGCCTGCGCTGACCCGGCGGTGGGACACGCGAAGTGTTATCTCACTGTCCGTCGCTGCCCCGGCCAAGGCGGTGAGGTCATGGCCCTGCACGACTACACGTTTTACGATCTGATCAGCCGCAACGCGGTTTGTTTCAAGACCCTGCCGGCCTGGCTGGAGGTCGATGACCAGCGCACGCTGACCTTTGCAGAGGTCAAGCAGCAGGTGGATGGGCTCGCCGGGGGGCTCCAGCAGGCGGGAATTCAAAAAAAAGACCGGATCGGCGTCCTGGGCAAGAACAGCCTCGAGTACTTCCTGCTCTATGGAGCTGCCGCGGCTGTCGGCGCCATCATTCTACCCTTCAATTGGCGGCTTTCGGCCGAAGAAGTCATCTTCAACCTGAATGACGGCACCCCGAAGCTTCTCTTCGTGGACCATGAGTATCAATCCATGATCGCTTCGGCGAAAGTCCGCCTGCCCTCGGTACAGCGGTATTTCAACCTCAAGCCGCCGGGCGGTGACTTTGACGATTTTAGCGACCTGCTGAAATCTTCGGCCGGCTTCAGGCCGGCCGAAGTCGGCGACGCGGACGGCCTGGTCATCATCCACACGGCGGCTGTGGCCGGCCGGCCGCGGGGGGCGCTGTTGACCCATCGCAACTTCATCAGCGCCAATGTTCACTATAACCTCCTCATGCACCTGTCGCCTGCGGATGTGCACCTCAACCTGCTGCCGCTGTTTCACGTGGGCGGGCTTTTCATGGCTACAAAAAGCTTCCACGCCGGCGCTCTCAACGTCAACATGAGCAAGTTCGACGCCGCCCAGGCGGTTGAGTTGATCGCGGATAAGAAAGTGACAGTGATGTACGATTTCTCGCCGATCCTGGGATCGATTCTCGATCAGCAGGCGAAGACCGGAACGGATATCAGCTGCCTGCGGCAGGTCATCGGCCTGGAAGCACCCGACACCATCGAGAAATATCAGAAGCTGACCGGCGGGACGTTTTACGTCGTATACGGACAGACGGAGACCTCCGCCATCGCCACCTTCGGCGCTTACAACGATAGGCCCGGCTCGGCCGGCCGGACCCTGCCCCTGGCCGACGTGAGGCTGGTGGACGATAACGACCGGGCGGTTCCCGCGGGCGAGGTGGGCGAGATCGCCGTCAAGGGCCCCATGGTCTTCAATGGCTACTGGGCCCTGCCGGAGGACACGGCCTACGCCTTCCGCGGTGGGTGGCACCACACCGGTGACATGGGACGCTTCGACGAAGACGGGTTCCTGTTTTACGCCGGCCGGAAGCCCGAAAAGGAGCTCATCAAACCGGGTGGAGAAAACGTCTACCCAGCCGAGGTGGAGAAAGCGATTCTCGAGCATCCGGCCGTCGAGCGGACGGTTGTGTTCGGGGTCCCCGACCCCAAGTGGAAGGAAGGCATCAAGGCGGTCTGCCAGCTGAAGCCCGGGCAGAAACTGACCGCCAGGGACCTCATCCAGTTTGTCGGCGCACGGATCGCCAGCTTCAAGAAGCCACAGTATGTTCAGTTCGTGGATGAGATCCCGCTGCAGGCAAACGGCACGCCGGACCGGGCGAAGGTGAAAGTTAAATACGGCGGCGAGCAGCAATAACTGAGGAGTTGTTACTCCGGCCCAACAGGGTGTTGAAAAACTACGTCTCAAGCCGTGATCCGGCGTTGCGCGGCTCTTGTAAATGGGCTGCTCATCCCGCCGTTGGCGGGACTGCGCTTTCCAAAACGCCGCGCGCCTGGGCTGACGGGCTGGTACTTGTTTTTTAACACCCTGCTCAACAGACCCACCTCAAGCAAAGCTCTGGACTGCGGTAAAGGGCAGTCGAGAGCTCTCTCGGGCACGGCAGCGGTCTTCTCAACCTACCTGGGTCGTCAGGAAAACGGGCAACGTCATATGTGAGATTTGATCCCGAAGCGCCTCTATTTCGTCGATGTGTCCATCCTCGTCACTCAGAATACGTTCGAGCACCTCGCGCGTGGCGAAATCGTTCAGTTCGCCGGCCAGTTTAATGGCGGCATTGTACGCCGTAATGGCTCCTTCTTCAGCGGCATGGTCGTTCGCCAGCTGCTTGGGGATGTCGCTGCCGATGCGGATTTTTTTCAGATTGGTGACAATTGGAATCCCTTCCAGAAAGAGTATTCTTCCGATCAGCTTTTCGGCATGCTTCATCTCGGTGATGGCGCGTTTCTCAAAGTGCTCGTGTAATTTGCCGTAGCCCCAGTTGGCACACATTTCGGAATGTACCATGTACTGGTTGATCGCCGTCAGTTCATCCGCCAGAAGTGAATTCAATGACTCTATAATTTTCGCGTCTCCTTTCATCCGAAGCCTCCTTTCTTGGGCGATATCGGTTTGACGTGCGATTCAGCCTTAACATGTTCGCAACTCCATCACAACCCCTCAATAAGCTATCTGGTTAGAGTAAATTATACCCAAGCTCGCCCGATGCGAATATCTCGTACGCATTTCGCGCAAAAAATAGGGTGTTGGGTGTATTGCGGAATGCCATCACCATGATTAACGTGCCGAACACGCCGGAGGGGAATCCATGTGCCAGAGAAGGCGACCGCTCAGCGCTCCGGTGAGCAACAAGGAGAGGACGTAATGGTTGGTTCGACCATCAGGATGCCCATCCCTCTTCTGAAGAAGTGAAGCATGGCCATGGTTGCCGGGGGACGCGGCAGGCTTTATATTCTCCTGCCCGTGTAACCCCCATAAGAACGATAAAGGAAGCCAACCATGTACATTTATTCGATAGCGTCCTTCGCGCTCATTCTACTATCCGGCTCGATTGCCTGGACAGCCGAGGCTGCCCTTGCCGCCCCCCATGAAACTCCCGGTCTCCCGGCCGCGATACATGAGAAGATCTATCTGGCCGCCGACATCACGGACAAGGATGAGGAAGCCAACATCGGCGATCCCGGCGAGGAATCCACGATAGGGGATCCAGAGGAACAGGCGACCAGCGGAGATCCCGGAGAAAAGGCCACCGTCGGCGACCCCGGCGAGCAGGCGACCGTAGGCGATCCTGCTGAAAAAGCGAACATCGGCGATCCCGGCGAAAAGTCCAGCTTCTGAATCCAAAAGTCATAATCCGATCTCTTTTTGCTCTACGGGTGGGAGTTCTTGATGAACACCCGATCCGATCCGACACGACCATCACCCCCCGAGCATGGTGTGAGTTTCCCTGGTTGCCCCAACGAGCATGGGAGAGGCGAGTGTGGTTATGCGGTGGAAACTTGTCGTTATCGCTCTGTTGACCATCGCGGTACTGCTGCCTGCCGCCGGGTATCTATTTTTAAAGACTCGGGA
>Ga0316628_100003703_pt1 | contig 11814 bp, 6 predicted proteins | sample OWC_Aug_M2_C1_D5_FD_207648 | JGI IMG/M metagenome (GOLD analysis project Ga0316628, IMG submission 207648) | Wetland soil microbial communities from Old Woman Creek delta, Ohio, United States - OWC_Aug_M2_C1_D5_C | ecosystem: Environmental > Terrestrial > Soil > Wetlands | place: USA: Ohio...
AGTAGCTGAATATGGCGAGGATGGAGCTTATCATCTGGCTGATGATGTAGAACGTGAACGTCAGGGTGATCTCTCTCAAGCCGCGGGCCTTCATGGGCTTCACGAGGCCCATGTAGAGGACCACGCCTACGATGCCCCCGCACAGTGTGGCCGCGGGCCACGCGGCGTAGGGGTTGAGCCCCTTGAAACGGACAAGGTAGAAGGCGATCATGGTCCCGATGCTGGCGTAGCCTGTGTGGGCGAAGTTGGGGAACTTCTCAATCATGTACGTGAACGTGAATCCTATGCATAGAATCATCAGAAGGCTGACGTTTATCACGGTGCTCGTAATGAGCGGTGCACTCATCAAACGAATCCACGGGCGGTGAGATAAAAAATGATGCCGCCTGACCCTCTACGACCCTTAAAAACCGTTTTAATCCGCCTTGAAATGCGTCCACGGATAGATCAGATAGTAAGTAGTTAAAGCAGCATACAGTACAATTTAAATGGATAGTACAGACCAAGGTTACAGCAGGGGCTAGTACAGTGAAGAAAATTTACTGCATCATGTTAGGTTTAATGTTCCTCGTCGGGTTACCTCCCGTCTGGGGAGCCACCGACCTCTACTGGATCGAGGAATACAGACTAGAGGACTACTCTACCCACCAGCTGGTTCTCGATTGGAACTCGGACGAAGAGCTGCTGGTGCAAAACGCCCCCGTTCTGGCGGGAGCCGAGTACAGGCTCAGCTTCCTGATAAATGTGAGGCAGACCGTGGACAACGCCGTGCTTGAGCTCAGGCTATCCGAGTCCATGTTGAAGAAGTCAGAGACGGTGTTCTGGAACATCGAGACGGTTGAGATGCCTCTGACCGGGGACTTTAACCCCACTGAGAGGATCGTCAGGTTCAACCACACTCAGGGGCTGTACCGCCTCACTGTTATGGGGGAGATAGATAGAACCCTGACCACTGTAGGGTCAGGCGTGGTTTTTCACAAACCTGTGGACGTGTTCCTGATAAGGCTCGTAGGCCCTGCGCAGACCCTGTACGACGAGATAAATGTCAACGTCATCGACAATAGGATCGACGACTACAGGCGTCTACTCAGCTTGAAGGAGGCTGAGCTGGCCCAGTACAGGGAGACCAGCGTGGACCCTGCCTATGTCCAGCTGTACGAGAAGTTCCTGAACATAGCCAAGAGCGAGGCGGAGCTGGGCCTAGTGGACAACGCCATCAACCTCATGAACAACCTGCAGGTTGAGGCGCCTCCGGTTGAGACCGGCCCAAACTGGCAGGAGCAGTACTTCGTCCCGGCCGTAGGTGGGTTAGCGGTCCTGTTCATCGTATCCGCCGCCCTCTTCATGAAGGCCCGGAGCAAACAGGGCTTCATAACTATGATGGTGGAAGATCAGATCCGGGAGCTTGAGGCCCTTCAGAGCAAGGCGTCCCGGATCGACCGCAGCCTGGCTCAGAGAATGCAGGAGATAAATGACAGACTTAAAGAGGCGGAGAAAGCGTAATGTCGGAACTCGGATACAGTAGCGTCATACACATTGTTGGTTTAGGCGGCGCAGGCTCCAACGTGGTGGAGAACTTCGTCAAGAACGAGAAGACCATGGATCTTCTCAGCAGCGGCGCCACCAGGCTCAGCATGCTGGCTATGGACATCGCGGACCCTGACATCAAGAGCCTGGACGACACATACAACAGGGTCCTTGAGCAGATGAGGAGGAGGGGCATACCCCAGGACCGCCTGAGTATCATAGCCAAGAGCGTCAAGTTCCCGTCCGCGGAGGCCATGTTCGACTTCGTCCAGACCAAGTTCAAGGAGCACCTCCAGAACGAGGGCGTCAAGCTCAAGGAGTACTATCCGTGGCTCCCCAGCACCGTGGCCATACCCCCACTGGCGGGTGGAGCCGGCCGTCGCAGAAGCCTGGCTAAGGCCATCTACAACCTGAACTACTACCAGCTGGGCATCATCAAGAGCTTCACCAACATGTTCAAGGACAACGCCCTGAGTAGCATAAGCAGCCCGATAATCATGATCGTTTTCGGCCTCGGGGGCGGCACCGGCAGCGGCATGGCCCTCGACTTCGCGAGGCACCTGCGGCAGGCCGTTGGCAGCGGCGTACCCATAGTCGGCCTCTGTATACTGCCGTGCCCAGGCGACGACCCCCCCGCCAAGGGGTACAGCGCCTTCAACGGCATCAAGGAGCTGGCTCTTCTCTTGAACAGGGAGAAGAACGAGCTCATTGTGAAAGGCCTCGGCGAGGTCTACAGGAACCCCTTCAACAGTGTAATGTTCCTGCCCCTGATGCCCGCGTACAGCAAGACCGGGAACATCATCAGCGCACGCGACGAGATCGACAAGATGATCGTCGAGATGATCTACGTCCTCATGGACTTCGACATGGCCGACCTCATGAGCGGCATAGGCACAGAGGTGGGCCTGACTGATAACACCATCCACACCCTCAGCATGGTGAAGGTCAACTACCCCGTGGACGCCTACGTGGAGGCCTTCAAGAGCAACCTTGAGAAGATGCAGCAGCTCGCCGAGATCAGGAAGGACAAGCTGACCATCCTTGACAAGCTCCAGAGCGTACTGGAGCTGAAGCGGGAGGAGGTCAGCGAGATCTACAAGGACTACCTCATCAAGACCAACGCCTACAACGCCGAGGAGTACGACGAGAAGGTGGAGCAGCTGATCCATGGGAGCCCCAGGTTCGAGGAGGACTACAGCCTCTACGTCAGGGGCATCGAGGACCAGATCAACAAGTGGATCGATGAGGCCCACCAGTTCATCAGCACCATAAAGTTGGTGAGCGCCGAGGGCACCATAGAGGACAGCGTCACCAAGCTGGTACTCCACAGGGAGGACGCCCAGCCCATCGACAGCCTTGAGGGCCTCATGAGGTTCGTCTCCAAGACTCACCCCGAGTTCCAGGAGAGGAAGGCGGCCATCTTCGAGCGCCTTCAGCAGCTGGTGCCCAGCAGCCAGCAGTTCACTATACGGCAGAAGAAGCTCATAGAGGACTTCATGAACCTAACCGAGATCACTGAGAAGGCCCTCGTGATCCTCAGGTTCTACAATGAGAACAGGCACTTCATAGACACCATAATGCGGCGCTACGAGATACTGCCCGAGGAGGAGAAGCTGGATGTCAGCTTCAAGGACATGAAGGCCGAGCTGACCACCATCTACCACCTGCTGCAGCTCATGATTAAGCCCAGCAGCGACGAGGTGAAGATGATCGACGAGCACCTCACCTACCTACAGGCGCTAATCGTGAAGTTCCGCGGCAAACGGGAGGCCCTCGAGAACGATCTCATAAGGGTCGAGGAGAAGAAAAAGAGGAAGGAGTACGACAGCGACAAGTACGAGAAGGAGAGCAAGGGCTTCAGCCTGTTCGGGAAGAAGAAGTACGCCAGGGACAAGCTCAAGGAGCTGGAGAGGGAGCTAAGCTCATCCAAGGAGGAGGAGGCCCACTTCAACGCACAGATCGGGTCAACGGACACCCTCATAGACTTCTACACGGACCTGGCCAAGAAGCTGGAGGTCACCAGCGAGTACAGGAAGAAGCTCAACACGGTCCTGGACCTAATGGAGGACTACCAGGAGAAGCTGCAGGGAATCATCAAGAGCAACAGGTTCTATGAGCGCACCACGGAGCTCACAGGCGACGAGCAGGGCAAGATCATATACAAGATCCTCGCCGAGCAGGAGGACCAGCTCAACAGGGAGGGCATCCTGGAGGAGATCCTGGACGTGGACCACTTCAAGGACTACATGAGGAGCATCATCAGGATCTACAGGACCCCCAACATCATGGGGATGAAGAGCACCTACCGCAGCGACTACCTCTGGGTCACCGTCCAGACGCCCACGGGGCTATGGGACGAAGACCTCACCCAGGAGCTGTACACGGCGCTGGCCGCCTACGTGACGGGCGACGTGAGCAAGACCATCACGGTCAGGGTGGTGGAGTGCAGGGACCCGTGGGTGATAAGAGTCGTCGTAATAGCGGGCCGCGGGACAATCGAGGACCTGGCCCCCTACGATGAGATGGAGCGCCTCAACAGGAAGGCTTCAGAGTTCGAGAGCAGCCTCAGCCGAAGCTTCCTGGTGGAGCACAAGGGAAGCGTCGAAGAGGTCATGGCCGAGTTGAAGAAAGATTTAGGGCGTTAGCCCTAGCAGCCTCCCCTTTATCTTTTCCCAGAGCTCCTTATCGTAGAGGCCTTGCTCCAGATTCATGTTGCTGAACCTCTCGATCCTGCGATATATGTTTCTGAAAAGGTTGGATGTGTTGAAGCCGCCCACGAGGATGACAACGTCCACCCTGTCCCCGAACTCGTCCACGAATATGGGTTCACAGACCTGGGGTATGTCCACGCCCAGCCTCTCCTTGAGCCACTGGGTCACCTCGTACTCTATCTTGCCCTTAGTAAACTCGTCCCTGTAGTAGATGGGGGCCTTCACGAGCACGTATATCATGGAAGCGGAGGAGATGTCGAAGTCCATTAGGGGCTGCTCCAGGACTATGTTCAGGATGTTCCGGAAGCTCTCGTAGATAGTTAGACTGCAGCCGGTGGCCAGCATTGGGGCGAAGAACTGGATGCCGAAGTTTTTGGACAGCTTGTAGATGTCGCGTATGAAGCCCTCCTTGTCCAGCATGAGCTCAATCAGGTAGTCGATCACATCGATCCCCTTCAGGACCTCCCCCATCCTGTGCACACCAGTGTAGTCCTCCACGCTCCCCTGATCTATCAGGAGCAGGGGCGTAGTGTTTTCTAGGGAGATCATGCCGACGGACGCGAAGGCGTTTAACAGTGCGTCGCTGCTGTGGCTCATGGATGGAAATATGACCACTCCCAGGGTGTTCTTGCCTTTGTCCGCCAGGAACTTGTGCAGTATGGGGTAAAGGCCTGAGGATGGCCCCTCCGAGAGGTTGACGAGGGTTAGAACCTCCTTATGGTAATCGTATATCCTCTCGGCAAGCTTGGCCCGGAAGACATCCTCGTCCACGTTCTGCCTGAGGTCGTACCAGTAGTGAGGTTCGTATAGAGTGTCGACCTGTACCTGGTATTCGGGATCTATGTACACTACCTTGTGCTCCAAATCCTTCTTATGGTGGACCCTGAATAGATCAAGGCGCTCATCCTCCTGGAACCGGGAGGTGTCGAGGAGGGCGTCCAGTGTGTACTGTCCAACAGTGATCACGGCCCTGTTAGGTAGCACAGGGGTGACTGCGTTTATGTGCTTTCGGAGTCCTACAAGAAGTTTTAAGTCGGCTTCGCTTAAGCTCAAGGGAACACGGCACCTAGGATTATATAATATCAAGGCACTGAGGTTGGGGATATGAGTTTCGGACTATTCGTTGACGGCGACTTCAGCGAGCGGACGGGGAAGCTGATCACGTTCGTCGTCACCATGGTGAGCATGGCCTTGGGCTTCACCTTGATCCCCATTCTGCCCCAGCCTCTGCCGCTCGTGATAGCGTTTCTGGTGGCGTACTCGGTGTACCGTGAGAACCCCTACGCCCCAATAGCGGGCAGTCTGTTGATAAGCATGGGCCTCTTCTATCACCTGTCCAGGATCGGGTTCTTCCAGCTCATCGATGAGCCCCTCACCAGCACGGTGTTGAAGGCTATCCTTGTGGCTCCGTTCATCATATGCCCGATACTCATCCACAAGAACCTCCAGATAATAGCCATGGACATGGGCATAGTGGCTGTCTCGCTTCTCTTCTTCGGGAGCACCTTCTACCTGGCGATTCCGCTGATCCTGGTCTTCGCCACGATCTACAAGGAGAGGGGCATCGCATACACCTTCATATACTATGCATGTGTCTCGCTGCCGCTGCAGATCATGCAGTACATGAAGACATTCAGACCCGGTGTGCTGCCGCCCCTCTACGCGCCCCTGGACGCCATATACGAGGACATCCAGAAGAGCCTCAGCAGCATCAGCCTGGAGACCATACTCAAGGTGCTTAACACCATCACGGGGATCAGCCCCCCAGAGGTTGTGCTCAACAGTGAAAGGGAGGCCTTCGCCGCCTTCGTTAACAGCCTGCCTGGGATGGTGCTGTTCCTCATAATAATGTCGGGCTTGATCTCCGTGATAGCCATCATCAACATGAAGCTGCCTGACCCGGTGAAGGAGACCAACATCCCGGGCAAGTACGTGGACGTGCTCGTCTACTTCCTGCCCATCGTGGCGGCCGCCATCACCAATGTGGTGTTCTTCGGGGCCATCAAGTACCTCCAGGAGCCTCTATCATTTCAGGCCACTATGAACCAGACCATCCTGGTGGGGTCGACGGCCTTCACGATCCTTTTCTCGGCGCCAGTCTCGTTCAGCAAGTACGTCATAGACCTGAGGGAGGTGAGGGAGCAGAGGATAGGGGTCCTCAGAGATCAGACCAGGGAGCTTATGGAGAAGGTGGACGGGTACATGAGAATAGTCGATGGGCTGGGTAACCCGGTGCCCGAGACCTTCATAGACCTGAAGACCAAGATGCTCATCAGCCTTGACGAGATCAAGGAGATGCACAGGGACGCCGAGGAGAAGACCATGGAGCTGATCGAGGTGGATGCAGGCATCAGGCGCATCTACCTGGAGCTGGGGCCCGCGGTGAATAGCTACGAGACTCACCTGGACGTCGCCCTACGCGACTACTACATCAAGATCAAGTTCGAGTACCTTGAGGCCGTCGGGGAGATCAAGGAGCTGGGCCTGGACGTGGACGCCCCTGAGACACCTGAGTTCGAGTTGGACGCCCCGCTGACGGTGAAGGTCGAGCAGATCAACAACATCATCGGCTCCGGGCGGATACTTGTGGAGAGGCTCATTGACACCAGCGACAAGATATACGAGATCATCAGCAGCCTATTCGAGCCCAGCCTGCCCAAGGACAGCGCCACTCTGCAGATCAGCAGGGAGAAGATCGAGGAGGATGAGCCCTGGGTCATAATAGACGCCATACTGGTGTCTCTGAAGAACTGGGAGAGGCAGTACTCGGCGGAGATAGTGAACGCCACGAAGCCCATTAATGACAGTGTGGAAACCATACTGCAGCTGAGCAAGAGGAAGAGCAGCCTCATGCCTCTGCTGGGCGAGAAGTACGAGCTCATCCAGACGCTTTCGGCTAAGGTGGCGAAACGCAACTTCACTGAGGAGGACCAGAACCTGAAGGTGCTGAAGGTGATCCTCATCAGGGACACCATACTGAGCACCGTGAACGTGGTGGGCCGAATAATCGGGCTCCTCTACTACCACCTGCAGGACCTGGAGTTCAACATCAACCTGCTTCTGCCTCGGGAGGACTACGAGTGGAACAGGAACATTACGCTCACGGAGCGCATGAACCAGAGCCTGGAGGTCATCAACAACTATGAGAAGTACAGGATCGACGAGATCATATCTCACCTGTACCGTGTCCTCAGCTACATTGACGAGGCCGTGGACACGATAGAGTACTACAACGAGCGGAGGGAGATGCTGCTCAACTACTCGGTCTTCGACAAGAAGATCACCCGTATACTCGGCGAGAAGGGCGAGGTCAAGCTGGAGGACATGGGCATCGCCGAGAAGTACGGCCGCGAGTACCTGAAGATGTACCTGAGGACGACGTACTCGCCGCTGACGCTGGAGGAGACCACTGACAGCCTTAGGAGGAACCCTGATGCCTGAGCTCCTCGGGAAGACGGCGGACGGCAGGGTCTGCGTAGTGAAGGTTGAAGGTGGCGTGGCGACGCTGAGCCACGAGAAGGGGCTCATAGGGAAGAGCCTGGTGAAGGACACGGAGTTCAAACTCAACCAGACCACAGGTGTTTCTATCGAGACGGACGTCAAACCCTACAAGGACTCAGTTAGGCTGTCCATCAGGTACCGCTTAGACGGGGAGGACCGCGAGCTGGCCGTGTTCTCCAAGGGCACGGAGAAGGTGGACCAGATCAGGGCGCTCGTCGAGGACGACATCCATGGACGGGAGGAGGCCATCAGAAAGATCAGGGACGAGTACAGGGAGTCGAGGGAGATCCAACTGAACCAGCTGCAGCTCAACCTCGAGCTCGCGGAGAACCTGTTCACGGTGGTCTCATGTCTTCACGGCGTCGTTGACTGGGTGAGGGTGAGGGAGGTCCTCAGCCAGGTGCAGAAGATCGAGGCCGAGAGGGAGGCCCTGCCCGGCGCCTCGGCCAGGTTCGGGCTAAGCGGTCTCATGGGGAACGTGGCGGGTAGGCGGCCAGCGGAGTTGAAGGCCGAGGTGTGGGAGGTGCTGGAGACGCTGTACATGGGCGTGTACGAGTCGTCGAGGCAGAGCTCTAAGTGGTTTAACCGCAGGTACAGTTACCTGCTCATGTCTGCAATGTACAGTGCCTGGGGTCCTCAGCTTGGCTCCACCGTCGGCGAGGGCGAGTGGGCGATGGATGGGGGACTATCACAGACGCTGGATGAGGTACTCGAACTGGTGTCCAAGGAGTCTGGACGCGAACTCGTTAAGCCTTCCGACTTCGTGTCGGTTAGAGGCACTCTTTACGAGGTCGTTGAGCTTCTTCTAGAAGTTCAGCTAAACCTAGAAATCACTAGTTTAGTAGAATAAAGGAAAAAATAAGAAAAGGGGGTTGCGGGTTTAGCCCGCGATCCTTCTGCTTATCTGCATTAGGCTTACGATTGCTGCGAGTGCTGCTACTAGCGATGCGCCGATGGCGCCGTAGACCAGTGTCGTCAGGCCGTTGGCGGCGTTCTTGGCCTCCGTGGCAGCGTTAGCTGCGTTGGTGGCGGCTGTGGACGCTGCGCTGGCGGTCTGTGCGACTGCGTTGACGGCCTGTGTGGCCGCGTTGGCTGCCTGGACTGCGGCGTTGGCTGCGTTGATGGCGTTGGTGATCTGGGTCCTGACTCCGGCCATCTCTGTGCTGACCGTGGATATGTCAGACGTCAGGTCGGTGACTGCTGTGTTCAGGTCCTCGATCTGCTGGCCTAGCACGGACTCGGACGCGGCTGCCACTGCGAAGGTTCCGGTCAGTATCGTGTCGCCGTCTTTCTCTCTCCACTTGTACGTCCATGTACCTAGTGGAGCGTCGTCAAGCAACACCATGGGGTTGCCGCCAGCCATCTGTGACGAGGTTGGTAGCGTGTACCACATGCCGACCTTGGCCCATTTCTCGAGCGGGTCGCCGTCCCAGTACATTGCTCCGCTGGGATCGTAGACGCGTATGTCGCCTCCGTATACCTGTTCGCTTGACTGGCCGCCGAAGCTGTGCTCAACGTTGAAGGTCACTGTCTCGCCGATGCGGAACGTGGCCTTCCTGGGTGCAATGCTCTTGTGTACGTCGCCCACGACAAAGTCGAGGCTCAAGGCGTACTCCTCGTCGTTACTCGTTGTAAGTGTGGCGTTCATCTTGTAGCTGCCCTTGCTGAGCTCATCGCTTGTCGGCACCTTCCACCAGCCCTCGAAGAAGCCTGTTCCGTTAACGACGGCGGTTACTCCAGGATCCTTCGTGACACGTACATCAAGGTCCCAGTCATCTGTGGCGTTGTAGAGCAGGAAGTCGATCTCGGCAATCACGTTCAGATCCCCGTCCACCTCAGGCCAGTACCAGCCCTCGATGGTCATGTTGTACTTGTTGGGGGCTGTTGGGGCTCCCAGCGTCAGTGTGATGTACTCCGTAACGGTGAAGTCGAGTGCAACCGGGATCTCCGCTGTCACGTCCCACACGGTGATCGTGTATAGTCCAGGCTGGACCTGGGGGACGAAGAACGCGGGGGTCTCATCGCCGGCCATCCTCAGTAAGCCGTCTGCGTCGGCGGACTCATCGTCAAAGATGGTTACGTCGCCGAAGGTGGCGTTCCATTCGCCGTTTTCGGTGAACCCGTTACCTGTCAGCACGATCTTCATGCCGACGGGGGCCGAGTCTTCGCTTATCAGAACGAGGATCGAGCCCACACGGAAGTCCACGGTGTCAGTTAACCAGAATTTACCGTCGTCATCGACCTGCGCTGTGCATCTGAGATCGTATAGGCCGTCGTTCTCTGTGGGTACACGGACCTCGACCTCGAAGCTACCATCAGAGGCTATCTCTATATCCTCCTTGATGAGAGCTTTAACGAGAGGAGCAGTGCTCTCTAGTGTCAGGTTTACCAGAGCATCACCTATGTTCGGGAAGTTCTTCCCCGATACGGTGATCTTGGATCCCTGCGGGCCGAAGTCTGGGTCGACGGTGACCTCGGCTAGCCCGGTGATCTCGAAGTCGGTGCTTGCCATGAGGTCAGCTACAGGGTCGTCGTGGTTACCTTCATAGAAGACTCCTACGCTGTAGTCGTCGTCCTTTCTTGTCGCACTGGGTATGATGATCTCGCATACGAGATCGCCATCGCTGCTGGTCTTGTCTTTAGGACTGGTGGCGCTGGCATCGATGATGTGGCACTGCTTAACGAAGTCATCGTTTCTTAGCAGGAAGATCACAACATCGGTGGATGCTGTGAAACCTGATCCGGTTACCTTGACCTTGTCACCGACGTCACCTACGTCTGTGCTGAGGGTTATCACTGGACCCACTTCGAATGGGGCGGCGGCATTGTTGCCTCTGGCATCGAGGCCGTAGACCTGGTAGGGACCGTCGGCGATGCCTGAGGGTATTGTTACCCGCTTTTCCTCGTAGGATCCGAGGCTATTGGTGGCACCGCTTGACAGCAGGACGTAGATTGTGTTGGTCACATCAGTGATGTACTGATAGTCTGCGGAGAGGCTTGCGCCATCATCAGGCTTGTCGTTGTCGTCCATGCCTCTGAAGTCGAGAGTCCAATCACCTGTAATGTAGTTGATTGTGCCGACTTCCCAACCACCAGTGGTGTCATTGTATAGATAACCATCAGATTGGTCGTAGAAATCTACATCGTATGAGTAGCCGTCTGCGGTCATCACGAAGGTCCCTGGCTCGATCACGTCGTGCGCGACAGTTCCATCATACTGAGGCTCGTCCGCGTCGTACATTTCGTCGAGGTCTTCGTCAGTGACAGTGGTTCCGCCCCAACTAGACATGGGGTAACCATCGTCCATGAGGAGTATGGCGACGCTCTTGGAGCCACCGTAGCCATAAAGGTCTATGTAGACCCTGTCGCTCGGCCTGCCCGAGGAGGCGCTAAGGTCAGTGTCCGAAATCTCATTGATTGGAACCCTGATCTTTGTCTCCTGGTCGCTGGCCGTGAACCAGATGCTGTGCCCACCTTTGGTTGCCTGAGGCATGTCGAACCAGACCTCGTAGTTGCCGTTCTTCTTGGCGCTTGTTGTGTTGAGTAGGCCCGCCGTTCCATCCCAGGCCTTGATGGAGTCCCAGTATATTGAGATTGTAGAACCGGATGAAACGGAGTCGTTTGGACCTATGATCATTATTACGTGGCCCTTCTCCGCATTGATTGCAGTTGTATCAGATTCAGATATATATGTCCAAGATGATCCTGTTTTTTGGTTTTCAATTTTGATAGCTGTTCTAGCCAACTCAGCGCTCGCCATTGGTATGAATGGTACCATGGAGAGCACGAGTGTTGTTAATACTAGTAGCGTAATCGCTTTTTTACTATTCATTTTTCTTTTTTCACCTTTTTTCGTCGCGGACAGGGGAGGATAGCTTCATTGAGTGCTAAAACTACTCCCGTCCAGCGATCAAGACACACAACTGGAGATCAGTACTTAAAGGTATGTCTACAGGCAGCACAATCATGTATACAGAAATGAGATGGAAATAAGGAAAACCAGCATGTGTCAGTGAAACTAAGCGCAGCTATATATACGTAAAACATGCCTGGAGCAAGCTAAACTGAGGAATAA
>Ga0316628_100003704_pt1 | contig 11813 bp, 8 predicted proteins | sample OWC_Aug_M2_C1_D5_FD_207648 | JGI IMG/M metagenome (GOLD analysis project Ga0316628, IMG submission 207648) | Wetland soil microbial communities from Old Woman Creek delta, Ohio, United States - OWC_Aug_M2_C1_D5_C | ecosystem: Environmental > Terrestrial > Soil > Wetlands | place: USA: Ohio...
GCTCCTTGTAGAGGACCATCGCCGTCTTCGGGCCGATGTCTGGCACCCGGAGCACGTCCAAAAGGCCCTTTGGGAGCTGCGAACGGAGCTCCTCGAGGTAGCGCAACTTCCCCGTCTTCAGCATCTCCTCGATCTTCTTGGCCATCGCCTCGCCGACTCCCGGGATGTCCTTTACATTGCCCTCGGAAGCCAGCTTGTTGATGTCCTCCTCCATCGACTCGATGTTCCTGGCGGCCCGTCTGTAAGCTGCTGGCTTGAAGGCGACGCCCTGCAGGTCGAGCAGGTCGGCGATCTCGTAGAACACGGCGGCAACGCCCTGGTTGTCCATGAGCCTCCCAGAACCCTGTCCAAATCCTATACGCGACGAATATAGGTTTGCATCGCGGGGGTGCGAGAAGATGCACTTATGTTTCGTCGGGAAGCTTGTGCTGGCCCAGCTTATGCGTCACAATTTTATATCTAGAATGGTATGACCATATCATCGGAGGTATGATTAAGCTGCTCAACAGGGAGGTTCTTGAGGTACTGGCCAAGAAGGGGAGGATAGAGATGATTCGAACTCTGAAGTCCTACCCCGACCGGGACCTGACAATCAACGAGTTGGCGCGGATGGCGAAGATCCCGCCAATGACGGCGTGGAGGGGGGTCAAGGACCTGAAGAAGGTCGGATTTGTCAAGACCAGGAAAGTCGGCAACGCCCTCAGCGTCAAAATCACTGAAGACAGGGACAGACTGCGCACTCTCAGGCTGATCCCTGAGACGGACCCTCAGCGGACTGCCGCCCTGGAGTTCGCATCCAGGCTAGGGAAGAACGATTGGCTGCGCGAGTGCAGGCTCTTCGGGAGCATTGGCAGGGGGGAACACGCCCCGGGAGAGGAGGTTGACGTCGCAGTTGTCTACGACGACCAGTCAACCACGGAGGACGCGGCGAAGGCGGCCTCAACGGAGCTGGCGAAGTCAATGTTGGTAGAAACGAACGTCGCGATAGTCCCGTTCTGCATTGCCCTAAGGGAGATGGGCAGGAAAGGAGGCCTTGCGTCAGAACTCAGGGACAAGGAGATCATCTGGGGCCATTAGAAAGCACGCCGTCACACAGACTTGGCCTTCGAGAAGAAATCGTACACGAGCCTCGCGATCTTCGCCTCTGCGAGCTGCGCCTTCTCGGGGTTCTTCTCCTCGAGCCTCTTGAAGAACACACAAAGGACGATATGGGACTTGACAGACGCATAGATTATCCCTGCGTTGTTCACGGTCCCCGCGGTGATGCCTGACTTGGCGGCAACGACGACATCGTCGGAGAGATACTGTGGGAGCCCCGAGCTGAACAGGTTCCGCATCATCATCGCGAGCATCTCCTTGCTCGCCTCTTGGGAGACAACCTCCCCCTTGAGTATCTTCTCCAGTATGATCCCTATCTCGCGCGGTGTGCCCAGGTTGTCGAAGACCTGGTCGTACTCGCGCTGCGTCTTGAACTTCTTCTCCTCCTTCAAGCCGTAGAGGGCCTCGTATCGTCTCCTGAACTCCTCCACGGAGAGGTTTGCGTGCTCGGTGTCTATCTCGATGAGTATCTTCATCCGCTCGAGGTCGCTCAGTCCCTTCCAGGTCCTCGCTGCCTCCTGCACGGACTTGTCCTTGAACGGGCCCATGCCCATGCTGAGGAGGAATCCCTCGCGCCACGGGAGGTAGATCGACGTCTTGTGAAGCCCCAGCTCCCGTATGAGCATGTTCACCCTCTGGATGCCGATCCGCTTCCAGAGCGTCTCGGACGCCGTGTTGTCGGATGCGATGATCATGAGCGTGACGAGGTCGCGTACGCTCAGCTCCAGGCCTGGGGTCAGGTACTGGAGTATTCCAGAGCCTATGCAGTAGTTCCTCACCTCGAGCTTGAGCTTCTCGTCGAGGGAAAGCGTGCCCTCGTCCGCCTGGCGGTAGATCTCGACCATCAGGGGCATCTTGAAGACGCTGCCTAGCGGGAAAATCTTGTCGGCCTCGATGGCGATCTCCTTGCCGCTCTCCACATGCTTCATGTAGAGCCCCATCTGGCCCTTGACCTCCCTGGAGACCTTGAGTATCTCCGACCGGAGCTTGGCCATCTCCGGGTCCATCGAGGTCTTGCTCTTCTCAACTGGCAACGGGCGAACTCACTCTCCTCTGCACCTGGCTGTTCCACGCGGGACGCGCCCTTGTGGCCACCAGCCCAACTGCTGGGAAAACGCATTGGGATGTATCTATATAGCGACTTCTGTGCGACTTCGAGGACCGCTGAAGACAAATGCCTGAGAAACAGCATCTCCAGCGTGCAAAAACTCTTTAAATGTGGGCGGATTCCCCCCGGACGGAGGTGGGGAAGATTGGCCTTGGTAGACTTCCAGAAGCTGAGCATGAAGAAGAACGCGGCTAGCATCATCGACAGGGAGGCGTTCAAGCGTATCCATGAGGAGTCTTTGGACATCCTCGAGAGGGTAGGCATCCGCATATACAGCAAGCAGGCCCTCGACCTCCTCAAGAAACACGGGGCCGAGGTCGACAAGGACAAGAACGTGGCGCGGATCCCGAAAAGCCTTGTGGAGAAGGCGCTCCAGACGGTCCCGAAGGAGCTGCGTCTTGCAGCGAGGAACCCGAAGCACGACGTCATCCTCGACGGCAATCACCTGTACATCACATTCGACGGCTGCGGAGTCCAGACGATTGACATCGACTCGCACATGCGCCGGCCCGCGAGGAAGCAGGACATCGTCGACTGCGCCCGCTTGGCCAACCTCCTGCCAGGAGTTGGGTACTTCACACCGTCGCTCGCTCCTCAGGACGTGCCTCTGCATGCACACGTGCTCCACCAAGTACAAGCAGCATACTCGACAACGGACAAGTTCGTCATGTCCGAGTCAACGACCACCGCCGCAGAGGCGAAGGCCCAGATCGAGATGGCGGCTGCCGTCGCCGGCGGCCGCGAGAACCTGAAGAAGCGCCCCACGCTCTCGGCAATCATCTGCGCCGTGCCGCCGCTCAACCTCGACGGCGGCGGAAGCGAGGCGACCATCGAGTTCGCCCGAGCAGGCGTGCCTGTGATGATGATGAGCATGGTGGAGGCCGGAGTCTCTGGACCGGTCACACTCGCAGGAACACTTGTAGTCAGCAACGCCGAGGTCCTTGCCATACTCGCGCTGACCCAGTGCGCAAACAAGGGTGCGCCAGCGATCTACGGGTCCGTACTTTCCATGATGGAGCCGAGAACCGGTGCATACGTGTCCGGGGCCCCCGAGGCTGCGCTCCTGTGCGCGGCCGTCGTGGACATCGGCAGGCACTACAAGCTCCCGACCCAGGCGGGTACCTTCGGGACAAACGCAGTCGTCCCCGGGAGCCAAGCGGCGACCGAGCACAGCCTGACGACATTGATGGCCGTGAAGGCCGGCGCGGACTTGGTCAACGGGTTCGGACTGCTCGACGCGTCCACCGTGCTGTCGTTCGAGCAGCTCGTGCTTGACTATGACATCGTCACGGAGATGCTGTACATCGCCAAAGGAGTCGAGGTCAATGACGACACGGTCGCGAAAGACCTCATCCGCGAGGTCGGCATCGGGGGAACTTACCTCGCCAAGAGGCACACGTTGATGCACCTCAGAGACGCGTGGGAGCCGATGGTCTTCCAGTACGGGACCTACGAGGAATGGGTCAAGAAGGGCCGCGTGGACCCCGTGGTCAGAGCGAACGAGAAGGCCAGGGAGCTCCTCAGGACAGCGCCCGCCGTGCCCCTTGAGAAGGATGTCGAGAAGGCCGTCCAGGACATCCTGAAGAAGGGTGAGAGGGAGCTCAAGTAGCCGCCCGGGAACCCCCGCATTCCAGTAGAGAACGATCCGTGAGGCGGAGCCATGGCTATGACTCACGCTGGTCAGAGGAAAGGGAGACTGGAACAAGGGCACGGACCTGGTCAGGGGGGGAAAGGGGGGAGGAGAGTTGCTGACGCGGTCCAGAGAGAAAAACCTCTTTTCCCTCTTCCAATCTCTCGTCCAATGCATCGCGGCTTGCCGCTCATATAGGTATTGTCCCGGTAATCAGCCGTGATAACGATGCTGGCTGAGTCTCCGGGTAAAGGTTTAATCGAGCGGACGGGATTCATGCGAGAAACCGGGTCTGAGCATGAGTTCCGCGAACCCTCCGTTCCCAAAGGGCGTCAAGGCTGTGATATTCGATCTCGACGACACCCTTGTCGAGTCCACGGTCAACTACGCGAAGTTCAAGCGTCTGGTCATTGACCGCATAGCATCCCACGGCGAAGACAGGGGCAAGTACAGCCAGAATGAGACCATAGTCTCGATCCTGTCGAGGTATGAGAACGCCATCAAGGGCAGGGGCATGCCGAAGAGGGACATCGCGGACCGCCTCGCCGAGCTGGACCGGATCATGGACGAAGTGGAGCTCGAAAGAGCGGAGGAGACCGTCGCCATCAAAGGGGCGACCGAGGTGCTGGACATACTCAGGAGGAACGGCGTGAAGGTCGGCATACTCACCCGCGGCTGCGAGGAGTACGCGACCGTCGCTCTGCGCGCAACCTCGATGCTGGATATGGTCGACCAGCTGGAGTGTCGGAACTCTGACACCAAGGCCAAGCCGGACCCCGAGAGCTACCTCAAGCTGGTAGAACGGCTTGGGGTGGGCAAGGACGAGACCATCTTCGTTGGGGACCACCCCATCGATGCGCAGTGCGCTTCGAACGCCAAGGTCCGTTTCGTGGGGGTGCTCACGGGCGATGTCCCCGAGGATGTGCTCAGAGAAGCCGGGAGCGTGGCGGTCTTCCGGGACGTCGGGGAGATGCTGCGATGGATCAGGACCGGGCTCAGCTCGCAGTCCTGAAAAAGTTAGTCATACTGGTCTTATTTCCAATATTTTGCTCAAAAAAGAACCTATCTCGAACCCACATCCAATAGTCTGAGGACCCCCACGTCCCCCGAGCCGAGCATGCTGTCGTCATGCTGCTCGCCCTCGGTCTTCGGCACGATCGGCTCCATGCTCCTTTCGAGCATGGCGATCTCCCTCTGGGACATCGTCCGCGGGTCGACGGGGACCAGCATTATGCTATCGTTCGTCACGACGATGTCTCTGAGCTGGTGCATGAACTGTAGCATACGGTCGTACGTATTCAGGGAAACCAGGTACTCCATGCCGTCCAAAACGACGACAGTCCGCTGCTGGTTCTCTACGAAGTTGCGTATCTGGCCCATCAGTATCCCAATCGCAGTCGGATTGATCCTGCCTTCTCCGACCAGGTTCGTCAACCAGAGCACCTTGCAGCTGCCCAGTTCCTTCTCGGACAGGAGCTTCTTGGGGAAGTCTCTGGTGACGACGAGGCCGGCATAGCCCGACGCGAGTGCCTGGTCGAAAAGCTCGTAGCTAGTCTTTGGCCGCCGCTCCTCGACGAGGTAGACATTGCCAGGCTTTGGCTCCGGGCCCATGGAAGAGCCTGAGCTGACAGCTGGACTCACCACTGCATCCCATCCGTTATGACAGATATGTCGGGAATCTTTATATAATACTGTTGGGCGCGATTCTCACGCTCTGCAACTCAGCAGGAGAGGAGAGGACGGTCATGGGATATGGCGGCTGGAAGCGGTTTCAGGCCCGACTTGGCATCCGTCACTACGTCTCAGGCTTGAGCTCCAACCCCAAGGAGGCCATTTCCCGCTTGTACTTCTTGACGATGCCCTGGTACTCCTTCGTGGGCTTCCTGGCATCCGGGTCCCAGCACTCGAACAGGCTCTTGCCGAGCGGAGGCGCGTTCAGCTTCGACTCGTACTTGCCCAGCAGCTTCTTCACTAGCTCGTTGGCGTCCGAGAGCTTCATGCCAGCCACCGCGTGCCCGACCTCGGCAGATATCCGCGGTTCCACTGGAGTGGTCCGGTCCTCGTGCTTGTTGGTGGCGACTCCAAGGGACTCGATCGAGAGGCCGGCGGTCACTGCAGAGGTCACGGCCGCAGAGGTCTCGTACAGGCACATAGGAGTGCATGGACCCGCAGTCGTGTAGTTCAGGTTGATGCTGAGCAGATGCGTGTTCCTGCTGATGGCCTGCCCCATCGAGCTTATGACCCAGAGCTGGTCCCTGGGGCTGCTGGCGACATACCTCAGGTGTATCGTGAACGGCAGGAGCCAGCTGGACTGATAGGTCAGCAGGCCCATCATGTGGTGGGCGACGTTCGAGACGGCCGTCCCCTCGGGGCCGCCGGCATAGCCTCCAAGCAGCGGGCCGAAGCACATGCCTATGTGGCCGCCCATGGAGAGCGCGACCGCGACCTTGTTGAGCCTTGCGAAGTCCACCTTCATCGGGTCCATGCAGCAGATCATGTACCCATCCGATGCCCTCATCCCGAACCTGGGGTGGAGGGCTGCGGCAAACGCGATGTCGCTCTCAGCAGTGGCGAGTGAGTTCATGATCGGTATCCCTTGACGGCCCACCCTGTTGCACGCCTCCCGCGCCAGGACTGCGTTCCTCATAGCTGCGAGGACCTCGAGTGGCGATGCTGGCCTGACCCTCATGCCTCCGACACGCGTGATCGCAGGGGTGGTTATCGCGTTGGTCTCCGGTATCTCGGCATACCCTTCGACAAGAGCAAGGAAGGACCTGTCGCTGGAACACGGACCTCCGCCAGCGCCCAACAGGCACCACGGAGGCGTCTTGTCGCCGACCTTCCTGTTGACGAGGTGCTTCCTGTCCCTGCCCTCTCCGAAGTGCAGCTTCGACGGCGCGCTCTTGAGGGCCTCCTTGACCTCGGACTCCGAGTATGAGATCACCCGGCCGCTGCTGGTGCAGAAGGCGCCGACATCGAGCAGGAGCTCAAGGCCTGCCTGGAAAAGGTCGTCCGCCATGCCGTTGTCCTGCGGGATCGGGTTGGCAGGATCGTACTTGATCTTGTACTCCCGCACCTTCTCCTGGCATTTGGGGGCGAAGAGCTTGAGCTGGTAGTCGGTCTCGCTCATCGGCTTGCCGTTGAGCGCCTTCTCCATGACGTCTAGAATCTGGACCATCAGGATCACCTGCCCTTGGCGAACTTCCCAGCCAACTTCACCGCCTCGACGGCGTTCATGCCACAGCCGTCCGCGCCGATCTCCTTAGCCCACTCCTTCGTGGTAGGGCCGCCGCCGATGATGACCGCGTACTTCCTCCGCTCCTTGCTGGACTCGAGGTAGTCCACGATGTCCTTCTGCGACCCGATGGTGCTCGACATGAGGGCCGATGCGCCGATGACCTTCGCACCCGTCCGCTTGGCCTCATCGACGAATGTGATGGTCTTCACGTCGACCCCGAGGTCTATGACATTGAACCCTCCGGCCATGAGCATGCTGGACACGATATTCTTCCCGATCTCGTGGACGTCGCCCTGAACCGTGCCGATGACCACTGTGGCTTTGACTCCCTTCGACCCCTTGGGGATGAGCGGGAGCAGCAGCCCGAGCGCGGACTTCATCGCATCGGCCGCGAGCATCAGTTCCGGCAGGTAGATTTCCATCTTCTCGAACTTGTTCCCGATGCTCTCGATGGATGGCACCAAGCCCTTCTCTATTGCGGTCAGCGGATCGATCTTCTCAGCGATTGCCGCCTTGGCGGCCCTCACGGCGGCAGCCGAATCATACCCCAGAATCGCGCCCTGCAAATCCTTCAGAATCTTTTCCTGGCTCATTGCCCCACCTTCCCTAAGCTCCCGGAACATCTCACGGATGCTCCAGACCGTCCGGGAATCCACAGGCCTCTACTTTAAGTTTCTTCAGCCCCATTGATATCCGTGCCGGTCCTGGTGGACTGGCCGCGAGCATCAGGGTGTCGGCCAACCATGTCGTCCATGTCGAGGGCCCTGCGAAAGATTTTAACATCGATAACCCCTAGGTGTCCTCAGCCTACGGGCACCCTCTGATATCCGTCCGTCGCAACGAACAACACAGGTACGAACTGCCATGTCTCCCCCTGTCGAATACGGCCTTCTTCTGCGAGAGCTATCAGACGGAGTTTTGGTCTGCGACAAGGAGGGGGACATCTCCTACTTCAACCCTGCATTCGCAAAGATACTTGGGTATAGGGAGGAGCAGGTGAGGCAGAAGAACATCGCACGGGACATCATAGAGCGCGTGCTCGAGTGGAAGGCGATGATCTCGCTCCTCGAGCAGGGCGGCATGGTGGAGGACTACGAGATCAAGTTCAAGAAGCCGGACGGCGGCGTCGGGTGCGCTGCCATCGCGGCGTCCAACCTAAGGGATGACTCAGGCAAGTTCGTCGGCATCGCGATCGTCTTCCGTGACATCTCCACGAGGAAGAGCATCGAGCACGACCTCAGGGACAAGGCATTCAGGATAGACGTCATGAACAAGATCGCGAAAGTCGCGACTGCAGAGGTCGACGTGAGAAGGCACGTGCTTGTCGATATCTGCGAGGAGCTGGCCAAGCTGATCAACTTCGACCTTCTGACGGTTGGCATAACCGAGGACAACGGCAGGCACGTTGACGTCTTGGTGCCTGACCCCGACAGCCCGGCCGCGAAGAAGTCCTCGGGTATTGTGCTCATCGAAGGGAGCATCATCGAGAAGCTCAGGCTGAGCAGGAGCCCGATCATCGTGGGGAAGGATGCTGCGAGGAAGCAGTTCTCCGAGCTCGACGTCATCGACATGGGCAGGTACTCCTCGATGCTGTGCGTGCCGCTCAACAGCCGAGGGCGGGTCATCGGGTCCCTGAACATCTTCCATTCGAAGCCCAACGAATACAGCCCGGAGATCGCGGACGTGCTCCAGTCGGTCGCCGACCAGGTCGCTGGGCTGATCGACAACATGGTCCTGATGTCGTTCCTCGAGAAGAAGATCAAGCTCCAAGACACCTTGGTCAGGACCGGAGTCGAGCTGTCGAAGACAATCAGCACTCAGGAAATCTACGGCGCGATCGCGAGGCACCTGAAGGAGATCGTCGAATACAAAGACCTGTCGTTCTACCTCCTCGACTGGAGCAGGAGACTTGTGTACCCTGTCTACGCGGTCGGCGGTTACACTGATGAGGTGCTGGCGTCACCTGGGACCGTAGACGATGGGGTCGTCGGGCACGTCGCTCGGACCGGAAAACCGGAGTTCACCGACGACATCGACGCGGATCCTCGAGTTGCCGATATCCCGGGCATCCCACTTGAGCACAGCGCCATGCTGGCAATCCCGTTGATAGGCAGCGACGGCGTCATGGGCGTGCTGGAGTTGTACAGGCCGAGAGGGCACGTGTTCACGCGGAGCGACCTCGAGGCCGCGATGCTCTTCGCGCAACAGGCCTCCGTCGCCCTCGCCAACTCCAACCTCGTCACGACCCTCCAGGACGCCAAGAAGGAGATCGAGCTCCTGAACGACCTCATGTTCCACGACATCAACAACTTCAACTTCGCCACGTTGAACTACATCCAGATGATGGCCAAGAGCGAGGGGATTCCGCCTGAGCAGAGGGTGCATCTGGAGAAATCGCTCCAACTTATCAGGCAGACGGCAGACCTGATCGAGAACGTGAAGAAGCTCACGAAGATCGGGGTCATGAGCCCTGAGGAGTTCGTCCCAGTGGACCTCACGGAAGTGTTCACCAGGGCCGTTTCCAGCCTCGAGACGGCGTTTCCAGACAGGGAGATCAGCGTCAACATGAATCTGCCGGAGAGGAGCCTCGTGATGGCGAACAAGCTCATCGAGGAACTGTTCATGAACCTCCTCACCAACTCGGTCAAGTACGACCCGCACCAAGGGGTCGAGATCGACATCGATGTCAACAGAGTCGCAGAGGAGTCGGTGTCATACTGGAAGGTCTGCATCGGGGACCGGGGCGGGGGCATCCCCGACGAGAAGAAGGCCCAGCTGTTCCAGAAGTTCGTGAGGTTGAGACCCGACCCGAAGGTCCCGGGGACCGGCCTGGGCCTTTCGATATGCAGGGCGCTCACGGACAAGTTCGGAGGCAGGATCTGGGTCGAGGACCGCGTCGCGGGCAAGAGCGAGCTGGGGGCGCGGTTCTGCGTGATGCTCCCTGCCGCGAGGGAACCTAGGATCTAGAGGCTGAACAAAGCCCGGGCTGCTCGTGCGAAGGAATAGAATAATGGTAAGAGGTTTTTCGGGTTTGGTTTCGCGTCTATTCCCTGCGCTTGACCTCGTATCCGAACGACACGATGGCTATCACCGACAGCGCCGCAGCGACGATCAACGCGGCCATCTCAGCCGACATCGACACGCCCGCTGAGCTCTCCGATATGGGCTCAGCAGTACTAGGCAACGGGACGGTCAACATCTTCAGGTCCCCAGGCCAAGTGTAGTTGGCCACGTTGAACTCTATCCACGGCGCGCTGTGGTACAGCTCGCCCGTCAAGTGGTGGAAGTTGTCGAAGTTCATCGGTCCGACCATCACTATCGTCTTGGTCACGTTGTCGTACATCGTCGACAGGTCTGGCGCTCCCAATCCGTCCCCGGTCTTGTTGTAGCCGAGCCACATCGGGCCGAAGATGGTGATGTTCTCGTAGGCGGAATCGTTGCCTGCTTTCAGCGCCGCAATCGATCCCAGCGGCAACGATACTCCTCTGTAGCCGATGACGTCGTCGCCAAGCGGTAGCTGGATGGTGAACGACATGTACGACGTCAGGTTGAAGTAGGTCGACGTGAAGTCGTACGGGACCTCTTCTCCCAGGAGGAGATCCCCTGCGTTCCAGCTCTGGTACGTGAGCAGCTCCCACGGGTTGAAATCCGAGCCGGTCATCGCGAGATAGTCGATGTTCTGCGGCTCCCACACCCATGCAGAATCGCTCTCAGTCTGGTTGGCCTTGACTGCGTGCAGGTTGTACTGAGCAACCCCGTCAGATGTCAAGTTCGCGCGGTAGGGCTCGTACTCGACGCTGAGCGTGTAGTCCTCCCAGTACGGTTCGTGGGTGCAGACAGCGATCTCCGTCATCCACCTCGTCATCATCACTTCGTAGCCCCAGTTGACGTGCCCGATCTTCAGGATGATGTCCGAGCCCTGGACTTCCAGGTCCATGCACGTACCGATATCGACATACGGCCAATCGTAGCCGGGGAATATGTCCAGGCGCACATTGCCCTCGTTCTCGATCCAGTCAATCCAGACATTCTTGACCCAATCTCTGTTCGCAATCCACCACGCGGCGGGGTCCAACTCGTCCTGCGACAGGTTGAGCCATGTCTCGGCAGCCGCCCGGTTCATGGTGGCCGTGTACACCGTGCCCAAATAGTATCCGTCCGAGGTCATGCTTGTCATCATGCCATCCATGCCAGTAGTCCAGAAGTAGTTCGTGGACCAGGTCGGCAGCCAGTAGTTGTTCCACCAGTCCCAGTTGAGGTACTCGAAGTACACATCGAGATGCGCGCTCGCACCGGGAAGGTCGGTCGCACCCATGGCGGGCATGAACTCGGGATCGTTCACGCTCAAGGTCGACATGTTGACGGCGGTCGTGTTCCACCGGTAGGGTGCCATGATGATACCCTGCCTGTTCCTCATGTCTGGGTTGTAGACCATCGTGTAATGGTGCGGCTCATTGACGAGAATGATGTCCGTCTTCCAAAGAGGCAGCCTCCACGGCCACCACTCGCCCCATGCCTGCTCGAACATGTCGTACATCTTGTAGTCTATCTCAGCAGCCTGTACAACTGTCACCGAAGTAGATCCCGTGGCGGATGTCGTCACATTGTCCATAACCGTCAGGGAATACAGTCCGCTCTCCGTGAATAGTAGGTCCGGGATCACCGCCACGCCCTCCAACGCCGGAGAGAACGTGTAGTTGTCAGGCAACATGTATGTTCCAGCGCTCGCGTTCGTACTG
>Ga0316628_100003705_pt1 | contig 11811 bp, 11 predicted proteins | sample OWC_Aug_M2_C1_D5_FD_207648 | JGI IMG/M metagenome (GOLD analysis project Ga0316628, IMG submission 207648) | Wetland soil microbial communities from Old Woman Creek delta, Ohio, United States - OWC_Aug_M2_C1_D5_C | ecosystem: Environmental > Terrestrial > Soil > Wetlands | place: USA: Ohio...
GCCACCGATCCAGTCCTCGGGGCGCAAGCCCAACCCCGCCGCCACGCGCAGCGCGTAACGCGTAACGCGTCATCGGCTCGCGGGAGTGAGGCGGCGGCAGTTGTGCAGGCACGACTTCCGTGCTGTCCAGATCCAGATCGGCGAACAGGCGCGCGTCCGCGCCCAGACCGGGGAGAAGGAACAAACGCGCCATCACCAGGCGCCGGGATATCGGTTCTATTTCGTGGCGGCCGGGACAGCCTTGTCGCTGGCTGGCGCGCCGCGGTCTCTGGGCTCACTCCAGAGAAACCCAAGTTGTTCGTGCAACGCGATGCTGGTGAGGTACATGCCGCGGGCGCTGGGCAGATTGGCAAGACCCTCACGATCTTTGCGCGTCAGCGTGTCAAAGCCGGTCGGCGCCGGTATGGCGGTGATGCCGGTGACTTCAAAATCGTGCAGGGCGCGGCGCATGTGCCAGGCATGGGTTACGAGGTATACGGTGCGGATTTTGGCGTCGGCCAGCAGCTTCTGGCTGAAGCGGGCATTTTCCATGGTCGTGCGCGACTGACGTTCGACCCACTTCACGTTGGCCTTGAACTCGTCGGTCAGAATCGCCTTCATGAAATCAGCCTCGGCGGTTTCCTCGCCATTCGGCGATCCGCCGCTCACCAGGATCGGCAGACCGGTCTTGTGTTGCAGGAAGGCAGCGTAGCGCAGACGTTCGAGACCGAATGCGCTGACGGTGTCCTTGCCGTCGTATTCCGGCGCATCCGCGTAGCGACCGGCGCCCAGGACGACGATCGCCTGCGGCGGATCCTTGATGTAGCCCTTCGCGACGAACAGCGCCGCCTGCGGTCCGCGCTCGGCCATCGGCACCAGCTCCAGCGGTTTCGCATAGCGCTGCAGGCCCGCCAGCAGCATGTGGGCCGTACCCGGCAGGCTGACCACGATGAGCAGCATCGTGCTGATGACCAGCATGCCGGTGCCCAGCCAGTGTGACTTGAGGTAGGCGAGGAATGTGATCATCAGCAATACGACGATGAAGCCAGGCGGTGTGACGAGCGTTTCGATGATTGCGGGCCACATGTCCATTTGGTCTGCTCCGTGCTGGTTTTGCGTTGTTGTTACAGGTCGCGGGCCCGATGTTCAACGTGGTGCGACGAGCCCGCCATCGGGTCGCTGGTGACATCGCCATGGTATCCCAGATTGTCGAACAGGCGGGCAAGCAGTTCGGGCTTCACGGTGGCCATCCCCGCCGCCTCGCCGCCGACGAGCCGGGCGAGATCGGTGGTTTCGAGGCCGGCGTAGCCGCAGGGCTTGATGCGCCGGAACGGCTCGTGATCCATGTCGACATTGAACGACAGGCCGTGGTAGCTCGCGCCCCGCCGCACCCGCAGGCCGAGCTGCGCAATCTTGCGCTCCTGGACGTACACGCCGGGCGCGCCGGCGCGGCGCGCCGCCGCGATTCCGCGTGCCGCAAGCAGATCGATCACAGCCTGTTCGAGCGCGGTCACCAGCCGCTTTACGCCCCAGCCGCGCCGGCGCAGGTCCATGAGCACGTAGGCGATGATCTGGCCTGGCCCGTGATAGGTGATCTGCCCGCCGCGGTCGCTGCGGATCAGGGGAATGCCGGCCGGGTTGTCGAAGGCTTCGTCGCGGCCGTTGATGCCGAGCGTGTACACCGGCGGATGTTCGACCAGCCAGATCTCGTCCCGCGTCAGCGCATCGCGCCGCTCGGTGAAATCGCGCATCGCGGTCCAGATCCGGGCATAGTCGGCGACACCGTGATCGCGCACGAGCACGGATGCGTGCCCGGCCTCAGCCGACCTTGCCGGCGCGGAAGTCACGTTTGTAGTCCTGGTAAAGCGCATGCAGGCGCGCATGCAGCGGCCCGGGGCGGCCGTTGCCCACGGCCTGGCCATCGAGGCGCGTGATCGGCAGGAGTTCCTTGGTCGAGCTCGACAGCATCAGTTCGGTGGCGCCGGCCAACTCGCTCTTGCGGACGTCGCGTTCGACGCAGGCGACGCCGTGCGCATGCGCGAGTTCGACGATCAGATCGCGCGTCACGCCGGGCAGGATGTACGGTCCCTTCGGCGGCGTCACGAGCGTGCCGTTCACCACCAGGAAGATGTTGCTGGCCGAGCCCTCGGTCACGTTCCCGTCCCGCACCAGGATCGCTTCGGCGGCGCCCTGTTCCGTGGCCTGCTGGCGCAACAGCACGTTGGGCAGCAGCGCGATTGCCTTGATGTCGCAGCGCGACCAGCGGATGTCCGTTACCGAAATCGCCGCCACGCCGCTCGCGAGCTGCTCCGCGGCCGGATACTTGAGCGGCTGGGCGTAGGCGAACACCGTCGGTTTGGTCGCGGCCGGGAAGGCATGATCGCGCGGCGCCGGACCGCGCGTGACCTGCAGGTAGATCGACTGGTCGTCGCTGTCGGTGGCGTCGATCAGACGCGCGCACAGCGCCTGCCATTGTTGCGCACTGAGCGGATTGGCAAGCCGGATGCCGCCCAGGCTGTTGTCCAGGCGCGCCAGGTGTTGTGGCAGGCGGAACAGGCGCCGGCCGTAGACCGGGATCACCTCGTAGACACCATCGGCGAACACGAAACCGCGGTCGAAAGCCGAGACCTGCGCCTTTTCCGGCGGCAGGTAGTCACCATTGAGATAGACGAGCGCGGGATACATGGTTATCCGGACAGGCAGGGCGGCGTGGCCGCGGATGTCGCAATTCTATCCCAGATCGGCGCCGGGGGTCACGGCGCAGCCTGCGCCACGCCCTCGTGCCGCAGCCACAGCCGCACGCGGTCGGCGCTGCGCTTGGCAAAGCCGCCTTCGGCCACGTCGTCCAGCGCCACGAGCGGCAGTTCGGCGAGCAGTCGCCCGTCGAGGTTCACGTCCAGCTGACCGAGTGCTTTGCCGTGCACGACCGGCGCCAGCAGGGTCTGCGGAAGCACGGGGCGCGATGCAAGCCGCACGAAATCGCCGCGCGGCAGCGTGAGCCAGAAATCGTAACCGGCGCCGAGCGCCACGCTGTCGCCCAGTCCTTCCCAGACCGGAATCGACATGAGCGGCGTGCCGGCCCGGTACAGGAGCCGTGTGTCGAACTCGCGGAAGCCAAACTCGAGAAGTTTGCGGCCGGCGGTGGCACGTTCGTGCGCGCTGTCGGTGCCGAGCACCGTGGCGATGAGCTGCATGCTGTCGCGTTCGGCGCTCGCCACCAGGCAGTAGCCGGCGGCGTTCGTGTGTCCGGTCTTGAGACCGTCGACACCCGCCATGTGGCCGAGCAGGAAATTGCGGTTCGGCTGGGTGATCCCGTCCCAGGTGTATTCGCGCAGCGCGAACCAGCCGAGGTACTCCGGGAAGTCGCGGCGCAGGGCGGCGGCCAGATGCGTGAGGTCGCGCGCGCTGGAATAGTGCTCGCTGTGATTCAGGCCGGTGACGTTACCGTAGTGCGTGTTGCCGAGGCCGAGCTCGGCGGCCTTGGCGTTCATGCGCGCCACAAACTCGTGGATGTCGGGCGAGACGTGCTCCGCCAGGGCATAGGCGGCGTCGTTGCCGGACTGGACGAGCATGCCTTTGAACAGCTCGCCGGCCGGGACTGTTTCACCTTCGCGCAGAAACATGCGTGCGCCCGGCTGATGGGCGGCGCGCGCGCTGATCTTCACCGGCTCGTCGAGGCGCAGGCGCCCGGCGCGCAGGTCGCCGAACAGCAGGTACGCGGTCATGAGTTTGGTGAGTGAGGCCGGCGGCAGGCGCTCGTCGGCGTTTGATGCCGCCAGCTCGGTGCCGGTGCGGGCATCGATCAAGACATAGGCGTGCGCCGCGATGTCCGGCGCCGGCACGCCGCTGGCCCGGACGCCGGCGCTGAACGCCAGCAGGCTGAACAGGGCCATGAGGAGCGCCGCCGGTCTGCGGCGGCGGTCCGATCGGGCGCGCGCGGCCGGCATGGCTACTGCTCGACCACCACGACCGGATGCGGCAGACCCTGTGCGGCGACGCGCGCCGCCAGCTTGTCGGTCTCGTCCACGCTCGCGAGCGGCCCAATGCGTACTCGGTAGAGCGGCGTGTTGTCGAGTTGCGCCGACTGGATGTAGACCGGTGCGAAGTCCGCACGCGCCAGCCGGTCCTTGAGGGTTTCGGCGTTGTCGCGGCTGGTGAAGGCGCCGACCTGCAAATAGAGGCGCGGCGCCGCGTTCTTCGACACCGGCTCCGGATCGGGCGCGCGCGCGCTCGCGGTCCTGACCGGTTCGTCGCCGCTCAGGCCCTCGACCTCGACGATGCCGGTGCCGGTGCCGATAATGCCAAGCTTCCAGGCGGCGGCGTAGGACAGATCGATGAGGCGATTTTCCAGGAACGGCCCGCGGTCGTTGACGCGCACAATCACGCTCCGGCCGTTGTTGAGGTTGCGCACGCGCGCATACGACGGCAGCGGCAGGGTCTTGTGTGCCGCGGTCATGCTGTACATGTCGTAGGTCTCGCCGTTCGAGGTCCGGCGGCCGTGAAACTTCTTGCCATACCAGGAGGCCACGCCGCGCTCGCGGTAATCGGCGGCGCTGCGCAGCGGACGATAGCTGACGCCGAACACCTTGTAAGGATCGTTGCCGCGGCTGCTGAGCGGTTCGTGACGTGGCGTGGCATCCGGAACCCGGTCGAGGTCGGTGGGCGGATGGGCATGCGGGCCATCGTCCTGGTAATAACCCCCGCGCGGCGTCGTGGCGCAGCCGGTCGCCAGGGCCATGACCAGCAGGACGAACAGCCGGTTTTTCATTCCGGATCCCCGTAGTAGAGGCGGTGAAGCACCTCGCTCAGTTCCACCACCGCCATCGAATAGTTCTTGCTGTGATTGTAGCGCGTAATCACGTAGAAATTATTATAGCCGAGCCGGTAGACGGGACCGTTCTCGCCTTCGAGCATGATGAGCGCGGCCAGCTGGTGAACGTCGATCGGTTTCACCGGCAGGATGCCATAGTGCGCCAGGTTGTGGATGTTGATGCGCGGTTCGGGCCCGTTGTTCTCCAGCCAGGTGTACATCGAACCTTCGAGCTTGACGTCACCGACGATCGGCGCATCGCGCTGCCAGCCATGCTCCTTGAGAAAGTTGCCGACGCTGCCGATGGCATCCTCGACGCTGCCGATGATGTTGCGCCGGGTGTCACCGTCGAAATCCACCGCGTAACGCCGGTAGCTCGAGGCTATGAATTGCGGAGCCCCCATGGCGCCGGCGTAAGACCCCTTGATACTGCGCGGGTCGACCTTCAGCTCGCGCGCCAGCAGCAGAAACTGCGCCAGCTCGTTGCGGAAGAAGTCGCTGCGCTCCGGGTAGCGCAGCATGAGCGTGACCAGCGAATCGAGCACCCGGTAGCGGCCATGCTGGCTGCCGTAGCGAGTCTCGATGCCGAGGATGGCAACGATGACTTCCGGCGGCACACCGTACTCGGAAGCGGCGCGGAACAGCGCCTCCTCGTTGGCCTTCCAGAACTGCACGCCCTTCTTCGCACGGTCATCATTGACGAACAGCTTGCGGTACTGGTACCAGGGCAGATTCTCCTTCGGCCGGTTGACGGCATCGAGGATGTCTTCGCGCAGCTTCACTTCCGACAGCCAGTCCGTCAGCTGTGTGCGGTCGAAGTCGTACTTCGAGACCATCTCGTCGACGAACAGGCGCAGCGCCGGGTATTCCTCGACGCCCAGGGCCTGTGCCGGCGCGGTCGCGAAAACCAGAACCAGAAGCAGCGCAATGGCAAGGCGAGACATGCTGCGGGGCCAGAGGGCGAATCGGATCATCAGCCCGCAATCTTGCGGTGGGTGTGGATGCCCATGAGCATACCGAATGCCGCCATCAGCGTCACCAGTGCGGTGCCGCCGTAGCTGATCAGCGGCAGGGGCACGCCCACCACCGGCAGGATGCCGCTCACCATGCCGACGTTGACGAAGAAATAGAAGAAAAACACCAGCGTCAGGCCGCCGGCCAGCAGGCGCGTGAAGCTGTCCTGCGCCAGGTACGCGATCGTGAAGCCGCGGTACATGATGAACAGGTAGATGCCGAGCAGCACCAGGATGCCGAGCAGGCCGAACTCTTCGGCGAACACGGCGAAGATGAAATCGGTGGAGCTTTCCGGCAGATAGTCGAGGTGTGCCTGGCTGGAGTTCAGCCAGCCCTTGCCGAAGAATCCGCCGGAGCCGATGGCGATCATGCCTTGCAGGGTGTGGTAGCCGGCACCGAGCGGGTCGGAGGACGGATCGAGCAGCGTCAGAATGCGCTTCTGCTGGTAGCCGTGCAGGTGCGTCCAGACATAGGGGATCGCGACCGCCGCGAGCGCCGCGAGCGCGGCCAGCAGCCGCCATGGCATGCCGGCCAGGAACAGCAGCGCGAAGCCCGAGCCCAGCACCAGAATGGCGGTGCCGAGGTCCGGCTGTCTCGCGATCAGGGCGACCGGCACCAGCGTGATCAGGCCGGCGATCGCCACCTGGCGGAGCGTCGGCGGCAGCGGCACGCGCGCGAAATACCAGGCGAGCATCATCGGCAGCGCGAGTTTCATCACTTCCGAAGGCTGGAACGAGAAGGCGCCCACGCCCAGCCAGCGGCGCGCTCCCTTGGAGACGATGCCGATGCCGAGTACCGCGACCAGCAGGACCAGGCCGACTGCGAACAGGATCGGCGCCACGCGGCGAAGGTCTTCCGGGCGGATCTGCGCAATCAGGAACAGGATGCCGAAGCCCATGGTCAGGCGCAGCAGGTGTTTGAAGGTCATCCACAGGTTCTCGGCGCTCGCGCTGTAGACCACCAGCAGGCTGATGCCGGCGAGCGCCAGGAGCGCGTAGAAAAGCGGAACGTCGATGTGCCAGCGCTGCAGCTTGTTCATGTGCACAGCCTAGAGCAGATACGGGCCGACGGGAAGGCGAGGGTCATGCTCAGTCAGGGTCTCCTGCGGGTTCCGGCACGTTCACTTTCGTGCTGCTGCCGAGCAGGAATTGGTCCATCAGCTTGCGGGCGATCGGCGCGGCCGCAGAGCCGCCGTGTCCGCCGTTTTCGACGACCACCGCCACCGCGATCTTCGGATCGTCGGCCGGCGCGAAGGCGATGAACAGTGCGTGGTCGCGCAGATTTTCGGCGGTGCGGCTCTCGACGTAGCTCTGCCCCTGACCGACGCTCTTCACCTGCGCGGTGCCGGTCTTGCCGGCGATCTTGTAGGGCGCGTTCCAGCCGATGCCGCGCGCGGTGCCGTGCGGCCCGTGCACCACATCCACCAGATTGCGAATCATCATGTCGTATTGTTCCGGCGTGTAGTCGCCCATCGACACCATGGCCGGCGGCTCGACCGGCGTGCGCACGCGCGTGCTCGGATCCTCAATGGCCTCGACCAGGCGCGGTTGCGGGCGCAGGCCGTGGTTGGCAATGCCGGACATGGCGTCAGCCAGTTGCAGCGGCGTGACCAGTACCGCGCCCTGGCCGATGCCGGTGATGACGGTTTCGCCCGGCTGCCACTCCTGGCCGCGTTTGCGTCGCGCTGCCGGCGACGGCAGATTGCCTTTCGACTCGCCCTCGATGTCGATACCGGTGGTGCTGCCGAAACCGTCGCCGGCGAGATAGCCGGTGAGGCGATCGATGCCGAGGTTTACGGCGAGCTTGTAGAAAAACACGTCGCAGGATTCCATTACCGCGTCGTGCAGGTCGACGCTCCCGTGGCCGTCCTTTTTCCAGCAGCGGAAACGGTGCGTGCTGCCGGGCAGCGAGAACCAGCCGGGACAGATGATCGGTTTGGCCGGATCCTGGCCGGAGGCGAGCGCCGCCAGCCCGAGAAACGCCTTGATGGTCGAGCCGGGTGCATACTGGCCGTTGAGCGCGCGATTGAGCAGCGGCTTGTCGGTGTTGTCGCGCAGCGCCGCGTACGAGGCCGGGTCGATGCCGTTCACGAACGGATTGGGGTCGTAGGTCGGTGTGCTGGCGAATGTCAGCACCGCGCCGGTTTTCGGGATCATGGCGACGACCGCGCCCTTGAAGTGTCCGAGCGCCTGTTCGGCGATCTCCTGCAGGCGCGCATCGATGTTGAGATAGAGGTTCTTGCCGGCCACCGGGGCGATGCGCTCCAGCACGCGGATGGCGCGCCCGTGGGCATCGGTTTCGACCTTTTCGAAGCCGACCTGGCCGAGCAGCGTGTCCTCGTAACTCTGTTCGACACCGAGCTTGCCGATGTACTGGGTACCGCGGTAGGCGTTCTTGTCGATGGTTTCGAGATCGTCTTCGCTGATGCGCCCGACGTAGCCGATGGCGTGCACGCCGAGCGTGCCGAGCGGGTAGTGGCGTTCCAGGCGAGCGCGCAGCTCGGCGCCGTTCAGGCGGTGACGCACGAGCGCGAAGCGCGCCGCTTCCTCGTCGGTGAGGTGGGTGCGCAGCGTCAGGCTCTCGAAGCGCGGGCGTTCGCGCAGCTGCTTGGCAAACAGCTTCAGATCCTTGTCGTTGAGCGTGATGATCTTGCGAAGCTGGTCGAGCAGCTCGCCCATGTCGTCCACCTGGTCGGGGACGACCTCGAGCGTCAGCACCGGGTAGTTCTGCGCGAGCACGACGCCGTTGCGGTCGAGAATGTATCCGCGCACCGGCGGGATCGGCACCGGGTTGACGCGATTCTCCTGCGAGAGGGTGGCGTAGTGGCGGTAATTGACGATCTGCAGGTAGGCGAGGCGCAGCACCAGGATCGCGACCAGGGTCACGACCGTGAAGGCCACCACTGAAAGGCGCGCGCCGAACAGCCGCGATTCGCGCAGGTGGTCCCGGATTTCGCCCGCGCGCATGTTCAGTGAAAGCAGGCCTGCGACCGCCATGGATGGCGGAAGTGCGGAAAACGCAGGAGCAGTTTTTCCGCCACAACAATATTCATATTCATCAGCTGACGTTGCCGTGGCGGCGGATGTCGCGCAGGATCACGAACAGCCACGGCCAGATGAGCATGCTCACAATGCTCGGCGTGAGGTAGCCCCAGGTGGCCGGTGCCTGCCCGCTCAGGTGCTTGATCCACAGCAGCAACAGGTTGTTGGCGGCTACCAGCAGCAGCACCACCACCGCCTGCTGCCAGCGCGGAAACATGCGCAGCTGCAGGTGAAAGCGCACGGTGAGGAAGGCGATCAGGGCCAGCGCCAGCGCGTTCTCGCCGAGGGTCGAGCCGTACAGCACGTCGAGAATGATGCCTGCGGTCCAGCCGGTGCCGACGCCGACGCGTCCCGGGATCGCCATGCACCAGTAGACCAGCACCAGCGCCACCCAGCTGGGGCGGAACTGTTCGGTCCACACCGGCCACGGCAGGATCGTGAGCACCAGCGCCACCAGGAAGGTGCCGGCGATGATCAGGCGGCTGCGGGCGCCGACGCTCAGGCTCATGGCGTCGGCATTGCCGCCGGTGTGCCGGCGGGTTCGATCGCCGGTGGCGTCACCTTCGGCTGCGCTTCGGGCGTTGCCGGAGCCGGCGTGGCCGGCTTCGGGGCCGCAGACTCAACCGGCTTTTTCACTTCCGGCGCGGGCTTCACGACCGGCTTTTTGGCCGGCGCCGGTTTCTTGTCTTCCGCCGGTTTCGGTGGCGGCGTCAGCGCCGCCTTGGTTGGCCAGATCAGCATGACTTCGCGATTGTTCGACAGTTGCGCCACCGGCGTGGCGGAAATGTCGAGAAACGATTCATTCGGGTTGTTGACGATCTTCGCAACCCGGGCCACCGGATAGCCGAACGGAAAACCGCCGCCAATACCGGAACTGACCAGCAGGTCGCCGACCTTGATGTCGGCGGACGCGGTCAGGTAGCGGATCGAAACGCTGTCCGGAGCGCCGGTGCCGAAAGCGATGGCGCGCAGGCCGTTGCGGTTCACCTGCACCGGGATGGCGTGCCCCGGGTCGGTGATCAGGATCACCTTGCTCTGCAGCACGCCGACTTCACTCACCTGGCCGCGAATGCCGTAGGCATCGATGACCGGCTGGCCGACATACAGGTCGTCTTTCGCGCCCTTGGCGATGATCAGGGTGCGACGGAACGGTTCGCTCGCGACTTCCAGCAACTCCGCGGCCACGGCTTTTTCCGCCACCAGCGCGCTGGTGCCGAGCAGCTCGCGCAGGTGGGCATTCTCGGCCTCGAGCGCATCGTAGCGCTCGAGCTTCGCCATCAGGATCGGCCGCTCGGCGCGCAGTCTTTCCGCTTCTTCCTGCAATGCCCGGTCGCCGCGCACGAAGTCCACCACCCAGCCGCCGACGCGAATCGGGATCGCCGCCACCAGCTGAATCGGGGCGAACAACACCGTCAGGCCGGCGCGAATCCGCTCCAGCTGGTGGCCGCGCGCATCGAGCAGCATCAGGCTCACCGACAGCAGGGCGAACAGCACGAAACGCGTCAGGTTGGAAGGCAGCCGGATCTGCCAGCCGTGAATCTGCAGCATGTCAGGGATGGGCCGGGCCAATGCGGCCCGGGTTGGAGGGGAATATGGTCAGAACGCGGGCGCTCGCTCCGCCCGGCGCGCAATCACTCGTGCACAAAGACGTCACTCAGGGATTCGGTTTCTTCCAGGGCCCGGCCGCAGCCGCGCACCACGCAGGTGAGCGGATCCTCGGCGATCACGATCGGCAGACCGGTTTCCTCGCGCAGCATGATGTCCAGGTCGCGCAGCAGCGCGCCACCGCCGGAAACCACCAGGCCCTTGTCGGCGATGTCGGCGGCCAGTTCCGGCGGGGTCTGTTCCAGGGCACCCTTGATGGCGGTGACGATGCCAGCCAGGCTTTCGGCGAGCGCCGCCAGCACTTCCTTGCTGTTGATCACCATCGAGCGCGGCACGCCGTCGGCGATGTGCCGGCCCTTGATCTCCATCTGCCGCACCTCGCTCTCGTGCCAGGCGGTGCCGATTTCGATCTTGACTCTCTCGGCCGTGGCCTCGCCGATCAGCAGCCCGTACTTGCGGCGCACGTAGCTGATGATTGCCTCGTCCATCTTGTCGCCGGCGATGCGCAGGCTCGTGGCGTACACCAGGCCGCCGAGCGAGATCACGCCCACTTCGCTCGTGCCGCCGCCGATGTCGAGCACCATCGAGCCGGTCGGGTCGGCGATCGGCAGATCGGCGCCGATGGCCGCGGCCATCGGTTCCTCGATGAGGTACACCTCGCGCGCGCCGGCGCCGATGGCCGACTCGCGGATCGCGCGCCGTTCCACCTGGGTGGAACCGCAGGGCACGCAGATGACGATGCGCGGGCTCGGCTGGAACAGGCGCTTTTCGTGCACCTTGCGGATGAAGTACTTGAGCATCTCGCCGGTGACGGTGAAATCGGCGATCACGCCGTCCTTCATGGGGCGGATCGCCTGGATCGAGCCCGGGGTGCGGCCGAGCATGCGCTTGGCTTCGGCGCCCACCGCCAGCACCGCCCGCCCGCCGCCGCGCATGCCGAACTCCTGGCGCACCGCCACGACCGACGGTTCGTTGAGGACGATGCCCTTGCCGCGCACCCAGATCAGGGTGTTGGCGGTGCCGAGGTCGATGGCGAGGTCGCTGGAGAAATAGCCGCGCAGACTGGAAAACATGGAGGATTCAGGCCTTGATCGGAGTTGTATGAAACGACTTCCTTATAACTTAAGTACTGTAGCAACGGGCGTCGGCAGGTTCAACCGGACAATCGAATATGATAACGTGCGAAGCGCGTTCCAACCGCGGTTTCGAGAAGGTTTCCCATGTCGCTGGACCGGAAGGATGTGATCAAGATCGCCCACCTGGCGCGCCTCGACATCACCGAGGCCGAAGTGGCGGCGACGACCGAGTCGCTGTCCCGCATCCTCGGGCTGATCGAACAGATGAACGCGGTCGACACGAAGA
>Ga0316628_100003706_pt1 | contig 11809 bp, 8 predicted proteins | sample OWC_Aug_M2_C1_D5_FD_207648 | JGI IMG/M metagenome (GOLD analysis project Ga0316628, IMG submission 207648) | Wetland soil microbial communities from Old Woman Creek delta, Ohio, United States - OWC_Aug_M2_C1_D5_C | ecosystem: Environmental > Terrestrial > Soil > Wetlands | place: USA: Ohio...
GTAACAGGCTCCGGGCCGAAGGGACGGATCACGGCCGACGACGTCAAGGCGTACGTCAAGCGCTTGTTGACGAGTCCGCCGGCGACGCCCGCGGGCGCGGGCCTGCCGAAAGTGCCGCAGGTCGATTTCGCGAAATTCGGCGCCGTCGAAGTCCAGCCGCTGTCGCGCATCCAGAAGATCTCCGGCGCGCGCTTGCAGGCGAGTTGGATCAACCTGCCGCACGTCACGCAGCACGAAGACGCCGACATCACCGGGTTGGAGGCCGTGCGCGCGGAGTTGAAGGCCAAGGCCGCGCAGGAAGGCGTGCGGTTGACCGCGCTGGCGTTCGTCGTCAAGGCCTGCGTCGCGGCGCTGCAGGAGTTTCCGCGCTTCAACGCATCGCTCGACGCCGGCGGCGAAAATCTGGTCTTGAAGAAATACTTCAATATCGGCTTCGCGGCCGATACGCCGAACGGTCTCGTGGTGCCGGTGATACGCGACGCCGACCGCATGAGCCTGTTCGAGGTCGCGCGCGCGCTCGCGGCGCTGTCCGAGAAGGCGCGCGCGGGCAAGTTGACGGCCGCGGAAATGCAGGGCGGCACGTTCACGGTTTCGAGCCTCGGCGGCATCGGCGGCACCGCGTTCACGCCGATCATCAACGCCCCGGAGGTCGCGATACTCGGCGTGTCGCGTGCGTCGCAAAAGCCGGTCTATGAGAACGGCGCGTTCGTTCCGCGCCTGATGTTGCCGTTGTCCTTGTCCTACGATCACCGCGTCATCGACGGCGCGGCAGCCGCGCGCTTCGCGGTGTACCTGGCGAAAGTTCTCGGCGACGCGCGGGCTCTTACGTGAGCGTCGTCGAAGTCAGGATTCCCGATCTCGGGGACGTGAAGGACGTTCATGTCGTCGAAGTGCCGATCGGCGCGGGCGCCAAGATCCTGGTCGACGATCCGGTCGTCACGCTGGAGAGCGAGAAAGCGTCGATGGACGTGCCATCGCCGGTCGCCGGCCTGGTGCAGGAAATCAAGGTCAAGAAGGGCGACGCGGTCGCGAGCGGTACGGTCATTGCGCTCGTGCAAGTCGCCGAGAACGCGAAGCCGAAAGCTGCGTCCGCGCCTGCCGCGGCCGCCGCACGGGCCGCGGCCCGGACCCCGGCGCCGGCGGCGCCGGCCGGCGCGCTCGATTTGGTCGTGCTCGGCGCGGGACCAGGCGGCTACACGGCGGCTTTCCGCGCCGCGGACCTCGGCATGTCGGTGACCTTGGTCGAGCGCTGGCCGGTCCTCGGGGGCGTCTGCCTGAACGTCGGCTGCATCCCCTCCAAAGCCCTGTTGCATGCCGCGAAAGTCATTGAAGACGCCGCGGCGATGGCCTCCTGTGGAATCGTGTTCGATCCGCCGCGGATCGATCTTGACCGCCTGCGCGCGTGGCAAGGCCGGGTCGTCGGCAAGCTGACGAGCGGGCTCGCGGCGCTCGCGAAGCAGCGCAAGGTGACCGTCGTTCGCGGCAGCGCGAAATTCGTCGGTCCGCACGCGCTTGCCGTCGATTCGCCCGAGGGAACGCGCCGCCTCGAGTTCAAGCAATGCATCATCGCGGCGGGATCCGAATCGGTGCGATTGCCGGGCCTGCCGGACGATCCGCGCGTCATCGATTCGAGCGGCGCGCTCGAATTGCCCGCGGACGTCAAGCGCTTGTTGGTCGTCGGCGGCGGGATCATCGGTCTCGAGATGGCTTGCGTATACGATGCCCTGGGCGCGCGCGTGAGCGTCGTCGAGTTGTCGAACGGACTGATGCCGGGCGCCGATCCGGATCTCGTGCGGCCGCTGCAAAAGCGGATCGAAAAACGCTATGAACGCATCCTGCTCGGCACGAAGGTCGCGAAGCTCGAGGCGCGCGCGGACGGCCTGCGTGCGAGCTTCGAAGGGCCGGGCGCGCCCGAGCCGCAGGACTTCGACCGCGTTCTCGTCGCGGTCGGCCGGCGCGCGAACGGCCAGGCGATCGACGCCGCGGCCGCGGGCATCGCGGTCGATGCCCGCGGGATCATCGCCGTCGACAAGCAGATGCGCACGAACGTGCCGCACATCTTCGCGATCGGCGACATCGCTGGCCCGCCGATGCTCGCGCACAAGGCGACGCACGAGGCGAAGGTAGCCGCCGAGGTCGCGGCGGGCCACAAGGCCGCGTTCGACGTGCGCTGCATCCCGTCCGTCGCGTATACGGACCCGGAAATCGCCTGGGTCGGCGTGACCGAGACGGAGGCGAAAGCGCGCGGGATCGACTATGGCAAGGGCACGTTTCCGTGGGCGGCGAGCGGCCGCTCGCTCGCGATCAATCGAGACGAGGGCTTCACGAAGCTGCTGTTCGACAAGGCGACGCGCCGCGTGATCGGCGGCGGCGTCGTCGGCACGAACGCGGGCGAACTCGTCGCGGAGATCGGGCTGGCGATCGAGATGGGCGCGGACGCGGCCGACATCGGCCTCACCGTGCACGCGCATCCGACGCTGTCGGAAACGGTCGCGATGTCCGCCGAGGCATTCGAAGGGACGCTGACCGACCTCTATATCCCGAAGCGCTGAGGCGAGGAGCGCGCCACGCGGCGCGCCGCGTGGCGCACGCACCCGCCGACGGTCAGCGCGATTTCGGAGATTTTCGCGCGAGACCGCGCCGAGCGCGCGCGAGATATTGCTGCTCGTCGGCCGCCGCTCCGCGCCTTTGCGCCTCCCAGAGCGTCTCGCCTAGAGCCTGCATGAGCAAATGCTCCGCCGTGTGCGCCTCGCCATATTCGGCGATCAACGCACGATGCAATTCGCGCACGCCCGGCGGCCGGTCGATCGCGAGCTGTTCGCGCACCGCGAGGTGCAATCCCATGTGCAGGAACGGATTCTCCCGGTCGCCCGATGCGCCGGATTCGACCGCGAGCGCCGCGTCGGGGTCCTCGACGATCGCGTGGTACTCCGGATGGAGCCCGATCACGTCCGCGATCATAGCCTCGGCCGGCGTCAGCGGCGCGCGCGCGCGATGCTTCTCCCAGGCCTCCGTATACGCCCGGCGCAACTGATCTCGCGAGTAACCGCCGGAGATCGAACTCATCCTCCTTCCCGCCGCGTCTTGCCGCGATATTCGCACAGGTCGCGGATGATGCATTCCGGACAGTTGGGGTTGCGCGCCTTGCAGACGTAGCGGCCGTGCAGGATGAGCCAATGATGGGCATCGCGCAGGAATTCCTCCGGCACGGCTTTCATGAGCTTGTCCTCGACCGCGCGCGGCGTCTTGCCGGGCGCGAGGCCCGTGCGGTTGGCGACACGAAATATGTGCGTGTCGACCGCGATCGTAGGTTCGCCGAACGCGGTATTGAGGACGACGTTCGCGGTCTTGCGCCCGACGCCCGGGAGTTGTTCCAGCGCTTCACGGTCCTCCGGCACGGCGCCGCCATGTTGTTCGACCAATAGGCGGCAGGTCGCGATGATGTTCCTGGCCTTGCTGTTGTACAAGCCGATCGATTGGATATAGCGCGAAAGTCCCGCCACCCCGAGCGCGAGGATCGCCGCCGGCGTGTTCGCGTGTGCGAACAGGCGCGCGGTCGCCTGGTTGACGCTCTTGTCGGTCGCCTGCGCGGACAGGATCACCGCGACCAGAAGCTCGAAAGGCGTCTTGTACTCGAGCTCCGTGCGCGGCGACGGATTCGCCTCGCGCAGTCGCGTGAAGATCGTGCGGCGCTTCGCGGCGTTCATCGCTGCGTGGATCTCACGCGGAGTCCGCCGGCAGGCGCGGCGCCGCGGCCTTTTTCGCGGCGATCTCGCGCCGCCTCTCCTCGGCGCGCAGCGCGATTCTCTGCGTGTGCCCGGCGAACCGCGTGCGGTTGAGAGCGGCATCGTTCGCGGGGTGCGCCGCGGCGGCCGCGCGCATCTCGATGCAATCGACGGGGCAGGGCGCGATGCAGAGCTCGCAGCCCGTGCAGCGCTCGGCGAGCACGGTATGCAGGTACTTCGCCGCGCCGACGATCGCATCGACGGGACACGGCGCGAGGCATTTCGCGCAACCGATGCAGCGGCTCTCGTCGATGCAGGCGACGCGCGGCGGCCCCTCGACGCCGCATTCCGGGTTCAGGGGCTTGATGTCGCGTCCGAGCAGCCGTGCGAGCGCCGCGATCGTCGCGGCACCGCCCGGCGGGCATCGATCGATGTCCGCTTCGTTCGAGGCGATCGCGGCCGCGTATGGCGCGCATGCGGCGTAGCCGCAGCGCGTGCACTGGGTCTGCGGCAAGAGAGCGTCGATTCGATCGGCCAGGCTCGACGCGGACACGGGGCTCACCTCACTTGACGCGCATTCCGGGCGCCGCGCCGGCATCGGGCGACAGCAGGAAGACATCCTTGCCGCCGGGTCCGGCCGCGAGCACCATGCCCTGCGAGACGCCGAAGCGCATTTTGCGCGGCGCGAGATTCGCGACGACGACCGTCAGCCGGCCGACCAGAGCGGCAGGTTCATAGGCCGAGCGGATGCCTGCAAACACGTCGCGCTCGCCGAGTTCGCCGAGATCGACGCGCAATTTCAACAGCTTGTCGGCGCCTTCGACGAGCTCGGCGGCGACGATGCGCGCGACGCGAAGGTCGATGCGCGTGAATTCCTCGATCGACACCGCGGCGCCCGGTGCGGGCGCGGCGGCGGGCGCCGCCGGCGCAGCCGCGGTCGCAGGCGCGGTCGCAGCCGCGGTCGCAGCCGCGGTCGCAGGCGCAGCCGCAGCCGCCGTCGCGGGCTCGACGAGCCGCGCGACCGCAGCGGGGTCCAGGCGCAGTGCGAGCGGCTCGTAAGGCCGGATCGGTGCGCCGAGCCGCGGCGCCGCCGCGTGCTCCCAAGTCCACTCCGGCTCCTGAAAGAAAAGTTCGGCCTTCGCCGCCATCGACGGTAGCACGGGCTTCAAATAGATCATCAGCGTGCGGAACAGGTTCAAGCCCTGCGTGCAGACGCCCTGCACTTCGGCCGCGCGGTCGGCTTGCTTCGCGAGCAGCCATGGCTTGCGCTGGTCGATGTATTGATTCGCGCGATCGGCGAGCGCCATGGTCTCGCGCAGCGCCGCCGCGTAGTCGCGCGCCTCGTACGCATCCGCGATCGGGCCGGCGGCGGCGGCGAACGAGGCGAACAGTTCCGGTTCCGGCAGCGCCTCGGCGAGGCGGCCGCCGGCGCTCTTGCCGATGAACCCGGCGCAGCGGCTCGCGATGTTCACGAGCTTGCCGACCACGTCCGCGTTGAGACGCGTCGCGAATTCCTCGAGATTCAAGTCCAGATCGTCGATCCCCGGGCCGAGCTTCGCGGCGCAGTAATACCGCAGGTACTCGGCTGGAAAGCTGTCGAGATATCGGCGTGTGGTGATGAACGTGCCGCGGGACTTCGACATCTTCTGGCCGTTGATCGTCAGGAACCCGTGGACATGAACGCCCGTCGGCCTGCGCATTCCGGCGCCCTCGAGGACGGCGGGCCAGAACAGCGCATGGAAATACAAGATGTCCTTGCCGATGAAATGATGCAGCTCGGCGGTCGAATCGGCCGCAAAAAAATCCTCGAAGCGCAGCTTCTCGCGCGCGCAGAGCTGCGTGAAGCTCGCGAGGTAGCCGATCGGCGCATCGAACCAGACGTAGAAATATTTGCCGGGCGCACCGGGGATCTCGAAGCCGAAATACGGCGCGTCGCGCGAGATGTCCCAGTCCTTGAGTCCCTGCGAAAACCATTCGTCCAATTTGTGCGCGACGCTCTGTTGCACGGCGCCGCTCTTGACCCAGGGCTTCAGGCGATCCTCGAACGTGCTCAGCCGGAAGAAATGGTGCTCCGAGTCGCGCTCGACGGGCGTCGTGCCGCTGATCGCGGAAACCGGGTTCTTGAGATCCACCGGGCTGTAGGTCGCGCCGCAGACCTCGCAGCTGTCCCCGTATTGATCGGCCGCGCCGCAATTCGGGCAGGTACCCTTGACGTAGCGGTCCGGAAGAAACATGTTCGCCTTGACGTCGTAGGCCTGGCGAATCGTCCGTTTGGCGATGTGGCCCGCGGCATCGAGCGCAAGGTACGTGCGCCGGCAGATCGTCTCGTTCTCCGCGTCGTGCGTCGATCCGAAGTTGTCGAGGCCGATCAACATGTCGGCCATGTCTCTTGCATGCTCGACGTGGACTTGCGCGATCAAGGCTTCCGCGCTGATTCCCTCGGCCTGCGCCTTGAGCATGATCGGCGTGCCGTGGGTGTCGTCCGCGCAGACGTAGTGGCATTCATGCCCGCGGAGCTTCTGAAACCGCACCCAAATGTCCGTTTGCACATGTTCCAGCGTGTGCCCCAAGTGGAGCGGGCCGTTCGCGTAGGGCAGGGCGCTGGTGACGAGAATCCGACGTTTTTGGCTCATAGGCACAAATTATGCCATGCGCGCCGGCCTGCGGGCGGACGCGCGAACCCCGAGGTCGCTACGAGGCTTCCTTGTACTGCTCGAACTTCGCCTTGTTGATCGCCTTCTTGTACGCGTCCTTGCCCGAGATCAGGCGCTGCTCGAGCAGGGATTGGATCGCCGCATCCATGGTGCGCATGCCGTAGGTCGCGCCGCTCTGCATCGCGTTCTCCAACTGGTCCATCTTCCCTTGACGGATCAGGTTGGCGACGGCCGGCGTGTTGATGAGGATTTCGAGCGCGGCGAGGCGGCCCTGCTTGTCGGCGCGCGGGATCAGCTGCTGCGAGACGACGCCGCGCAGGGAGGTCGACAGCATCGTGCGCACGTGCGACTGCTTGTCCGCGGGAAACGCGTTGACCATGCGGTCGACCGTCGCTGCCGCGCCGTTCGTGTGCAGCGTGCCCATGACCAGAATCCCCATCTCGGCCGCCGTCACGGCGATGCTCATCGTCTCCAGGTCGCGCAGCTCGCCGACGAGGATCACATCGGGGTCTTCGCGCAACGCCGAGTGCAGGGCCGCGGCGAACGAGGGCGCGTGCACGCCGATTTCGCGCTGGCTGATCAGGCAGTTCTTGCGTTGGTGCACGAACTCGATCGGATCCTCGATCGTCAGGATGTGGCCTTTGAGGCGCGAATTCAGGTCGTCGATCATCGCCGCGAGCGTCGTCGACTTGCCCGAGCCGGTCTTGCCGGTCACGAGGATCAGGCCGTTGTTCGCATTGCCGAGGGTCCTTACCGCCGGCGGCAGGTCGAGCTCGTCCATCGTGCGCGCGGTCGACGGGATCGCGCGGAACACCGCGCCCATGCCGTTCAAATGGCGCATCACGTTGACGCGAAAGCGGGCGACGCCCGGCATGCTGTACGCGAAATCCGTGCCGTCCTTCGAGTCGAAGCGCTGGACGGCGAGCTTTGGCATGATTTCGTACAGCGTCTTCTTGACCGTCTCGGGATCCAGCGGCTCGGGCGCGAGGGCCTGGAGTTCCCCGTACTGGCGGATGCGCGCCGGGTCGCCGGCGAGGAAATGCAGGTCCGACCCCTTGCGCTCGAGCAGTCGCGTCAGATAGCTGTCGATGGCTGGCACGGCGGTCTCAGCTGCCGCCCGCGGGCTCGGGCTTCGGCATGTTCGCGACGTCGGTCGTGAAGCGCTGGAATTGGCGCTTGTCGAGCGCGTAGGAGTATGCGTCGTCGGGGTCGACCTCCTTGGCCCCGATCGCCGCGAGCAGCGCTTGATCCATCAATTGCATGCCGTAGTCCTTGCCCATCTGCAGCTGGCTCGGAATCTGGTGCGTCTGGTCGGTCATGATCAGCTTGGCGATCGCCTTCGTGACGACCATGACCTCGCAAATCGCGCGGCGCGCGCGCTGGTCGGGACTCTTTACGAGCACCTGGGTGATCACGGCGATCAGGCTCTGCGACAGGAAGCTCTTCGTCTGTTCGCGTTCCTCGGTCGGCAGCGCATCGATGACGCGGTCGATCGTCTTCGTCGCGCTCGTCGTGTGCAGCGTGCCGAGCACCAGATGGCCGGTCTCGGCGGCGGTCATCGCCATCGATATCGTCTCCGCGTCGCGCAGCTCGCCGACGAGGATGACGTCCGGGTCTTCGCGCATCGCCGCGCGTACGCCTTCGGCGAACGTCGGCAGATGCGTGCCCAGCTCGCGCTGGATCACCTGGCTGGACTTGCTGCGGTGGACGAACTCGATCGGATCCTCGAGGCTGATGATGTTCAGCGCGCGCGTTTGATTGAGATAGTCGATCATCGCCGCGAGCGTCGTCGACTTGCCGGTGCCCGTGGAGCCGGTGACCAGGATCATCCCTTGGTGGTAGTCGCAGAGTTTGCGCACGATCGGCGGCAGGCCCAACTGGTCGATGCTCGGCATTCTCAATGGAATCGAGCGGAACGCGGCGCCGATGCCGGATTCCTTGCGGAACACGTTGACGCGGAACCGGCCGCCCTCGGCCGATACGTACGAAAAGTCGAGATCGTTGCCGCCCTGCAGATGCGCGAGCTGGGACTGGGTCAGCACCTCGGTGATGTAGGCCTCGAGCTCGGCTTCCCCCAGGTCGCGGAACTTGATCGGCATGAGGTCGCCGTGCATGCGCAGCATCGGCGGCACCCCGACCGCGAGGTGCAGATCGGAGCAGCCTTGCGCGAGGCCGAGCTTCAAGAACGCGTCGATTCTTGCCATAAGTGGCCAAGGCTACCCGTAACCGATTGGATTTTCGAGTATTTGGCGGCGGGACAGCCGATAAACGTGAGTTGAGTCAAGGTCCGAGGCCCGCCGCAGCGGGGTCGGGGGCATCGTTCAGATGTATTTCTCGAGGGCGGCGCGCAGTTCGTCCATCGTCTGGATGCGCTTGTTCTTGTCCAGCGCCATGCATTTGACGACCAGTTCGTTCAGTTCCCGCGGCAGGTCCTTGTTGATCTCGATCGGCGGGCGCGCCTTGCCCTGGACGTGCTGGTACATCACGGACATGTGGTCGCCGCGCGTGTACGGCGGCACGCCGCAGAACATCTCGTAGAGAATCACGCCAAGGCTGTAGATGTCGGCCCGGGCGTCGACCTTCTTGCCGAGGATCTGCTCCGGCGCCATGTACTTCGGCGAGCCGATGACGTAGCCCGTCTTGGTCAGTTGCGTGTCGCCCTGGCTCTGCGCCGCCGCGACGCCGAAGTCGACGATCTTCAGCAGTCCTTCGTTGTCGATCAGGACGTTCGCCGGCTTCAAGTCGCGGTGCACGATGCCCGCCTGGTGCGCGACCGCCATGCCGGTCGCGATGTCCATGCCGAATTTGATCGCGCGCTTCAGCGACACCGGCTTCTCGTTGACGATTTCGCCGCCGAGGGTGTGCGACGGAAAATACTCCATCGAAATGGCGTAGTTGCCACGGATGTACAGGAAGTCATAGATGCGGATGACGTTCTTGTGGGTGATCTTGCGGCTGTAGCGCAGTTCGTGCACGAACCGCTTCATCATCTCCTCGTCGGTGGAGACGTTCGGATTCAGGAACTTCAGGATCAGCCGTTCCTCGACGATCGTGTCCTCCATCAGGAGAACCGTGCCGAAGGCGCCTTTGCCGATCTTCTCGATGAATTTGTAGCGACCTTCGATGATGTCGCCGGGCGTCAAGGTCGCGATGTCGAGTCTCGAGGACTGCATCTCGCTTTCCTTGATGATGTTCGATATCTCCTGGTTCTCGATGAGCAGCGTCTTCGCCGGCTCCTGCATCTTCGCGGCGCGTTGGTTGGCCGCGATCTGCTGCGTGGAGAACCGATTCTCGAGCTCCTGCATCGCGCGCTCGACCGTTTCCCTGATCGCCGGCTCGCCGGCGGCGCCGACCGCCTGCAGGCGCATGCGGATCGTGTTCGCGCGCCGTTCGTCGGCGAGCTTCACGAGCGCGGCGATCGCCTCGGTCCTGATCTGCGGTTCCGCCCGCTGCAGCATCGGCAGGAGCTGCTCGATGTTCTTCGTATCGCCGACCTTGCCGATCGCGCGGATCACGGTCGGCAGGCTCTTCGCCTCGCCCGCGCCGAGCATTTCGACGAGGCGCGGCACGGCCTTCGTGCTGCCGATCTCGGCGAGGGCGTCCACCGCGCGCTCGCTGACCCACCAGTCCGGGTCCTTGCTCGCCTCGATCAATTGCGCGACCGCGCGCTCGTCCTTGGTCTGGTTGAGGATCTCGATCGCGGCGCGGCGGATGTCCTGATTGTCGTCCTTGATCAGCTCGAGCACGGCATCGACGACGCGCGGGCCGCCGATCTTGCCGAGCGCGTCGGCGGCGCGCGTACGCACCCACCAGTCGCTATCGGCGAGCACTTCGAGCAGGTATTTGACCGACTTCGACGTGCCGACCTCGTTCAAGACCTCGACCGCCGCCCGGCGCGCGTACTCGTTCTCGTCCTTCAGCACGTCGATGAGGTATTTGATCGTCTCGGGGTGGTTCGCGCGGACGATGACGTCGACGGCCTTGTTTTGCACCTCGATCTCGGGGTCGCGCAGCATGCCGCATAGCAGCGCCATGTCGAACGGGCCGTCCATGCGCGCGAGCGCCGACAGCGCCGCGGAGCGCATGAATTTGCTCTGGTCCTTGAGCTGCTTTTGCAGCGCCTCCTTGACCTTGGGCAAATTGAAGTTCGCGAGCAAGTTGATGATGTGCAGGCGCACGACCGGATCCTTGCCCTCGATTCGCGCGAGCAATTCGTCGACCGATGAGGCGTCCGCGACTTCGCCGATGATCTTGAACAGGCCGCTGCGCTCGCTCGGCTCGAGCGTATAGGCCGCGTTCAGCAGGTCGCGCACGGCAAAGCGCGCCTTCTGCGTCGCAATGACGTCGAGAATCGCCTGTTTCGGCGCCGTCGACTTGGAGAGGGCGTCGAGCAGGGCGCCCGGCGGATAGTTGCGGCTCGAGGACAGCGCCCAGGCGATCGAGGCGACTGCGCGTCCGTTGGCATCGCTCATCGCCTTCAAGACCTGCGGCAGCGTCTTCGCGTCGATCAGCTGCGCGAGGACCTCGACGTATGCAACCGTCTCCCGCTTATCCGAATTGGTCAGCGCATCGACGATCGGATCGATCGCGTTGGCGCCGAGCGCGAGGAGCTTCGCCAAGGCCTTCTGCGCCTCCGGACTCGCCGGGTTGCCGCTCGATCTGACATCGGCGATGAGCCGATCGGCACGGTAATTTGCGAATAGACTCATTCGGAAAGTTCGGGTTCCACCGCCCAATTATGCCATACCGTGCGCGCGTATCCGCGCGCTGCGGTACAATCGCGCCCCTCTATGAATCAAGCCACTGCCGCCGAATCCGCCATTCGCGCAACACTCGCTTCCTACGTCGACCCCTATTTGGGTTGCACCCTTGCGGAGGCCAAGGCCATCGCCGCCGTCCACTGCCGGGACGGCGTCGCGACCGTCGAGCTGAAATTCGGTTTTCCCTGCGCCGACTACGAAGACGAGCTGGCGCCGGCTCTCCTTGGCCATCTCGGGGCCGTTCTGGACGGCGCCCGCCTGAAACTCGTGCTGCGCTCGGAAATCACGCCGCACGCGGTCCAGAAGACCTTGAAGCCCCTGGAGCACGTCAAGAATATCGTGGCGGTGGCCTCCGGCAAAGGGGGCGTCGGCAAATCGACGACGGCGGCCAATTTGGCGCTTGCCTGGGCCGCGCAGGGCGCCAAAGTCGGCCTGCTGGACGCCGACATCTATGGTCCGAGCCAGCCGCAAATGATGGGACTCGCGGGCCAGCGGCCGACGAGCGCCGACGGCAAGCGCTTGACGCCACTGACTGCCCACGGTGTCGAGGTGATGTCGATCGGTTTCATGATCGACGCCGAACAGCCGATGGTGTGGCGCGGGCCGATGGCGACGCAGGCGCTCACCCAGCTGCTCGGCGACACCCTGTGGGGCGATCTCGATTATCTCG
>Ga0316628_100003707_pt1 | contig 11809 bp, 5 predicted proteins | sample OWC_Aug_M2_C1_D5_FD_207648 | JGI IMG/M metagenome (GOLD analysis project Ga0316628, IMG submission 207648) | Wetland soil microbial communities from Old Woman Creek delta, Ohio, United States - OWC_Aug_M2_C1_D5_C | ecosystem: Environmental > Terrestrial > Soil > Wetlands | place: USA: Ohio...
GAATCCATAGACCTGGCGGTCGATCCCCTCCAGGGTGAAACCGCCCTGCAGCCTGAGGCGCGGGTTGAAGACCAGGTCCTTCAACGAGACGCGACTGCTCGCCTCGATCGGCTCGCCGCGCGGCCCCAGGTGGCGCGCCGAGCCGAGCGTGACGCAGCCGATGAAGTACGGCCGCCCGAGATCGTCGGCGCGGCGCAGGTTGGCCTGGACCTGCTCGAAGTCCCACGCCTTCGGGTCCTCCCGCTCGCCGGGCCGCTGCCCATACACGAACACCACCAGGAAGTCGACCGCCTGGGCGAGATCGGACGCCGCCCGGTCGTCGAGCCAGCCGCGCTGCATCGACGCCGACACGAACAGCGAGCGATCGAGGTCGCTGCGGATGCGGGAGAGCGCCGCGGCGTAGGGACCGAGCGACCCGCCGGCATCGACGTCGAGGTGGACGCCGACCGCCAGCAGGCCGCGCCCCTCGGCGTCGAGCCTCAGGCGCTCGATCTCGGCGGCGAGCCGCTTGCCCGCCGTCTTGCCGTCGGTGACCTCGGCCGGCCAGGAGCCGCGCACGACCAGGGTCGCACCCGCGCGACCGGGCAGCGCGTCGAGCGCGCCCGGGCGCAGGACCGGCTCGCCACCGCTCCACTCCAGCCGGGCGGCGTCGACGAAGTACTCGCTGATCCGCGCCCGCTGCAGGTCGGCCAGCGTGGCGGCGGTGAGATTGGAGCGGTCGTCCCCGATCCAGGCTCCCGAGGCCGGCGCCTTGGTCGGCCGCCGCCAGGGGCCGAAGCAGCCGCCCAACGGGAGCAGCAGGACGAGCAGGGCCAGCGCCCAGAGCGAAGATCGTCGACGAAGGTTCATGGAATGGGCATTGTAATGACGACCTCGAGCCCGCCGCCACTCCGATTGCGCGCCAGCATGGTACCGCCGTGCTCCTCCACGATGCGGCGGGCGATCGGCAGCCCGAGCCCGGTCCCCGCGGCGTGGGTCGAGAAGTAGGGCTCGAAGATGCGTGCCAGCAGCTCCGGCGCCACCCCCGGCCCGTCGTCGGTCACCGTGATCCGCGCCTCCCCCGGCCGGCTGTCGACCCGCACCGCGATCGTCCCGGCGGGCCCGCAGGCGCGCAGGGCGTTCTCGAGCAGGTTGCGCACCGCGCGGCCGAGCATCCGCGCGTCGATCTCGGCCTCGACCGCAGGCGAGTCGCTGGACATCTCGATGCGCACCCCGCCGGCCGCCGCGGCGTAACCCGCCACCACCTCGCGCACCGTCGCGACCAGGTCGCCGGGGCGGCGCTCGAGGCGCGGGATGCGGCTGTAGGTCGAGAACTCGGTGGCGATCTGGCGCAGGTCGTCGACCTGCTTGAGGATGTTGGCGGTGCAGCGCTCGAACACCGGCTCGAAGCGCTCGCGATCGCCCGCCCACACCTCGCGCATGTGCTCGGCCGACAGGCGGATCGGGGTCAGCGGGTTCTTGATCTCGTGCGCGATCATGCGCGCCATCTCCGCCCAGGCCTCGAGCCGCTCGGCGCGCAGCACCTCGGTCGAGTCCTCGACCACCAGCAGCGCCGCCGGGTCGCCTGCCCCCGGCACCGGGGCCCACACCAGCGTCCACTCCCGCTCGCCGCCCTCGCCGCGCACCCGCACCGTCGCTTGCACCGCTTCGGCCCCGGCGCTGCGCACGAACTCGGCCACCGGCTGCAGGTTGGGATCGGCGGCGAGCGCCGCGGCGAGCGGCTCACCGCCGCGCACGCGGAGCAGTGCCGCGGCCACCCGGTTGTGCATCAGCACCCGGCGCTCGGCGTCGAGCGAGACGACGCCGGCGGTGATGTTGTCCACCACCCGTTCGACCACCTGCTTCTCGCGCAGCAGTCGCTCGCGGGTCTCGGCGATGCGGCCCGCCATGCGATCGACCGCCTCGACCAGCGCCGCCAGCTCGAGCTCGCTCGGCTGCAGCCCGAGCGAGGCGGCGCCGGCGGCGATGCGCTGGGTGCCGCGCACCAACTCCTGGAGCGGGGTGGTGAAGTTGCGCGCCAGACGGGAGCCCACCGCCACCAGCAGCAGGAAAAGCGCCGCCGTGCCGAGCAGCGCCTGGCGGCGCAGGTACTCGATCTCGGCCGCGGTCTCCTCCTGCTGCGCCAGCAGCGGCATCGACAGCAGCAGCGCCTCGCTGCCCGGCGGCGCGCCCGCCACGCGCAGCGGCGCGTAGATCTCCAGGTACTGGGTGTCGCCGGTGCGATTCACCCGCGAGGCGTACTGGTAGCCGAGCAGGGTCAGGCGCGAGTAGATCTCGCCCGGGATGCGCTTGGGCAGCAAGCCGGCGGTGAACAGCTCGCGCTCGCTCGAGGCGTAGACCGACGAGCCCCAGTACAGGTTCACGTCATGCTGCACGACGCCGGACAGCCAGTGCATCAGGCGATCGTCGAGCGCCGTGTCGAGGCCGAAGCCGGGCTCGAGCGACAGCAGGTACTCGGCCAGGACCTGCTGCGCCGAGGCGAGCGCCGCTTCGCCGTCGGCGCGCTGCTCGCGGTACACGCGCGCCTCGAGACCGCGCACCAGCGCCACGCTGAGCAGCAGCAGCGGCACCAGCAGCAGGCTGGTGTAGACGATCAGCAGCCGCTTCGAGTAGGAGCGCACCGCCCGGCGCAGGGTGTCGCGGAACGCGGCGCGCGGCAGCCCGAGCAGGAGCGCCACCAGGCCGGCCGCGGCCAGCGCCAGCAGCAGGCCGAGAGCATGCGTCCCCACCCGATCGAGGGCGCCGCGCACTTCGAGCCGCGGCAGGAACAGCACCTCCACCCCGTCGGCTCCCGAGCGCGCCACCGCCCAGGCGGCGCCGCTCGGGGTGTCGACCGTCGCCGGGCCGCCGCCGCGCAGCGCGATCGGCAGGGGCGGTGACTCCTTCCACGGCGTGCGCAGCGCCTGGCCGTCGGCATCGTAGAGCCCGAACTCCACGCCGGGCGGCAGCCCCTCGATGCCGGGCGCCGCGCGCCCGCCGCGCAGCAGCGCCGCCCCGAGGTCCTCGTCACGCTCGCCGCCCAGCCGGAAGCCGGGACGCAGGCGCAGCCAGTAGCGCGCGTGCCCGACCGCCTCGCCGTGCAGGCGCACCACTGCCTCCCCCGCCACCTGCTCGCGGTCCCAGACCGGCAGCGGCTCGCTGCGCGCCCGTTCCGGCGGCGTGCCCGATTCGGCGCTCTGCAGGGAGAGGCCGAACGCGAAGCTCGACTCACCGGCCGACCCCAGGTCGAGCGCCAGAGTGGAGATCGCGTTGGGGCGCGACAGCGGAGTCTCGTGCCAGAGCGCGATCGCCAGGTCCTGGCGATCGAGCGCCAGGCTCGCGGCGGGCGACAGCCGCGCGAGGTCGAGACGCTCGAGGGCCGCGGTGATGTCGCGGTCCAGGGCCTCGAGCTCGGCGGCGCTCGGCGGCCCCATGCGCGCGAGCAGCGCCTGGGTCTCGATCTTGAGCTGGCGCCGGTAAGCCGCCTCCCAGGTCACCGCGGAGAGCAGCGCCGCAAGCAGGATCGCGGTCGCCGCCGCCGCGACCCGGCGGGTCGGGCCGGCGCGCCGCATCCACACCGCCGCCAGTGCCCCGCCGAGCGCCAGCAGGACCCAGGCGACGCCGGCGACTTCGTGCACGACCGCCGCCAGCAGGATCGCGAGCAGCGCCGCCCACGCCGGTTTCGACGCCACCTCGGGCTCCTCCGGCGTCGCCCAGCGCCCGGCGATGGCGAGCAGACCGAGCACGATCGACGCGATCCCCAGGCGCAGGGCAAACGCGTCGGCGGTGCTGATCACGTCGGCGCCGAGGTCGAAGGAGCCTTGCACGCTCTGCCACAGCGTCGCCGCCCCGCCGGCGACCAGCGCCGCGGCCGCGCCCAGCCCTGCCGCGAGCAGCGCCGTGCCCGCGCGGCGGGGCCGGCGCGAGGCGAGCGCCAGCAGCGCGGCGCCGGCGAGGAGCGGCAGCAGGTTCACTGGTCGCCCGCCGCCGGCGAGCACCGCCGCCGCCGCGCCGCCGGCAGCCAGCAGCACCACCTGCCAGGGCCGCGTGCTGCCCTTCACGACGGTGCCCGAGAGCAGGACCAGGCCGATGCCGCGCAGAGTGGCGAGCGCGAACAGGGACAGTCCGACGAGGCCCCACGCCAGGCGGCGCGCCGCGACGGCCGCGAAGGGCGCCGCGCTCGGCGAGCCGAGCGGCGCCTCGATCACCAGGTCCGGCAACCCGGCGCCAGACACGACGATGAGCCCTGGAGCCGGTCTGGCCGCGCCCGCCGCCGTGATCGACCAGCGCAGCTTGCGACCGTCGCGCCATTCCGGATTCGGGAACGGCAGGGAGTCGGTCGGCAGGGTGCGACCGGCCACGATGCGCCACGGCCGCCGATCGCCGTCGAGCGGCTCGACGGCGAGCAGGGTCACCGCCGTCCAGCCGGCGACGAAGCGCTCGCCGGAACGCGGCAGGTCGGCGCCGCGAAACTCGTGCAGCAATCCCTCCCCCGCCCAGGCCACCGGATCGCCGTCCGGGTTGCACAGCAGCAGGGTGGTGCGCTGGCGGTCGCGGCTGGCCTGCTCGGTCAAACGGCGAAAGGCCCGCATGCGACTCGTCGCATCGCCCGGCGCCCCGCCGAGCGCTCTCGCCGCCGCCGCGCCCTCGCGGTGCAGGTCGTGCCACAGTCCGGCGTAGCGGGTTGCCGCCTCGGCGCGCCACGCGGCGTCACCGCGCCGCGGCAGCTCGCCGGCGATCCAGGCGCCGAGCAGCAGCGCCGTCGCCAGCCCCAGCGGCACGCCCACCGCGAGCGCCTCGCGCCGCAGCGGGCGGTCGGCGAGGAACAGCGCCAGCGCGATGCCCAGCGCCAGCGCCGAGAACGGCGCCGGGAGAGCCGGAGCGGCGAGCGCGAACAGCAGCAGCGGAAGATCGAGGTGTTGCGGCCGGGACCGCATCGCGGGCTGGGAGCCTGGCTCGGCGGCCCGGGCTCAGGCGTCGAGCATCGGAATGTCCACGCCCGTCTCGCGGGCGCAGGCGATCGCCTCCGGATAGCCGGCGTCGGCATGGCGCACGACGCCCATGCCCGGATCGCTGGTCAGGACCCGCTCCAGGCGGCGCGCCGCCTGCGGGCTGCCGTCGGCCACGACCACCATGCCGGCGTGCAGCGAGTAGCCGATGCCGACCCCGCCGCCGTGGTGCACCGACACCCAGGTGGCGCCGTTCACGGCGTTCACCAGCGCGTTGAGGATCGGCCAGTCGGCGATCGCGTCCGAGCCGTCGCGCATCGCCTCGGTCTCGCGATTGGGCGACGCCACCGAGCCGCAGTCGAGATGGTCGCGTCCGATCACGATCGGCGCGCTCACCCGGCCGCTCGCCACCAGGTCGTTGAAGATCCGCCCCGCCCGGGCACGCTCGCCGTAGCCCAGCCAGCAGATGCGCGCCGGCAGCCCCTGGAAGGCGACCCGCTCGCGCGCCATCGGGATCCAGCGCCGCAGGGCGGCGTCCTCCGGGAAGGCCTGGAGGATCGCCTCGTCGGTCGCCGCGAGGTCCGCCGGATCGCCCGACAGGACCGCCCAGCGAAACGGCCCCTTGCCGCGACAGAACAGCGGCCGGATGTAGAGCGGCACGAAGCCGCCGATCGCGAACGCCTTCTCCACTCCCGCCGCGAGCGCCTGGCCGCGCAGATTGTTGCCGTAGTCGAAGGTGACCGCGCCGCGCTCCTGCAGGGTCAGCATGGCACGCACGTGCGATGCCATCGAGGACATGGCGCGGCGCACGTACTCCTGCGGATCGTCGCCCCGCAGGCGCAGCGCCTGCGCGTACGGCAGACCGTGCGGCACGTAGCCGCCGAGCGCGTCGTGCGCCGAGGTCTGATCGGTCAGCACGTCGGGCACCAGCCCGCGTGCGACCAGATGCTCGAGCAGGTCGACGGCGTTGGCCTCGACCGCGAGCGACAGCGCTTGGCGACGCTCGCGCGCCGCGAGGGCGCGCTCGACGGCGCGCGGGATGTCGCCCTCGACGGCGTCCAGGTAGCGGGTCGCGAGCCGGCGCTCGATGCGCGAGCGGTCGACCTCGGCCACCAGGCAGACGCCGTCGTTCATGGTCACCGCCAGCGGCTGCGCACCGCCCATGCCGCCGAGCCCGGCGGTCACCGTCAACCGGCCCGCGAGGCTGCCGCCGAAGCGCTGGCGGGCGAGCTCGGCGAGGGTCTCGAAGGTGCCCTGCAGGATGCCCTGGGTGCCGATGTAGATCCACGAGCCGGCGGTCATCTGGCCGTACATCGTGAGCCCGAGGCCCTCGAGACGGCGAAACTCGTCGGCGGTCGCCCACTTCGGCACCAGCAGCGAGTTGGCGATCAGGACCCGCGGCGCGTCGGCGTGGGTGCGGAACACCGCCACCGGCTTGCCCGACTGGACGAGCAGCGTCTCCTCGTTGCCGAGCCGGCGCAGCGTCTTGACGATCGCCTCGAAGCACTCCCAGTTGCGGGCCGCCTTGCCGGAGCCGCCGTACACGACCAGCTCCTGCGGCCGCTCGGCGACGTCGGGGTCGAGGTTGTTCATCAGCATGCGCAGCGCCGCCTCCTGCAGCCAGCCTTGGCAGGAGAGCTGCTGGCCGCGCGGCGCCCGCACGAGGCGGGGCGAAACCTGGGTGATGGCCATGCGCAGATTCTAGCGCCGCCGCCGCTCAGCCGGGGATCGAGCGGCGCACCATCTTCATCGCCAGGCCGTTGCGCGAGATGCCGAGCAGCTTGGCGGCGAGCGCCTTGTTGCCGTCGGCGCGGCGCAGCGCCTCGCGGATCGCCGCCGCCTCGCAGGCCGCGACCAGGCGTTCGAGGTCGAGGTCGGCGGTCGAGTCGACCCGGGTCGGGACCTGCAGGGTCGGGTCGCGCATGCGCTCGGGCAGCAGGTTGTGGCGAATCGGCTGCCCCGGCGGGCAGACGTACACCAGCTGGCGGATCAGGTTCTCGAGCTCGGCGACGTTGCCGGGGTAGCCGTAGGAGGAGAGCGCCGCCATCGCCTTGACGGAGATCCCCTGCACGCGCTTGCCGGCCTCGTGGCAGAAGCGGTTCACGAAGCCCTGGATCAGCAGCGGCAGATCCTCGCGCCGCTCGCGCAGCGGCGGCACGTCCACCACGCAGCGCGACAGCCGGTGCAGGAGGTCGACGCGGAACAGGTCCCGCGCCACCAGCGGCTCGAGCGGGCCGCTGGCGGCCGCGATCAGCCGCACGTCCACCGCCAGTGGACCGCTCGCCCCGGCGGGCTCGATCTCACCGCTGCGCAAGAAGCGCACCAGCCGGGCCTGGATCGCGAGCGGCAGGCTCTCGACGCCGGTCAGCAGCAGGGTCCCCCCCACCGCCTGCTCGAACTTGCCCGGCCGGCGCCGCTCGTCCTTGCCGTGCGCCGGCGAGCCGAAGAGGTCCGCCTCGAGCGCCGACTCGGACGCCCCGGCGCAGGACGCCACCACGAAGGGCCCGCCGGCGCGGCGACCCGACAGATGGAGCGAGCGCGCCAGGAGCTCCTTGCCGGTGCCGGTCTCGCCGCGCAGCAGCACCTGCACCGCCGGATCGATCGCACCGCGCAGCTGGTCGAGCATCCGCTTCATGGCCGGCGACTCGCCGGTCACCAGGCCCGGAGCGAGCCGCAGGTCGGGCTGCGCCTCGCGCCCCGGCAGGATCGGCTCGTAGCGCCCGACGTGATGCACCAGCCCGAGCACCAGCAGATCGGCGACGGCACGCAGGGCGGCGATCGGCACCCAGGCCTTGGGCCGAAAGCGCGGGAAGGCGGCGAGCAGGAGATGGGCGCGCTCGAGGCCGCTGAAGAAGCGGAAGAACACCCACGCTTCCTCTTCGAGCAGGTAGCCGGTGAAGTAGCCGACCTCCTGGCGGGCGGTCGGGCGCTGGCGGTTCTGGCGCGCCTGGTCGAGCAGCGGCTCGCCGCACGCCAGCCACGCAGGGTCGCTGGCCACCACCAGCTTGATGCCCTGGTTCTCCCCCTCGAGCTGCAGCAGGAACAGGACCCCGCCGCCGAAGTCGGCGAGCATCAGAGTGAGGATCGACTCCGCGGTGGCGCGGCTCTCGGTGTCACCGAGCACCCAGTCCGAGAGCGCCGCGACGTGGGCGGTCATCAGCTCCGGGGTGATGCGCGGCTCGCTCGGCGGCGCGGCAGGCTCGACGGCGGGAGCCACCGTCGGCAGGCCGGCTTCCTCGACCAGCAGGGTGACCGACCCGAGGCGGATCTCGTCCAGCACCCGGAGGCTCGCCTCGTGCACCCGCTCGCCGTTGACCAGCATTCCCCGTCGCGATCCGAGATCGTGGATGCGCAGCTCCTCACCGTCCCAGGCCAGCCGCGCGTGCCGCTTGGCCACGCCGGTGTACGGCAGCCACACGTCGCAGTCCGGCTGACTGCCGAGGACCGCCTCCGACAGCGGCACCGGGTAACGGTGCACGCCGTCGTGCCGGTAGGCCACGAGACGCAACATGGGCCGCATTGTACGCGCTCCGTCGGGGTGGCCCGGGAGCAGCGCGATGCCGCCGGGCTCGCCACCCCAGCGGGCGGGGATGGCCCCGGCCCGAGCGACCAAGATCGCCGTACGACCCGAGGAGCGCCATCCATGAGAGTCCTCACCAGCTTCGCTCTGGGCCTCACCCTGGCCAGCGCCCTGGCGGCGGCGGTGGCCGACGCCGGCGCGGCCAAGCCTGCCCCGAGCGCGCCGCAAGTGCTGCCCAGCGTCGGCGGCCGCTGCGTCGAGTGCCACCAGAAAGTCTCGCCCAACGTCGTTTCCGACTGGCGGCTGAGCAAGCACGCCGCCGCGGGACTGACCTGCGACACCTGTCACGGGGCCGGCCACGAGAGCGCCACGGACGCCGACAAGGCCCTGCTGCCAACCCCGGAGACCTGCGGCGAGTGCCACCCGACCCAGGTCGAGCAGTTCACGCGCGGCAAGCACGCCTTCGCCTGGGCGGCGATGAAGGCAATGCCGACGATCCACGAGCAGCCGATGGCGCTCGCCGAGGGCATGAAGGGCTGCGGCGGCTGCCACAAGATCGGGCTCAAGACCCGGGCCGAGATCGCCGAGCTGCGCGCCAACGACGGTGGCTTCGGCACCGCGTCGTGCGACGCCTGCCACACCCGCCACGCCTTCTCGGTCACCGAAGCGCGCCAGCCGCAGGCCTGCCAGACCTGCCACATGGGGTTCGATCACCCGCAGTGGGAGATGTACTCGGCCTCCAAGCACGGCGTGCGCGCCCTGCTCAAGCAGAGCGGCATCCTGCCGGCCGACACCTCGGCGCCGACCTGCCAGACCTGCCACATGCCGGATGGCAACCACGAAGTACGGACTCCCTGGGGCTTCCTGGCGGTGCGCCTGCCCCTGCCCGAGGACAAGCAGTGGGCGGCGGACCAGGTCTCGATCCTGCAGGCCCTGGGCGTGCTCGACCTCCAGGGCAAGCCGACCGCGCGCCTCGACCTGGTCAAGAGCGCCGACGTCGCGCGTCTCGATCAGGCCGACTTCGATCGCGAGCGCGCCAGGCTCCTCGCCGCCTGCACGAAGTGCCATTCCGCGAGCTTCGCCAAGGGCGAGCTCGCCAAGGGCGATCAGCTCATCCGCGCCGGCGATCACCTGCTGGGCCAGGCGATCCGCGCCGTCGCGGCGCTGTACGAGGACGGCATCCTGCCCAAGCCCAAGGAGTACGCCAGAGCGTTCCCCGACCTGTTCACTTTCCACGACGCCCCGACGCCGATCGAGCAGCGGCTGTTCGTGATGGCCATGGAGCACCGCATGCGGCTGTTCCAAGGCACCTTCCACGCCAACCCGGACTATGCGCTGTGGTACGGCTGGAGCGAGATGAAGCGCGATCTCACGGAGATCCAGGCGATGGCCGCCGAGCTGCGGGAGAAGTCAACCGTCAAGGCTCAGCCGGCGGCGCACGCCAAGCCGGGCAAGAAGAGGAGCCGCGGAGCTCCCTAGTCGAGGTCGGCGACGAGCTTGCCGAATTCCGCCGAGCGCAGCGCCGCCTCGGCGGCCGCGAGGTCGGGGGCCATCTCGCGGTCGACGTCCCACGGCGCGATCCGCCGGCGCACCTCGGCGTGCAGCGCCTCGAGCGGCGCGCTCGAGCGCAGCGGCCGCAGCAGGTCGACGCCCTGAGCCGCCGCCAGGAGCTCGATCGCCAGGATGCGTCGCACGTTCTCGACCACCGTCCCGAGCTTCAGCGCCGCACCCATGCCCATCGAGACGTGATCCTCCTTGTCCGCCGAGGTGGGGATCGAGTCGACGCTCGCCGGATGGCAGAGCACCTTGTTCTCGCTCGCCAGGGCGGCGGCGGTGACCTGAGCGATCATGAAGCCGGAGTTCAGCCCAGCGTCCTCGACCAGGAACGGCGGCAGCCCGGAGAAAGCGGTATTGGTCAGCTTCTCGATCCGCCGCTCGGCGATCGACCCCAGCTCGGCGACGGCGATCGCCAGCATGTCGGCGGCGAGCGCCATCGGCTCGCCATGGAAGTTGCCGCCGGAGAGGATCTCGCCCTGCTCGGGGAAGACCAGCGGATTGTCGGTCACCGCGTTCATCTCGATCTCGAGCCGGCGCTCCACGTCGGAGAGCACGTCGCGCACCGCGCCGTGCACCTGCGGCATGCAGCGCACGCAGTAGGGGTCCTGCACCCGCACGTCATTCACGCGGTGTGACTCGCGGATCGCCGAGCCGCGCATCAGGCGCCAGAGATTGGCGGCGCTCGAGCGCTGCCCGGGGTGCGGGCGCAGGGCGTGGATGCGCTCGTCGAACGCCGTGTCGGTGCCGCGCAGCGCCTCGGTCGACAGAGCCCCGACCAGGTCGGCGGCCTTGACCAGGCGCCGGGCCTCGAGCGCGGCCAGCGCGAGAAGCGAGGTCATCGCCTGCGTACCGTTGATCAGCGCCAGCCCTTCCTTCGCCTCGAGGCGCAGCGGACGGAGCCCGGCCCGGCGCAGGCCTTCCTCGACGGGGAGCTCCTCGCCTCCCTGCCGCACCCGTCCTCTGCCGATCAGCGGCAGGGCGAGGTGGGCGAGCGGCGCGAGGTCGCCGCTGGCGCCGACCGAGCCGCGGCTGGGGACGACCGGCAGCACGTTGGCCGCCAGCAGCGCGAGCAACGCCTCGACGACCTCGACCCGCACCCCGGAATGGCCGCGCGCCAGGGCGTTGGCGCGCAACAGCAGCATGCCGCGCACCGCCGCGTCGGGCAGTGGCTCGCCGACTCCGGCGGCATGGCTGAGGAGGAGGCGCTCCTGCAGGGTGGCCAGCTTGTCGGCGGGAATGCGCACCCTGGCGAGATCGCCGAAGCCGGTGTTGACGCCGTAGATGGCCTCGCCGCTCGCGAGCAGCCCCTCGACCGCAGCCCGCCCGCGCCGCACCCGCTCGGCCGCCGCCGCGGCGAGCCGGCAGCTCGCGCCGCTCAATGCGACGTCGGCGAACATCCCCAGATCGAGCGTTGCGCCATCGATCTCGTGCACGACCCGGCAGTATAGGACAGCGCGCTTCGCTCCTCCCCGCCGCGCTGGTAGCATGCGCTCGTGAACGACCTCTTCTTGCGTGCCTGTCGCGGCGAGGCGACCGAACGGCGGCCGGTGTGGATCATGCGCCAGGCCGGGCGCTACCTTCCCGAGTACCGCGCGGTGCGCGCCCGCGCCGATTTCCTGACCCTGTGCAAGACCCCCGAGCTGGCGTGCCAGGTGACGCTGCAGCCGGTCGACATCCTGGGCGTCGACGCCGCCATCCTGTTCGCCGACATCCTGCTGCCGCTCGAGGCGATGGGGGCACGGCTGGTGTTCGAGGCCGGTGACGGACCGACGTTTCCGGAGCCGGTACGCCGCCGCGAGGACGT
>Ga0316628_100003709_pt1 | contig 11806 bp, 8 predicted proteins | sample OWC_Aug_M2_C1_D5_FD_207648 | JGI IMG/M metagenome (GOLD analysis project Ga0316628, IMG submission 207648) | Wetland soil microbial communities from Old Woman Creek delta, Ohio, United States - OWC_Aug_M2_C1_D5_C | ecosystem: Environmental > Terrestrial > Soil > Wetlands | place: USA: Ohio...
AGGATCATCGCCAACATACTCGGGATCCCGGAAAACAAGGTGAGGGTGATCAAGGAGAAGGTCGGCGGCGGATACGGAGCCAAGCAGGACGTCGGTGTCGAGGACATAGCGGCTACGATCACGTATCAGACCGGGAAGCGCGTGTACATAAGGAATACCAGACGGGAGGAATTCACTTTTACCAGGACCCGCAGGCCCATGACCATAACGGTCAAGGCCGGCGCCGACAGAAGGGGAAAACTGACGGCCCTCTCAATAAGCACCGTGGCCGACGCGGGAGCCTACGGGCCGCATTGCCTCACCGTGCCCATGAACGGGTGCTCAAAGACTCTGCCTCTCTTCACGTGCGACAACATGGCCTACGAAGTGAATTCCTACTACACGAACAACATAATTCCGGGCGCGTATCAGGGTTACGGCGTGCCGCAGGCCAACTACGCGATCCACATGACGCTGGCGGAAGTGGCCGATCGCCTGCACATGGATTTCGACGAGCTGCTGGCGAAGAACATTGTCAGGAAGGGCTATCGCCTGGAAATATTGAAGCAGCTCGGCGAAGGAAAGGAAGGTCTCGCGCAGAAGATATCCAGTTGCGGCCTCACGAAATGCATCGAGAAAGGTCGCGCGACACTCAGAAAGTGGGAAAAGACTGAGGTGGCGACCGACGAAGACGTCGTGACCGGCACCGGGATGGCGGTCATGATGCAGGGCTCGGGCCTTCCAGGCATAGACGGGGCCAACGCGGAAATCAGAATGCTGGGCGACGGGACCTTCATGCTTTCCATAGGCGGGGCCGACCTCGGCACGGGCGAGGACACGGTGGCGGCCAAGATCGCGGCTGAGGAACTTTGCGTGGACGCCGACCGGATAGCAGTGACGTCCGCGGACACTGACACCACTCCCTTCGACAAGGGGTCGTACGCGTCGAGCGGCACGTTCTTCACGGGAAACGCCGCTTACAAGGCCGCCCTCAAGATGCGGCGTTTGATGGTCGAGGCCGCGGCCGGGATGCTCGGCGAGCCGCCCTCGGGCCTGAAGATTGGCTATCCTGGAGTGGTATCCGGAAAGAAAAGGGAGCTCACGTACAGGGAAATAGCCATTGCCACTCAGTCGGGCACTGGTGTCGGGCAGCTCATAACGCCCGGCGTCTTCACGACTGACACGTCCCCGATCCCGTACGCGGCTCACTTTGCGCAGGTGTCGGTCAACAAGCTCACCGGGATGGTCAAAGTCGACAAATACTACGCCGTCCACGACTGCGGAATCCCCATAAATCCGGACCTGGCCCAGGGACAAGTCTACGGCGCAGTCGTGAAGACCATAGGCCACACCTTCCACGAACAGCTCATATTCGACGACAAGGCCCACTGCCTGAATCCCGATTTCTCGGGCTATCCCATTCCGGGGATAGCGGACTTGCCTAGAGAATTCGAGGTGGACCTGATAGAGGTGGCCGACCCCATCACGCCGTACGTCGGGAAGTCAATATCCGAAATTGCGTGCAACGGCGCCTCCGCGGCAATAGGGATCGCCATCCACAATGCCGCGGGCATCTGGATGAGGAGCTGGCCGTTTACACCCGAGAAGGTTCTGAACGAGCTGAGGAGACTCGGGTAGGGCGACGCATCGGAATCCGGCCCCGGCCGGCGGCCGGCCCGGCCAGGACCAGGGTTCCCGCCCCCCACTCCCGACTCACAATAGTGTATAATGTAAAGAACGAGGCCAGTCCCGGCGGATCCCATCGATCCTCCAGGCCCGGACACGGAGAGGTCAGAACATGCGGGCTAAACGAGCCGCGCGATCGAGCATAAGACATGTAGGCGGAATGGCGGCAGGCCAGGCTGATGCCAGGCTCAGGAAGTCCGGCATCCGCGCCGTCGGGGACGTCGCCTGGGGCACGCATTTGTGCCAGTTCTACAAGACCAAGAAGGACTTGATCGAGATCCTCGTGCCGTACTTCAGTGCGGGCCTGGCTCAGAACGAGTACTGCATGTGGATTACCTCAGAGCCCCTCTCCGTCGAGGAAGCAACCAGAGCCCTCAGCAAGGCAGTTCCTGACGTCCGCAAATACTGGGCGAGGAAGCAGATCGAGATCATCCCGCACGACAGATGGTATCTGAAAGACGGGAGCTTCAACGCCCAGCGGGTGCTCAAGTCGTGGGTCGCGCGGCACAATCGCGCGCTCAGGCGGGGCTTCGACGGCCTCAGACTGACGGGAAACACGTTTTGGCTTGAGAAGAGACACTGGAATAGGTTCACCGCATACGAGGAAACGATAAACAGGGTCGTAGGCGACTACAAGATCATCGCACTCTGCACCTACTCCCTCGAGCGCTGTGGCGCGCTGGAGATCATGGACGTCATGCGGAATCACCAGTTCGCCCTGGTGAATCGCGACGGCACTTGGGAGACCGTCGCGAGGTCGGAGCTCAGGAAACAGGAAGCGGTCCTGAGAGAGACGGAGGCAAGGTACAAGATTATCGCGGACCATACCTACGACTTCGAATTCTGGATCGACCCGGACGGACGTTATCTCTACGCGTCTCCGTCGTCTCAGCGCATAACGGGCTGTGGGCCTGAAGAGTATCTCTCGGACCCGTCGCTGCGGCGCCGCCTGGTACATCCTGACGACCGCGCCGTCTTCGACGAGCACTGTCGCGAAGTCGAGAAGAGAAGACGGATGGGGGAAACCGAATACCGGATAGTTCGGCCGGACGGCTCAGTGCGTTGGATAAGTCACGCGTGCAGACCAGTGCTGGGCCGCGGGGGTCGCTTCATGGGTATTCGAGGAAGCAACCGCGACATCACAGCGATGAAGACCGCCGAACAGAGCCTGACGGAAACGAAGGACTACCTCGAAAAGCTTCTCGATTATGCCAACGCGCCCATAATCTGTTGGGACAGCAGATTCAGAATCACCCGATTCAATCACGCCTTCGAGGAACTGGTGGGCCGCGGAGCCAGGGAAGTCATCGGCAAGAATCTGAGCATTCTCTTCCCCAAAGACAGCAGGGCGGAGTCTCTGGTCAAGATCCGCAGGACCCTGGGTGGCGAGCACTGGGAAGTGGTGGAAATTCCCGTTCTCACGGCCGACGGTACGGTGAGGGTGGTGCTGTGGAACTCGGCGAACATCTATGCCGACGACGGCAAGACCGTGGTTGCGACGATAGCTCAAGGGCAGGACATCACGGAGCGCAAGCAGGCCGAGGACACAATTTTGAGCCTCTCGCGGTTTCCCGAGGAGAACCCGAACCCGGTCATGCGAGTCCTCCGTGACGGCACTCTGCAGTACGCCAACGCGGCGGCGCTGGCCATGGAAGGATGGAGGCTCCAGGTCGGCAAGCAGGCCCCCGCGCCCCTGCTCGCGCCCGCGCGCCAGGCAGTGCGGCAGCGTCGCCAGCTCAATCAGGAAATGGAGATGGCCGGCCGCGTCTGGTGGATGACGGTGGCGCCTTTCGCATCGGAGTCCTACGTAAACGTGTACTGCCGGGACATCACGGAGAGCAAGGATGCCGAACGGGCGCTGCGCGAAAGCGAGACGCGGTTCAGGGGGCTGGCCGAGGCGATGCCTCAGCTCGTGTGGAGCGCGGACGCCGCCGGAGCCATCGACTACTGCAACAGCAGGACCTTTGAGTATGCGGGGCAGGGACTGGCTGACGCAGGGGGCTGGAAATGGAGCTCCATGATCAATCCCGAGGATCTGAAGGACACGCGTGAGGCCTGGCGGCAGGCGATGCGGGTGGGAGACGTGTTTGTGATAGAGCATCGCCTCCGGCGTCAGGACGGCGAGTACCGCTGGCATCTGACTCGCGGCGTGCCCGCTCGAGACGCCGCGGGCCGTCCGATTCGCTGGATAGGCACCGCAACAGACATTCACGACTACAAGCTGGCGGAGCAGACCCTGCGGCGAACGCGCGACTACCTCGAGAAGCTGTTGGACTACGCAAACGCTCCCATCATCTGCTGGGATCCGAAATACAGAATCACGCTCTTCAATCACGCGTTCGAGAATCTTGCCAATCTCAAAGCGGAGCAAGTCATCGGCAAGGACTTGAGCATACTCTTCCCCGACGAGAGTACGCAGGAGTCTTTGAGCAAGATCAGACGGGCATCGCGGGGTGAGTTTTGGGAGAGCGTCGAGGTTCCCATTCTGAGCAGGGGAAGCGGCGTCCGCACGGTCCTCTGGAACTCCGCGAACATCTATTCGGAAGAAGGAGAGAAGGTCGTCGCCACCATAGCACAGGGCCACGACATAACCGAGCGGAAGGCGGCGGAGGAGGAGCTCCGGAGGGCTCACCAGTTTCTGGAAAAGAAGGTGCTCGAGCGCACGGCCGAGCTGACCACGATCAACGTGGAACTGAGCAGGCAGATAGAGGAACGCACCAGAGTCGAGCGCGACCTGGAGAGGACGCACAGGGAGCTTATGGATGCCAAGCGCCTTTCGGACATCGGCACCCTCGCCGCGACGGTCGCGCACGAGCTGCGCAACCCGCTCGCCGCGATCCGTATGGCCACGTACAACGTGAGGAGAAAGGCGCAAGGTGTGCCCGTGGCAGGACATCTCGAGACTATCGACAAGAAGATAGACGAGAGTGACCAGATCATAAACAACCTTCTGTTCTACTCGCGTCTGAGGGTGCCCAATTACGAGCAAGTGGACGTTCACGCCCTGCTGGAGGACAACATCAAGACCATCAGGAGCCGGGTCGGAAGGAAGGCCGCCTCGGTGCGGAAGAACCTCAGACCCCTCGTTGGGGTCACCCTGGAATTGGATTCGCTCCAGATGCGCGAGGTGTTCAGCAACGTCCTGAATAACGCTTTCGACGCGTTGGGCGGCGACGGAGGGGAGATAGAGATCGATTCGAGCCTCACGGACGAATACATGAAGGTGAGCGTGAGAGACACCGGTGAGGGGGTGGAGGAGGACTTCTTGGATAGAGTCTTCGAGCCGTTCTTCACCACGAAAGCGAAGGGCACGGGTCTCGGTCTCACCGTGTGCAAACAGATCGTCGAGCTCCACGGCGGTCAAATACACCTGGACAGCACGAAGGGAGAGGGGACCGTCGTCACCATCACGCTGCCCAGAGCCAGGAGTCAGCATGGGAAAGAGAATTCTGATCGTGGACGATGACGTCGAGCTCTGCCGCGAGCTCGCGGAGATTCTGGTGCACGAGGGGCACTCGGTCGACACCGTGTCGGACGGGAAGGCCGGCGAGGTTAGCATCAGGAATAACGCCTACGACGTCATAATACTGGACTACAGAATGCCCGGCCTGGACGGCATCCAGATGCTCAAGGCCAACAGGGACGTCTGCCTCAAGAGCAAAGTCTACATAGCCACGGGAAGGCCCTTCATGGACAGACTTCTGGAGAACGAGCGGCTGTCAGGCCTCATAGCCGGCGTTCTGAGCAAGCCGTACGACGTGGAGACGCTGCTGAGCAAGATCAACGCCCCGTAAGCCCGCCGTATCCGCCCCAAGGCCGGCCCCGGCCGCAGAATCCTCAGTGGAAACAGGTCAGCACAAAGTAGACGCGTGCAATTGGCGGATCGCTCCGCACGCAATATCATTGTCCGTGCTGGGTGGAGGAGCGGAGTCAGAAGAGGTTGTGTGGTGGTGACGGCGGAGACTCCGCGTGAACGACGGTCGCGCCGCCGTAAGGCGGCGCGGCTGCCGGGGTACCGTGAACGGAGGCATGCGAAGATGAAGCCGGCAGGAATAGACCCGAGCAATACCACGTTTGTGCTGCTCTCGTTCGAGGGACCCGACGCCTACTCGTTCGTCGGAGGACTCGGCATCAGGAGCGTCAACCTGTCGCGCGCCCTGGCGCACTCCGGCTTCACGAACCATTTCTTCTTTGTGGGTGACCCCAGGCTGAAGGGTGAGGACCACGTCTGCGGCGGCAAGGTCATCCTTCACCGCTGGTGCCAGTGGATAAGCGAGTACTGTCCGGACGGTGTGTACCAGGGCGAGAACGAGAAGCATCGCGATTTCAGTCAGTCCATACCCGAGTTCGTAACCGAACACGTAGTGAGGACTGCCGCCGAGAGCGGCAAGATGGTCGTGGTGCTGGCCGAGGAGTGGCACACCGCGGCCGCCGTGTGCGGCCTGAGCGAGCGCCTGGAGAAGGAAGGACTGAGAGACAAGGTCGTAATGCTGTGGAACGCCAACAACACGTACGGATTCGAGCTGATCGACTGGCGGAGTCTGGAGAATTCGGCGGTTATCACGACGGTGAGCAGGTACATGAAGCACATCATGTGGGGAATGGGTCTCAATCCGCTCGTGATCCCCAACGGGATTCCCAGCAGCCTGCTTCGTCGCGTGGACGACGAAGTCGCGGACGGTCTGAGGCGGGCGTTCGGCGCGGGGTTGATTCTGTTCAAGATGGCCCGTTGGCATCCTGACAAACGCTGGAAAGTGGCAGTGGAGGCCGTGGCACAACTCAAGGAGGCGGGGCTAAAGCCTCTGTTCATCGCGCGGGGTGGCCGCGAACCATATGGCTTCGAGGTGGCAGAGCACGCACGCTCAATGGGACTGACGGTGAGGGACGCCGACACCGACTCGCCGTCGCTGGAGGACCGATTTAGGGCACTTCAGGCGGCCACCCCCGCGGACATCATAAACGTCAAGTTCCACGTGCCGCCCAACATGTCACGCTTGCTGTACCGCGCCGCGGACGGAGTCCTGGCCAACAGCGGACACGAACCGTTCGGCCTCGTTGGCCTTGAGGCCATGGCCGCGGGCGGCGTCGCTTACACCGGCTGCACCGGCGAGGACTACGCGATCCCGTTCGTGAACTGTTTCATGCTCGAGACGGACGACCCGGCGGAGATTACCGGCTACGCAAGCGCGATGAAAGACTCCCCGGAGGAAGACGTGAGAATGAGGAGACTGGCAAAGCGCACCGCGCGCCAGTTCACGTGGACGGCCGCCGTGCAAAACCTCCTGGGCAAGCTGGACAACCAGGCGAGAGCCCAGGGGATGCTCAACGGAACGAACGGGTCTCGGCCCGCTCACGTTCGAGAGGAATCAGAGTCAATCCTGAGAGAACACCACCTTCTGGCGCTAGCGAGAGAGGTCGAGCAGCGCCAGTTGGATTATTGCATGAGGGGGACCGATGGTGCCTGCTCTTATGCGAAAGTCAGTTCGCACTAAGTGCGGGATCTCTCGGGGCGCTGGTGCGTCTCGTGCGGGCCGACACCCGGATTCATTGAGGAGCCGTGGGAGATGGGTAGACTGAGGATAGCCACAAACGACTTCGGGCCCTTCTTGGATCGCCGGGAGGCCGGCCGGCTCCTCAGTTGGGAGTGCGGTCACATGCGAAGGGTGGGGGCGCTGGTGCTCTGCCCGCCGGGCGGCGGCATTATCGTGGCGCAGCAGCTGGCTTCGTCGCTCGAGGCGGAGCTGGACTTCGTACTGTCGAAGAAGATGAGAGCTCCCGGTCGGCCCGAGATACCCTTTGGCGCGATTTCGGAGACGGGGAACGTGGTCCTGGACGAGACTATGGTTGACGAGCTTGACGTCCCTAGAGCCTACATAGCAGCGGAGCGAGACCTGCAGGAACGCGAGCTTCGCAGTCAGGCTCAGGCCATACGGCCGACGTGCCACAGGGTCCCCGTGGAAGGCAGAACGGTAATTCTGGTTGACGACGGCATCGAGACAGGCGGTACCCTGCAGGCTGCACTGTGGGCGGTGAGCATGGAACACCCGAAAACCCTGATAGTTGGAATCCCAGTGGGACCGGAGGACGGGATTGCCAGGCTCGCCGACGACGCGGACCTCACAGTGTGCCTCAAGGTTCCGCCTGTCCTCACTTCGGTTCGCGACTTCTATATGCGTGATGGCTGGGTTGGGGAGAAGGAGGCGTTGGCCATTCTTCAAGAATGGCAGTCCGGGCATATCAGCGCCTGCGGAATGCCCAACCCGGCCCCTTCAAGTGTTCCGCGCGCCGCGCGGCCCGAGCGCGCCGCACGACGCGCTCCTTGTGGAGCCCTGTCAGGGTGATCCTCCTGACTTAGGCCGCGCGCGCACGGGCACTACTCCAAAACTACTCCGCTCCAGAGCGCCTCTGTACGGACGCGCTCTGGAGCGGAATCTCCCGCCCGCTTACTCCACGGCCAAGGCCCTAGTGCTTTCCCACAATCCGTGTATGTTGCACAGGCTGGACGCGAAGATCATTCCTGGCTTGTCGGTCTTGAAGGTGAAATTGGCGGTGTGATGAGTGTAGACCGAGCTCGTGTCGGGACCTTCCGAGGAAGCTCCGTGAGCGCAGAACTCGACGCGCCCGATCTCGACGGGGAATTTGTCGCCGTTGGGACGAAAGTACAGACTCACCCATCTTATGTGGTGGTCGGTCTTGTTCGGATGGGCCACCTCCTTTCCGATAGTCACCGTGACCTCGAAGAACTCTCCCTTCTGGACAGTGTTCGGCGCCTCTATGACAGGCACGTGTTTCTCCGTCTTCCAGTCCGCTATCTGTAACAGGTCCTTTAGCTGCGTCATTGGCTCCCCCCTTCGCCGCACGGCAGGCGCCGGCAGTCCTGAGGCCGGCGCCTGCCCGCTGGCGATGCGTTACTCGACCTTGATCTTGGTCTGTTTCTAGTAGCGGGGTCGCTGAGTCGAGGCCACCTGCCCACCACCCACAACGTGCGCCTCGCAGCGACCCCATGTCCACGCCTAAGAATCTCACACTGTCGAGGCCGCGCCAATTGTGCCCGTCCACTTTGAATTGACGAAATTCCACGCGTTCCTTATTCTGTTGACGTCGGCAGTCTGTCGGCTTCCTCACGCATCGGCGAACCGCGCCCGGTGCCGTGTGGACCAGGGGTGAAAAATGTCGGCAAAAAGGGGAAGCGGGATGTTGTCGGCCATTCACTCCTGTGCGAATATAGATTTGCGGCGGCTGTTGGCCGAAATCGGTCGGGGGCGGCAGCGCGAGAGCATTGGAACCGGACACGTTTGACAGTTGGGCCTCAACGCGCAACCCTGGAGCTTGCAGTGCCTTACCACTTGTTACTGGTTGACGACGACGCCGATTTCAGGAGCGAATTCGCCGAAACGCTGCTCGATGATTACCGGGTGACTGTGGCTTCGGGTGGCTCCGAGGCGCTCAGGATTCTGGAGAAGCCTCACGACGTCGACCTCGTGATCCTGGACGTCATGATGCCGGACATCAGGGGGACTGCCGTGCTGCGGCGGATAAAGCAGGTGGCGCCGGACCTGGCCGTTATCATCCTCACTGGATTCAGCTCCAAGGACGTCGCGATCGAAGCGCTGAAAGGCGCGGCGGACGACTACGTTGAGAAGCCGGTCCAGGTGAGCAAGATCAGGGAGACGATCGCGAGACTACTCGAGAAGACCTGCGCGCGCGGCGACATAGTCACCGGCGGTATCGACGGCAAGATAGAGCGCGTGAAGCATTTCCTGGAGATAAACTCCCACAAGTCCGTGAAGTTGGATGACGCTGCCTCGGCCGTGGGACTGAGCCCCAAGTATCTCAGCCGCGTGTTCAGAGAACGGACCGGCAAGGGGTTCAACGACTACAAATTCGAGGCCAAGATGGAGAAGGCCAAGGGACTCCTGGCCGACACGGGGAGCAGCATCAACCAGATTTCCTACGCGCTGGGCTACGAAAACCCCGAGTCCTTCATTAGGATGTTCAGAAGGATCACGGGCAAGACTCCCGCCGTCTACAGGCGCACGAAGACGAAGCGCAAGGCCCGGCCTTAGCCGGCTCCCGCGGTACTGCTATCGGCGCGACCCCCACACGTCAAGGGGCGCCCCGAGACGGGGGGCGCCCCTTCGATTCTGCCTTGTTGCGCGGAAGGCTAGTAGATTCTCGTCAATTCTACCCTGCGGTTTTCGGCGCGGCCTTCCGGCGTGTTGTTGTCCGCTATCGGCCGGGTCTCTCCGTATCCCCTGGCCACGAGCCGGTCGGCGTCCACGCCCATCTCTATCAGGTAATTCCGTACCGCGTTTGCCCGCTGTTCCGACAGCTTGAGGTTGTAGGCATCCGTCCCCTGAGAGTCGGTGTGTCCCGCCACCTCTATCCGTACGTCCGGGTGGGCGGTCAGGCTCGCGGCCACCCTGTCGAGTATCAGCCTGGAATCATCCAAAAGGACTGCCTTGGCAGTGGCAAAGTTCACGCCCCGCAGAATGAGCGGCTTTTCTGCGGTCGGGATGAACTCGGCCGCGGCGGCGTAGGCGACGCTCTTGGAACAGGTGTTACCCTTGGAGTCGGTCACCGTCAGCCGCGCCGTGAAGTCTCCCTCCTCCTCGACGTGGTAGGACGGATTCTGGTCGCTGCTGAAGGCACCCTTACCGAAGTCCCAGCTGTAGCTGTACGGCGGGCAGCCTCCGGTGACAGACGCACCGAAGCCCGCCTCGTACGGCGCCATTCCGCTGGCGGGCTCGACCGAGGCCGTGCAAGTAAGGGGCGGGCAACCCACCGTTATTCTGGCGATCCTCTCCTGGCTGACGCGTCCCTTGGAATCTGTGACCTTCAGTCTGGCGACGTAGGCTCCGGGGTCATTGTAGGTGTGGTACGGGTTCTGCTCCGTGCCGGTGCTGCCGTCGCCGAAATCCCAACTGTACTCGTATGGCAGACGACCTCCAGTGGCGGTTCCTTCAAACTGCGTCGTCACGGGGGCGGGACCGGTCTTGGGGACGGCGGATACCGTGCAATCGAAGGGTATCGGCGCGGCCCCGCCGAAGAGGAAGGTCAGTCCGGCGTACACCTCAACGACCGCCCTCGGCAGGTCCAACTCATTCTCGCCGGTTCCCACGATGTCCTTGTCGTCAGTGAAGCTGGTGAACACATGAGAGAGATAGCGAAACTTACCTCCCAGCTCGAGGCAGACCACGTCTTTCGGGAAGCATTCGAACCCGAGCCCAACCATGCCGTAGAGCTCCTGATCCTTCAGGTGGTAGTAATTACCGACCTTGTCGTCGGGAGGGATCCCCGTGGCGTGAAGCGCGGGATCCTGCGAGACCAAGTTGTTCATGTCCTTGTCGGTCCAGTTCCACCAGTACATCCCGGTGCCGAAGGAAAGGAAAGGAGACCAGCTTGCATCGGGCATGAAATGGTACTGAGCAAGGAGCCCCGCCACGTAGTCGCGCTGGCGCGGACCGTCTTTCACGCCCTCGGTGGTTATCCCGGCGCCGTCCTCCCGCTCCTCGTCCGTGAGGTCGGCCAGGTACGTCTGCATGAAGCTCCCCTCGGCCCCGATCATCCATTTGGAGCTCAGTCCGTACTTCAACTCCGTGTTTCCAAGCCAACCCACTGTCCAGATGTCCGAATGGTCGGCCAGGCTCAGCTTGTAGGCGCCGCCGTGAACACTCAAAGCCCACTTTCCGGCCATGTCCGCAGCCGGGGACTGGCTGGCCGTCGAGGTCAGCAGTAGCGACGCCACCGTCAGGCCCAGCAAGCAACTGAACTTCTTCATTTGAACCTCCGCGTTCTGGTCCTCAGATGGGGCCGCGCTTCCGGGACCCCAGGCGCCCGGCCGCACGCAGCCCTCACTCGTCGTGGCGGTCATCACGCGGGATTCAACAGGGCCGGCGAATAATTGTCAAGCGGTATGTGAAGCTATGGCCGCGACACGCGGGCGGGGGGCCTCCGAGCAGCGGTCCCGCCCTGGGCGGCTCCGCGTCGTCTTTGCAGTATGCCTCGCAGGGACCCGGCGAGCAGGCATCGCAACCGACGCCGTACAGCGGGGTCTGCGATGTGACGCAGATAGGCAGAGACCACGTGCGGGCTGCGCGCCTTCGTAAGCAGCCCCAAGTATCTGACCGTGTACATTTCC
>Ga0316628_100003710_pt1 | contig 11805 bp, 5 predicted proteins | sample OWC_Aug_M2_C1_D5_FD_207648 | JGI IMG/M metagenome (GOLD analysis project Ga0316628, IMG submission 207648) | Wetland soil microbial communities from Old Woman Creek delta, Ohio, United States - OWC_Aug_M2_C1_D5_C | ecosystem: Environmental > Terrestrial > Soil > Wetlands | place: USA: Ohio...
TGCCCCGCCCGTGTTGAAATTCCGTCATCTCGTTCCAGTCGTCGCTCTCGCCGCGAGCGCAAGAGCACAGGATACCGCGCACCAAACCGGTGAGGCCTGGAGGATCATTCCGCTCGCGCAATCCTCGCTCGTCTTCGCCCGCGATGGGACGTTGATCGGTGAGATCGGCCGCGAGATGCGCACGAGTGTGCCGCTCAAGTCGCTCCCGTGGTATGTGCCAAAGGCGTTCATCGCCGTGGAGGACCAGCGCTTCTACGAGCACGACGGCGTCGACGTCAAGGCCGTGCTCGGAGCGATCAAGGGCAAGGTATTGGGCGAAAACCGCGGCGGGGGCAGCACGATCACGCAGCAGCTCGTCGGGTACATGCATCCCGACGTCATCGATCGTCGCGAAGTGAGTGGAACGGCCGGCATCTCGCGCAAGCTTCGCGAGCAGTCGGCCGCGCGCGAGATGGAGCGTCACTACACGAAGGACCAGATCCTCGAAGCGTATCTCAACCAGATCAACCTCGGCCGAGGATGGTTTGGCGTCGAGGCGGCCTCGCGGCACTACTTCGGCCATCCCGCGTCGCGTTTGACGTTGGCCGAGGCGGCGACGATCGCCGGACTTCCGAAATCCCAGCCGTACTACGATCCCATCGCGCATCCGGACCGCGCGCGGGAGCGGCGCAACCTGATCCTGCAGAAGATGACGGAACAGGGATTCATCACGCAGGCGCTCGCGGACAACACGAAGCTGGAGCCGATCGTGACCGCTCCGAACGGCGGCATGTCGGCGCCGTCGGGCTACTTCGTCGACGCCGCCCGGCAGCAGGCGGAGCGCGCCGGCATTCCCGTCATGAACGGCGGTTTTCGAGTCTACACGACCCTCGATCCGGCGCTTCAGAGCACGGCGGTCACCGCCGTGGTCGACGGCACGCTCAAGATCGAGCAGCAAAAAGGCTACAAGCACCTCACGCAGGCGGCGGCGAAGGGAAACGAGACGGATTACCTGCAGGCGTTGGCGGTTGCGATCGATCCGTACACCGGCGACGTGCGCGCTCTCGTGGGCGGCCGCAACTATGCGCGCGCGCCGTTCGACCGCGCGATTCTCGCGCGGCGGCAGCCAGGGTCATCGATCAAGCCGATCGTCTACGCGAAGGCGATCGAAGACAGCATTCCGGCGAACGCGATCGTGCCCGACACGGCGCTGCAGATCGAGCTGCCCTCGGGTGACATCTACAAGCCCGAGGAAATCGACGGGAAGTTCTGGGGTGCGGTCACGATGCGAGAAGGCAAGCCCGCCGGCGCGATGACGATGCGCGAGGGGCTCATCCACTCGCGCAACATGACCGCGATCCAACTCGGGTTACGCGTGGGAATGGATTCGGTGGCGGCGCTGTCCCAGCGACTCGGGATCACGCTGCCCATGCTGCCGGTGCCGGCGAGCGCGATCGGTGCGTCGGAAGTGCATCCGATCGACCTGGTCGCGGCGTACACGGCCTTCGCGAACAACGGCGCCGTCGTGCAGCCACGATTCATCACGCGGATCGACGATGTTGCCGGTCGAGCCGTCTACGCCCGGCCGCCATCGACGGCGCAGCAGGTGCTCGATCCACGCGTCGCGTTCATCGTTCGCGACATGATGCGCGACGTCACGGAGCGCGGCAGCGGCACGGCGGCGCGGCGCGCGGTGCCGCGAAGCGTCCCGATCGCGGGCAAGACCGGCACGACGAACGACAACGTGGACGTGTGGTTCCTGGGCATGACGCCGGAGATCGTCGCCGGCGTCTGGCTCGGCTTCGATCGCCCCAAGACAATTGCCAGCGGCGCGGTCGGCGGGCTGCTCGCGGCGCCGATCTGGGGCGAGATGATCGGCAAGTACTACGCGGGCCGGACGTCGAACGGCTGGGGGCCGCCGCCAGACGGCCTCGTGTACGCTGAGATCGATCGTGATACCGCAGGTCTGGCCACGCCGCTCACGCCGCTGGACAAGCGTTACGTGGAGTACTTCCTCCCGGGCACCGAGCCGCTGGAGCTGCGCAACAATCCGTGGAAGGTGCCGCGCTGGGGCCCGCTCTTCGTTCCGCTCAAGGCCGGCAACAAATAGACTCGAGGGGCAATAGAACGGAAATTGGGGTCAGACTCCATTTAGCGATTGCTAAATGGAGTCTGACCCCAATTATTTTTTTCAATCGAGTCTGACCCTAATTGCCGGCACCTCGGCGTTACGCCACCTTTGTCTCCGCCTGCTCCATCAACGTCGGCTGTGTCGCCACCGACGAGTTCACCGGAACGAGCGCGATCGCGAAGACTTCGTCCAGTGTGCTCACACAGTTGAAGCTGAGCTGCTTGCGCACGTCTTCCGGGATGTCCTCGATGTCTGCCTCGTTGTCCTTGGGCAGGATGATCGTCGTGATTCCCGCGCGGTGGGCGCCAAGGACTTTCTCCTTCACGCCACCGATCGGCAGTACGCGGCCGCGCAGGGTGATCTCGCCCGTCATCGCCACGTCCTTGCGAACCGGGCGGCCCGACATGGCGCTAACGAGCGCCGTCGCCATCGTGACGCCAGCCGATGGACCATCCTTGGGGATCGCGCCCTGCGGAACGTGAATGTGCACCTCGATCGAGCCGAGGCGATCCTCCGGGATCTGGAGGGTGGAGGCATGCGTCGCCGCGTAGGTCATGGCGGCACGTGCCGACTCTTTCATCACGTCGCCCAGTTGGCCGGTGAGGATCAGTGACACGTTCCCCCACCCGCTCACCTGAGTCTTCTCGTCATCGCTGACGTGCTGGCCGTAGGCGTACAGCCGGCGAATCGCCGCCTCGACGAACATGATGTCGCCGCCGGCGGGCGTGTAGTACATCCCGGTGGCCACGCCGATCTCGTTCTCTTCGGCGGCATGCTCTGGATGCACCCTGGGCCGGCCGAGCAACTCGCGCACCTCGTCCGCGTTGATCTCACCGTCTTCGATCACCTTGGGATCACCCGCCGCGATGCGCCGCGCGACCTTCCGTGCGACGGCGCCCACCTGGCGCTCGAGCTGGCGGACGCCCGCTTCGCGCGTGTACTTGCTGATCACCGCCGCCACTGCGTCGTCAGTGAACTTGACGTTCTTGTCGCCGAGACCGGCTTCCTCCAACTGGCGCGGGATGAGGTACTTCTTGGCGATCTCCGCCTTCTCACGCTCGGTGTAGCCCGCGAACTCCACCACTTCCATTCGGTCGAGCAGAGGGGCGGGGATGTTCTGAATGAAGTTGGCCGTGGCGATGAACAGGACTTCGCTCAGGTCGAACGGCACGCCGAGGTAGTGGTCGGTGAAGTTGTCGTTCTGGGCCGGGTCGAGCACCTCCAGCAACGCACTCGCCGGGTCGCCCTGGAACGAGATGCCGAGCTTGTCGACCTCGTCGAGCAGGAAGACGGGGTTCTTGGCGCCGCCCTGTTTCATGCCCTGAATGATCCGGCCGGGCATTGCGCCGACGTACGTACGACGGTGGCCGCGGATGTCGGCCTCGTCGCGCGCGCCGCCAAGCGCCACCCGGACGTACTGACGCCCGAGCGACCGTGCGATCGACTTCGCGATCGACGTCTTGCCGACGCCCGGTGGGCCGACGAACAACAGGATCGGCCCCTTGGCCATTGCGCGCGACTTGGCCTCCTTGGCGTCCGTGATGTGCCGGTCGTCGTTGTTGGTCTTTCCAAGCTGCGGGGTGGCGTCTTCCTTCGTCGCCTTGAGCTTGGCGATGGACATTTCGCCGGTTTCTTTCAGCTCATTTTCCATCTGCTGCGCGCGCAACTGTCGCACAGCCAGGAACTCGAGCACGCGATCCTTCACGTCGGGCAGGCCGTAGTGGTCCTCGTCGAGGACGGTCTGGGCGTGGTTGAGATCGAGGTTGTCGTCTGACCGATTGTTCCACGGCAGCTCGGCAATCCACTCCAGATAGGTGCGGATCACCTGCGCTTCCATGGACTCGCGGCCCGACCGCTCGAGCCGGCCGAGCTCCCGCTCGACCTCCTGCCGTGCTTCCTTGGGCAGCTCCAGTTTGTTCAGCTTTTCGCGAAGCTCGACGATCTCCTTTGACTGGTCGTCGTCGCCGAGCTCCTTCTGGATGGCCTTCATCTGCTCGCGCAGGTACATCTCGCGCTGGCGCTCGCCGAGCTCCTCCTGCACCTGCGATTTGATCTCTTCCTGCGCCTCGAGCATGCCGATCTGTTTCTGGACGTGCACGAGCACGCGGCGCAGACGCTCTTCGACGCTCAGGGTCTCGAGCAGCCCCTGTTTCTCCGGCGGCTGGAGCTCGATGTAGCCGGCAACCAGGTCTGCGAAGCGGCCCGGATCGGTGACGGCGTCGAGCACCTGGTGCACGACCTCCTCCGGCAGGCCGCGCCGCTCGCCGAGTTCGGCGGCGCGCTCACGCAGCTCCTTGTGAAGGGCGACGAATGCCGAGTCGTTCTCGTCGACCGGCTTCATCTCCTCCACGGGCATGACGACGGCGCTGAGATAGCCCTCCGTCGTCGTGTACTGGAGCGAGGTAGCGCGCTGCTCGCCCTGGAGCAGCAACTGGACGCCGCCCAAACCGCGCTGGATCTGTCCGATTCGGGCAATGACCCCCATCGAATACAGGATATCCGGCGACGGCTCGTCGGTGTTGTCGCGCTGCGCCACGGCAAAGACAAGGCGTTCACTCTTGAGCGCCGCCTCGATGGCGCGAAGCGTCCCAGGGCGCCCAGCGGCGATCGGGGCCGTGAGGCCCGGGAAGATGACCGTCCCCCGCAACGGGAGGACTGGTAGGGTCTGGCGTGTTGCCATGTGTTTTCCGAATGAGAAGACAATCCGCTGCCGAGAAGCTGCAGCGGACGCGACCGATAGGCCAATCCGGGCGTCGCACACTCCATTCCAGCGCTATGTCTGATACTGGGGAGGCGTGAAACTTCGGCCGAATGGCCCGCGAACCTGCAATCCGGGACCGGCGTTGTGCATAACGTGCGCTTGTCGGAACGGCCACGCTGGCAGGATCTGCGGGGCCCCGTCCCCAAGCGTAAGAAGCTGACGCGCCGGAGCGGCAGTGTGTAGCTCGTATCCTTTCCGGAAGTTTCCACGTATGCTAAAATGCGTGATTCCCACCCTTCCGCCCATAACCGCGAGCTCTTCGATTGTCGGAACCAGTCGTACCGCCCTCTGACTCGGAGTTACGCGCGCACGTCGAGCGCGTTCTCAGCTCGCACTACGAGCTGGACTGCGAGATTGGCCGTGGTGGGATGGGCGTCGTGTACCGGGCTCGCGACCGGCGCCTCAAGCGAACGGTCGCGATCAAGGTTCTCCCCCCGGAACTGGCGTTTCGGAGCGAGATCAAGACCCGATTTTTGCGCGAGGCCGAGACCGCGGCGCAGTTGAACCACCCGAACATCGTCGACATCTACGCGGTGGACGAGGCGGAAGGCATCGTCTACTTCGTGATGGCGTACATCACGGGTGACAACCTGGCCAAGCGGCTCCACGACCATGGGACGCTGGGTGTCGAGGAAACGCGCCGGACGCTTCGCGACGTCGCCGACGCACTCGCCTACGCCCACGAGCGCGGGGTAATCCACCGCGACATCAAGCCCGACAACATCCTCATCGACGGGCAGAGCGGGCGGCCGATGGTCACCGACTTCGGCATCGCGCGCGCGGTGAGTGAGGGCGATTCCCGGCTCACCGCTACCGGCATTGCAATCGGGACTCCGACCTACATGTCGCCCGAACAGGCAGCGGGCGAACGCACGATCGACGGCCGGAGCGACCTGTACTCGCTCGGCGTCCTCGGCTACCAGATGTTGACCGGCGAGCCGCCGTTCGTGGCGAACAGCACGCCAGCCATCCTGGTGAAGCACATCTCGGAGATGCCGACGCCAGTGGAGCAACGTCGCAGCGACGTGCCGCCCGATCTGGCGCGGGTGATCATGACGCTGCTCGAGAAGGATCCCGTGAACCGCTTTCCGTCGGCGGCGGCGGTCGTAGTGGCGCTCGACACCGGGCGCATGCCGGAACGGACGGCGCAGCAGACCGCTCGCGCGAGTGCGGCGGCTACGCCAGCATTGATCGGCCGCGCCGACACGCCGGTCTCGTACGCCTCGTCGGCGGAACCGTTGTATGGCTCCGGACCGTCGCCGGAGGATCTGCGTCGATGGCAGGCGCCGCCGGTGGTGGCGTTCCGTCGCAAACTGGCGCCGTACCTGTTCGTGAACGGCGTGATCGTGATCGCCTCCACGGTGAGCGACTCCGATTTTTTCGCGATCACGGTCTTCTGGTCGATCTTCCTGGCGTTTCGCTACGCGAAGCTGTGGGCCGACGGCTATGACTGGCGCGATGTCTTCCGCCAGCCGCGCGATCGCGATCTGATCGACGTCGCGGACGACTTCCTCATCTACCTGCGATCGATGTTCGATCGCGACAAGCGGAAGGCGATGCGCGAGCAACGCCGTCAGCGGATCACGCGCGACACGGGGCCGGCGAGGCTGCCAAGTGGCGCCGCGAGCGAAGACGTGATGCGGGCCGCGGGTCCGTATGCCGACAGAATTCGCCGCGCCGAGTCGGACCGCATGGAGATTCTGCGTCTGCTCGACCGCATGCCGACCGCGGAGCGATCGCGGATTCCCGACGTCGCCCGGTCGGCTGATGCCCTCGCCGACAAGGTGAAGGGCCTGGCGTTCGCGCTCGCCGACCTCGATCGCAACGGGGCTGACGGCGGGTCCAACGCGATCGAATCGGAGATCGCGCGCCTCGAGAGCGCCGCCAACCCGCTCGACGAGACCGGGAGCGAAGAACGTGTGCGGCGTCTGGCGTACCTCAAACGGCAGCGTCGCGCGCTCGCCGACGTTTCCGGTCGGCGCAACGCGGTCGCGGCCAAGCTCGAGACCTGCGCCGTGGCGCTGCAGAACATCAAGCTCGACCTGATCCGACTGAACGCCGGAAATCAGACGCCGCAGCACATCACGTCCCTGGCGATGGCCGCACTGAATCTCGCCGACAGCGTGGACAGCGCCCTGTACGTGGCCGACGAGATGCGGAACACCGGCACGGGTGGAGGGGGGGGCGCAGCGAGTCGGTCCGCAGCGCGTTCCGGGTGAACGACTATCTTCGCGACCGCGTCACGGTCGCGGTAGGCACTCAGTACCTGATCGAGCGCGAGATCGGGCGAGGGGGGATGGCGGTCGTATATCGCGCGACCGATTTGCGGCTGCACCGCACAATCGCGATCAAGGTTCTCCCGCCCGACGTCGCGTTCAACCCCGACGTGCGCGCGCGCTTCATCCGCGAGGCGCAAACGGCCGCGCAGCTCAGCCACCCCAACATCGTCCCGATCTACAACGTCGATGAGGCGGACGGGGGCGGACTGGTGTACTTCGTCATGTCGTACATCGACGGCGAGAGCCTGGGCGTGCGTCTGGCGCGCGAAGGCGCCTGGCCGGTGGATCGTGCCGTCCGCGTGCTGCGCGACGTGGCGGATGCTTTGGCGTACGCTCATGCCCGCGGTGTGATCCACCGCGACATCAAGCCGGACAACATCTTGATCGATCGGGCCAGCGGTCGGCCGATGGTTACCGATTTCGGCATCGCGCGGGCGGCTCAGGGAGAAACGCGATTGACGGCGCCGGGAGTCGCGGTCGGCACGCCGGCGTACATGTCTCCCGAGCAGGCGCTCGGCGAGCGTGAGATCGACGGACGCAGCGATCTCTACTCGCTCGCCGTGGTGGGCTACCACATGCTCGCCGGCGAGGCGCCGTTCAAAGCGGCGAACACTCCGGCGATGCTCCTGAAGCATGCCACTGAACGGCCCCGCCCGATTCGCGAGCGCCGCCCGGACGTTCCGGCCTACCTCGCCGTCGCGATCGATCGAGCGTTGGCCAAGCGGCCTGAGGATCGCTGGTCGGATGCCGCGGAGTTTCGGGACGCTCTCGACGGCGCGATTGCGTCGTCGAAGGCGCGCGAATCCGCGGCGTCATTGCCCGAGGTCCGAGTCGTGAGCGCGCCGATGCCGGCGGTGGCGCCGTCGGCGCTCGCTCCGCCGAACGCTCCGGTTGCGTTTCCACCGCCGCCCCCGGGATTGAGCAGGCGGGAACTACGCGAATGGTATCGAACGCAGCGGCGGCTCGCGATCAGTCAGCAGATTCAAGGGAGGCCGGGCGGCTTCATCGTCGGCAATCGCGTCTTTCCATTCGGCAGTTATGACGACCGTCCGCTCGAGGAGCGCGTTCTCTCGTTCCGCCGCAGCGTCTTCAACTGGATCGGGTGGACCGGCGTGTTCTTTGGCATCAACGTCGCGACGCACGGGCCGGGGCCGTGGTTCATCTTTCCGAGCGCGTTCATACTGCTCAGCGTGATGAGAAAGGCGGGCTCGATCTGGTCTGACGGAGTAGGGCCGATCGATGCCTTCAAGAAGGGAATTCGCGCCAAGCTGCGCGCTCAACAGGTCGACGCGCCAACCGCGGCACCGCCGCCGGCGCTGACGCCCGAGCAGCTCGCCGAGCAGCTCGCTCCGGCCGACGTGTTGGCGGGCCCGCATGGCGACGCGGTGCGTCGCGCGGCCTCGGACCGCGCGCTCATCCGCGGAATCATCGCCGGTTTGCGAACGATCGAGCGTGAGATGATCCCGGACATCGCGCCCACGGTCGACGCGCTCGCCACGCGGGTGGGTACCTTGGCGACGACGTTGCACCGGCTCGATTCGGACGTCTCGGGCTCGTCGCTCGGCTCGCTGGACCAGCGCATCGCGGCGCTGCAGGCCGAGCCGGATGCGCCGGACCGCGACCGGCGGATCCAACTGCTCCAGCGACAGCGCGCGTCGTTGCACGACCTGCTCGAGCGGCGACGGTCGCTCGCAAACGATCTCGAGAGCGCCGGCCTGATGCTCCAGAACCTGAAGCTCGATTTGCTCAAGTTCCGCTCGTCGGGCATCGGCTCGGCGATCGAGGACCAGACGAGCGCGACGCAGGAGGCGCGCGCGCTGTCTCGCGAGATCGGCCACATGGTCGAGGCGGCCGAGGACTTGAGGAAACTCTAACTGCCACGCCGCGCAGCCGGGCCGCTCGGTGCCCGGGGCGCACGTCGGATATCAGCGCTGCAGCAGGTCCGCGAGCACATTGGCGATCGGCCGAGGCGATTCTTCGGGCGCGAAGTGGCGTGCGTCGTCGACGATGGTGAGCGATGCACCGGGAATCGCGGCCTGAAGCCGGCGCCCGACGTCGAGCCGCGTCACGTGATCGTGCCGGCCCCAGATGATCGCGGTCGGGACGGTGATGCCGGTCAGGCGCGTGGCGAGATCGGCCGTTTCGTCGCTTCGCATGGCGCGAAGATGGGCGATGAGCGCTTCACGCCCGGCCTCGTCGACGAATGGCCGCGTGTACATGTCGATCGAGCGTGCGGCGCGCACGGGATCGGCGTAGCCGCGTGACAGCGCGCGGCGAAGCGCTGCGACGAACGTTCGTGGCGGAAGGAATCTCGTGACCGGCAGCAAGGCGCCGGCGAGCCGCACCGCGAAATTCGGCCACTCGTCGAACGCGACGGCGTCGATCAGACACAGGTGTGACACGCGATCGGCGTGGCGTACGGCGAGTGACTGCGCGATGCCTCCGCCGAGTCCGTGTCCGACGACGCAAGCGGAGTGGATGCGAAGCTCGTCCAGAAGCTCGACGACGCGAGCCGCGTGAGCGCGAATGTCGAGGTCGCGGCCCGCCGGCCGATCGCTGCGCCCGTGGCCGAGCAGGTCGAGTACGACCAGGCGGTGGCCGGGCGGCATTAGCGGAACGATGTCGTTCCACAGGTGGCCGGACGTGGCGAAGCCGTGAAGAAAGACGACGGGATTTCCGGCGCCGCGAGTTCCGGCGGCGTAGTAGTAGATCCGCGCGCCCGAGAGGTCGAGAAACTCACCGCGCACGCGAGGTCCTGTGTGGCATCGGGGCGTGAAGATGAGCGCGGCGGTCCGAGCGCGCCAGTGACGAATGCGACACGGGCCGCCAGGTGAGTGGCGGCCCGTGGGGATGACGAAGATTCGGAGTCGATCAGGCGGAGCTTAGAGCCCGCCGCCGCGACGTCCGCGCATCGCGCCCATGATCTTGTCGAACTGGGCCTTTTGCTCGTCGGTGAGGAGCGCCTTGATGTCGTCGTTCTGCTTCGTGCGCAGCTCCTGCATCTTGGTGCGCGCATCGGCGTCACCGCCGCGCATCGCTTCCATGAGCGGCTGCATCTGCGCCTGATAAGACTTCTGGATCGAATCGGCCTTTGCCGCGACCGCGTCCGAGACGTGGAGCGAGTCCTTGAGCAGCGACACGACGTTCATGCCGCGGCCACCGCCGCGACGTCCCATCTGTTGCGGATCCTGCGCCTTGGCCACCGTCGTCACGGCGAGGAACATCGCGGCGACCATCATCGTCATCCGGATCATCTTCTTCATTGCTTCTGCCCCCAATGGAGTGTTGAATTCCCGCCGTGCGCGCATCAGACGCATCCCGTGGCACCATTACCGCAGGACTACGACATCAGCTACGGGCGCGCCAAGACCCGCGCAACGACAAACATCGTGGACGCAACAGCTTAGTTGTCGCCCTCTAGCGCAAAGACTCAAAACTGCTATCCTTACGCGCCCAATGCAGGACGCATCTTCAGCGACGAGCTCAACGGGTACTCCAGGTTCGGACAGAGCGACTTCAGTGACACTGCCGCCCTCGCCTCCATCGAGTCCCACGCCGCCAGCCGCATCGCCACTGACCCCGGCTCCGCCACCGCCGTCACTGTCTTTTCCCGTCACCTGGCTCGTGGATCACGCCGCGGCTCCGATCAAGTACCGATCGCTCACGGAGGTCGCGAAGCCAGCGGGTCCAATCAGCGAGCAGGTCGCAGCACTCCCGTTTACGCACCGTCCCGCTCTGACGTTGGCGTTGATGCAACAGCCCGACGGAACGTGGAGCCATTCGATGCTCACGATACCATCGTTGCGCAGCGACAACTTCGATGGGATCGGTACGATTACCGCCGCGCGGCGATTGCTCGAGTACGGCTGGGACAAAGACTCGCCACCCTTGATACACGCGCGACGCGTGCTGTTCCGACTCCTGGCCGAAGACACGGATCCTGACTACCTGTTCGAGCTCGGCGGGAAGCAGGTCGACGAAGACATGGCACGTCGCGGGCGCGCGATCCTTCGCGAAGCGGCCGCAGCCACGCTCGCGCAGGCGGGCTACGAGGATGATCCTCGACTGCGTGGCGCCGCACGTCGCATCGTCGAGCGGATCGTCGGCTACTTGCGATCGCCGCTCGCGCAAAAGCCCTTCGTGCGCGTGGGCAATCAGCACGTGTTGCCCGCCGAGGCGGCGCCTCCGTCGATTTATGCATTGCTGATGCTCGCCTACATGCCGCTGTTCCGAACCGAGCATCACGACTCGATGGAGCTGCTATACCACCACGTCTCTCAATCGCTGCCACGCCAGGAGCCGATGCAGTTGTGCGGCAAGCGAGTCGTCGCGCAGCCGCATCTCGTGCTCGGAGATCACCTCGCGAATCGCAACGTCGCTGATGCGGACGTCGTCTTCGCAGTCGTGTGGCTCGAGCTCATGGCGCGACTCGGCTATCTCCGAAAGAACGAAGGATGGGCCAGGCTCTACGAGCGTTTTCTCGAGGACCGTGACCAGAGCGGTGTATGGCACCCGCACAAGGGGATGGCGGCGCCGCGCACCGCGAATCCGTTTCTGTGGCCGATGTATCCTCTCGAGGATCACGCGGCCGGCGACGAGCGCTGGACCGACATCACATTCCGCCTCGGCTTGATCGGGCGGCTCTCGGGGCGCAC
>Ga0316628_100003711_pt1 | contig 11804 bp, 12 predicted proteins | sample OWC_Aug_M2_C1_D5_FD_207648 | JGI IMG/M metagenome (GOLD analysis project Ga0316628, IMG submission 207648) | Wetland soil microbial communities from Old Woman Creek delta, Ohio, United States - OWC_Aug_M2_C1_D5_C | ecosystem: Environmental > Terrestrial > Soil > Wetlands | place: USA: Ohio...
TGCTCGAAGTCGATGCCCGCGTTGAGATAACCTTCCAGACCAGCGGTCCTCTGCTGCTGCAGCGCAGCACGCGTGTTGCCACCGTAGTTCGCAGGATCTTGAGTAACTGGCCGGAAACCCGGCTGGTATTTGGCGCCAGATACACCCTCTAATAAGGCCATCAGGCTTGCGCCCATTTACATCCAATCAGGCAAGCGACAGGAGGCATGCTCTTCAGGGACCAAGAGAGTTGATTGACCGCGCGCGCGGCGCAATCCATAATGCAAAAGGGCAAGCTGTACCGTTCACAACCATGGGGAACGATCAACAATATGGATTCGCAAAACGATCCCAACCGCAAAACGAAGTTCGAGGACTTCGGGCGCAAGATGGACTCGGAGTTCGGCGAAGCGGCGCGACGACTGGAGCAGGAGGGGGAGCGCGTCATCTCTTACATCAACAGCGAAGTTGTGCCCGCCATCCGCAACAAATCCAGCAAGGCGCTGCGCATTGCCGCAGAGCAACTGCAAAAGCTGGCGGAATACATGGAGCAAAATCGCTCCCGCTAGCCGCCCTGCTTTTGGGACTGATGGTGCTGGCCGGTTGCGGCCGCCATCAGACGCAGGCGAACAAGGTCCCGCCGGCCCCGCCGATGGAAGTGCCGCCTCCGCGGCCGACGCCCGCGACGGAGGCGCGGACCACACCGCCTCCCCGGCCCAATGTCACTCCTTCCCCGGCGCCGGTTCCGCGCATCAGCGACGAGATTATCGTCCCCAGGGATGCCAAGGTCTTGTACACGCAAACCGGCTGGGCCAGTTGGTACGGCCCCGGCTTTCAGAAGCGGAAGGGCGCCAACGGCGAAGTCTTTGACACGGAAAAGATGACGGCTGCCCACCGCACCCTGCCGCTCAACTCCATTGTGCGCGTGACCGACCTGAAAACCAGCGAGTCCGTGCTGGTGCGTATCACCGATCGCGGGCCGTTCGTGGGCGACCGCATCCTGGATCTTTCCCGCGCTGCCGCGCGCCGGTTGAGCGTCTACCAGCACGGCACAGCCCTGGTGCGCATTGAGGTGCTGGAAACGCCGGCATCCATCCAGAGCGGCGGCCGATGGTGCGTGCAGATTGGCGCCTTTCAGGATTCGCACGAGGCGGCCAGGCTGAAAGAGAGGCTGATACGCCGCTACCACTCGGCCAAAGTCCTTCAGTTCTCCAGCCCGCAAGGCGGCGACTGGCTGCGCATCCTGGTGGCCAATGACGATAAGAGAAGGGCTGAATCACTCATCCACGAGACGCACACGGACGCCAGCATGTTTCTGGTGAGGCTGGATTGAAGGCGAGAACACTCAGCAGTCAGCAATCAGCCCTTCGGCTCCGATCATGCCCAGTGGCAAATTCTGCAGGCGAAGAACTACTTCAACACGTTGGAAAAGATGAAGTCGTGCGGCCAGTCCTGCTTGTAGCCCTGTTGCCGCAAATAAGTGGAAAGCTGCGCCCAGTGGCGGACTCCGTGCAGCATCGCGTGGATGAAGATCTTGCGCCGGCTGGCGGTGAGCGTGCCCCCGGTGCGCGTTGGGAAGGTTAGCTGGCCATCCCAGTCCGGATCATTGGCAGCGACGGCAAAGCTGCGAAAATCCTCAAAGCTCTTATGCGCCAGGGCAAACAGGGCATCGGCGCTTTTGGAGCCGAGGGCTTCGTATTCCGTGATGGGCAGGTTCAAGAGCCGTTCGACATAGCGCATCTGCACGGCGGCGATGTGCAGAACCACCTCGCGCACGTTTTTTGTGCCTGCAATGTCAGTGGGCAGATCGAGCGCGGCGGGGTTCTTCTTGAACCAGTCACCCCAGCGCTGGGTTTCTTCCGCACAGTAGTCCAGCAGTTCGCCAAAACTCAGTCCTCGCATCGCAACTCCTCGCTCGGCGGTGATGCATCCATCTACAGGCCAGTGCTATTTGCTGGTTGCCAATTGCTGTTTCCTATCGCGTTCCCACGATTTTCTCCACCAGCTGCGAGTAATCCTTCTTCTCCACCCCGTAAACCTGCTTGTTGAATTCATCGACTTTCTGCGAGTAGTTCATGGAGCAGAACTTGGGGCCGCACATAGAGCAGAACTTGGCTTCTTTGTAGTAATCGTCAGAGAGGGTTTCATCGTGCATGGAGCGCGCGGTTTCGGGATCGAGCGAGAGCGCGAATTGCTTTTCCCAGTCGAAGGTATAGCGGGCGTAGCTGAGCGCGTTGTCGCGGTCCTGTGCGCCGGGGCGGTGGCGGGCAAGGTCCGCGGCGTGGGCGGCGATCTTGTAGGCGATAATGCCGTCCTTGACGTCTTTCTCGTTGGGCAGTCCCAGATGTTCCTTGGGCGTGACATAGCACAGCATGGCAGCGCCGTGCCAGCCGATCATGGCCGCGCCGATGGCGGAAGTGATGTGGTCATAGCCGGGAGCAATGTCGGTGACCAGCGGGCCCAGCGTATAGAACGGCGCGCCGTAGCACCACTCGACTTCCTTATCCACCTGCTCCTTGATCTTGTCCAGCGGGACGTGTCCCGGACCTTCGATCATCGTCTGGACGTCATACTCCCAGGCTTTCTTCGTAAGCTCGCCCAGGGTGCGCAGCTCGGCGAACTGGGCTTCGTCGCTGGCGTCGGCGATGCAGCCTGGCCGCAGGCCGTCGCCCAGCGAGTAGGAGACGTCATACTTCTTCATGATTTTGGTGATGTCGTCAAAGCGCTCGTAGAGGAAATTCTGCTTGTGGTGGTGGGCCATCCACTGCGCCAGAATCGCGCCGCCGCGGCTGACGATTCCGGTGATGCGTTTTGACACCAGCGGCAGATATTGCACCAGAACGCCGGCATGGATGGTCATGTAGTCGACGCCCTGCTGGGCCTGTTCTTCAATGACCTCAAGCATCAGGTCGGCGGTCAGGTCTTCAATGCGCTTGACGCGGGACACTGCTTCATAGATGGGCACGGTGCCGATGGGCACCGGGGAGTGGCGCAGAATGGCCTCGCGAATCTCATGGATGCCGCCGCCGGTGGAGAGGTCCATCACCGTATCCGCCCCAAAGTGCACCGCGGTGTGCAGCTTGCGCAGCTCTTCGTCCACATTGGACGTGATCGACGAATTGCCGATATTGGCGTTGATCTTGCACAGCGAAGCCACGCCGATGGCCATCGGCTCCAACTCGGGATGGTTGACGTTGGCCGGGATGATCATGCGTCCCGCCGCAACTTCGGCGCGGATGGTCTCCGGGGAGAGCTTCTCGCGCTCGGCGACGTACACCATCTCCTCAGTGACCAGGCCTTTGCGGGCGAAGTGCATTTGCGACATGTTGTCATCGCCGCTGCTTGCGGCCTGGGCCTTCCGCCTGGAAAGCCATTCTTCCCTTACTTTGCCGTTGCTCTGAGACGTGCCGTGACCGTTGGTTCCGCTCATGGATTCACCCTCTAAGTGTCTGAAACCTTTCATTATACGCGCTGTCCGGAGTGGAAGATTGTACCCCCTGACCGAAATAGGCCGGCGGAAGCCTCAAGGGGGCAATGCGGCCGGCTTAAAGGCCGCCCGTGACGTAAGTCACACATGTGGCCCGGCCCCCTTGACCGGGGTTGCTGCCGGGGATACCCTTTGAACAGCTATGTCGCAGTCAAATCGCAAGTACCTCAAGTTTGGCGCTGCTGTCGCCGTTATCGTGCTCTCGCTCGGATACCTGGCTTACACCGGGGTGCAGGAGAGCAAGAGCTACTACGTCACCATTAAAGAGCTGCACGGGATGGGTGACTCGGCTTACACCAAGCATCTGCGCGTGGCCGGCAACGTGGTGCCCGGCTCCATCCGACGGGTTGGGACCAATGCGGATTTCGTGCTGGTAGAGCAGGATCCGCAGACCAAAGAAAGTCAGGAGCTGCGCGTCAGCTATAAAGGCTCCGAACCGCCGCCGGATACCTTCAAGGACAACGCACAGGCGTTGGCCATCGGGGACCTCGGCAAGGACGGTGTCTTCCGCGCCAACCAGCTCCAGGCCAAGTGCGCTTCAAAGTACGCGCCGCAACAGGACGGAGCCGCCGCCCCGCCTCAGCAAAAAGGCTACTGAGGTCGCCGCTGAACAGCCAAGCTTCTCCCGTCCGCGTTGAAAACGTCTCCAAGGTTTATGGCCGCACCGCGGCCGTGCGCGGTCTCTCGCTCGAATTGGAGCAAGGGCGATTCTACGTCCTGCGCGGAGAAAACGGCGCCGGCAAGTCAACGCTGCTGCGCATGATCGCCGGCCTGAACGAGCCGACGGAAGGCCATATCTTCATTTACGGAATCAAGAACAAAGAGGCGCTGGAGCACATCGGCTATATGGCGCACGCTCCGCTGCTCTATGAAGAGTTTTCCGCCATGGAAAACCTGCGCTTCTTTGCCCAGCTTTACGGCATCAGCTCTGACCAGCCGCTGATCCAGGCCCTGGAGCGCGTCGGCCTGGATCCCAAACTGGAGCGCCGCGTAGGACAGTATTCGCAAGGCATGCGCCAGCGCCTTTCCCTGGCCCGCGCCATCTTTCATTCTCCGCGGCTGCTGCTGCTGGATGAACCCTTTTCCAACGTCGATCCGGATTCTGCCGCGGCCATCGCAAAGTTGTTGGCCGGGATGCGTGACGAAGGCAAGACCATTGTGCTGGTGACGCATCAGATCGGCTTGCTCTCCAGCGTGGCCGATGAGTACATCCTGCTCTCCCACGGGCAACTGGTGGAGCGTGGGGCCATGCAGCGGGTGACTGCATGAACCACTCCATCGCCAGACTCACCTGGGTCAACGTGCGCAAGGACCTGCGCCTGGAGTGGCGCTCGCGCGACGTGCTCAACTCCATGTTGTTCTTCGCCCTGCTGGTGGTGGTGATTTTCAGTTTTGCTTTTGATCCGTCCGTGGAAGAGTCCCGCCGCATGGCAGGAGGGCTTTTCTGGACGGCATTCCTGTTCTCCACCGTGATGGCCCTGAACCAGTCCTGGGCGCGCGAACTGCGCAACGGCGTGCTGGACGCTTATCGCGTCTCCCCTTCGCCTTCAGAGGCCCTGTTTCTGGGCAAGGTGATAGGGAATTTCCTTCTCGTCCTGCTGCTGGAATGCCTGATGGCCCCGCTCTTCGTGATCTTTTACAATTTGAGTTCGGTTGGGCCGGTGTGGCAGCTTGGCGTGGTGTTCCTGCTGGGGACGTGGGCGCTGGTGGTCAACGGAACATTTTTCGCCGCCATGTCCATCCGCACGCGCAACCGAGAGCTCATGTTGCCCTTGCTGCTGTTGCCGATTTCCATCCCGGCGGTGGCGAGCATGGTGCTGGCCACAACTAACGTGCTCACCGGCGAATCATCGCCCGTGCTGCAGATGAAATTTCTGGCAGTGTACTGCGTGGTCTTTACGACCGCCTGTTTCCTGCTATTTGATACGGTGCTGAACGCAGAATGAAATCCAAACTTTTTTTCCTCTGGTCTTTGATCACCGTGGGGCTGCTGGCCTATGCAGTTTATGAGGCGGCATTTGTGGCGCCTATGGAAGCCACCATGTTCGACGCGCAGCGGATCTTTTATTACCACGTTCCCGCCGCCGCCACGGCTTTTTCGCTGTTCATCGTGAACTGCATCGCGTCCATCATTTATCTGGCCACCCGCAGCCAGTGGGCGGACGCGCTGGCGGTCACCGGCGCCGAAGTCGGCGTGGTGTTTTGCGGGGTGGTTTTGATTACCGGGCCCATCTGGGCGCGTTATGCCTGGGGCACATTCTGGGTCTGGGACGCACGGCTCACCACGACATTGCTGCTGTGGCTGCTGTATGTCAGTTATCTGATCCTGCGGCGGAGTTCGGAAGCCGGATCAACCTCCGTGCTGGCCGCCTCGCTGGCCATCTTCGCCTCGCTCGATATCCCGATCGTTTACATGTCCAACCGATGGTTCCGCACCAACCATCCCCAGCCTGTCATCTTTAACGATGGGCTCGATCCCAAGATGAAGCTCATCCTCATGTGGAACGTCTTTGCCTTTATGGCGCTGGGAATCCTGATTGCTTGGTTCCGCTATGATCTGGAGCGGCTGGCCCAGAGCATCAACGCCGCCCACATCAGAAAAGCGGCGCGCGGCGGTTTCGCGGCTCTTCTTCCTGGCATGTTCCTCTTCCAGGTCTCCGGCCACTGGCCGCCCATCCGCTATTTCCATGCCGGCGCCATCGCCGCGTGGGCAATTTACCTGGGTTATATTCTGATCCTGTTCCGCAAGTTCGCCGGACTGAAGAAGGAAGAGGCGGAGTTGAGAGGATAGCCGGGCCCACACTGGCAGTTGACTTTCATATCCCACAATTGGGATAATACAGTTGGCGCGATCAACCAGAGTACCTGGAGAGAAACCGCTGTTCTGGGTAGGGTCAGCAAGAGCTGATCTGCTTGCGTTCCCCGATCAGGTCAAAGACGAAATCGGAATCGCGCTCAGCGTCGCCCAGTTTGGCGGAAAACACCCGAGCGCCAAGCCGTGGAAGGGGGAGGGCCCTGGCGTCCTGGAGATCGTTGAAGACCACCGTGGAGATACTTACCGGACAGTTTATACGGTACGGTTCGAAACAGCGGTGTATGTATTACATGCGTTTCAGAAGAAATCACCTCGGGCATCGAAAACCGCCAAGGCTGACGTTGAACTGATTGGCAGACGCCTTAAGGCCGCACAGGAGCATTATGAGGCGCGATTCGGCAAAAACAAGAAGTAAGAACGCGGTGGTTCGTAGTTCAGGCAACGTCTTTGCCGATCTCAGCTTGCCCGATGCGGAAGAAAAACAGACTAAAGTGCGACTGGCGGTGACCATTAACAAGGTCGTTGAGCAGCAGCACTTGTCGCAAGCGGCCGCGGCCCAGCTTCTGCAGGTGAACCAGCCGAAGATTTCAGCGTTGTCGAATTACCGGCTGGACGGATTTTCGGTGGAGCGCCTCATGCACTTCCTCAATGCACTTGGCCAGGACGTGGAGATCGTGATTCGCAAGGCTCCCCCGAAGCGTGCTGCAAAAATTCGCGTAACCGCAGCCTGAACCGGAGCCTGCCTCTCACCCATTTTCCATCTCCGGCGGCGGCACATACGCTCCCCGGCGCCGCATCTCCGCCAGCCAGCTTTTGTAGGGATAATCCGAAGCCAGCAGCCGGCCAGCCTCTTTCTCCACGTCGTACTCCACGCGGCGGATTTCGGGCCGGCCGTTATCGATCAGCAGATACGAGGCTCGCGGGTCGCCATCGTAGGGCAGGCCCACGCTGCCGCAGTTGCAGATGGTCATCTCTCCCACGCGGCGGATGAATGGCCGGTGAATGTGGCAATAGACCACGATCGTAGCGCTCAAGCCTTTGTAGGTTCTCTCCAATTCCGCGTCATCCGCCGTGTCCATGGGCGCGCGCCACAAGTTGCCGGGGCTGGCGTGAAGCAGAACCAGCTTCTCATGACGCAGCTGCGCCGGCAGACGGCGCAGCCAGTCAAGCCGCGTTTCGCCGATGAGTTTCCGCGTGGCCGGCGCAAATGTCTCAAACAGCACGCGGAACAGCGGCCGCAGCTTGGGCGCCGAAGTCTCCAGAGCAGTGCGACCGGCATCAGACCACAGCATCTCGTCGGTGTTGCCTACAACTCCGGCCCAGCCCTCCTGCGTGATCGAGTCAATCACCTCAGCCCCATTGCAGCCGCCGTAGGCCAGATCGCCGCCGTGAAAAACCAGATCAGGCTTTTGCTGCCGCAGGTCGGCCAAGACGGCGTCAAGGGACGTCAGGTTGCCGTGAATGTCAGAGATTATGGCGATGCGCATGGCTTCTGGAAGTTCTCCGGGATATTATCGCGCCATCTTCTGTTCCGACCAGCCCTGGTTTTCGTCCGCGTCTCAGCGGTGAACCCATCTGCATGGTTTCCTGATTTCGGCTATTCCGCGCGATTCCGGCGATCACGTGCGGTTCCCTCTCAATTTTGGCAATCCTGGCAATCTTCCGCTGGCGAATGCCCGTGGCCCAGCCCACACACCTGCATTAAGCATTACACTTAGAGGATGACCGAAGGCTCCCCCAACTCTCTTGCCCAGGCTTCGTCTTCTTACCTGCGCTCCGCCATGCACCAGCCCATCCACTGGCACGAATGGGGCCCGGAAGTGTTCGAGAAGGCGAGACAGCAAAACAAGCCGGTGCTGCTCGATATCGGCGCGGTGTGGTGCCACTGGTGCCACGTGATGGACCGCGAGTCCTACGACGATCCCGAGGTCGCGCAGATCATCAACGATAATTTTCTGCCCGTCAAAGTTGATCGCGACGAGCGCCCGGACGTTGACAGCCGCTACCAGGCCGCCGTTCAGGCCATCAGCGGGCAGGGCGGATGGCCCTTGACGGCCTTTCTTACGCCCGACGGCAAGCCGTTTTATGCCGGTACGTATTTTCCTCCGCAGGACCAGCACGGGCGTCCCGGCTTCCGTCGCGTGCTGCTCACGCTGGCGAACGCTTTCCGCGAGAAGAATGCTGAAGTCGTGGAGTCAGCCAACAGCGTGATGGGCGTGATTGAGCAGAACGAAGGCTTTGCCGGCAAGTCGGGCTCGCTGCGGCCGCAGCTCATCGACGGCATGGTGGTCTCTGCGCTCAAACTGTTCGACGAAGAGCACGGCGGCTTCGGCTCAGCGCCTAAGTTCCCACATCCCAGCGCCATCGACTTGCTGGCGCAGCGCGCGGTTGAGACAGGAAATGAACAACTGCGGCACGTGGTGAGCGTCACCCTGGAGAAGATGGCCAGGGGCGGCGTCTATGACCACCTTGCCGGCGGCTTCCATCGCTACTCCGTAGACGAGCACTGGATCGTGCCTCACTTCGAGAAAATGTCTTACGACAACTCCGAGCTGCTGAAGAACTACGTCCACGGCTACCAGCTCACCGGCAACCAGTATTTCGCCGAAGTCGCCCGCGACATCATCCGCTGGATGGACGAATGGCTTACCGACCGCGAGCACGGCGGCTTCTACGCCTCGCAGGACGCCGACATATCGCTCGATGACGACGGCGACTACTTCACCTGGACCCTCGACGAGGCGCACGCTGCGTTAAACGACGACGAGCTTCAGGTAGCCATGCTTCGCTATGACATCGGCGAAGCGGGCGAGATGCACCACAATCCCGCCAAGAACGTGCTCTACATCCGCACCGGCCTGGAAGAAATCGCCGGGCGCGTGAAGAAATCGCCGCAGGAAGTCACCGCGCTGCTCGATTCGGCCAAGCAGAAGATGTATGCCGAGCGTCTCAAGCGGCCCACGCCCTTTGTGGACAAGACCGTCTATGTGAGCTGGAATGCCCTTTGCATCTCCGCCTACCTCCGGGCGGCGCAGGTGCTCAATCTGGAATCGGCGCAGAAGTTCGCTCTGCGCTCGCTGGACCGGATCCTCTCAGAAGGCTGGAACCCGAACACCGGCCTGCAACACGTGATTGCTTATTCCGATCCGCAGGCGGCAAAGCGCCGCGTATCCGGCGTGTTGGACGATTACGCTTTCACCGTCATCGCCTGCCTCGACGCCTACGAAGCCACGGCTGACCTGACTTACTACGAGTTCGCGCACAAAATCGCCGAAGCCATGATTGCCCGTTTCCGCGATGGCAATGAAGGCGGGTTCTTTGATATTGCGTCCGGACCTGACGTGGGCGACGGCATCAAGCTGGGCGCGCTGGCGGCGCGGCGAAAGCCGCTGCAGGATTCGCCCACGCCGGCAGGGAATCCCGCGGCGACAATCGCCCTGCTGCGCCTCTACGCCTACAGCGCCGAGGAAAAGCATTACGAGATCGCGGAAGAAGCTCTGCAAACCTTTGCCGGCATCGCCGAGCATTACGGACTGTTTGCCGCCACCTACGCCCTCGCGCTCGACATGTATCTGCACCCGCACACGCAGGTGGTCATTGCCGGCAGCAGCGAGCAGGCAGAAAGTCTGAAAGCCGCGGCGGTGAAATCGTTCTCACTCAATAAATCTGTCCTGCACCTGCCGGAAGGCGAACTCGTTCCCCAGATGCTGCCACCGGCCTTTGCCGAAACCATTCCCAATATTCCCGGAGTTAAGGAAGGAAAAGCCGTGGCGGTCCTGTGCAGCAATTTTGCGTGCCAGGCGCCGATTGGGGACCCTCTTGATTTAGAGAAAGCGCTGCGCGATGTGCTGAAGGTCCCTGTGACCGCGTAGCGAAAAAAGTGTAGCCGCGAATCAACGCGAACGAACACGAATCAGCAGATAAAAAATTGTGATTCGCGATTATTCGCGCAATTCGCGGCTGATTCAACTTGCTTCAGCTACGAGTAAGCTTCCTCCAGCAACTCCATCACATGCTTCACGGGAGTATTCAGCCCGCGCTGCGCCATGCCGGCGCGGAGCTGGATCATGCAGCCCACATTGGCCGTGGCCAGAATGTCAGATGTGACCGACTGCACGTCATCCATCTTGGCCGCAAGCACCCTCATCGAGAGTTCGTTCTGAATGACGTTGTAAACGCCGGCGCTGCCGCAGCACTGGTCCTGGTGCGGCAGTTCGACCAGTTCGCAGCCGATGGCTTTCAACAACTGGCGCGGCTGCTCTTTGATGCGCTGCGCGTTGGCCAGATGGCACGGGTCCTGGTACGCGACCTTCTTCCCGATCTTCTTCTTCGCCGGCCTCAGGCCCACGCTCGCCAGGTACTCAGTCACGTCTTTGGTTTTGGCCCGGAACTGTTTGGCCTGCTCGGCGAACGCCTGATCATGCTCCATGAGGTCGTCATATTCCTTCATGTGTGAGCCGCAACCGGCGGCGTTGGTGATGATGGCGTCGTAATCGCCTTTGAGGAAAACCTGAATATTGTTCCGCGCCAGCTTGCGCGAGTCGTCACGATAGCCGGCGTGAGCGTGCAGCGCGCCGCAGCAACCCTGGCCGGCGGGAATGTGGACTTCAATCCCGTTCAGCGTGAGCACGTTGACGGTGGCGCGATTCAGGTGGGAGAAAGCGACGTTGTTGATGCATCCGGCCATGAAGGCTACTTTGCCCCGGCGCTCACCGACAGCAGGGAAGGTCTTGCCGATCTCGCCGAAGAAAAATTCGGAGTCGATCTCCGGCGCCAGCTTCTCCACGCCGGCCATGCCCATCAGCCTGGTGATGCCCGTGGCGCGCGCCAGCGACTGCAATCCTGAACGCTGGTAGAAGCGCATCAGACCGGCAACGGTCTTCAGCGTTCTGTAATTGGGAATGATGTTGCGATAGAACACGTCGCGCAGCTTGTGCTGCAGCCAGGGCCGCGGATATTTCTGCTCAATCTGCGCCCGCGCCCTTTCCACGATCCGCCCGTACTTCACGCCTGAGGGGCAGGCAATCTCGCAGGCCACGCAGCCCAGGCAGCGGTCGATGTGCGTGACAAAGGCCTCGCCCATCTCCAGCTTGCCGTCATTGATGGCCACGATCTGGTAGATGCGTCCGCGCGGCGAATCCATCTCCAGGCCCAGGGTCTTGTACGTGGGGCAATGGTTCAGGCACAGCCCGCAATGCACGCACTTGGAAAGCAGGTCCCACGTGGGCACGTCCTGCTCGGACTGGCCTGCGGCGGCGGGTTCAACAACGGCGGTGGTGTTCAGCTCAGACAATGAATCTGCCCCGGTTGAGAATATTGTTCGGATCGATGGCTTTCTTGAGCGCCTTCATCAAGCTCAAATCGGTCGGCGTGGTGCCCCACACATCGAAGTGCGGCTTGGCTTCCTTGGGACAATGCGCCACTTCCGCCGACGCGCCGGGCGGCAGCATTCCGCGAAACGCGGAAACGCAGTTGGCGTACTGCATGGCTGACGGGGGGTCCACGGAGAGTGGCATGAACGCC
>Ga0316628_100003712_pt1 | contig 11804 bp, 10 predicted proteins | sample OWC_Aug_M2_C1_D5_FD_207648 | JGI IMG/M metagenome (GOLD analysis project Ga0316628, IMG submission 207648) | Wetland soil microbial communities from Old Woman Creek delta, Ohio, United States - OWC_Aug_M2_C1_D5_C | ecosystem: Environmental > Terrestrial > Soil > Wetlands | place: USA: Ohio...
TTGGACGGGACGCGAAAGGCGATGCGGCAGGAGAAGTTGTTCTTGATCGTCCCGGTGATGACGTCGATCGACGGCCTCTGGGTGGCCATGACGAGATGGATGCCGACGGCCCGGGCGAGCTGGGCGATCCGGCCGATGAAAAACTCGACCTCCTGGGCCCCGACCATCATCAACTCGGCCAGCTCGTCGATGATGATGACGATGTAGGGGAGGGGTTGGAGCGCCTCCCTCTCCTCCTCGGTGAGGGGGCCCTTCTTCTCGGCGATGAGCTGTTTCATCTGCGTGTTGTACTGCTCGATGTTGCGGACCTTGAGGCCCTGGAGTTTCTTGTAGCGCTCCTCCATCTTGCGGACGATGTCCATGAGGACGACGTGGGCTTTCTTCGGGTCGTTGATGACCGGGCAGAGGAGGTGGGGGATGTCCTCGAACAGGGAGAACTCGAGGCGCTTGGGGTCGATGAGAACCAGCTTGACCTCTTCCGGGGTGGCCTTGTACATCAGGCTGGCGATGAGGCCGTTGAGGGCGACGCTTTTGCCCGTGCCCGTCGACCCGGCGATGAGGAGATGAGGCATGACGGTCAGATCGGTGATGGTCACGCCGCCGTGGACGTCCTTGCCCAGGGCGAAGGTCAGCTTGGACGGCGACTCCTGGAACTTCTGCGACTCGATGATGTCGCGGAGCTTGATGATCTCGCGCTTGTTGTTCGGGATCTCGATGCCCAGCGAGGACTTGCCGGGGATGCGCTGGATGCGGACGGATTCGGTTTCCAGGGCGAGAGCCAGATCCTCGGTCAGGTTGGCCACCTGGGCGACCTTGATGCCCGGCGCCGGGAAGTACTCGTAGGTCGTGATGATCGGGCCAGGGTGGTACTCGCGGACCTCGCCTTCGATGCCGAACTCCTTGAGCTTCTCCTCGATCCGGCGCTTCTTATCGAAGAGCTCGTTCTTGTCGATCTTCTCGGCCGGCTTGCCCGGCTCGAGGAGGGTGAACGGCGGGTAGTGGTATTCGCCCTTCTTGCCGAGGTCGGGAAAGAGGAGCTTCTCCGGCGGCGGCGGAGCCGGCTTCGCGGCCGGCGGCTCGCTCTTGAACGGCCTGCGGGCCTCTTTCTCGCGCCTCCGGCGCTCCTTCTCGGCCTTGCCCTCGGATCTCCCCGCCGCCGGTTCGGCCTCGGCCGGGCCCGGTGGCGGCGCGTACTTTTGGCGGACCTTTTCCCGCATCTTGTCTTTTTCCTTGGACTTCTGGTAGTCCGTGATCTTGATGCGGACCTCCTTGGCCGTGGAGTCGAAGGCCCCCTTGGCGAAGCGGAGGGACCTGGCCAAGGACCAGCGCGTGGAGAAGAGGAGGAAAAGGGCCAGGGCGGCGAGGAGAAGGATGAACGAGCCGAGCGTGCTGAGGTAGCGGACGAGGAAGTCCAGGAGGAGCTCGCCGGTGATCCCGCCGGCCGGGACAGAGCTGCCCCGGAACGGGAATGACTCGAAGATCAGGGCGAGGAAGGGACAGAGGATGAGCAGGCCGACGGTGATCGTTCCCAGGCGCCGGAGGAGGCGGGCGGAGGTCCCCCGGAGGACCGCCCGCAGGGCCGCGTAGCCGAGGGCGAACGGCAGGAGAAAGGCGGCCAGCCCCAGGAACCAGAGGATGGCCTGGGCGAAATAGGCGCCGAAGCTGCCGGCGAAGTTGCGGACGCGGTGCCCCGCCGGGGGGATGTTGGCGAAGGACGGGTCCTTGGCGCTGTAGCTCGCGATGCTGATCAGGGCGAGGAGGGCGAGGAAGATGAGGATGACGCCGGTGATCTCGACGGCCAGGCCGTCCTTTTTCGGCCTGGGCCTGCCGTCATGGCCGTTCGCGCCCCTGGCGCCCTTCGATCTCCGTTTTTTCACGGCGCGATTATAGCACATCCGCCCGGGGAATTTTTCCTGAGGATCGCGCCCTTGCCAGAAGTCCCTATTTCGGTCTATGATAAGCCCGACTCAGAGAACGAGGAGGGAGATCCATGAAGCTCTGTTTCTGCCGGTTCTTGTTGGCCGTGGCTATCATCGTCCTGGCCGTTTTCTGGTGGCCGGCCGCATGGGCGAAGTGGGTGGTCGTGATCGCCGCTGCGGTCTTAGCGATCATGAGCCTTTTTTACCAGACCTGCTGCTGCCGGAGCCTGAAGAAAGCCGAGGCTGGGCCCGAAAAGAAGTAAGCGAGCCGCCTCCGCCCAGGAATCGGTTCCCCGCCGCTTGGGCAAGAAGGTTGAGGTCTGCCCCTACGGGCCCTTGAGCCGCCCTTCCGGACAACATCGCGGAAAATTCCGCTCATTGTAAACCCTATTTCTCCAACAAACGTATATATATTTGTAAGGGTCAGCTCATGAGGCTATTATCGAGGATCGAGGAGATCATTCTCCTGAGCGTCTGGAGGCTGGAGCACGACGCCTATGGCATCGCTATTCTCGAGGAGGTCCGGAAGGCGACGGGGAAGACCTGGCTGACGGGATCCATCTACGCCAGCCTGGGGAGGCTTCTCGAGCGCGGCCTTGTCGAATCCTTCGAGGGGGAGCCGGCCCCCGAGCGCGGCGGCAGGCGAAAGATCTATTACCGGGTCACTCCGGACGGAGTGCAGGCCTTGAAGGAAGTCCGGAAGATCAACTCGGCCATCTGGACGGGCGTTCCCCTTTTAGAGAAGAAGCGAGAATGAAGGATTCGGCCCCGCCCGCTGTCCTCTCCCGGCTCATGGGGCGTCTTCTCGGACCCGGCGTCAGGTACGCGGCCCTCGGGGATTTCGAGGAGCGTTTCCGGGCAGTTGCCCGGCGCCAAGGGCGGAAGCGGGCCTGCGCTTTTTTCTGGGTCCAGGCCGTCCTCCTCGTTCCCCCCTATCTGAAGAACCTCGTTTATTGGAGCGCGGACATGCTGAAGAACTACTTGAAAACGGCCCTGAGGAACATCGAACGGAACAAGATCCATTCGATCATTAACGTCTTGGGCCTCACCGTCGGCCTGACGTTCTTCATCCTGATCGGGCTCTACGTCCGGCACGAGATCGGCTACGACAGGTTCCACGAGAACAGGGACCGGATCTACCGGGTCGAACAGATCCTGGCCCACGAATCGGGGACGGAGACGACGGCCGGCTGCCCGACGCCCCTATCGGGCGTGCTGGCGGCGGAGATCCCCGAGGTCGAGTCCGTGACGCGGGTCCTCAACTACGGCATATCGACTTACACGATGGCGGACGGTCGAAAGTTCGACGGGGCGAGGACCCTTGTCGTTGACCCGGAGTTCCTCCGCATGTTCTCCTTCGGCCTCGTGAAGGGGGACGAAAAAGGCGCTTTGGCCGAGCCCTACGCGGTCGTGATCACGGAGACCCAGGCCCGGAAAATGTTCCGCGACGAGGACCCCCTCGGCCAAGTCGTCCGGCGGGACGGCCAGGACGTCAAGATCACGGGAGTCATCAGGGATGTTCCGGCCGGCTCGCACCTGCAGTTCGATACGCTCCTCTCCGTTGCCACGGTCACGGCCCAGAACGGGCCCCAAACATTCACCCGCTGGTGGGACAACTGGGTTCCCGTATATGTGATCCTCCGCCCCGGAAGCCCGTTCGCCGGCGTCAACGGAAAGATCCGCTTCCTGCTCAAGAAATACCAGGGCGGGGAGAGCCGGAACGAGCTCTATCTCAGGCCGCTCGATAAGATTCATCTGTATGCCAACGTCAGCCAAGAGATCGGCGTGATCGGAAGCATCAAGAACATCGCCATCTTCGGCGCCGTCTCGTTCCTGGTCCTGGCCCTTGCCTGCGTGAATTTCATGAACCTGGCCACGGCCCGGGCCATGGACCGGGCCCGCGAAGTCGCGCTGCGAAGAATAGTGGGGGCGCCGCGGGCGTCCCTCATCAAGCAGTTTTTCGGGGAGTCGACGGTCACGGTCGTGTTCGCCATGCTCCTGGCCATTGCCCTCGTCCGGATCCTGCTGCCGAGGTTCAATCCCATCGTCAACCGGCAATTGACCATGAATCTGTTCCAGGACGGGGGATTCGCCGCTTTACTCGCGGGCGTCATGGTTGCCGTGAGCCTGGCGTCCGGCCTCTATCCCGCCGTCGTCCTGTCATCTTTCAGCCCTGTCCGGGTCCTGCGGGGGGCGAGGTCCTCGGGGACGGGGACCTCGGGCTTCCGCAAGGCGCTGGTCGTCTTTCAGTTCGCGATATCGATCGCCCTGATCATCGGGGCCATCATCATCCTTCAGCAGACGAGCTTCCTCCTCAACAAAGATTTGGGCTACTCGAGCGACCAGGCCATCTATCTGCGGGCGGGAGGGCCGGCCTCAAAGGCCCAGGCGTTCCGCGAGGAGCTGCTGAGGAACCCCAACATCCTCAATGTCGCGTTCTCCGATTACCTGCCGCATTCCTCCACGAACTGGTGTTACGTCTCCTGGGAGGGCGCCGGGCCTGAGGACTACATGAAAACGAACGTCAACTACGTCGATGAGAATTTCCTCCGCACCTACGGCATGACGATCGTCGAGGGCAGGGATTTCACGGAGGGCATGAGGAACGGCCCCGACAACGTCGTCATCCTGAACGAAACGGCGGCCCGGAAGATCGGCTGGAAGGACCCGGTCGGCCGGCGGCTCCGCTATAACATTGATTACAGGTCCCGGAGCGTGGGCGGGGCGAAGGTCGTCGGGGTAGTCAAGGATTTCCATTTCCTCTCGCTCCACCATTCGGTCGGGCCCATCATGCTGCGCCTTCTCCCCCGCGGCGAGGGCGGGACCGTTGTCTCGGTGAAGGTCGCTGCGGCCAACGTCGCGGGATCGATCGCTTCGATCCAAAAGGCGTTCAAGGGCGTCTTTCCGGACGGGACATTCAGCTATCGGTTCCTCGACGAGGATTTCCAGCAGATGTACCTGGAAGAGAAGAAAGCGGGGCGGGTCGTGACCGGGTTGGCCTTGATGGCCGTGTTCATCGCCGGCCTGGGGCTCATCGGCCTTTCCAGCTACATGACCAAGCGGCGCGTCCGGGAGATCGGGATCCGCAAGGTCATGGGCGCTTCCCCGAAGGACATCTCCTGGCTTCTGAGCCGGGACTTCGTCAGGCTGGTCGCCCTGGCCAACATCGTGGCCTGGCCGGCGGCGTATTTCGCCGTCGAGGGGTGGCTCAGGAATTTCCCCTATCGGATCGAGCCACAAGGGCTGGTGTTCATCGTCTCCGGCTGCCTCGCGGTGCTCATCGCCCTCATGACGGTCGGCTTTCAGGCGGCCAGGGCGGCCCGCGCCAACCCCGCGGTCTCCCTCCGGAGCGAATGAGGTCGAGGCCCGCTCGGACGATCCCTGGGCAGGACATGTCGCGGGCGCGCCGGCTCAGCCCTGCGGCGGAAGGTCAGGGGCTCAGGGTCCTGAAGAGGGCGAAGAGGCCGGATGCCGGGACCTCCTCGGCGCGGGCATTCCGGGAGATTCCGAGCGAGTCGTAGGCCGCGGCGAGGGCAACCGGGGCTGAGCGCCGGGCCAGGTTCTTCCAGAGCATCTTGCGACGCTCGGCGAAGGCCGTTTGCAGGAAGGAGCGGAAGGGCGGGTCCGCCGCTCCGGGGAGGAGAGGCATGGGCCTCCGCCGCAGGGTCAGGAGGGCCGACCGGACCTTGGGCGGGGGGCAGAAGGAACCGGGGGCCACGGTGAAGGCGATCTTCGCTTCGAACTCGTTCTGAAGGAGGATGCCGAGGGGCGCGTAGCTCTTTGTGCCCGGCTTGGCCGTGACCCGTTCGGCGACCTCCTTCTGAAGGAGGAGCACGGCATCAGAAATGATCGCCCGCTCATCGAGGACGCGGAAGAGGAGCGGCGAAGAAATGGAATAGGGGATGTTCCCGACGAGGCGGAGGGAAACGTCTCCGGCCTCGCCGAGGATGGCGCGAAGATCCACGCTCAAGATGTCGCCGTGAACAACCTCGACGTTTTCCGGCATTTCTTTCTTGAGTCCGGGGATAAGCCGTTCGTCCTTCTCGACGGTGATGATCCGTTCCGCGCTCTCAGCCAGAGCGGCCGTCAGAACGCCCCGTCCGGCCCCGATCTCGATAATAACGTTGCCGGGCTTGGGATCGATGACCCCGACGATCCGGCGTATTATGGCCGGGCTGGCCAGGAAGTGCTGCCCGAGGGCGTGCCGTCGCGATTTTTTCACGGTTCGGAGCACATCATAGCGTTTTTCGGCCGGCCGATAAAGCGAACACCGCCTCTGCCGCGTTCCCAGCCCTGGAAAAGCGGCAGCATCAGGCCCGATCGCGGCCGCCTGGGACGGCCCCTCGGGGCGGGCCCCCACCCGATGTTTGACAAGGCCTGCGTAATCCCGTAGGATTGTTGGGCATCCAGGTCATGGCCGAGAAGAAGATCCTCATCGTCGACTACGACGCCGGGAGTCTGGAAAAACTCGCCAAGTTGTTGAAATCGCATAAATTCAGGATCATCAAAGCGGCCGACGGCCAAGCCGGCTACGAGGCCTTCCTGGCCGAGCGGCCCGACCTCGTCGTCCTTGAGGCCATGCTGCCGAAAATGCACGGCTTCGATCTGACCCAGAAGATCTCCCGGGAGAGCCAGGGCCGGGTCCCCGTCATCCTCGTCACCGGGGTCTACAAGGGGCCCCATTACCGCCAGGAGGCGACGAGCGGGCTCGGCGCCGCGGAGTACTTCGAGAAACCGTTCGACGACGCCGCCCTCGTCGCGGCGGTCAAGCGCCTGCTCCGCGACGAGGACGATTTCGATGAAGATCTCCCCGATTCGAACGCGGTCATCGAGGCCCTGAGCCGCCGCGGCCGGGGGCCGGCCTCCCCGCGGGAAGACGGCCGATCGGCGCACAAAGGACAACGCCCATGACAAGCCTCTGGACCCGTTGTAACAGCTGCCAGCGGATCCTTTACAAGCAGGATATCCTGGACAACCTCGCCGTCTGCCCGGCCTGCGGCTTCCATTTCCGCATCTCGGCCGAGGAGCGACTGCAGATGCTCTTCGACGACGGCGCCTACGAGGTCCTCGACGCCAACATCCACTCCGTCGACGCCCTCCACTTCGTCGACCTCAAGCGCTACGCCGACCGGATCGTCGAGAACGAGAGAAAGACGGGCCTTTCCGAGGCCATCATCACGGCCCGGGGGACGATAGGCGACATCCCCGTCTACATCCTGGCCATGGAGTTCGGCTTCCTCGGCGGGAGCGTGGCCTCGGTCGTCGGGGAGAAGATCGCCCGCGCCTGCGAGCGCGCCCTCGAGGACCGCCGGCCCGTCATCATCGTCTCCTGCTCGGGCGGCATGCGCATGCAGGAAGGCATGCTCTCGCTCATGCAGATGGCCAAGTCGAGCGCGGCCATCGCCCGGCTCGGCGAAGCGAAGATCCCCTTCATATCCGTCCTGGCCGACCCCACGACGGGCGGCACGACCGCGAGCTTCGCCATGCTCGGCGACATCAACGTCGCCGAACCCCAGGCCTTGATCGGATTCGCCGGGCCCCGCGTCATCGAGCAGACGATCAAGGAGAAGTTGCCCAAGGGCTTCCAGCGTGCCGAATTCCTGCTCAGCCACGGCATGATCGACGACGTCGTCGAGAGGAAGGCCCTGAAGCCCCACCTCGTCCGGGCCCTTCGCCTCTTCCTCAGCCGCCCTCAATGACGCCGTCCGAGTGCCGGGATTACCTTGGCCGCCTCCAGCACTTCGGCATCAAGCTCGGCCTCGAGAACATCGCAACGCTCTGCGAGGCGCTGGGCAACCCCCAAAACCGCTTCCTGTCCATCCATGTCGCCGGGACGAACGGCAAAGGCTCGGTCTCAGCCATGCTGGCCGGGATCGTGGAGGAGCACGGGCTCCGAACCGGGCTCTACACCTCTCCCCATCTCGCCCGCGTCGAGGAAAGGATCCGCATCGACGGCGCGGCCATCGCGCCGCGCCGGTTCCGCGAGCTGCTGACGCGGCTCAAGGCGACGATCGACGGCCTGATGGCCGAAGGCCGCCTTCTCTACCACCCGACCTACTTCGAGGTCCTGACCGCCCTCGCTTTCCTCCAGTTCGCCGAGCGCAGGATCGACATCGCCGTCCTCGAGGTCGGGATGGGCGGCCGGTTCGACGCGACCAACGTGGTCCGCCCCGCCGTCTCGGTCATCACCACGATCGCCATGGACCACGAGAAGCACCTCGGCTCGAGCCTCCGGAGCATCGCCTTCGAGAAGGCCGGGATCATCAAGCCCGGTGTCCCGGTCGTCTGCGGCGTCCGGAGAGGGACGGCGTTCCGGGAGATCAGCCGGATCGCCCGCGAGAGGCAAGCGCCCTTGGCCGAGGTCTTCGGTCCGGGACGGACGCTCGAGGCCAGGCTGGCCCGCGGGGGATTCAGGTTCATCTATGAGGGTCGGCGCGGCCGCTATGCTTTTTCCCCGGCGCTCGCCGGCCGGCACCAGGGGTCGAACGCGGCCGTGGCCATAGCGGCCGCGGAGGTGCTTTCCGAGACCTGGAAGCCTCTCGAAAAAAGCAAGATCGTCAAGGGCGTCCGCGAAGCCCATTGGGAAGGCCGGCTGGAGACGGTCCGGCGGAGGCCGCTCGTCCTTCTCGACGGCGCCCATAACGTCGAGGGCGTCTCGGCCCTGGCCGCTCATGTCCGCGAGACGATCGGCCGACCCGTCGTCCTCGTCTTCGCCGCCATGCAGGACAAGGACCTCCGCTCCATGGCCCGGATCCTCTTCCCGCTCTGCGAGAGCGTCGTCCTGACCCGCGTCCCCTACAAGCGCTCGGCCACTCCCGAAGAGCTCGCCGCCGCCGCGCCGCCTTTCCACGGCCGCGTTTGCCTCGAGCCCGACGCGCGGCGGGCGGTCCGCCTGGCCCTGGCCGAATCCCGCGGCCGCACGCCCCTCGTCATCGCCGGCTCGCTCTTCCTCATCGGCGAAGTCAAGCGCCTCCACCTTTTTGCATAGAAGTCGGGGCCAAGGGGACAATCCGAGAGAGCGGATGAAGACAGAGCGCAGGGGCGCTCCCCGCCGGCCCCTCCGCTGATTGCATTTTAGCGGGGTTCATGCTAGAGTTTCCTTTACTTTTCTGCCTGGGAATGCCGCCTGATGCTGTCCATTAACGCCACGGCTTTGGTTGTCTTCGCCGTCGTCTGGATCCTTGTCCTCGTCCTGACGCGGATCTTCTTCAAGCCCATCCTGCGCATCCTCGACGAGCGCTCCAAGCGCATCGCCAAGGACAAGGCCGCCGCGGACGAAGCCCTGAAGGCCTACGAGGAGGACCTGCGCCGCATCGAGGAGGGCCTGAAAGAGGCCCGGGCCGCGGCGGCCGCCATCCGGACGGCCGCGGAAACAGAGGCCCTCAAGGAGAAGAGCCGGCTCGTCCGCGAGGTCCAGGCCGAGGGCCGGGCCGAGGTCGAAAAAGCCAAGGAGGAGCTTGTCCGGGAGATAGAGACGCTCAAGAAGGAGCTCGACGCCCGGACGGCGGAGATCGCAGAGACCATCGAGAAAAGGATCCTCGGAGAATGAGCGGGCACCCGTCGGCGGCCATGGACTTCCTCGGCAAGGTGATCAATTTCCTCGTCCTCTTCGGCGGCCTGGCCTTCGTCGCCCGCAAGCCCATCAAGGCCATGCTGGCCAAGAGGACCGCGGACGTCGGCGATTCCCTCCATCAGGCCGAGACGGGCCGGACCGAGGCTGAGACCAGGGCCGGGCAGTCGCGGGCCAAGGCGGCCGGTCTCGAGGAGGAGATGCGCGCGCTCAAGGCCGAAGCGGAAGCGGAAAGCCGGCGGGAGGCCGAGCGCATCTCCCTGGCGGCCCGGGCGGAAGCCGAGCGGCTGAAGAAGCTCACCCGTCAGGAGCTCGACGAGCAGGTCCGGCGGAGCGTCGGGGAGCTCAAGGCCTACGCCGCCGCCCGCGCCACCGACCTGGCCCGGGAACGGATCCGCAAGCGCCTGACGCCCGAGATCCAGGCCGACCTCATCGATAAATCCATCGACAGGCTGTCCCAAGTCCATGAAAAACCTGGCCCTCGTTAAAAAATACGCCGAAGGCCTGGCCCGGGCCCTTGAGGACGAGAAGGAGTACGAGTCCGTGGGGGCCGAGGTCCGCGCCTTCCTCGAGGTCTTCCTCTCCCGCAAGGACCTGCAGCGGGCGCTGGTCAGCCCCTTCGTCAACGCCCGGAGGAGGGACGCCATCCTCGGCGAGATCCTGCCCCGGGCCGGAACGGGCCCGAAGGCGTCCCGCTTCCTCACGCTCCTCCAAGAGCACAAGCGGATGGAGCTCCTGCCGGAGATCGTCGAGGCGCTTCCCGGGGCCTGGAGCGAAAAGCAGGGCGTCGTGACCTATGAGGTCGCTTCGGCCGTGCCGCTCGCCCCGGGCCAGATCGAACGCCTGACCAGGACCCTCGAAGCCTCCGAAAAGAGACCCGTCCGCCTCGTCTTGAAAGCCGACCCCGGGCTCGTCGGCGGCATCGCCCTGCGCAAGGGCCATATCGTTTACGACGCCTCCGTCGAAGGCGAACTCACCGCGCTCAAAGAGCGACTCGGGCACGAATTGAGGTAGTCATGAGCATCAAAGCCGATGAGATCACCAGGATCATCCAGCACCAGATCGAGGGCTTTGCCAAGGATGTCGACATCCGCGAGGTCGGGACCGTCACCTCGGTCGGCGACGGCATCGCCCGCGTTTACGGGCTCGACCGGGTCATGTCCAACGAGCTCCTCGAGTTCCCCCGGGGCGTTTTCGGCCTGGCCCTGAACCTCGAAGAAGAGAATGTCGGCGTCGTCCTCCTCGGCGAAAGCCACCTCGTCCGCGAGGGGGACATCGTCAAGAGGACGCGCCGCATCATGCAGGTCCCGGCCGGCCCGGCCATGATTGGCCGCGTCGTCAATCCGCTGGGCCAGCCCCTCGACGGCAAGGGCCCGATCACGACCGACACCTATATGTTCGTCGAGCGCCTGGCCCCGGGCGTCGTCGACCGTCTGCCCGTCCGGGAGCCCCTCCAGACCGGCATCAAGGCCATCGACAGCATGATCCCCATCGGCCGGGGCCAGCGCGAGCTCATCATCGGCGACCGCCAGACGGGCAAGACCATCATCGTCATCGACACCATCCTCAACCTGAAGGATTCCGACGTCGTCTGCATCTACGTCGCCATCGGCCAGAAGAACTCGACCGTCGCCCAGATCGTCAAGACCCTCGAGGACTTCGGGGCCATGGACTACACCATCGTCGTCGCCTCCTCGGCGAGCGACCCGTCGCCGCTCCAGTACCTGGCGCCGTACAGCGGCTGCGCCATCGGCGAATACTTCCGGGACAACCGCCGCCACGCCCTGATCGTCTATGACGACCTGTCCAAGCACGCCGCGGCCTACCGCGAGATCTCGCTCCTCCTGCGGCGGCCGCCCGGACGCGAGGCCTACCCCGGCGACGTCTTCTACCTCCACTCGCGGCTCCTCGAACGGGCGGCCAAGCTCAACGACGAGTTCGGCGGCGGCTCGCTCACGGCCCTGCCCATCATCGAGACCCAGGCGGGCGACGTCTCCGGATACATCCCGACCAACGTCATCTCCATCACCGACGGCCAGATCTACCTCCAGCCCGACCTCTTCAACGCCGGCGTCAGGCCGGCCATCAACGTCGGCATCTCCGTTTCCCGCGTCGGCGGCAACGCCCAGATCAAGGCCATGAAGCAGGTCGCCGGCAAGCTCAAGCTCGACCTGGCCCAGTACCGCGAGCTCGTCACCTTCGCCCAGTTCGGAACCGAGCTCGACAAGACGAGCCAGGCCCAGCTCGACCGCGGCGAGCGGCTGACCGAGATCCTCAAGCAGGGCCAGTACACGCCGCTCCCGGTCGAGAAGCAG
>Ga0316628_100003713_pt1 | contig 11803 bp, 5 predicted proteins | sample OWC_Aug_M2_C1_D5_FD_207648 | JGI IMG/M metagenome (GOLD analysis project Ga0316628, IMG submission 207648) | Wetland soil microbial communities from Old Woman Creek delta, Ohio, United States - OWC_Aug_M2_C1_D5_C | ecosystem: Environmental > Terrestrial > Soil > Wetlands | place: USA: Ohio...
GCGACAAGGGCCTGCGCTGGGGCCTGCTGGTGGACCGCTTCGGATGACGCCCGTCACGCGCGGCCGGGCCGTCTACGGCCTCACGGTGCTGAGCTTCATCAACCTCCTCAACTACCTCGACCGCTACATCCTCGCCGGCGTGATGAAGAAGGTGCAGGACGAGTTCCACCTCTCCGACGCCAGGGGCGGGCTGCTCGCCACCACCTTCATGGTGGTCTACCTGTGCGCCTCGCCGGTGGGCGGTTACCTCGGCGATCGGCTGCCCCGCCGCTGGCTGATCGGCGCGGCGGTGATGATCTGGAGCCTGGCCACCGTCGCCTCCGGCCTCGCCAGCTCCTTCGCGCTGCTGGTGCTGGCGCGGGCCTGCACCGGCGTGGGCGAGGCGGGCTACGGCACCATCGCGCCGCCCTTCATCTCCGACCTGTTCAAGAAGAGCGAGCGCGGCCGCATGCTGGCCTTCTTCTACGCCACCATGCCCATCGGCGCGGCGCTCGGCTTCGTGATCGGCGGCGCGGTGGGTGACGCCTTCGGCTGGCACCACGCCTTCTTCGTCGGCGGCGCGCCCGGCATCCTCCTCGCGCTGATGGCCTTCGCGCTGCCCAACCCCAGGCGCGGCGCGATGGACGTCGAGGAGCACGCCCCGGCGCCGCCGAAGGTGCCCTTCGTCGCCGGGCTGCGTTCGCTGGTCACCAACGCCCAGTTCTGGATCGCCACCGCCGGCCTCACCCTGATGACCTTCTCCATCGGCGGCCTGTCGAACTGGATGCCGAAGTACCTCGAGGCCGAGCGCGGCTTCACCGGCACCGAGGCCGGCGTCTTCCTCGGCGCGACCACGGTGATCGGCGGGTTCCTGGGCACCATCGTGGGCGGCATCGCCGGCGATCGCCTCGACCAGCGCATGCCCGGCGGCGGCGTCGCCCTGGCCGGGGTAGGCCTGATCACCGCCGCGCCGTTCATGATCACCGCGGTGCTGACCCAGAACCGGGCGCTGCTCTTCGCCAGCCTGCTGGCCGCCCAGTTCTTCGTGTTCCTCAACAACGGGCCGCTCAACGCCGCGGTGGTGAACTCGGTGACGCCGGGCTTCCGCACCTTCGCCTACGGCATCAACACCATGCTGCTGCACCTGCTCGGCGACGCGGCCTCGCCCACGGTGATCGGCTTCATCAGCGACCAGAAGGCGCTGGGCTTCGCGATCATCCTCAACGCCGCGCCGGTGGTGCTCGCCGGGGTGGTGCTGCTGCTGGGGCTCAGGGCGTTCCGGCGGCCGGGGGCAGCTGCTGGGGTCCCGACTGCTCCACCTTCGCCTTGAACTCGCCGACCAGTTGCTGGATCTCCTCCTGCAGGCGCTCGCCCTCGAAGAGCAGGTGCTGCTTGAGGCGCGAGCGGTTGCCCAGCTTGAGGAACACGAAGGCGTCCGCCAGCACGTTGCGCCAGCGGTCGAGGAAGTAGCGGGTGAACAGCGCCAGCGGCAGCGCGCCCACCGCCGCCACCACCGCGCCGGCCACGCCCCAGCCCCACCAGCCCACCGACACCAGCAGCGCCCACCACAGCGGCGCCAGCACCAGCGAGGCCACCAGCTTGAGCGTGGCCACCCGGTCGCGCGACAGCGGCGCCACCGAGCTGGCCAGCCGCACGGTCATGAACGGCACCGCGAACAGCACCAGCCCCAGCCCGAACAGCGGCATGCCGAACGTCAGCGAGGCCAGGTTGCGCAGCACGAAGGACGCCACCTCGGCGCGGCGGTACTCCAGCCGCAGCGACTGCGGGTCGGCGGCCACCATCTCCAGCCGGGTGCGGAAGGACATCAGGTCCTCCTTGAGCTCGTCGAAGCGCTCCGGCTGCTCGCGGCGCACCAGCGACGCGCCGCGGGCGATCATCCTCAGGCGCTCGGGGTCCTTCTCGCGGTAGCCGTTGCGCAGCGCGAACAGCTGGTCCGCCGTCTCCACCAGGTCCAGGTCGTCCCACTCCTCGAGGTTGAGCGTCACCTGCCGCAGGCCCTCGCCCACCCGCTGGGTCAGGCCGCGGACCCACTCGAGCTCCTCCTCGCCCGCCGCGGGCTGCGCCGCCTGCACCAGGATCGGCTCGCCCACCTCGAGGTGCACCCGGCTCTTGAAGCGGTGCTTCTGCGCGTAGGTGAGGCCGATCGGCACGATGCGCAGCGCCGAGCCGGCCCGGGCCACCCGCAGCGCGATGCGCGCGCAGCCGGTCTTGATGTCCGAGAGCTGCGGCTCGGAGTGCGACTTGCCCTCGGGGAAGATGGTGATCGCCTTGGAGGCCAGCAGCGCGTTCGCCGCCGCCTCCAGGGTGCCCTCGTTCTTCTCCATCTTCCCCGGGTGATCCTGCTTGCGGAACACCGGCAGCGCCCCCAGCCCCTTGAGCAGCCACCCGAGGATCGGCGCGCGGAACAGCGGCTCGCGCGCGAGGAAGGTGACCGGCCGGTCGGTGATCACGAACACCAGCGCCGGGTCGATCAGGCTGTTGGGGTGGTTGCCGACGAACATCACCGGCCCCGACAGGTCGTCGGCGCGCCGCTGCACCTCGAGCCGGTAGAACAGCCCCAGCGCGAACGAGACCACCGCCCTGACCAGTCGGTAGAACACCGCGCGCGAGGTTACCCCACGGGGCTCAGATCGCGCCGATGTTGAAGTGGATCACGTAGGCCGGCTCGTTGATGAACGGGTCCGGCGAGAGGTTGATGCCCACGTCGAGGGCCAGCCGGCCGATGGGCGTGGTGTAGCGCAGCCCCGCGCCGGTCACCAGCCGCACCGGGAAGCCGTCGGTCGGCGGCCTCAGCCACAGGTTCCCGGTCTCGAAGAACACCGCCAGGTCGAACACGCTGAACGCAGGGAAGGTCAGCTCGGCCTTCAGCAGCGCGAACAGCTCGCCGCCCTGCGAGGGCACCTGCCCCCCGCCGAGAATCGCCGTCGCCGCCGAGGTGCAGCCCTCGCGGGTGGCGAGGATCTGGCATTCCCTCGCCTCGTTGCGGTACCGCTCGCGCTGGTCCGCGGCCACCAGCTGGTCCTCGTTGAAGCCGCGCATGCTGGTGGCGCCGCCCAGGTAGAAGCGCTTCACCGGCGGCGTCACCGAGCCCGGGCTCAGCGGGAAGATGCGCCCCGCCCGCGCCGACACCGCGAAGGTGACGCGCTGGCTGATCGGCACGTAGCCGGTGGCCAGCCCCGACACCTTGAGGAAGCTGACCGGCACCGGGTTGCCCGCCTCGTCGCGGGTGGCGACGGCGCCGGTGTACTCCGCCGAGCCCTGCAGCAGCACGCCCTTGCGCGGCACCAGCGCGTTGTCCCGCAGGTCGAAGGTGGGGGTGAACCGCACCGTCTGCAGCGCGAAGGAGCCGTACAGGAACCGCAGGCGCTCCTGGTCGGCGAAGGTCAGCGGCAGCTCGTTGGTGAAGGTGGTGCCGCTGCGCGAGACGCCCGCCCACTCCAGCTCGTACTGCAGCTGGGTGGTCAGCTTGGCGCGCGCCCAGTCCACCCCGGGCACCTCGAAGCTCGTGGACCAGTCGAGGCTCGGCACGCCGGCCACCCGGGTGAAGCGGAAGCTCGGCCGGAACACCCGCTCGGTCACCAGGTCGAAGCGGGCGCCGATGTTGGCCGGCAACAGGCCCCGGTTCTGCAGCGAGGCGCTGCCCCGCCAGCCGATCTGCTCCCAGGCCGCGAGGTCGGTGACGTCCACGTAGCCCGGGTCGGTGGGCTTGGAGCGCGCCGGCTGCGACAGCGCGAACCAGCTGATCTGCAGGTGGCCGGCGAAGTTGATGGCCAGCCCGCCGAGGTTGGGCGCGGTGACGTCGGCCACCACGCGCGGGCCCTCGGCGAGAAAGTAGCCGACGCCGAACTCGCCGGAGATGCGCGGCCGCTCCTTCACCTTGAGCAGCACCGTCTTGAGCGAGTCCGGCGTCTCCGGCGAGAGCATCTCCACCTCGGCGGTGCGGAAGATGCCCAGCGCCATCAGGTTGCTCTGGGTGAGGTAGAGCGCGTCGGCGTCCAGCGGCTCGCCCTCGGCCATGGTGGCCTGCCCCAGCACGATCGCCTCGGCGGTGCGCGACTGCCCCACCGCCAGCACCTTGCGCACCCGCACCTGCGGGCCCGGGTCCACCTCCACCTCGCAGTCGGCGTTGGCGCCGCTGTCGTCCAGCGTGTGGCGCACCTTCACCGTGGCGAACAGGTAGCCCCTGCGCGACAGCTCGCGGGTGGCGCCGGCGCGCAGCTCCTCCAGCACCACGCTGCTGAACACCTGCTTCTCCCGCGGCTTGTCCAGCGTCGGCGAGGCGAAGCCCTTCGGCAGCCCCCGCACCGTCACCCGGTGCACCTTCGCCCGCGGCCCCTCGTGCACCGCGAAGCGCGCGCGGGCCCGCCCGCCCACCACCTCCACCTGCTCCAGCCGCACGGTGGCCGTCATGTAGCCCTTCTCGCGGTACAGGGCGGCCATCGCCTTCGCCGCCTCGTCCCACGCGGCCTCCTCGAGCACCGTGTCCAGCGGCGGGCTGGGCAGCGACTGCGCGAAGACCGGCGCCATGCGGCCCTCCAGCGCCAGCGGATCGCCGAGGCTGTGCGCCTCGATGCTCGCCGTCGGCAGCGCGGCCTCCATGGTGCCCACCAGCACCTCCCGCAGCTCGGAGTCGCTGATCGCCTTGTTGCCCACCCACTCGATGCGCTCCACGCGCAGCGGCTCGCCCTCGTCGATCTCGAAGCCCAGCGCCGCCTCCCGCGTGCCCGGGCGCAGCACCTCGCGCGCCGCCACCCGCACGTCGTGGAAGCCGCGGAACCGGTAGAAGCGCACCAGCCGCTGCTCGAGGCGCGACTGCAGCCCCTGGTCCAGCGTCTCCTGCCCGTCGTAGTTGAGCACCGCCAGCAGCGCCGCGTCGGGCAGGCTGCGGTTGCCGGCGAAGATCAGCTCGTAGCGCGGCCCGGCCACCAGGGGGATCACCACCCGCCCCCGGCCCAGCACCACCGGCGCCTCGACGCGCGCCCGGTAGTAGTGCTCCTTGCGCAGCAGCGCGCGCAGCGCCTCCACGCCCTTCTCCAGCGCGTCGAGGTCCAGCACCTCGCCGGCGCCCACGCCCAGCGCGCCGCGGAGCACGGTCAGGCTCAGCCCCGGGTCGCCGGCGAAGGAGACGGCGGCGATGCGCTCCGGCTCGCCCTCCTCCACGATGAAGCCGACGTCCACGCCCTCCTCCACCACGTCCACCGCCGGCGACACCCGCGCCGAGCGGTAGCCGCGGCGCCAGTAGAACTCCGAGAGCGCCTCCGCCGCCTGCGCCGCCCGCTCGGAGTAGAACTCCGCGCCCGGCGCGAGCTGCGTGGCCGCCAGCAGCTCGGCCCGGGGGAAGGCGCGGGCGCCCTCCACGTACGCCGAGTGCACCAGCTGCTTGGGGGTGACGTCGAAGGTCAGCCGCACGCCCTGCTCGGCGGGGGCGATGCGCACCACGATGTCCGCGAAGCGCTGGGTGGCGTACATCGCCTCGATGGACCGCTGCACCGCGCGGCGCGAGAGCGGCTGGCCGCGGCGCACCGAGATCAGCGGGCGCACCCCGTCCAGCAGGCGCATCGAGGCCCCCTGCGGCAGCCGGATCTCCACCGAGGCGATCTCCGGCCTCTCCTCCAGCGGCGCCTGCGCGAGCAGGGCCAACGCGAGCAGGCTCGTCACTCCCATTCGAAGCGGAACCGCAGGTCCACGCCGAAGTTCCCGTACGACTGGCCGTTCTGGGTCTGGTTGTCCCACTGCGCGCGGGCCGAGACGCGCTGGTTGAAGCGGTACTCCGCCTGCGCCTTGGTGCCGCGGCCCGTCACCGGCTGCGTCACGCCCACCTTGAGGTTGTCCGACAGCACCTTCGACTCCCAGGTCACCGACGGCTCGGCGGTGCCGGTGGCCTCGTTGAAGGTGGTGTTGAGGCGCACCTGCTGGTCCTTGAGGCCCACGTTGCGCTGGAGGAACTTCTGCACCTGCTGGTCGAGGCCCGAGGCCGACAGCAGCGCCTCGCCCACCAGGCTCACCCCCGACTGCGAGGCGAACTTGTCGCGCGAGGTCACGCCCACCGTGAGCAGCGACACCACGTCGGTCTCCGACAGCGCCGGCTCGGAGGTGAAGGACACCTTGGGGTCGTCGAGGCGGCCGAAGGCCTTCACCGTGACCAGGTACTCGCGCACCTGGGTCTGCGCCGAGAGGTCGAAGGTGGGCAGCAGGCCGTTGAACTGCAGGAGCGCGCGGCCCACCGAGTAGGAGTTGCCGCGGAAGCTGGCCTGCGCGCCCTCCGCCGCCTCCACCGCGCCGATCAGCACCGGCTTCACGTTGGTGCCGGCGAGCTTGAGCTTGCCCAGCAGCCTCGCGCGGGCGAGGTTGTTGTCGATGCGCACGTCGTTGCCGAAGGCGAGGTCCACGTCGAAGCGCAGCCACTCCTCGACGGTGTCGTCCTGCGGCAGCGCGCGCCCGCCGCGCACCCGCGCCAGCACCGACTCCAGCTGCAGGGGCTGGGTGTAGCGCAGCTTCACCACGTCCAGCGCCCCGGCCACCGTGTACTGGCCCTCGGCGCGGGAGGACAGCAGCAGCGAGCCGGTGAGCGTGGCGGGCACGTCGGGCTGCACCTGCACCTGCACGTCCTCCACGTCGACCTGGATCTCCGCCGCCTTCGGCGAGAAGTGCTCCAGCCGCACGTCGCCGCGGGCGCGCAGCCGGCCGTCGTTGAGGAAGCCCTGGAAGTCCTGCAGCAGCACCCGCGACTCCGAGAAGTTCGCGGTGCCGCTGAGCGCGCGCACCTGCAGGTCCGGCCCCTTCACGGTGAAGCGCGCGTCGCGCACCTCGGCGCGGCCGGCCAGCGCGGGGGCCTTCACCGAGCCGGTGAACGCGGCGGTGAAGTCCAGCTGGCCGCTGGTGCGCTCCACGCTGGCCACGAAGCTCTGCAGCAGCCGCAGGTCCACCGAGCCGTTGGTCTTCAGGTCCACCGCGGCCGGGCCCCAGGTGCCCTGCAGGCGCAGCTCGGTGGTGGGCCCCTTGAGGTGCAGCGAGCGCACGTCCACCGCGCCGGCGTTCAGCGCCAGCTCGACCGGCGAGACGTTGGCCGCCGAGACCTCGCCGCGGGTGAGCGCCAGCTTGTCCAGGTGCGCCGCCGCGCGCACCGCGTCGAGGTGCTGCAGCCCGCCGCTGGCGGTCACCGCGCCGGCGACGGCCATGCTGAGCCCCGCCGACGCGGGGAGGAACGGCGAGGCGTCGAGGTCCACCGCGAAGGCGCCGTCGAAGGGCCAGTCGTTGCGCGCCGCGCCCTTGAGCTCGCCCTTCACGCCGGGGATCACCACCCCGCTCACGGTGAAGTCCCGATCGACCAGCCTGGCCTCGAGGTGCGAGGGCCCCAGCGACCGGCCGCGCCAGCTCACGTCGTTCGACGAGGTCCACCCGTCGGCCAGCACCTTGTCGGTGTCGCCGCCCACCTTCACCTTGGCCACGAAGGCGCCGCCCACCGGCAGGCCCTGCGCGCCCTTGGGGTCGAGCAGCTCGGCGATGGACCCGTTCTCCAGGGCCAGCGAGTAGTCCAGCGGGCCGGCGAACTCCCAGCGGCCGCTGGCCGCCAGCCGCCCCAGCGGGCCCTCGAACAGCGCCGGCTCGAGCACCAGGGCGTCGCCGTGGTCGAAGCGCAGCACCACGCTCGAGGCGCCCAGCCGCCGCTCGTAGTACTCCACGTCGCGCAGCCGCAGCGCGATCACCCCGGTGAGCGCGCTGGCCGGGCTGTCCACCGCGGCCACCGCCGACACGCGGCCCACCAGCGGGCCCTGCACGTTGGCCACCACCGGGCTCAGGTCGATGAGCAGGTCGACCAGGTCCTCCACCCGGCCGTCGGGCAGCTGCACCGAGGCGCGGGTGTAGAGGTCGTCCTTCTGGAACACCAGGGCCACGTCGCCGAAGTACTGCGACTTGCCCTTCTGGCCCACGATGCCGGGGAAGCTCAGCGTGTCGGCGAGGAAGCGGATGTTGCTCTGCACCACGCCCAGCGAGTACCCGGCCAGCTTGAAGTCGCGCAGGCTCGCCTGGCCGTCGATGACGATGTCGCCGTACGGCCCCAGCACGGTGATGCGCGCGCTGCCCACCCCCGCCCACGGCAGCCCGGAGATGTGGCCGAACTCCGAGAGGTCGCCGTTGTCCATGAAGGCGCGCACCTCGATGCCCTTCTTCATGTCGAAGAACAGCCGCACCAGGCCCCGGGCGTGGGTGCCGTGCTTCGCGCCGGCCCAGATGTCGGCGTCCTCGAAGGTCACGCTGTCCGGCGCCACCGAGAAGTGGAACCGCCCGCCGCCCTCGGAGAAGGCGAGGATGTCGCGGCCCGCGGCCTTCGGCGCGTCGTACGCCCGGCTGGCGAGGAGGAACTTGCCCACGTGAAAGTCGAAGTCGCCGCCCAGCGCCACCGGGTTGAGGCGGCCGGACACCGAGCCCTTCACCGTCGCCGGGAAGTCCACCCACGCGCCGCGCACGCTGGCCCGCTCCAGCACCCGCGCCAGCGACGCGTCGTGGGTCTCGACCTTCGCCTTCACCGGGAAGCCGGGCGTGAGCTGCACCTCGCCGCTCACCTTGATGTCGCCCTCGCCGGACCGGGTGCGGAGCTCGTCGATCACCACCCGCTGGCCGCTCCAGGCCAGGCGCGCCGAGAAGTCGCCGGGGGTGAACTCGGCCACCGTCACCTGGCTGGCCTGCAGCTCGGCGCGCACCGAGGGCGCGTCGGCGCGGCCGCCCACCGAGACCCGCGACCAGATCTGGCCGCCGAGGTTGGGCAGCGACAGGCCCAGCCGCGGCAGCGCCGCCACCGGCACGTAGACCTGCGCGCTGAGCGCCAGCTGGGGGACCGGGTCGCACAGCGACTCCACCTTGCCCGTCACGCTGGCGGTGAGCCCCTCGACGTTGAGGTCGGCGCGGCCCACCGTCACCTCGCGGGCGCCGGGGTCCAGCTCCACCGACACGCTGGCCCGGCCCAGCGTCACGTGCCGGCCCTCGACGGTGGCCACGCCGCCGCGCAGCTCGAGCTCCACCTCCGAGGTGCGCTTGCCCACCCTGGCCCGCACCGCCAGCCCGTCCACCTTCAGCTCGCGCCCCTTCGGCAGCCGCAGGCGCACCGTGCCGTCCTCCACCTCCAGCCGGCCCACCCGCACCTTCTTGAGCAGGTCCAGCGGGCACCCCGCCGGCGCGGCGCCGGGGGCCGGCTCCGGCACCTCCAGGTCCACCCGGGGCCGCACCACCGAGACGCTCTGCAGCGAGACGGTGCCCGGCATCAGCGCGCGCAGCGAGACCGAGGCCTCCTCGGCGCTGACCAGCGGGGCGGCCGCGCCGGGCTCGCTGACGGTGACCTCGCGCAGGCGCACGCTGGCCGAGAGGGGGTCGATCTCGCAGCGGGCGATGCCCACCTCGAGGCCGATGGCCGCCGGCAGCCGGGTGCGCAGCTCGTCGCAGACCAGCTCGCCGGCGCGGTCGGTGCGCAGCAGCAACACGACGGCCACCGCGCACAGCGCCAGCACTCCGAGCGCTCGTCGCCACCGCCGTCGCTGCTTCACGTGCTCCTCTTAGAGCTTGCCCAGGCCTTCCAGGTACCGGTCGATCTCGGCGAGGTCGACCGCGCTGCGGGGCTTCGACGCCGTCGCGCCCGCCGCATTCTCGCCCTCGGCCGGCTTCCCGGCCCCGACCGAGTCGGGCGGAGGCGGAGGCGGCTGCTGCGCCTCCGGGGCGGCCGGCGTGCCCGGCGGCGCCGTCGGGCGCGCAGGCGGCGAGGGCTTGGCCAGGCTCAGATCCGGAACGGGGTTCTCGACGGTGGTATTCCCGAACGGCTCGTCGAGGTCGTCGACGGGCGTGGGCCTGGTCGCCGACAGCTCCTTCGGCGGCTCGTCGCCGAGGTGAATCGGCTCGTCGACCGGCGGAGGCGGGGGCACCGGCGCCGCGGCCTGGGCGACCGCCGGCGAGGGCGCAGGCGGAGGAGGCGGCTTCACCACCACCACCGGCGCGGCCTTGCGGGCCGGCGCCGCGGCCGGCGCGCGGGGCGGCGGCGGCGGGCGGGGCGGCTCCTTCGGTGCCCCCGGGCGTTGGGCCACCGCCGCCGGCGGCTCCTTCGGCGCGGGCTGGCGCTGCGCCACCGCGGCCGGCGGCTCCTTCGGCGCGGGCTGGCGCTGCACCGCCACCGCCGGCGCGGCGCTGAGCGCGGGCGGCCTGGGGGGCGCCGGCGAGGCGGCCGGCGGAGGCGACGCCGGGGCGGCGGGAGGCGGCGGCGCGACGGCGGCGGCCGGCGCGGGCTCCGGCGTGCCCTGCGGCGCGCGCGCCTCGAGGCCGAGGTTGTCGGCGATCTGCTCCACCAGCGCCCCGCGGATGTCCTGCGCGCGGGCGAGGAAGGCCTCGAACAGCGCGTTGTCGGCGAGGGTGTTGATCACCCGCGGCACGCCGCCCGAGCGCCGGTGAATCGCCTCCACCGCCTCGGTGCCGAAGGGCACCCTCGGGCTGCCGGCCAGCCGCAGCCGGTGCTTCACGTAGGCCTCGGTGGACTCGCTGGACAACGGCTCGAGCCGGTAGCGCATCGCCACCCGCTGCGCGAGCGGCGGGTCGAGCTTCAGGTTCCGCTCGATCTCCGGCAGGCCGAAGAACACGAAGCTGATCAGCTTGCGCTCGGGCACCTCGAGGTTCAGCAGCCCGCGGAACTCTTCCATCAGCTCGCGGGTCTCGAGCATCTGCGCCTCGTCGATCAGCACCACCGCCTTGCGGCCCTGCTCGTAGATCGCCAAGAGCCGCTGGTAGAGCTGGCTGAGCAGCGCCAGCTTCTCCTGCGCCGGGTTCTCCACGCCCAGCTGCAGCGCGATGCGCCGCAACAGCCAGTTGGCGGTGATGCCGGAGTGGATGATCACCAGCAGCGCGGCCTCGTACTCCTCCTCGGGCAGCGAATCGAGCATCCGCCGGGCGAGCGTGGTCTTGCCCGCGCCGATGTCGCCTACCAGCACCGCCAGGCCCTTCATCGAGCTCACCGCGTGCAGCAGCCGGGTGAGCGCCTGCTGGTGCTGCGGGGCGTCGTAGTAGAACCGGCTGACCGGCGCGTTGCTGAAGGGCTCCGAGCTCAGCCCGAAGTATTCGAGGTACGTCGTCATGGCTAGAGGTAGCCAACCTTCCGCGACGCGCCGCCCGAGCCCTCACCGCCGCCCTTCTTCTTGCTGATCGGCACCGGCGCGGCGTCCTCCTCGGGCGAGGTGATCGCCGAGAGCCGCTCCACGATGTTGGCCACGTCGCGGAACCGGTCGTCGAGCGCCTGCACCTTGAGGAACTGGCCCAGCGCCTTGCCGCTCTGGCCGCCGCTCTCGTAGGCCATGCCCAGCTCGTAGCGGAGCGCCTTCTCGGTGTCGCCCTTGGAGTGCTCGCTGGCCAGGCCCTGCAGCAGCGCGTCGACGGCGGAGGCGAAGTCGCCCTTCATCGACTGCAGCATGCCGATCATCGTCAGGCAGTCGATCTCCTTGCGCTTCCCCTGGCAGCCCTTGCGCGCGATGGTGAACTCGCCCACCGCGTCGTCGAACAGGCCCATCTCCTTGTAGGCGATGCCGAGGTCGTAGTGGGTGTCCACGTCCTCCGGCTTGACCACCTTCTCCAGGCCCTTCTTGAACTCGGCGAACACCTCGTCCACCGAGACCTGGTAGTCCTCGCTCTGGACGGACTCCTGCGCCGCCTCGGGGAAGTCGCCGAGCTCGTTGGCCAGCTCCTGGGCGAGGTCGAAGGCGTCGCGGCCCTCGCCGTCGCCGTCCGACGGCGGCGGCGCCTCGGCCGCCGGCGCGCTGCCCGCCGCCGCGCCCGC
>Ga0316628_100003714_pt1 | contig 11802 bp, 11 predicted proteins | sample OWC_Aug_M2_C1_D5_FD_207648 | JGI IMG/M metagenome (GOLD analysis project Ga0316628, IMG submission 207648) | Wetland soil microbial communities from Old Woman Creek delta, Ohio, United States - OWC_Aug_M2_C1_D5_C | ecosystem: Environmental > Terrestrial > Soil > Wetlands | place: USA: Ohio...
TGAGCCTTCATCCAGATATTTATATGGGCAGTCGCGGTTGTGGTCTGGCGTGTGACCGATCAGGATATCTTGCTGAATAAGATTGCCCTGGCGGCACTCTCCTTTTCCGGTATTGCGACGCTGTTCAATTTTAATCCGCTTCTTAAGTATGACGGCTATTATCTCTTGAGCGATTATGTCGAAATACCGAACCTTCGCCGCAAGGCCAGAGATTATTGGCGATCCAAAATCAGAGAAGTATTCCTTTCAGCCGGTCGTGAATTGAGGACTCCCACTGACCGCGAGAAGAGGATATATTTTTATTATGGCATTTTATCCTTTTTTTATGTAGTCTTATTGCTGGGGTACTTCTTCTTGAGACTGGCGGAGTACCTGGTATCCAGACTTGGCGGAACCGGATTTCTGATTTTCTCCGCCATTATGGTTTTTTTGTTTAGAAATTTGATTGTCGATGCGGTCAAGGGAATGGCAGCATTCTTGAAAGCGAGAGCGCGGTTTTTCAGGAAATTCAGCACGCTCTCAATAATTGTTCTGGTTGTCGCTCTAATCGTTGCTGTTTCTATTTTTGCCAGATGGGAACTTCGGGTCAAAGGCGAGCTGCTTATAAACCCGATTCGCTCGCTGTTGCTGAAGTATAATAGTCTTGGCTATGCTCAGTTGATTCGATACAACGCCGATCAGCCCAATGCCGAAAAACAGCGCGAGGTTTCGGTTTTGGGTGGCGATGCCACGACAACCAGCCTGCGACCTCTGGTTGGAATTGGCGACTCCGTGAAAGAAGGGCAGATAATCGCTCGCCTGGCCAACAGCGAAACATCACGATTCATCGATGAATACGCCGCGAGCCTGAATAAAGCGGAAGAGGAGTTGACCATCCTTAAGCTGGGCGCTCGCCCTGAAGAAGTAGCCAGAGCCAGGAATGAGCTGCAGGGACTCCAGGCTCAATTGGAATTATCCAGTCGCAATCTGTCCCGCTATAACGAGATGATGAACAAAAAGGTTATCTCGAAGCAGGAGTGGGAAGATGCTCGAACTGATTCTACCGTCCGGGCAGCCGGCGTGAGAGCTTCCGAAAGCGCTCTCCGGCTCCTGATGGCAGGAGCGCGTCCCGAGGAAATCAAGGCCAAAGAGGCTGAGATTGCCAGGCTCAAAAGCCAGATCGAATTCCAAAAAAAGCAGATGGATTTCTATGAACTTAAATCGCCGATAGCCGGTATCGTCCTGATGGTAGATACCGGAGAAGTCGCCTGTGAGATTGCTGACCTGGATACTCTTGAGGTCAATATTACTCTGTCCGAGAAGGAAATGGCCGACATCTCTACCGGTCAGGCCGTCAAATTTAAGGTCCGGGGTTATCCGGCGCTTTCCTTCTATGGATTCGTTTATCGCATAGGAAAGAAAGTATTCCTTGACGAAAATAACAACCGTGTGTTCGAAGTCTTCTGCCGCGTGCCCAATGAGAATCATGTTCTCAAACCGGGAATGACCGGTGTGGCAAATATTTATTGCGGAAAGCGCAAAATTAGCTATTTAATTTATCGGAAATTCTTCCGTACGATTCGCACCGAGTTCTGGGATTGGTTTGACTGGATTTGAGATACCGCTTATCTTTCCAATCATGCCTTGACTTGGAAGCTTACAGGTGATATGCTTGAGGTTCAGTATTAGATTATAGCGGTCGAATAATGGAAACTAACTTATTCAATGAATTGTCCTCAAAGGGCTATTGGCCGGCCGTTGCTATGGAGTACTTCAATGAAAGGCTGTACTCACGAGCGGTCGAACTCTGCACCATTCGATTGAAGGAATACCCTGATCTGCTTTCCGGACGGCTCATTCTGGCGCGCGCCCTGTACCACTCCGGGCAATATGAGTCTGCCGAGGAAGAATTCCGCAAGGTCCTTCAAAGGGATCCGCAGAATCTTGTAAGTCTCAAGTATCTTGGCGATTTGAAGTTTCGAGCGAAGGATGAGGCGACCGCCATGACCTATTATTCCAGAGTTTTGGAAATCGAGCCGAATACGAGTGGGCTTTCCTCAGAATTGGACAGAAAAGCGGTAGAGGAAACGAAGATTCTGACAATTAAGAGAGCCGCCAAAAAAGAGGATGATATTTCTGCTGCGCTGCGGGAGCTGCCCTTCAAAACTGAGACCGTTGGGGATTTGCTTATGGAACAGGGCCACACAAGACTTGCTTTGGAGGTTTTTCGGGAACTTGCCTCTCGCAATCAAAATCCAAGATTGAATGAGAAAATAGAGAAAGCTTTGGACACTATAAAAAACAGGGATAAAAATAATGTACCAAGAGAGAATTAGAAGATTTCAGGGTCATTTAAGAGCCGATAATCTCGACAGCTTCATCATCAGCCGTCTTGTTCATATCAGATATCTCTGCGGATTTTCGGGCGATACCGGACTTCTGATAGTCGATACGAAGAGGGCTTACCTTTTGTGCGACAGTCGTTTCCACGAGCAGGCCAAGAGAGAGGTCAAAGGGGCCAAGGTCATTTTAACCAAGAGTATTCCTCTGGTCGATCTGAAGGATTTGAAACAATTTCACGGCCGCAACCGAAGATATGGTTATGAAATCGATTACCTCACTTGCGGTGAGCTCAAAACGTTGGGGGAAAACCTCGGCGACGTTCTTCTTATTCCCGTCAGCAATTCTGTCGAATCCCTTGCCATTATTAAGGATAAAGCCGAATTTGAATTGGTCCGGAAAGCGGTAAATATTGCTGATACGGCCTATGACAGAATATTGGGTTATGTGCGGCCGGGACTGCGTGAAAATGAAGTTTGTGCGGAGCTTGAATATCAAATGAAAATGCTGGGTTCTGATAAACCGTCATTTGACACAATTGTGGCTTCCGGATACCGTTCTGCCATGCCGCATGGGGTAGCTTCCGACAAGAAAATTGCCAAAGGTGATTTTGTCATATTTGACTTTGGGGCGACCTATAAAGGATACGTATCAGATATCACAAGGACAATAGTGATGGGCAGAGCAACCAGTCGACAAAAGAAGACCTATAACATTGTTCTCAAGGCACAACTGGCTGCCATTAAGAAGGTTAAGGCCGGTGTAAATGGCCCCGTGGTTGACTCGGCAGCGCGGGATATCATTGATAAGGCCGGGTATAAGAAATGTTTTGGACACGGAACCGGCCATGGAATAGGGATTTATATTCATGTTCAGCCTAATTTGGGACCTCGAAGCAAGGATATCCTGAAAAAAGGCATGATTGTTACGATTGAACCCGGTATTTATATACCTGACTGGGGCGGTGTTAGAATTGAAGATGATGTCTTGGTAACAAATTCTGGTTGCAGAGTGCTGAACAAGGCGCCAAAAAACTTGTTGGAAGTATAGTTTTTATATGTTATCTTTGTGATTCATCTAGCCCGAGAGGTAAGCTATGAAGGAAAAAACAATCAGGAAGTTGATCAAACTGGTCGAGGAATCCAATATTGACCAGCTTGAGATTACCAGCTGGGGCAGAAAAGTTAGAATTACACGCCGATTGAATAGCGATAATGGGCATTCTGAGCAGCTCATGATGGTCCGCAATAACCCGGCTCCGGCTGCCCAACCGGCGGCCGCAACCGCAATTTCGGTTGATTCCGGGACGACTGATGCCGAAAAGAAATATGTAGAGATTAAGTCGCCGATGGTGGGCACTTTTTATGCCGCACCTGCCCCTGATGCGCCGCCATATGTGACGCTGAACCAGAGAATTGGGGTCGGTCAGGTCGTCTGTATTGTTGAGGCCATGAAACTGATGAACGAAATCGAATCGGAAGTTGCCGGACGAGTGGCCAAGATAATGGTTGAGAATGCTCAGCCGATCGAATTTGGGCAGGTGCTTTTCCTGATCGATTCTGCATAGCGCTGCTGACGAGGGATCATTTCATGAAACTCAAGGAAATGCTTGTTGAGATGCTCAACCATAAAGCATCAGACTTGCATCTGCGCGTCGGAGTACGGCCGCATTTGAGAGTCAATGGCCGCTTGGAGCCGATCACGACCGAGCCGCTGACAATCGATCTTATGGATAATATAGTCAACCAAATCTTGAATGAGAAGCAGCTGGATCGATTTCGCAAGAAAAACGAGATGGACCTGGCTCTATCGGTTGCCAAACTGGGGAGATTCAGAATAAATCTGTATCGTCAACGGGGAACGACCGGCATTGCCATTCGTGCAGTCAACACGAGAATTCCCCTTTTTGAGGAATTGAATCTTCCCGATGTGCTGAGGAGTCTGGCGGCGGAGAAACGCGGCCTGATTGTCGTGACAGGGACCACCGGTTCCGGTAAATCCACGACACTGGCAGCCATGATCGAATATATGAATGCCAATCGCTTGGACAATATTCTTACCGTCGAGGACCCGATTGAATATATTTATCGGGATAAGAAATGTATTATTACTCAGCGCGAAGTGGGCGCCGACACCGAGTCTTTTGCCACCGCTCTGAGGCACTCCTTACGTCAGGACCCGGATGTCGTGATGATCGGCGAGATTCGTGATATCGAGACGATGTCGATCGCTCTTACTGCTGCCGATACCGGCCATCTGGTTCTGACCACTTTGCATACGCTTAATGCCGTTGAGACGATTTCGCGTATTGTCTCATTTTTCCCCCCGCATCAACACCAGCAGATAAGACTGCTGCTGGCCGGGACGCTGAAAGCCATCATCTGCCAGAGGTTGATGTACCGCACCGATATGCCGGGGCGGGTTCCCGCTCTGGAGATCATGATTTCGACTGCGGCCATCAGAGATTGTCTGATGAGCCAGGAGAAAACAGCCGGCATCCCTGACCTCATTGAACAGGGTGGACAGCAATATGGTATGACTTCATTTGACCAGTCCATTATGAAGCTGTATCGGGCCGGAATGATTTCATACGAGGAAGCCTTGACCCAGTGTACCAATACAGATGATTTCGAATTGAGGGTCAAGGGTATTCATGGCGCGGCCGATCGTTGGGTAGCCGAACAGACTGCCGGCGAGCGGAGCGATTTTTAAAAGCTTGGACGTTTTTCAGAGAGAATAGGATACTCACTTGTTTAAAAAAATCCTGATCGCTAATCGGGGCGAAATTGCTCTTCGCGTTATCCGGGCCTGCCAGGAACTTGGAATAAAAACGGTCGCTGTCTATAGCGAGGCTGATCGTGATTCGCTTCATGTAAGATTTGCCGACGAGGATGTCTGTATCGGCCCTCCGCCGGCGGCATCCAGTTATCTGGACCCGAAGAGAATAATTTCGGCCGCTGAAGTCACCAATGCCGATGCCATTCATCCGGGCTATGGCTTTCTGGCTGAAAATGCCGAGTTTGCCGAAATATGTGAGTCATGCGATCTCGTCTTTATCGGCCCGAAGCCGGACATGATCCGCAAGATGGGCGATAAAGGGATGGCCAAGAAGCTGATGCGCGAGGCCGGAATTCCGGTTATCCCGGGCTCCGATGATGTCGTCGACAGTCTTGATGAGGCCAGATCGGTTGCGGCCGAAACCGGCTACCCTGTCCTGATCAAAGCGGTGGCTGGCGGCGGCGGCCGCGGGATGCGGCTCTGTCGCGAGGAATCGGAGTTGGAAAGTGGTTATCAGATGGCCCGGGCTGAGGCTGAAGCGGCCTTCGCCAATTCCAATGTATATATTGAAAAAGTCATTACCAGTCCTCACCATGTCGAGATTCAATTGATGGGTGATTCCTTTGGCAATATCATTCACTTCGGCGAAAGAGATTGCACCGTGCAGAGAAGACACCAAAAGCTTATCGAGGAATGCCCGTCGCCGATTATCACTCCCGAACTTCGCGCCATAATGGGACGGACCGCCGTCCGCGGAGCCTCGATCATCAATTATCTTGGCGCCGGAACGATGGAATTTCTGGTGGACCGTGAGCATAATTTCTATTTTATGGAAATGAATACCAGAATACAGGTTGAGCATCCCATCACTGAGGAAGCTACCGACGTGGACCTGGTCCGCGAGCAGATCCTGGTTGCCGCCGGAGAAAAACTGGGGATCCGGCAGGAAGATATCATGCTCAGGTGGCATTCGATGGAATGCCGAATCAATGCGGAGGATCCCGAAAAAGATTTCCGTCCGACTCCGGGTGAGATAACATCTTTCCATGTTCCGGGCGGTCGCGGTGTCAGAGTTGATACCGCCGCTTATGCCAAGTACGTCATTCCGCCTTATTATGATTCCATGATCGCCAAGCTGATTGTCAGAGCTCAGACGCGGCAAAAGGCGATTGAAAAAATGCGGTTTGCGCTCGAGGAATTCATTATCGAGGGTGTCCCCACAACCATAGATTATCATAAAAAAATCCTGAGTCATCCCGATTTCATTTCCGGAGAATATGATACCGGTTTCATTCAAAAGTTGGGTGAGCAAAAAGAAGGAAAGCCTGCCGAGACAACTAAAACCATTGAAGGATAGACAATGACATTGGAGGTGTTGATTGAATATTCCTGCCGGACTTAAATATACCAAAGAACACGAATGGATTAAAGTCGAGGGAACTACCGCCCTTGTCGGGATCACCGATTACGCCCAGGGCGAGCTCGGGGATATCGTGTTTGTGGAGCTGCCCAAAGTGGGAACTGCAGTCAAAACAATGCAGCCCTTCGGTACTATCGAGGCTGTGAAGGCTGTATCGGACCTGAATGCCCCGGTTTCGGGCAAAGTTATTGAGATTAATAGCGCCCTCGAATCCGACCCGACTATCATAAATCGGGATACCTATGGTGAAGGGTGGATGATAAAGATTGAGATGAGCGATCCGGCCGAACTGGAGACCCTTCTCTCATCGGAGCGATATGAGAAATTGCTGAAATAGAAAATGCCTATCGATTATGTCCTATATACCGAATACCGATGAAGACCGATGCCGGATGCTGAAGCGCATAGGTGTCGAAGGAATTGACGATTTATTCCGCCCCATCCCCCAAAATCTCCGTTTGAAGAAGCCGTTGAATCTACCCCAAGCTCTTCCGGAAATCGACCTTATGCGGGAGATAGAAGGATTGGCCGGGAAGAACAGGAGCGATTTGACGATTTTCGCCGGGGGTGGCATTTATGATCATTTTATTCCTGCCGCCATTGATACGATCATCAGTCGGCCGGAATTTGTGACGGCCTATACGCCCTATCAGGCGGAGGTATCCCAGGGGACGCTGCAGGTCATTTATGAATTTCAGTCTCACATCTGCCGGTTGACAGGCATGGATGTCGCGAATGCCTCGATGTATGATGGCGCTACGGCAGCGGCCGAGGCGGTTTCGTTGGCGTTGGCCAAGACTCATAGAGCGAAGGTCATTATCTCCGAGACGGTCAGTCCATTTTTCCGCGAAGTGATCAAAACTTACCTATCAGGCCGTCGAGTTGAAATCGTTCTCATTCCTCACTCGAAAGGTATTACCGATCTGGAGCGGCTCCGGCATACTATTGATCAGAATACAGCCTGTGTCGTCATGGCTCAGCCCAACTTCTTTGGCCTGATCGAGGATGTTGAAACAGCTTCGGATATAGCTCATAAAGACACCGGATTGTTTATTGAGGCTATTGATCCGGTCGCCGTGGCACTATTGAAAACTCCGGCCGACTGTGGGGCCGATATTGCTATTGGCGAAGGACAGCCGCTGGGAATTCCTCTTAGTTTTGGTGGGCCGCTTCTGGGATTTTTTGCCGTGAAGAAGGATTTGGTTCGCCAGATGCCCGGCCGGCTGGTTGCCCGCACGGTGGACGAAGTCGGCAATCCCGGTTTTGTGCTTACTTTACAAACGCGCGAACAGCATATCAGGCGGGAAAAGGCTACTTCGAATATTTGTACCAATCAGGCTCTCTGCGCCACAAGCGCCGCTGTCTATCTCTCATTGATGGGCAGGAAGGGTTTCCGCCAGGTTGCCCTGCTTTCGATGGAAAAAGCTCATCGTACAGCTGAGAAACTCTTCGAAAGATCGAATCTCAAGCCATACTTTGAAGGAAGCTTCATCAGAGAGTTTGTGGTCAGGACGCCCGTCCCCGCCGCGACCGTCATTGACCGATTGATTGAGCATAAATCGATTCTTCCCGGCATCGATCTTGGACGTTTCTATAAGGGTATGGAGAATGCCTTGCTGGTGGCCCTGACCGAGAAGCGGACGGACGAGGAAATAGAGGCGCTTAACAAATCCCTTAGGGAATTTTAATCCGATGCCTTACTGCCCAAGATGCGAGGAAGACTTTGTCGGCGATCTGAGTTCATGCCCCAATTGCGGTTATGAGTTCGAAATCGACGAAGATGAATCTTCCGACGAAAACTGGATCGTGGTCGCCCGTATCGGCGATAAAATGTCCGCCGATTATGCCAAGGAAACTTTGGAATCCTATAGCATTCCGGCGGTGGTCATCTCCGAATCCGGATTCTTGGGGCAAGCCGGCCTGAATCTCCCCTCCATTACGGGGAAAGGAATCAGCAAGTTTCAAATCCACATCCCGGCCGAATACCGGGAGGAGGCCGAGGACATTTTAAACATGATTCTCGGTGATGCTTGGGAAAAAGGGGATTTGGATTTATGAAGTGAATTGGCTCAGAAATCTTATAGAATGAGGAACCATTATGCACAGAGGTTTAATGATTGGAGCGACAATGGCGGCGGTTATGATCGCCGCGAGTCTGTTCCTGATGTCAGGCTGTGGGGAAAAAGCAAAAGATACGATTATTGCCCCCACAAGTATTAATTTTATTACCGACTACAATTCCGCGCTTCAGGTTGCCCAGCAGAAAGGACAGAAAATCGTTCTAGATTTTTACACTGACTGGTGTCCCTGGTGCAAGAGGTTAGACACTGTGACCTTTATGGACTCCGCGGTTATTGCACTGTCGGGGGGTCTTGTCTTCGCCAAAATCAATGCAGAAGTCGATACCGTAACTGCGGACAAATACTCCGTACACACCTATCCGATGATTGTTTTGATGAACAGTGACGGGACGGAGATCGATAGAATCGGCGAGTTCCTCCCGCCCAAGGAATTTGTCGAAACCATCAACAATTATTTGGTGGATAAGGAGACACTCAAAGATTATTTGCGCCGAGCTCAGGCCAACCCGACCGCAGAAATTGATTATATTCTGGGGCACAAGTATGCCGATCGCGGTATGACGGATACGGCCGGGATGTACTATGAGAAGGTCATCGCGGCGGATCCCGATATTAAGGATACCCTTACGGCCGATGCTATGCTGTCTGCGGCGGAATTGTTGCTGCGCGCCAAAACATATGACAAGGCGATTGAGCGATTCAAGATTGTGATTGATAAATTCGGCGGAACTGATAGAGCCAGTGATGCCGAGCTGTCAAGCGGATATGCTTACCGCAAAATGGGCGATACGACTACCGCTATTGCCGTCTACGAGCAATTCCTGAAAAATCATCCTGATAGCGAAGACTCAACCAAGATAAAAGAATTAATTGATAGACTGAAGAACCCGCCTCCGCCGGATTCGACCAAGTAGTTCCAATGCATTGATGAAGAGTGAATGAATAAGAAAACGCTCATATATGAAAAATCATCGGCCGGTCAGGTTGGCTGCCCGATGCCCGCGACAACGAAAACTGAACCGGAGCTTATGCGGTACATTCCCGAAAAGTATCGCCGCAGCCATCCCGCGGCCCTTCCTGAGATTACCGAAGGCGAATTGATGCGCCATTTCGTCGGATTATCGGTCAAAAACCATCATATCGACAAGGGCTTTTATCCCCTCGGTTCATGCACGATGAAGTATAATCCCAAATTGAACGACAGGGCGGCGGCGCTTCAGGGATTTATTAATCAGCATCCACTGGCGCCCTGTCACACTGCATCAGGTTCGCTTCGGATCATGTACGAATTGGGTGAATATCTCAAGGAGATTTCAGGTTTTGATGGAATATCGCTGCAGCCCGTGGCGGGGGCTCATGGTGAATTCACCGGTCTTTTGCTAATGCGGGCCTATCATGAGAGTCATGGCAATGCTCGAAAGAAGGTCTTGGCTCCCGATTCAGCGCACGGCACTAATCCGGCTTCCGTCGCCATGGCTGGATATGAAGTGGTGCAGATCAAATCGAGCGCAGACGGCACCATTTCTCCCGAAACGGTTGCCGCGGCTATTGATGAGAATACTGCGGGCCTGATGCTCACCAATCCCAACACCCTCGGGCTGTTTGAGTCCAATATTCAGAAAATTGCTGGGATTCTTCATGATGCTGGGGCCTTGCTGTACATGGACGGTGCCAATCTGAATGCCCAGCTTGGAATAGTCAGACCGGCCGATATCGGATTCGACATTCTGCATTTCAATCTGCACAAGACCTTTTCGACACCCCATGGCGGCGGCGGTCCCGGTGCGGGTGCTGTCGGCGTCACCGGGGAATTGAGCAAGTTTCTTCCGGTTCCGGTCGTTGCCAGAGATATGAAGAATGGCGGCAAGCTCTATCTTGATTATGATCGTCCCCATTCGATCGGCAAGATTCATTCATTTTATGGGAATTTTTCCAATATGATAAGAGCTTATGCCTATATCAGATCGCTCGGTCCGGACGGACTTAAAGCCGTCTCTGAATATGCTGTCCTCAACGCCAACTATCTCAGAGTTCTGTTGAAAGACGAATTCGAGATTCCCTATGATAGGATTTGTCAACATGAATTCGTCCTTTCCTGCAATCGGCAGAAGGAATGGGGCGTCAAGGGTCTTGATATTGCCAAGCGTCTGCTTGATTATGGATTCCATGCTCCGACCGTATATTTCCCGCTTATCGTGCACGAAGCCTTCATGATTGAACCGACCGAAACTGAAAGCCGGGAGACTCTTGAGGATTTTGCCGAGACATTGATCTCAATCTCGAAGGAAGCTAAAGCCGATCCCGAGAAATTGCATCACGCTCCCTATAATACGCCGGTTCGTCGTCTGGATGAGGTTCGGGCGGCCCGGGAACTTGATGTCTGTTTCAGGGAATAGCATACAAAGAGCTTGATTATTACCGCCGATGGTGTTATTTAGGTCATCGGCGGTTTTCTTATGATAAAGTTTGAAAATGTATCATACAGCTACCCTAATAGTACCGTAGCATTAAAGAATGTCGATCTGCATATTGATCGAGGGGAGAGGCTTTCCATTGTCGGCAATAATGGCTCCGGAAAGACTACGCTGGCATTGCTTATCAATGGTATTCTGAGGGCAACATCCGGTAAAATCGAAATCGACGGTTTGGATCCCTCGAGGGCAGATCATAATCAATCTCTTAAGCAGAAAGTTGGCCTCGTCTTTCAGAATCCGGACAATCAATTGGTATCGACCACGGTCGAAAGGGAGGTCGCCTTTTCGCTGGAGAATCTGAACACGCCCTATGACCGGATGAGAAGCCGCGTCGACAAAATGCTTGAGTTCTTTGGCCTGTCCGGTTTTCGCGAGAGACTTACCTCCGATCTCTCCGGCGGAGAGAAGCAAAAGCTGGCGCTGGCCTCGGTCATGGTTGCTGAGCCCGATATTCTCATTCTCGATGAACCGGGCTCCTACCTTGATGAATCGGGCAAGCGTCTCCTGGATAATGCCATCAATCTTCTTCTCGCCGAGAAAAGGGATCTGACTGTCCTGCAAATAACCCAGTACAGTCGGGTGGCGCGCCAACATGAACGGATGGTCGTCTTCAAGGATGCGACCGTAATTGCCGACGGCAATCCGATAGCCATTTTTTCCAGCGCCGATGATGCTTCATCCCTCGGGGTCAAAATCCCTTTGGAATTCCGGCTGAATGCGATCGCAGCCA
>Ga0316628_100003715_pt1 | contig 11801 bp, 14 predicted proteins | sample OWC_Aug_M2_C1_D5_FD_207648 | JGI IMG/M metagenome (GOLD analysis project Ga0316628, IMG submission 207648) | Wetland soil microbial communities from Old Woman Creek delta, Ohio, United States - OWC_Aug_M2_C1_D5_C | ecosystem: Environmental > Terrestrial > Soil > Wetlands | place: USA: Ohio...
CGGTTGCGCGAGGCTTCGAGCCGGTAGAAAGGCTCGAACACGCGCTCGAGCTCGCGCGCGGGAATCCCGGGCCCGTCGTCGCGGACACGGATGCAAAGCGCATCGTCCGAGTCCTCGAGCGCGACGCAGGCGCGCTTGCCGTAGCGAACGGCGTTCTCGACGAGGTTTGTGACGCAGCGCTGCAGGGCCTGCGCCTTCCCGGGATAGGGCTTCGCACTGCCCGTGATCTCGACCTGCCAGCCGAGTGCCGAGCCGTCGGCCTTGATGCTCTCGAGCAGCGCCGCCATGTCGACCGGCTGGGCGGCTTCCGGGCTGTCGAGCGTGCGCACGAAATCGAGCGTTTCCGTGACCAGCCGCTCCATTCTCTGCAAGTCGCCCTCGAATTTCGCTTTCAGCTCCGCGTCGTGCGACAGCGCCTCGGTGCGGAGGCGCAGCAACGCGAGCGGTGTCTTCAGGTCGTGCGCGATCGCCGCCAGGATCCGGCCGCGGTCCTCGATGTAGTCCTTCAGTCGCGCCTGCATGCTGTTGAAGGCCCGCGCGGCGCGGCGCACCTCGTCCGGTCCCTCTTCGGCGAGCGGCGCGCGGTTGATGTTGGCACCAAGCTCGTCGGCCGCGCTCGCCAACACGGCAAGGGGACGGGTCGCGCGCCGCACCGCAACGACCGACACCGCGATCACGAGCAGCATCAGGGCGAGCGCCTCGATGAGAAGGTGATACGGCCACGCGACACGAAACGGTGGTGCCACGTAGGAAAAGCTCGCCCAGGTTCCGTCGCGCAGGCGCACCTGGACAGTCGCCGGCCGCATGGACGGCATGCCATGCGGCATCCGCGCGCCGCCCATCGGTATTCCCGGCATTGCCATGCCCGGCCCGAGGCGAATTTCGCGCCGATCGCCGAGGTACGCGTCGAGGAGTGCCTCGATGCGGGCAGCGTGAGGCCCGCGGGCGGAGCGCCCGATCTCGCTCGGCCCCGGCTCGAGCGTCACCTTCAGCGACGCCGAGCCCAGGCTCGCCGCGGTGCTCGCACGCTCCGCCGGGCTCTGCGCATCCAGCACCTGCACCGCGTCGGCGATCTGGCGCGCCATGCCGGCCGCTCCCGCCTGCTGCAGCAGCTCGCTGCGCTCGCGCAGGTGCAGCGCGGCGCCGATCGACAGCACGAGCGCGAGGCCGACGACCAGCACCGCCACCACGCGGCCGAAGAGCGATCCGGGCAGCAGGCGCATTATTTAGCCGCCTCCACCGCAACCGCCAGCACGTAGCCCTGCGCACGCACCGTCTTGATCAGCGCCGGCTCCTTCGCGTCGTCGCGCAGGCGCTGGCGCAGGCGGCTCACCTGCGAGTCGACGCTGCGATCGGTGCGCTCCGTGTCGCGCCCGAAGGCGAAATCGATCAGCTGATCGCGCGTGAGCACGCGGTTCGGGTGCTCGAGGAACACGCGCAGCAGGCCGTGCTCCGCGCCGCTCAGCGGAATCACGATGCCGTCGGGCGCCGTGAGATAGCGCGTGGTCGTGTCGAGCTGCCAGCCCCCGAAGCGAAAAAGCCTCACCTCATCGGGCTCGAGGTTTTCCGGCAGCGCGCGCGTGCGCCGCAGGACCGCCTTGATCCTCGCGAGCAGCTCCCTCGGGCTGAAGGGCTTCGCCACGTAGTCGTCCGCGCCCATCTCGAGCCCCACGATGCGGTCGGTCTGCTCGCCGCGCGCCGTCAGCATGATGACCGGAATGGCGGATTTCGCGCGCAGGTCGCGGCACAGGGTCAGGCCGTCTTCGCCTGGCAGCATCAGGTCGAGCACGATCAGATCGACGCGCCCCCGCTCGAGCGCCGCGCGCATCGCCCGGCCGTCGCCGGCGGTGCTCACCCGGTAGCCGTTCTTCTCCAGGTAGTCGGAGAGCAGGCGGCGCAGCTCCAGCTCGTCGTCGACGATGAGGATGTGGTCTGCGGCGGGCATGGACGCGTTATACCCGTGGCCGGCGGAAAAATGGTCACGAAATGTTACCGGGCGCCTCGCTGCCACGGTTTGCCACAACAAGGCGGGTTTCTGCCATCAAGCGGCGACACGCCGGTGCTTCAATGGAATCCGCTGAAGAACGCTTCGGCGCCCCCCCTCAAACCAGGAGCGAATCATGAAACGATCACTCAAAATCTTTCTCGGCCTCGCCGCCGCAGCCAGCCTCGTCGCGACCGCCTATGCCCAAGCCCCGTTCCAGGGGCCGGGCTTCCACCGTGGAATGGGCGGCATGCACGGCGGCCCGATGTTCGGCGACCCGTCGGCGCGTGCCGAGCAACACCTGACATATCTCAAAGGGCAGCTCAACATCACCGCGGCCCAGGAAAGCCAGTGGCGGGCCTTTGCCGATGCCGTCAAGCAGCAGGCCCAGGGCATGGTCGCGATGCGCGCCTCGATACAATCCACGGCCGGCACCATGCCGGAGCGCATGGACCAGCGCCTCGCCTTCATGAAGCAGCGTCTGGCCTCGATGGAAGCGCTGAACGGTGCAGCGAAGCAACTCTATGGGGTCCTCACTCCCGAGCAGAAAGCGGCCTTCGACCAGGCCGGTCCGGGAACCGGATTCGGCCCGGGGCACTTCGGGCCCGGCCGCTTCGCGCCGAGGCAAGGGTAAGATTCCGTCCCCGCCGCGCTCACCGCGGCGGGTCATTTCAGATTGAGGAGCACAATGACACATCGGATTTATATTGCGGTAATAGGCGTCCTCGCCCTCGCGGTCAAAGCAGGTGCCGCGCCGACAGATGAGCGGCACTCGATGCCGATGAGCCACGAGGCGATGCATCCTCCGGCGATCCAGGATACGCGCGAGCTGGTGCATTTCCCCCCGCCCCTGCTCGAGCACGAGCTCGCCAACATGCGCGACCACCTGCTTACGCTGTCGCAGATCCAGGAGTACCTGTCGAAGCACGAGTTCGACAAGGCAGGCGATCTGGCCGAGAAACGCCTCGGGATGTCCTCCTTCGGGCTGCACGGCGCGCACGAAGTCGCGCCGTACATGCCGAAGGGCATGCAGGACGCGGGCACCGCAATGCATCACGCCGCAAGCCGGTTCGCGATCGCGACCCAGGAGGCCGCGATCGACCATGACGTCGCGCGCGCGCTCGGCGCGCTCAACGAGGTGACCCAGGCCTGCGTCGCTTGCCACGCCGCTTATCGGCTGCAGTAGACTTCCAGCGGAGTTCTGGTTCGTTTCTGCTCGTTGGCAATATGGCGGGACCCGAAAGCGTCGATCCACTGTTGCAGGAGGCGGGCGGCACGCCGGCAATCGCTGTGATCGCGCCCGGAAGAAACCGCTTTGACCGCATGGAATGGGCGGGCGCCTTCGGGGACATCGGCACGCTGATTCCCTTCATTGTCGCCTATATCAGTCTGCTCAAGCTGGATCCCTACGGCGTGCTGCTCGCTTTCGGCGCCGCCAAGGTCGCCTCCGGCCTCTACTACAAGACCCCGTTCCCGATTCAGCCGATGAAGGCGATCGGAGCGGTGGCGACCACGCAGGCGGCGCAGACCGTCATCATCACGCCTCAAGCCGTGTACGGCGCGGGGCTCGTGACGGGCGCAATCTGGCTCCTGCTCGGGGTCAGCGGGATGGCGAAGAGAGTCGTCGCGTGGGTTAGTCGTTCCGTGGCGGTGGGCATCATCATGGGACTCGGCTTCGGCTTCATGCTCGAGGGCATCAGGATGATGTCGCAGGAATGGCTTGTCGGAGGGGTGGCACTTGCCGCGACGCTGGCATTGTTGAGCAATCGCACGATACCAGCGATGTTTCTGCTGCTGCTCGGGGGCGCGGCGACGGCGATTGTGCAGCACCCCGCGTTGCTCGACGAGCTGACCGCAATGCACGTGGATTTCAGGCTGCCGTCATTCGCCCTCGGCGGCATGACGTGGCGCGAGCTCGTCGTGGGCACCCTGTTTTTGGCCTTGCCGCAGGTGCCGCTTACCCTCGGCAATGCGATCGTCGCGATCACCGAAGAAAACAACAGCCTGTTCCCGCACCGGCCAGTGACCGAGAGGAAGGTCGCGGTGTCGACCGGCGTCATGAACCTGCTCGGTCCGTTGGTCGGCGGCGTGCCGATGTGTCACGGCGCGGGGGGCATGGCAGGCCACGTGCGCTTCGGCGCGCGGACCGGAGGAGCACTGATCATCCTCGGGGTGATCGTGCTCGCGATCGCCCTGTTCTTCAGCAGCTCTGTCGAGACGCTGTTCAAGATCTTTCCGACTTCGATCCTCGGCGTAATCCTGTTTCTCACCGGAGCGCAGCTCGCGCTCGGCTCGTGCGACTTCGGCAAGACCAAGAACGAGCGCTTCGTGAGCCTGGTGACGGCGGCCTGCGCAGTCTGGAACGTCGGGCTCGCGTTCGTGTTCGGGATGGCGCTCCATCACGCGCTGCGCAGGGGCTGGGTCAAGCTCTGAGCGCACGCCCTCGTCCGAACGCAAACCACCCCGATGCGCTGAGCACCGTCAACGATAGCAGCAGGCCGCTCAGGTTCTTCAGAAATTCGGTCGCGGCCTGCAGATCGGTGCCGATGACGTAACCGAGGCCCAGGTAGGCCGACGTCCAAATCAAGCGCCCGACGACCGTCCATGCGAGAAACGCGAGCAGCCGATAGCGGCCGGCCCCGGCCAACACGCTCACGACGGTGCTCAGAAACGACACGAACGTGCGCGTGACGAGCACCGTCCAGGAGCCCCAGCGCTCGAACAGCAACTTGACGCGAATCGAGCGCGCAGGCGTGTAGCCGAACCATCGCCCGTGGCGCTCGAGGAATCCGTGACCGAACGCGCGGCCAAGCCCATAAGCCACCGCGTCGCCGAGAACCGAGGCGACGAGGGTGATTGCGCCCGCCCAGGCCCAGTCCATGCGCCCCTGGGCGGCGAGCGAGCCCGCCACGGTCGTCGCGATTCCGGCGGGCACCGGCAAGCCGATCGAATTCAGGAGGATCGTCAACCCGAGGGCGGGATACCCGTAGATCAGCACCGCGGCGAGAATTTCGTCGCCGATAGCCCCAAGCCAACTCGATTCTGTGCTCGCGCTCTTCGCGCGGACAGGGGGCGCGACACCGGCAATGGCTCGCTGAACTCGCTTTACGTACTCGACCAGCGGTTTTCCTTCACGCCGTGCCAGGGTCCTGAGGCTCGTGTGCGGAACGGTGTTCGCGCTCAAATCGAGGCGTTCGAGCAAGGCCGCCACAGGCGCATGGTAGGTGGCGGACACATAATCGAGCGTCATCCATGGCCGGATGCTGCTCGTCATCGGCGCGCCTGCGTCGTATGCAGAGCGCAGCAACCGGAACGAGTTGTAGGTGCGGAGCCCGAACAGCGCGGTCGCCAGCGCCGCCACAACGCAGACGGCGGCGGCGACGCGGCGTGCCCGACCAGCCCGAAGGTCGATCAGCATGATCGCTCGTCGCGAGGCCCCGGCATCGCGCTCTTGTCCGGGGGTGTTTTAGGTTTCATGCCTTCTCGGTTCAAGGTATTCGCCGGGCTATTGGACCTTGAACGCTGCCATCACCGGCAGTTTGATCGGGTCGAGGAGCAGCGTGAATCCGAGCGTCGCGCCGAGCCAGAGGGCCGCAAGGCGGCTTGCTGATGCTCACTCCGGTTCAACGATGAGATGGATGCCATATCGCGCACCACCCTTCAGCGCCGCAATGATCTGCGCCGTGCCCGGCGTCATGCCGGCCCGGGCGTGCACCTCGACGATACCGAGCCGCGAGAAGCCCGGGCCGAAAGCCCGCGGCGTCAGGGTCACGGGTACTCCTTCGGTCGTGATCGAGCCGATGGGGTTGCCATCGCTCAGGATCGTCATCCTGCCGTCGGCAGCTGGCTTCAAAGTCACGACCGAGCGCGGCTTGTCGGGCAAAGTCACCAGAAAATCGATCGGCAGCGGCGCATCGGCGCCGACCTTCACGCGCTGCCAATCTTCGTCCTTGCCCTGGTGGAGTTGGTTGTAGGCCGCTATGTTCGGCACGGGTCGTGGTGTGATTGGGGCGATCGCCCTCGTCGTTCCGGATAGCGGCCCGGCGTCGATGAACTGGATCGTGATCGGGTAATCGCCGGGCTTTGCCGGATTGATCAAGCTAGTGCGCAGATGCATCGCCTTCAGGCCGGGACGCTCGGGCGGGCCGGCTTCGATCCCCTCGTCGAAATGAATCACCACCGCGCGCGAATTTTTCTTGTCTAGTGCTACGGTGAACTTCGCCGGAATCGATCCCTGCGCCCAGCCGGTGAGCATGACCGATTCGAGGGGACCACGCCCAGGCGTAAACCCCTTCGGAAACGTGAAGCGAATGGTGGCACCCGCCGGGATAGCGTAGCCCGGCACGGTCGGATCGGACGACTTATCGAAGACGAACCACACCTCGAACGGATGACGAGCCGCAAGCCCGGTGCTGACCATCACCTGGTACGCGACGGTCGTGTGCGGAGCCGTGGCGTGCGCCGGTGCCGCGACCATGGAGATCAGGGAGCCGAGCATCAGAATCAATATGCGTCGCTTCATTTGAGCGCCCTTCCTCAGAAATAGTATCGAGCACAGTGCTCGAGCTTGCGCGCGTTGGCCTTCTCGCCGAAGTCGGTCAAGCTTCTGCCGGCGGCCCTCAGCGAACGACCAGCACCGGACGCTCGGCGTATTGGACGACGTGCTTCGACACGGAGCCGAGCAGCAGACGTGCGAATTTCGAGCGGCCGCGATGCCCGACCACGATCAGATCCGCGTGGTGGCGGTCCGCGTGGTAGATGATCTGCTCGGCCGGGTGTCCGACCGCGACTTCGAAGTGGCCTTTCACGCCGGATCGCGCCACGACGGGCTCGAGCGGGGCGAGAAGCTTGCGATGGTATTCGCGCGAGTTCTCGATCACCGCTTCCGTTTCGACGTCGTCGCCGACCTCCGGTGGGCGCGCCACGGAGAGTACGAAGAGTTCAGCGCCGTGCTCCTTCGCCAGACCGAGCGCCGTGTCGAACGCCTTCTGCCCCGACGTCGAGCCGTCAACGCCAACGAGGATTTTGCGGTACATGGTCAGCCTCCCGCGGATTTCGGCACTGCAGGGGTCGGCGCCGCCGCAGCCGGCGCAGCCTCTTCGTCGCCCTTCGGCAGCAGGTGGCGCGGCAGGAACCAGGCATTTGCGATCAAGGTCGGGATGACTGCGCTGCCGATCACGGCCGCCACCAGAGCCGAGTACTGTGCCTGGTCGATGATGTGGTGCGACAGGCCGAAGAGCGACGAGATCGTCCCGAAGGTGAGTCCGGTCGACATCAACAGAGTGGTGTACATGCCCTCCTTCGGAGGCGCGCGGAACACCTTGGTGACCGGATAGACGCCCGCGAACTTCGCCGCCATCTTGAGAAGCAGCATGGCGAGGAAAGCGGCCGGCGCGGCGATCAGGGTCGGCACCGATACGAACGAGCCCGCGCGGATGAAGTAAAAGGGCGTCAGGAGACCGAACGTTAGCGTCCTCAGCCGCCGTATGAGGACGTGATCCTTGCCGACCGTGCCGGCGAGCGCCATGCCGACCAGGTACGCGGGCAGGACCGCCTCGCTATCGGCCCAACCCGCCAGCGCGCCGAGCCCGAACAGGCAAAGCAGCAGGAACTTCGCCTCCATTTCCGATGGGCGGCCACCGTAGCGCTTGAAGAACCTCGGCGTGATCCAAGGCAGGGCGAACGCAGCCGCGGTCATGCCGGCCACGAAAACCAGGGTCTTTCCCGTAAACGGCGCGAAGATCAGACCGAGCCCGATGACGGTCAGCAGATCGTTGACGAAGCACGCGGCGAGAACCGTCTTGCCGTAGTCCGTCTTGTTCAACCCGAACTCGATCATGACCGCGTAGACCACCGCGACCGAGGTCGTGGACATCGCGATCCCCGCGAGCAGGCTCGATTGAGGCGACCAGTGAAGCAGCCAGTACGCCCCGGCCGCGCAACCGATGAACGGCGCAGTGAACCCGACCACTCCGATCCCGGTCGCCTCTTTCCATTGCCGGCGAAAGACCTGCGGGTCGAGCTCTGCGCCCGCCAGGAACGTCAGCACGATCGCGCCGGTCCCGGAGAGGAACTTGATCCAGGTCTGATCGGCGCCCAGCACCGCCGTCCCGACCAGCGCGCCGATGACGAGCTGCGCGATGGTGCCGACGATGATCTCGGACAGCGCGGTCGCCACCCGCAACCAGATCGACAGCAAGGTTGCCATCAGCGCGAGGCCCAGCCACAACGCCGAATGCGCCCAGATTTCCGTCATATCGCGTCCTCGTGAGGGAGTGGATCAGTCCTCGCCTTCCGTCATGCCGAACTCCGCGCGCGTGCGGGCATAGACGACCCGGACGCGCTCCCGATCGAGGAGCTGGAGAAATACATCCGCCTGCTCGTCCGTCAGCAGAAATTCCACTTCCACCGTCAAGTCGCCGGCCAGCTCGAAGAAATGCTGCTCGTGCAGAACGCCGTGCCGGCCGTAGCCGGCGATGGCGCGGAACGCCGAGCCGCCGTGAATGCCCGCCTTCTTGGCGTGCTCCAGCAACCACTCGTAGAGCAGGATGTGGTGATGCTTGCGGTTCTCGTGCATGTAGAAGCGCAGGTACGTTCCGGAAAGGGTCTGCTTCACGGCTATCTCCTTCATCTCAGGACCAGCTTCGTGATCCCGATGCCGGACAGCGTCATCAGAATCGACCCCGACAGATGGGCAAGAACGATGGTCGCCGCCCAGCCGAACTGCTCCCGAACGAGCAGCGTCACCGTCTCGGCGGAGAACGTAGAGAACGTCGTGAGCCCTCCCAGGAAACCGGTCATGACGAGCAACCGCACTTCGACGGGCAGGGACTCGTAATGGGCAGCCAGCGCCATGGCAAACCCCATCAGGAGACCGCCGACCAAGTTCGCGGCGAGCGTACCGAGCGGCAACGTGGGAAACACCGGGTTGAGAAGGATGCCCAGCCACCAGCGCAGCCAAGCCCCGACCGCGGCGCCCGCGCCGACAGCCAGCAGACCGAGAAACGTCATTTCAGAACCTCCGACATTTGTTGTACCGCTTGCGCGTACACGTCGGAGAAAGGCATAAAAAATGCCTACGGTCCCGCCTTTCTCCGGCGTTTCACGTAGGCATCATCAGCCTTGCGGCGGTTTTTCGAGGGAGGCATGCCATCTCCCAGTGCTTTGAACTCTACCCGAGCTTTTTCGGTTTCGCAATCTGGGGCTGCCAGCGCTCGGCCGCTTGGTCGTCGCTTGCGCGCGCCTCGACCCAGCGTGCGCCTTCGGGCGTCTGCTCCTTCTTCCAGAACGGCGCGCGCGTCTTGAGGTAATCCATGACGAACTCGCAGGCGGCGAAGGCGTCGCCGCGGTGCGCGCTCGCCACTACAACCAGCACGATCTGGTCGGCGGGCTTCAGCTGGCCGTAGCGATGAATGACGGTGCAGTCCATCACTTGCCAGCGCGCGCTTGCCTCCGCGACGATCTTGCCGATTTCTCTCTCGGTCATGCCGGCGTAATGCTCCAGCGTCATCGGCACCTCGCGCACCACGCCGACGAAGCTCGCCACCGCGCCCACCTTCGGGTCGCGCGACAGGGCGCGTATTTCCGCGCCGGCGTCGAAGTCCTCGCGCTGCACCGAGATCTTCACCTCAGCCTCCCGTGACCGGGGGAAAGAACGCCACCTCGTCGCCCTGCCCGAGCGTCGCACCGGGCTTGGCCATCTCCTGGTTGACCGCCATGCGGACGAGCGTCTTCTCGGAAAACGCTTTTTCGTAGTTTCCGCCGCGCGCCCTCAGATGGTCGCGCAATCCGGCAAGCGTGGCAATACCGGCCGGGAGCTCGAGCTCCTCGCCTGCGGTGCCGAGCTGCTCGCGCAGCCCGGCGAAGAAAAGCACCTTGATCCTCATCCGTAGAGCTCCGAGAACGGCAGGAAGCGCACGCGGTCGCCGTTGGCGATCGGGTGGTTCGGCGGGTTGTCGACCAAGCCGTCGGCCCAGGCGGTCGAGGTCAGCACCGCCGAATCCTGCGTCGGGTACAGGTCGAGCCCACCTCGCGCGTTCCATTTTACGCGCAGGAATTCGCGCCGGGTATCGGGCTCCGGCCAGTCGAAATCGGCGCGCGCCTCGATCGCGCGCGGCGCGACTTGCGCGATGCCCTGCGTCTTGAGCAGGAACGGCCGCACGAAGACGAGGAAGGTGACGAAGCTGGATACGGGGTTGCCGGGAAGGCCGATGAACGACGCCTTGCCGACTTTGCCGAAGGCGAGCGGCCGGCCCGGCTTCATCGCGATCTTCCACATGAGCAGCGACCCCTCGGCCTCGACCGCAGGCTTGACGTGGTCTTCCTCGCCGACCGACACGCCCCCCGAGGTGACGATGATATCGGCTTGCGCCGCCGCTCGGCGCAGCACCTCGCGCGTCGCCGCCAGGCTGTCCGGGACGATGCCGAAGTCGTGCACCTCGCAGTCGAAGGTTTTTGCCAGGCCGTTCAGGGTGAAGCGGTTCGAGTTGTAGATGCGCCCCGGCGGCAGCGGATCGCCCGGCATCACGAGCTCGTCTCCGGTGAAGAACAAAGCGACGCGCGCGCGCCGGTAGACCGGCAGCGACTTGATGCCGACCGAGGCGGCAAGGCCGGTGTCCTGCGGCCGCAGCCGGGCGCCCGCCTCGAGAATGGTCGCGCCCTTGCGGATGTCGCTGCCGCGGCGTCGGATCCACTCCTCCGGCTGTGGCACTTTCTTGACCACCACGTGATCGCCGTCGGCAGCGCAGAACTCCTGCATCACGATCGCGTCGGCGCCCGGCGGGATCGGCGCGCCCGTGAAGATGCGCGCCGCGCCGCCGGCCTCGAGCGGCCTGCCCACCGCGCCGGCGGCGATGCGCTGCGCCACGCGCAGGCGCGTGTCGGGCGCTGGCACGTCGGCGAGCCGCAGCGCGTAGCCGTCCATCGCGCTGTTGTCCATCGGCGGCACGTCCATCGTCGAGGCCTGCGCGCGCGCGAGCACCCGCCCCGTCGCCTCGAGCGTCGGCACCTCTTCGGTCTCGCCGACCGGCCGCGCGCCCGCGAGCATCACCTCGAGCGCCTCGTCGACCGAGAGCAGTCCCTTGCCGTTCATGCGAGCCGAACCTCCGTGAGGATGAAATTGGCGATGCGCTCGGCATCGTTCAGGTCGAGCAGCGGCAGCTTGGTCTCGACCTTGGCATCGCTCGCCACGGCGACGATGTGCGGGTCGTTGGGATGCAGCAGCGCCTCGCCGGTCACCGCGCGCCACACCTCGAGCTTCGGGATCGGCGCGAACTTGAACCCTTCCACCAGCAGCAGGTCGCAGGGCGAGAGGCGCTTCACCTGCTCCTCGAAGGCCGGCTCGGGCCCGCCGCGCAGCTCGTGCATCAGCACCCACCGACGCGAGGACGTGACCAGCACCTCGCTCGCCCCGGCATGGCGGTGACGGTACGAGTCCTTGCCCGGCTGGTCGACGTCGAACGTGTGATGCGCGTGCTTGATGAGCGATACGCGTATGCCGCGCTTGACGAAGCGCGGGATGAGCTGCTCGATGAGCGTGGTCTTGCCGCTTCCGGAATAGCCGGCGAACCCGAACACTTTCATGTGCGTCCTCGGCCCTTTCGGGCGGAGCGCACATTTTAGCCGGATTGCAGCGTGACCCAGCCGTCATCCAGCCGCAGGCGCGCGAAACCGTCGAGGCCCATCACCTCCCGATCGTGACAGGCGACGATCACCGTGCGCCGCTCCTCGCGCAGTTGGCCGAGAAGTGCCAGCGTCTGCGCGCGGCCCACGCGGTCGAGGTTGCTGGTGGGCTCGTCGAACAGCAGCAGCGCCGGAT
>Ga0316628_100003717_pt1 | contig 11800 bp, 14 predicted proteins | sample OWC_Aug_M2_C1_D5_FD_207648 | JGI IMG/M metagenome (GOLD analysis project Ga0316628, IMG submission 207648) | Wetland soil microbial communities from Old Woman Creek delta, Ohio, United States - OWC_Aug_M2_C1_D5_C | ecosystem: Environmental > Terrestrial > Soil > Wetlands | place: USA: Ohio...
CGTAGCCGGTAACGACGCCGTCACCGGGAACACGTTGCGCCGACATCCCGAAATCCTGGCAGCGGTGTTCGACGAGCTTGTCGAGTTCCTCAAACGTTCCCTCATCGAAGAGCAGCTCGAGCCGCTCGCGCGCCGAGAGCTTGCCCTCGGCGTGCTGGCGCGCGCGGCGTTCCTCACCGCCGCCCGCTTCCGCTTGGGTGTTTCGGCGACGAAGCTCTTCGAGTTTTTCCTGCAAAGACATTGGAATTGAGTGTCTAAGAGATTGAGTGATGGAGCGATTTTCCGGCACTAATTATTGTCTTCATTCACTCAATCTCTCAATCGTGCAATTTCCTTGATTCCGCACCAATCCTCACAGGCGATGATGGAATTGGTGGGACGTTTCGGGTCGTACTTGACGCTGGCAATCTGCCCGGCGAGGCCATGAGCCAAAGCGAGGAGGTTTGCCAGTGCCGAGATGTCCTGGGCGGCTTCGTAAGTGACGCCGCCGACTTCGTACTTGTAAAGGAGCAGCCTGCCGCCGTGGTCGCAGTCGCCAGCGTCCAGGAAGTCCACGATGTGGCCCTGGGCAATCCTGCCGTGCTGGTGAACGTCCAAGCGACGCCGGCGCTCGATCTCCTCCGCGCTCTTCCCTCGCCGGGCCCGGGCACGCGCGACCAGCCAGGCGGTAAGTCCTGCCGCCGTGGCCACCGCGGCCAGGCCTAACGTGAAACGCTCCCCCGGACTCACTTGACTTTCGCTTTCTCCCAATCCTTCAGGAACTGGTCGAGCCCTTTGTCCGTCAAGGGATGCTTGAACAACTGGTCAAAGACCTTGTAAGGCATGGTGGCCACGTCCGCGCCGGCTTTCGCCGCGTCGACAATGTGCAGCGGATGGCGGAGCGAAGCCGCCAGCACCTGGGTCTTATAGCCATAATTGTGGTAGATCGTTACGATATCGCGGATGAGATCCATGCCGACGTGCGAAATATCGTCGAGCCTGCCGAGGAAGGGGCTCACGTAAGTTGCCCCCGTCTTGGCCACCAGCAACGCCTGCGAAGCCGAAAACACGAGCGTGCAATTCACCTTGATCCCGTCTCCCACCAGGTTCTTCGCAGCCCGGAGTCCGGCCTTGGTGGTCGGGACCTTCACCACCACCCAGGGGTGAAGCTTGGCCAGTTCGCGGCCCTGCGTGCACATCCCTTCCGTGTCCGTGGCGGTGACCTCCGCGCTCACTGGCCCGCGCACGATTTCACAGATTTCGATGACTCGCGGTTTGAACTCCGCGCCTTCTTTGGCAATCAAGCTGGGATTCGTTGTGACCCCGTCCAGCAAGCCGATGCTCACGGCCTCGCGGATTTCGTCCAGATTAGCGGTGTCGAGAAAGAATTTCACAGTACACTCCTTTCAAAGCGATTGCCCAGGAAGAACCTCTTTAATTATAGCATCGTGCTCCCGCTGGGCGAGAGAGGCCCCGGCCGAAGGACGAGGGGTGCCACTCAGCGCGTTTCGACGCTCACTTCTTGCGAGGGCAAGCTTTCATTGTTCCCCAGATCGAGAGCCGTGACGCGGTAGAAATACTGCCGCCCTTCGGCCACCGAAGTGTCGCGGAAGACGGGTGTTCTCACGATTTCCTGATTCACTTTCTGCGTGGGGCCACTCCCTTCGCGCCGGTAGACGTTGTAGCCGGCGAGGTCAGGTTCGGGACTCGCGGTCCAGACCAACTCCACCGCCTGCGAAGTATAGACCACGCTCAAGCCCGTGGGCGGCGCGGGTGGGAAGGTGTCGCGCGGGGTGATTTCGACTGCGGGCGACTCGGCGCCCTCGGCGGTCTCGGTCCCGACTTTCATTAAGGCCGCAACCTGGTACGCATACGTCTGGCCGAACTCGAAGTCGGTATCACGAAAGGCCGTCCGCGTGGTTTCACCGATCTTCACAAAAGAGCCCTGCTGCCCGGCACGGCGAAGGACACGGTAAGCGGAGAGGTCAGCAGCGGGCTGGCCGCTCAGCGCGCGCGTCGGCGGCTTCCAGCCTATTTCGAGCGCGTGCTCAGTGGCGACAACCCGCAGGTCTTCCACGGAGCGAGGAACGTCGAGAAGGGTCAGCCGAACGATGTTGGAGAGTCCGCTCTCCACCGGACGCCGCCGAAACCCCCGCGTCAGCGTGCGCACGGCAATCAGCAGCGACTTCCCCCGCTGCTCCAAGAATTCGGCCTCGCTGAGAGTCATGGAGTCGATGACCTTGCCGCCTTTCGCCAGCCTGACGAAGTCCTCGGCGCTCACCGTGACCCACGGCTGGAGCGCGAGGCTGGAGGCCGGGGCCGGCTGCCCCGCCGGGATGATGGCGCGGAGAATCTCCATTTCCTGGGGCTTGGTGAGGCGTTCGCCGTCGGCGGCGAGTTGCGGGGCGGTGAAGCGCAAAGTCAGGGTCCGGCTGGACTGCGCGACCGCGAGGTCCGTGATGCGTTGTGGCTGCTCAACGCGCGGCGGACGCGGCGTGCCCTGGACGCCGCAGGCACAAAGCCAGAGCGCGCCGCACAAGGAGAGGAGGAGGGAAGGGCGGGAGGAATCGCCTCGACGAGGTGCGTCGCTCACAGGATGTACCGGCTGAGGTCCTGATCCTTGACGATGTCGGCCAACTGCTTTTGGACGTATTCGGCCTCGATGCGCACGGTCTTCTTCTTCAGGTCCGGGCCTTCGAAAGAAATCTCGTCCAGCAGCTTCTCCATGATGGTGTGCAGGCGGCGCGCGCCGATATTCTCCGTCTGTTCGTTCACCACCGCCGCGAACCGGGCGATTTCTTCCAGCGCCTCGTCGCTGAAGGTGAGCTTGATCCCTTCGGTCTCCAGGAGGGCCGCGTATTGCTTCACCAAAGCGCTCTTGGGCTCTTTCAGGATCCGGATGAAATCGTCCACCGTCAGCGAATGCAATTCGACGCGAATGGGGAAGCGCCCCTGCATTTCGGGAATCAGGTCGGAGGGCTTACTGACATGAAAGGCGCCGGCGGCGACGAACAGGATGTGGTCCGTCCGCACCATACCGTAACGCGTGTTGACGGTGGTGCCCTCGACGATGGGGAGAATATCCCGCTGCACGCCCTCGCGGCTGACGTCCGGCCCGTGGCCGCGCTCGCGGCCCGCAATCTTATCGATCTCGTCGATGAAGATAATTCCGGATTGTTCGGCACGCTCGACGGCCGTGCGCGTCACCTGATCCATGTCGATGAGTTTGTTTTCCTCTTCCTGGATCAGGTAATCCATCGCCTCGCCGACGCGCATGCGGCGCTTCTTTGTCCGCTGGCCGAAGAGCCCCGGGAGCATATCCTTGATGTTGATGTCCATCTCCTCGATGCCCTGCGAGGAGATGATCTCAAACGAGGGGAAACTGCGCTCGCGGACGTCGACCTCCACTTGCCGGTCGTCCAGCTTGCCCTCGCGGAGCTGGGCGCGCAGCTTTTCGCGCGTGCGCTGGAACTGCTCGCGCTGACGTTCGGCCTCGTCGTCAGGCGTGTGATCGCCCCGCACGGGAGGAAGCGGCGGCAGCAACAGGTCCAGCAAGCGCTCTTCGGCGTTCTGCTCGGCCTTCTCGGCCACCTCCTCGAGCTTTTCTTCGCGCACCATGTCGATGGAGATTTCCACCAGGTCGCGAATCATCGATTCCACGTCGCGGCCGACGTAGCCGACCTCCGTGAAGCGCGAGGCCTCCACCTTGAGGAACGGCGAGTTGGCTAGGCGCGCCAGGCGCCGGGCGATTTCCGTCTTGCCCACGCCGGTCGGGCCGATCATGATGATGTTCTTGGGGAGAATCTCCTCCGCGAGTTCCGCCGAAAGCTTCTGGCGCCGGATGCGGTTGCGCAGCGCGACAGCGACGGAGCGCTTGGCCTCCGCCTGGCCCACCACATGCTTGTCCAGTTCCGCCACGATTTGGCGGGGAGTCAGTTCATCGAGTCCGGTTGCCGTCTCGACGCTTTCGGGCAGGTAAAAGACCATCAGGAATTCCGCTTTCTAACGAGGGCTACCCTGAAGCTCCTCGATGTGGATCTGATTGTTGGTGAAGATGCAGATTTCGCCCGCCAGCGTCATCGCCTCCTGGACGATTTCGCGCGGGCCGAGCTCGGTGTGTTTGGCGAGGGCGCGCGCGGCGGCGAGCGCATAGGGGCCGCCGGAACCGATGGCCACAATGCCGTCATCGGGCTCGATGACGTCACCCGTGCCGCTCACCAGGAAGGTGCTCTTCTCGTCGGCGACGAGCAACAGGGCTTCGAGGTGGCGAAGAGCGCGGTCGGTGCGCCAGTCCTTCGCCAGCTCCACCACGGCGCGGTTCAGGTTGCCGTGATACTCCTCGAGTTTCTGCTCGAAGCGCGCGAAAAGGGAAAGCGCGTCGGCGGTGGAGCCCGCGAAGCCGGCCACGACTTTGTCCCCCGCCAGGCGGCGGATCTTCCGCGCCTTCTGCTTGACGATGCTTTCCCCCATCGTCACCTGGCCGTCGCCACCCATGGCGAGGCGGTTGCCGCGGCGGACGCACAGAATGGTCGTCCCGTGGAAGAATCCCTTACTCAAATAGCCTCCGATCAATTCATTATAGCAGAGAGCCGCCGCCTCAGCCGCCCGGGGCGAAGTAATTCGCGGGGTGTTCGACATTGTATTCCACAGCGTTGCGGAAGACCTCGGAATAGCGCTCGCCGTTCCGATAGCGCGTGACGTGCATCGGCGTCTGGACGCCCTGGAATTCCCGGTAGTCACCGTACACTTCCGCGTAGTCGTCCCATTCGTGGGTTTTTGCGTTCAGCAGCCGGTAATTGATGCGGATGGGAAGATATTTGACGGCATGCACGAAAAACTTCACGTGAGTCTGTTGGGAGTCCGTGATCTCGACGACTCGAGTCGGGAGATTGTCCACAAAGTCCGTTCCAGCGTCTTGCACCAGCAAGCCGGGCTCGTGAATCAGTTTGCGCAGGACGTTCTCGTAACCGTAGCGGGTGGAGATGTGCCAGCGCTGGAGCTGTTCGGCCGGCTGGTGGATCATCCCGTAGCGGTCCAATTGCCAGCCACGCTCGCCGTCGTTGATCAGAATCACCGGCTTGCTCTTACCGTAAGAGAAGCGGCGTTTATCCGGAAACTCCACGGTGCTCTCAAAGGGCGCAAAGCCCGCCGTCACACCCTCGGAGATGGTGAAGATCCGCCCGCGCGTGTCTACGCTCTTCGCTTGCAGGAACGCCTGCCCCCCGAGCGCCTGAATGGTTTTATCGAACAGCTCCTGAGCCTGGGGGTCGATTCGCGACGGCGGCACGGGCTGCTTATCCTCCGTCTGCGCGGCCGAGGCCCCGAGCGCGACCGCCAGCAGTCCTACGGCGATCGCTCCGATTTGGAGATGGCGGCTGCTACCCACAAAGCACGCTCCCACCGTTAACGTTAAGAATCTCTCCGGTCATATATGATGCCATTTCCGAGGCGAGAAACAGGATGGGCATGGCGATTTCTTCCGGCCGGGCCAGGCGGCGGAGGGGGACGGTTTCGAGGACCTTTCGGAACTCACGCAGATTGCGCACCACCGGCGTACACATGTCGGTGTCAACCCAGCCGGGAGCCACACAATTCACCAGGATGCCGCGCGGAGCGAGTTCCGCCGCCAGCCCTTTCACCAGGCTGATGGCGCCGCCTTTGCTCGCGCCGTAGTGGCTGTGGAATGCCTCGCCGCGCTGCCCGGCCGTCGAAGAGATCACGATGATCCGTCCCGACCGCTGTCGAATCATTTGCGGGACGGCATATCGGATCACCGAGTAGACCCCCTTCAGGTTGACGCCGATCATCTCGTCCCACTTCCGCTCGCTCAGTCGCTCGATGGGTGCGGGGTCGGCATTCCAGATTCCGGCGTTGGCGACGAGAATGTCGAGCCGGCCGAAGCGCCGGACGGCTTCTCCTACCAGTCGCTTGGCATCAGCCATGCGGGCGACGTCGGCGCGCGCGGCAATCACGTTGCCGACGGGGGCTCCGCTGGCGTGGACAACTTCCCGCGCCGCGCCGGCTGCCTTCAGATAGCTGAACACCACACGGGCCCCCGCGGCCGCGAGGAGCTTCACCGCCGCCGCGCCGATCCCGCGGGAGCCGCCGGTCACTAGCGCAACCTGGTTCTCAAGGTCAATCTGCATTAAGGACCGCCCGGATTGAGTCATCGAGCCATTGAGTCACTTAGCTGGTGGGTTTCTCGAACCGCGAGAGAATCTGATTCCGGACGCGCTCTGTCAAGTCATCCACATCGGTGGCTGTCAGGCCCTCCGTGGGGATCGGCGGGTGGATGATCATCTCCACGTGGCCCGGTCGGACGTGAACTGTGTCCGGTTTCAATACCTCGCGCGTTCCGTTCAACGTGACGGGCGTAACGGCTACGCCGGAAAGAATCGCCAGCCGGAAGGCCCCGGATTTGAAGCGCAGAATCTCGCCCGTGCGGCTACGCCCACCCTCCGGAAAAACCGCCACGGGATAGCCCTCGCGAATCTTCCGGGCCGCTTCGTCAAGGCTCCGGCGCGCCTCTCCGGGACGGTCCCGAACCACGGCGATATGGCCCGACCGCCGCAAGTGCCATCCCATAAAGGGATAGCGGAAGAGCGAGCGCTTGGCGATGAAGCGGAACTGGAAAGGCAGGCTCACCAGCAGCACCGGAATATCCATGGAGCTCTGGTGGTTCACGCAGAAAATCATCGGCGTGCCCCGGCCGGTGTGCTCCAGCCCTTCGACCGTCACCCGGATGCGGCTGGTTTTGAGGATCAGCTGCGACCAGATTCGCGCGCAGGTGTGCTGCCAGCGCCCGTGGGAATCGAAGAGCGAGCCGCCCAGCGACAGGGTCCCCATGAAGGCTGTGTAAAGATAGATGAGGTTGTTGGTGATCAGGAGCGAGCGGAGATGGCTGAGCGATTCCTTGCCGCTCTCCGCGGTCCGAGCTTTCTTTTCGGAGATGGCGGAAGGCGTTTCCATGCCTGTCTCACGCCCCGGCACTGAAACCGCGCCCGGCGGGATGATTGAGATTCAACGATCCGCCCTCGAGAGACTTCTTGATCGCACCTACCAAGAAGAGAGACCCTGCCGCCAGCACTACGTCTTCCGGCGCGCTGGCCTCGCAGGCCCGAGTGAGGGCCTGCGCCGGTTCAGGTTCGAGAAAGACGCGTTCGGGACGGTGGCGCACGGCAGCGAGAATCTCCTCCGGCGAGGCCGCGCGCGCCTGCTCCGGCCGCGTCAGATAGACTTCCAGCGCCAATGGGAAGAGGATCTCCGTGATCTCGCCAATCGCCTTGTCGCGCATGGTCGCATAGACCAGGCGGAGGGGCCTGCTCGCCAAATGCTCGCGCACGAACGAAGCGACTTCGCGGGCTCCCGCAGGATTGTGCGCGCCATCGAGCAGCACGAGAGGACGCTCGTGGACCCTCTCGAGGCGGCCCGGCCATGAGGCGCGCCGCAGGCCCTCGAGAATCGCCTGGCTCGGAATCTCCAAACCCTCGCGGCGAAGCTGCCAGGCGGCGGCAACCGCGGCCGCGGCGTTTTCCACTTGGAACCGGCCGAGCAGGGGCGAGATCAGGTTCGCAAAGAGATCCCCGTTCATCGCGAAGTCAAACTCGTAGCGCCCCTGATGGCTGCGGAGATTGAACGCGCGCGAGAGGCTGGGGGTTTCGACAAGGGGCGCACCGAGCTCGGCACAACGCCGGCGGATGACTTCCACCGCTTCCGGCCGCGTGCAGGAGCTCACCACCGGCCGCCCGGGTTTGATGATGCCGGCTTTCTCCGCGGCGATGGCGGCGAGCGTGTCACCCAGGAATTCCTGGTGGTCGAGATCGATGTTGGTGATGACGGCGACGCGCGGCTCCGTGACGTTCGTGGCGTCGAGCCTCCCGCCCATGCCCACCTCGAGCACGGCGAAATCCGCACCCGCTCGCGCGAAGTGGAGAAAGGCGGTCGCGGTCAGAAATTCAAAGAAGCTGGGCCGGAAGTCCAGCGCGCCCACCGCCAGCAGGCTGTCGACGGCATCGCACACCTGAGTGAACGCCGCGGCGAAATCCTCGTCAGAGATTTCCGCGGCGTCGATGCGAATCCTTTCGTTGACCCGCACCAGATGCGGTGAGGTGTAGAGGCCCGTGCGGTAGCCGCCCTGCTGAAGGATGCTGGCCAGGATTGCCGAAGTGGAGCCCTTGCCGTTCGTTCCCGCCACGACGGCGGTCGGATACCGTCGGTGGGGATTGCCGAGCCGGTCCAGGACGGCCGTGATGGCTTCCAGGTCGAACTTCGCGCCGCGCAGTTCGTGTCCCAACGCGGTGAGGTATTGCAGGCACTCGTGATACGTCATGAATACGAAACTCGAAATTGGAAACTCGAAACTCCCCGCGCGGGGGTTGATTCCGGGCTAATCGGAGCGCCTGGCGTGTCCTGAGGGTGAATCCATCGCCCGCTAGCCCAATCGCACAAGCACCCGGCGCGTCACTGATTGTTCCACGCCCCCAGGATATCCAGCGAGCGGGCCAGATAGCTCCTGAGCTCCTTGCGGGGGACGATCGCATCGAGCATGCCGTGCTCGAGGAGGAACTCCGCGCGCTGGAACCCTTCGGGCAACTTCTGCTTGATGGTCTGCTCGATGACGCGCGGCCCGGCAAAGCCGATCAAGGCGCCCGGCTCCGCAATGTTCAGGTCACCAAGCATGGCGTAGCTGGCCGTCACGCCGCCGGTGGTGGGGTCGGTCAGCACGGAGATATACGGCTTGCGGATCTCATCCAAACGCGCCAGCCCGGCACTGATCTTGGCCATCTGCATCAGGCTGATGGCACCTTCCATCATGCGGGCGCCGCCCGAGCAGGAGACAATCACCAGCGGCAGCTTCTTGGCGATGCACTGGTCGATGGCGCGGGTGATTTTCTCGCCCACCACGGCGCCCATGCTCCCGCCGATGAAATTGAATTCCATGGCGCCGGCGATGAGCGGCCTGCTTTCCAGCAGCCCTTCGCCGGTAATGAGGGCGTCTTTTATCCCGGTGGTCTTCTCAGCCTTCTTCAGCCGGTCGCGGTAGCTCTTGGTGTCGCGAAAGGCCAGCGGGTCGGTCGAAGCGAGGCCGGCGTCGTGTTCCGTGAATTGGCCGTCATCGAAGAGCATTTCCAGGCGCGCGCGGGCGCTCATCTTAAAGTGATAATTGCACTTGGGGCAGCACTGCAGGCTGGCCTCAATATCCTTCTTCCAGATGATCTGCTTGCAGCCATCGCATTTGACCCAAAGGCCTTCGGTCTGGACGCGCTTTTCCTGCGGGACTTCGAGCGCTTTCTTCTCTCGCCGAAACCAAGTCATGGGGTCCTCAATACTCGATCCCTCGCTGGGCTGCGATGCCCTTCTGATAGGGATGTTTGACCTCGCGCATTTCGGTGACGAGGTCGGCACATTCCAGGAGGGAAGGGTGCGCATTCCGCCCGGTGAGGATCACGTGCACCATCTCGGGTTTCTCTCTCAACACCTGCACAACCTTCTCGGGGTCGAGCATCTTGTAGCTGATGGCGTAATTGATTTCGTCCAGAATCACCAGATCGAACTCGCCGGAGCGGATCTTCTCGCTCGCCAATTGCCACGCCTCCTCGACCAGACGGATGTCCTCGGGCTCCGGCTTTTCCGCTCCCACTTTCACAAACCCTCGTCCCATGGGAAGGATGCGAAAACGCTCTTCGCCGAGCATGCGCGCAGCGTCCAGCTCGCCGTAATGCCACGACCCTTTGATGAACTGCACCATCAATACCTTCAGCCCCTGGCCGACGGCTCGAAACGCGGTGCCGAGCGCTGCGGTCGTCTTCCCCTTTCCCGGCCCCGTATGGACGATGATCAGGCCTTTGCGCGTTTCAGCCAAGTCTACCTCACTCGCAGCCGCCGGGCTAGCGGGGGTAGGGAAAACCCCGCAGTATGGTAAAGCCGCGATAGATCTGTTCGAGCAGAAGCGTCCGCGCCCAGTCGCTGGTGAGCGTCAGACGCGAAAGGGAGAGCAGCAGGTCGGCGCGCTCACGGAAGGCTGCGGAAAATCCGTCCGGCCCGCCCACCAAGAAGGCGACCTCGCGCGTGCCGTGCACCGCCCGCTGCCCGAGCCACTCGGCGAACTCCTCGGAAGTCCATTCGCGCCCGCGCGCGTCCAGGACGACCTTCGCGCTGCCCTTCAGCTTCTCCATCCAGCGCCGCTCCGGGGGAGAGAGTCTCCGTCCGCCGGCAGTTGACCGGCGTTGCGCTGACATCTCCTGGATTGCGATCTCGTTGAAGCGCGCGATGCGGGCCGCGTAATCCTCCTGCAGAGCGCGCAGGTGCGCGTCCTTGGTCTTGCCTTCCCAGATGACTCGGATCCGCATGAATGGTTACGACCGCCTGCCCGTTCGAGTGCTCCGCGGCTGTCCGCGTTCCTGCGGTTAGATCTCCGCCTCAGCCACGGCGATGCGCGTGGCGTTTTTCCAGAGCCGCTCGAGCTCGTAAAAGTGACGCGCCTGCGAAGAGAAGATGTGCACGACGAAATTCAGGTAATCAAGGAGAATCCACTCGGCGCGCGAATACCCCTCCACGTGCGTAGGAGAGAGCCCGGACTTCTCGAGTTCTTCGACGACGGCGTCGCAGATGGCCTGGGTGTGACGCGTCGAGGTTCCGGTGCAGATCAGGAAATAGTCGGTGAACGAGCAGATTCCCTTCAGTTCGAGAACGTCCAGCTCGAGGGCCTTCCGGTCGAGGGCCGCGCGGACCGCCTGGCGAAGGTGCGGCGTCATCATCATTTCGACCCCGGCGAAGCGGGGCGATACAGGCCCTCCTTCCGAATGTATTGTTCCACAAGCGGGGGAACAAGGCCAGTCACCCGGCGCCCGGCATGGACCGCCTCGCGGATGTCGCGTGAAGCGACGGGGACATCCACGCCGCGCAGGACAATGACCGAAGTCTGTCGCCTCTTCGCAATAGCATCCGGGCTGCGCGAATCGGCGAGTGGCAAAAGGTTGCGAGGAATCGTGTCCCAAATCTTCTGCTCGGCGAATCCCGGCCGCGAAACCACGATGAAGTTGACCGTGCCCAACAATCGGCGGTAGTCCTTCCAGTGCGGAAGATCCAGGAACGCGTCGGCGCCGATCAGGAAGAACAGGCGGTGCCGCGCGCCCAGGGAGCGTTTTGCGGCGCGCACGGTTTCCACGGAATAGTGCGGCCGCCCGTCGGCCCTCGGCGCCTCCAGCAAGGAAGGAATGAACCGCCGATCTCCCGCGCAAGCCAGCGCCACCATGGCGAAGCGATGAGGGAAGGAAGTCAGCCGGTTGTGGACTTTGTGCGGAGGATTGCCCGAAGGGACGAAGAGGATCCGGTCGAGGCGGAATTTGCGCGCCGCTGCGCGCGCCGCCAAGAGGTGGCCGGAGTGGATGGGATCGAACGTTCCGCCGAAGAGTGCGATGTTCACCAGAAGGCGAGTCCTAAGGATGGTCCAGGCGCACGGAGTCGGTCTCATGGCCGGCGCCTGCCTCTTCCGCCACGGGTCCAGGCCGGGGTATTCGCTCGAGCTTCGCCCAGGCCGCCCGCAGCAGTTCGTTGAGTCCTTCGCCTGTCGTCGAAGAGATTTCATAGAGCGGCCGGCCCTGCTCCGCGCAGAATTCCCGTAAGGCGAAGAGCCGGGTGCCGTCGCCCGCGGCGTCGATGCGCGAGGCGACCAGCAGCATCGGCTTGGCGGCCACGGTGGGGCTGAAATTCTCCAGCTCCTTCAAAATCGTCTCGTAGTCTTCGACCGGGTCGCGGCCCGAGTGCTCCGCGACATCGATCAGGTGCAGCAGCAGCCGCGTGCGCTCCACGTGCTTCAGGA
>Ga0316628_100003718_pt1 | contig 11799 bp, 9 predicted proteins | sample OWC_Aug_M2_C1_D5_FD_207648 | JGI IMG/M metagenome (GOLD analysis project Ga0316628, IMG submission 207648) | Wetland soil microbial communities from Old Woman Creek delta, Ohio, United States - OWC_Aug_M2_C1_D5_C | ecosystem: Environmental > Terrestrial > Soil > Wetlands | place: USA: Ohio...
GGACGAGATCAGCGAGGGTGCCAAGGCGCCCGAGATCTGCGACGCGGACAACCTCGAACGGCTGCTCCGCCTGACGAGGGCGGCGGCCCGCGCCGACTTCGAGCCGCTGCCGGCGGACCGCCTGCCTGCCTTTCTCGCCTCCTGGCAGGGGATCGGCGGCGGGGGCGCGGGGATCGAGGACCTGCAGGAGGCGCTCGAGCGGCTGTTCGGCTACGCGGCCCCCGCCGAGCTGTGGGAGAGCGAGATCCTTCCCGCGCGCTTGGAGCCGTACCTGCCGGCATGGCTGGACGCCCTGCTCGCCGAGAGCGAGCTGGGCTGGCTGGGTTGCGGCCGGGAACGGCTCGCCTTCCTGCTCGCCGTGGACCGGGCGCTGCTCAACGACCCGGAGGCGGCCCGTGGCAGGGAGGGGGAGCGCGTTCCCGAAGGCGTGGCGGACGGCGTTGTGCCGGCGGGGCCGGGGCGCTTCACCTTCGAGGAGCTCATCGCGCACAGCGGACTCCCGTCCGCGGAGCTGGCGCGGCGCCTGTGGGAGCTGGCGTGGGCGGGGCTCGTCGTCAACGACGGCTTCGCGGCCGTGCGGCGCGGGGTCGAGACGCGCTTCCGCCCGGTCGAGCCGCCGGCGGTGCCTGCCGGCAGAAGCGCGCGCCGTCCCCGCTTCGAGCGCTGGAAAGGCTCGCGGCCGTTCGCCGGCAGCTGGTCGCACGTCGCCGACGGGGAGGGGCCGGCGGACCCCCTGGAGGCGGAGGAGCTGTCCAAGGAGCGCGCGCGGATGCTGCTCGAGCGCTACGGGGTCGTTTTCCGTGAGCTGCTCGAGCGCGAGCTCCCGGCGCTGCAGTGGGGTCGGGTCTTCCGCGCGCTGCGACTCATGGAGCTGGGCGGGGAGGTGGTGGCGGGGCGCTTTTTCACCGGCGTCGGCGGTGTCCAGTTCGCCTCGCACGCGGCGCTGCGGCGTCTTCGCGAGGGCGTTCCCGAGGACCGGGTGTTCTGGATCAATGCCGCCGACCCGGCGTCCCCCTGCGGGCTCCCCCTCGAGGACCTTTCCGGCCTGTACCCGCGCCGGCTGCCCACCAGCCACCTGGTGTTCCACGGACACCGGCTCGTCGTCTCGTCGGAGCGGCGCGGGAAGGCGCTCCAAGTCGAGGTGCGGCCGGACCACCCCGACCTGCCGCGCTACCTGGCGTTCCTCAAGGTGCTGCTGACGCGTGCCGTCCGGCCGCTGCGCGCGGTCGTGGTCGAGACCGTCAACGGCGAGCCCGCCGCGGCGGGTCCGTACCGCCCGGTGCTCGACGCGCTGTTCCACACCACCCGCGACTCGGGAGCCCTGCGCCTGACGCGACGGTACTGAAGCGCGGTCGCGCTCGCCGGGCCCCACCGGATGATCCCGCGGCCGCAAGGGGCGGTGATAGACTCGCGGCGAGCTGACCATGCGCGACGGCCGCTTGTCATTCCTGGCGACGCCCGCAGAGCCCGAGGTCATCCGCAGGCAGGAGTCGGTCCTGATCCTCCTCAACCTGACCCTCCTGGCGGCGATAGCTGTGGTTCACCTGCTGTTCGGTCCGCTCCTGGGCACGCCCGCGGCTATCTTCTTCGTGGTGGTGATGGCGCGCTTCCTCATGCAGACCATCGAGTTCTTCTGGCTGCGGGGCGGGGAGCCCAGGCCGACCGGCAGGGTGCTCCTCCGTTACGCGAGCGCCGCCATCTGGGTGAACATCGCGTTCGCCTTCGCGGTGGCGCTCGTCGGCGGCAAGGAGGAGACGCACTACGTCGTGCTGATGGTGATCCCGGTGGTGGCGGCGGCGTTCCGCTACACGCCGCTCGGTATCGGCGTGGTGGTCGCGGTGACCACGGCGCTGACGTTCCTGGAGGTCTGGATCTACTACCAGAGGCACGTCGCCATGGGGGTGACCGAGTACTTCGAGGCGACCAACGTGGTGCTGGTGTACGCGGTGGTGGCGACGGTGGTGGCGTTCCTCGTCGTCGAGCTGCGCCACGACCGGGAGCGCCTCCGCACCTCCCTCGCGGAGCTGGAGAGCACCCGCGACCGGCTGGTGAGCGAGGAGAAGCTGGCCGCGGTCGGGCGCTTCGCGAGCGCGATCGCCCACGAGGTGCGCAACCCGGTGGCGATGATAGGGAGCGCGCTCGCCCTGGCGCGCGACCCGGCCGGCGACCCGGCGCAGCGCGAGCAGTGGAACGAGGTGGCGGCCCAAGAGGCCCGCCGGCTCGAGGCCCTGACCGGCGACTTCCTCACCTACGCCCGGCAGAAGCGGCCCGACCTCCAGCTCGCCGGGGCGGCGACGACCGTCGGTTACGTGGCCGAGGTGGCGCGCGCCAGGTTCGCGGACGCCGGCCTCGAGATCCACGCCGAGTGCCCGGAGGAGCTCGTCGCCGCGTTCGATCCGTATCAGATCCAGCAGGCGCTCCTCAACCTGGTGGTCAACGCGGGCGACGCCACGCCGGCAGGCGGGAGGGTCACCGTCGGGGCGCGGCGGGGGACCCGGGGCGGGGTCGACTTCTACGTGGAGAACACTGGCCCCGCGATACCGGCGGAGGTCGTTCCCAGGCTGTTCGAGCCGTTCTTCACCACCAAGCCGCGCGGCTCGGGGCTCGGGCTCGCCATCTCGCGCACGATCGCGCGCGGCCACGACGGCGACCTCGCCCTCGACGCGAACGGGCCGTCCCTGGTGCGCTTCGTCCTCACGGTTGCGCCGGGCGCGGCGGGGTGAGCGATGGCGCGGATCCTGGTCGCCGAGGACGAGCTGAACATGCGCAGGATTCTCGGCTCGATCCTCCGCTCGGAGGATCACGAGGTCGTCGAGGTCGGCACGGTCGGCGAGGCCCGCGCGGCCTTCCGGGCGTCGCCGTTCGACCTCGTGCTCACCGACCACAGGATGCCCGACGGGGAGGGCCTTTCCCTCCTCGCATCCTGCCGGGAGGTCGATGCCACGGTCCCGATCGTGCTGCTCACGGCCTACGCCACCGTCGAGCTCGCCGTGGACGCGATGAAGCAGGGGGCGTTCGACTTCATAGCCAAGCCCTTCATGCCCGACACCGTCCGCGCGGTGGTGGCCAGAGCGTGCGAGCACACCCGCCTGCTGCGCGAGAACGAGAGGCTGCGCGGGCAGGTGAAGCGCCTGGTCGGCTCCGGGGAGCTGGTCGGCGACAGTGCCGCGATGCAGGCGCTCCGCGAGCTGATCGCCCGGGTCGCGCCCACCAACGCCACCGTGCTGATCAGCGGCGAGACCGGGACCGGCAAGGAGCTCGTGGCACGCGCCATCCATTCCCGGAGCCAGCGCGCGCAACGGCCCTTCGTGGCGGTCAACTGCGCCGGGCTCTCGGAAAGTCTCCTCGAGAGCGAGCTCTTCGGCCACGAACGGGGAGCGTTCACCGGTGCCGACCGCGGGCGCCAGGGGGTGTTCGAAGCGGCGCACACGGGCACCCTGTTCCTCGACGAGGCCGGCGAGATGTCCCTCGCCCTTCAGGCCAAGCTGCTCCGGGTCCTCATGAACGGCGAGGTCGTGAGGGTCGGTTCGACGGTGCCGCGCATGGTGGACGTCAGGATCGTGGCGGCCACCAACCGGGACCTGGCCGAGCGGGTCCGCGGCGGCCTGGTCCGAGAGGACCTCTTTTACAGGCTCAACGTGTTGCCGATCGCCGTGCCGCCGCTGCGCTCGCGCCGCGAGGACATCCCCCAGCTCGTCCGCCACTTCCTGGCGCTCGCGGCAACGGATCTCAAGGTCCCCCGACGGGAGATCGTGCCCTCGGCGATGCGAAAGCTCGAAGGGTACGATTTCCCGGGCAACGTCCGCGAGCTGCGGAACCTGATCGAGCGCGCGACGATCCTCGCCAGGGGCACGCACATCGAGCCGCATGACCTGCCGTTGCACGCCGGCGATGCGGAGGGTGACCCCGGGAGTGCAGGGCCCGGCCGGGACGCGCTGCAGGCCCTCGTCGACTCGCTCCCGCAGCAGGTGGACCTGCGCGAGACCGTGCAGCGGCTGGAGGAGGCGGTGATCCGGCGGGCGCTCGACGGTGCCGGCGGGGTCCAGGCGGAGGCGGCTCGCAGGCTCGGCATCTCGCGGAGCCACCTCGGCTACAAGCTGAAGGCGATCGCACGGCCCGACGAGCCCGAGTGACGCCGGCCTCCGTACAAGGAACTTGACGGGAGCGGGCCTCCTTGTCGAGGAATCTTGACGCCGGCCGCCCTGCTGCCCGGGTCATGGCAAGTCAATGTCTTGTTTCGCAAGAACTTCCGCCCCGCCAACGAACCTGGCATCAGAGTTGCTCTCCCCAGGTGCGGAAGCCGGGCCGAGTGCCCGGCAGAAGAGAAAGGGAGGGGGTAAAGAACATGTTCAAATCCAGAGTGGTTCGCGTCGCGGTGGTGGCGGGTGTCATCGGGGTCGTCGGCCTGCTGGGTCTCGGCGTGCACGCCAGCGAGGCGGCGGCACCGGCAGCCGGGAAGTCGCTCGACAACCTGATGGCGGCGTTCAACGGCGAGAGCAACGCCCACGCGCGCTACCTCGCGTTCGCGCAGAAGGCCAACGAGGAGGGCTACGGTGACGTGGCCAGCCTGTTCCGCGCGGCGGCCCGCGCCGAGAAGATCCACGCCGAGAACCACGCCGCGGTCATCAGCAAGATGGGCGGCGTCCCCAAGGCCGACGTCCAGAAGCCCGAGGTGAAGTCCACGAAGGAGAACCTCGAGGCCGCGATCAAGGGCGAGACGTACGAGAAGGACACCATGTACCCGGAGTTCATCGCTCAGGCGCGCAAGGAGGGAAACCGCGACGCACTCCAGACCCTGAACTTCGCCAAGAGTGCCGAGATCGAGCACGCCAAGCTCTACTCCGCGTCCCTCGCCGGCCTCGACGGGCTGAAGAACAGCAAGGGCAAGACCATGTACGTGTGCACGGTGTGCGGCTTCACGACCGAGAACGTCAACTTCGAGAAGTGCCCGGTCTGCTACAACCCGAAAGACAAGTACGTCCCGGTCAGCTGACCGACGACGAGGCGCTGGCACCCTGTCGGTGCCGCCCGTACGGCTGGGATTCCGGACGGGCGGCACCGGGGGCGCCGAGGAGGCACGAGCCATGTTCGAGTTGCCACCGATTCCGACCTGGGATGGTCTGCATCCGCTGATCGTTCACTTCCCGATCGCCCTGCTGCTGGTCGCCCCTCTGTTCGTGGTGCTGGCCCTGCTGTGGCGCTCCCACGCCAAGCCCCTGATGATCGTCGCCCTGGTGCTGATGGCGCTGGGGACGGTGGCGAGCTACGTCGCGGTGTCCACCGGCCAGGCAGCCGGCACGCTCGCCGAGCGCAGCCCGGAGGTGAACCCGGTCCTCGAGCACCACGAGGAGCTGGCCGAGCGCACGCGGCTGATCTTCACCGTGCTGACCGTCGTCTTCGCGGGACTGCTCGCCGGGCCACTGGTCTTCAGGCGCGAGATGGCCCGCGGCGCCGCGGTCGTTCTCTCGCTGCTCTTCCTCGCCGTCTACGGCGCAGGGACGGTGGTGCTCGCCAACACGGCCCACAACGGCGGGCGGCTGGTCCACGAGTTCGGCATCCGTACCCTCATGCCCGGCGCGTCGCCGGCGCCACAGCCGGCGACCGACAGCGACGACTGAACCCCGACGGCCGCGTCGGCCTGTCCCGGGAAGCACCGCGCTCCCGGTGTCGTTTGCGGGGACGAGCGACGGTGGGGGAGGGCGGCATGCGAGTGTTCGTCACGGGTGCGAGCGGGTACATAGGGTCGGCGGTGACCGCGGCGCTGGCCAGGGCCGGGCACGAGGTCCTCGGCCTCGTGCGGTCGCCGGAGAAGGCGGGCGCGATTGCGGGTCTCGAGGCGCGGCCGGTGGTCGGCACGATGGCGGACCCGGCGTCGTACCGGGAGGCTGCCGCATCGAGCCGGGTGATCATCCACTGCGCGGTCGAGTATTCGACGACCCAGTGGGAGCTCGACAGGACGACGATCGACACCTGCCTGGCCGTGGCCGGAGAGAGCGGCCAGGAACGCCTGTTCGTCTACACCAGCGGCGCCTGGGTGTACGGCGGCACGGGGGAGGGGATGGTGGACGAGAGCTCGCCGTTGAAGCCCCCGGCCTTCATCGCCCCGCGCGTCCAGCACGAGAAGCGTGTGCTGGACGCCGGCCGCGGGAAGGTACGCACCCTCGTCCTCCGACCCGGCACCCTGTACGGGGGGCGCGGCGGCCTGACCACGGCCTGGTTCGGGGGCGCGGTGCAGGATGGCGCCGCGCGCCTGGTTGGGGACGGGAGCTTCCGCTGGGCGATGGTGCACGTGGACGACCTGGCCGACGCGTACCTGCGGGCGGCGGAGTCGCCGTGGAGCGGCGAGGTCTTCAACCTCACCGACCGGAGCCGTTTCACGGTGCTCGAGTGTGCTCAGGCGGCGAGCCGGGCGGCGGGTGCCAGCGGGAAGGTGAACGTCGTGCCCCTCGCGGAGGCCGCCAAGCAGCTGGGCCCGTTCGCCGAGTGCCTGGCCCTCGACCAGCACGTGGACTCGCGCAAGGCGGTTCGCATGCTCGGGTGGCAGCCGCGCCACGGCGGGTTCGTGGACGGGGCGGCGCGCTACTTCGCCGCCTGGCGGGCATGGGCAGGGCGGTAATCGAGACAAGGATCCTTCGCGACACCCCGCCCCGGCGGGGAGCCGTTCAGGATGATCCCGCCCCGCAACGGCGTTCAGGGTCTTCCCCTTCTGGAGCGCGACGGGATCCTTCGTAGCGCCGGGGGCGCTACTCAGGATGACCTCGCCTACGGCGAGGTCACTTCTCCCAGAAACGCCACCAGGGGCGCTCGCCCACCGACCGGGCCGGTGCTCTCCCCGCTTCCCGTTGCTTGGCGCCGAGCAGGCGGGCGAGGTACACGGGTGGGGTGCCCTTTTCGTGGGCGTAGACGAGGGCGCGCTTGCCGAGCACGTCGCGCGCGTCGGGGTCGGCACCGGCGTCGAGGAGCATCTTCATGACGTTGATGTTGCCGACACGTGCCGCCTGCATGAGCGCCGTGGTCCCCCACCGGTTGGCGGCGTTGACCGGCGCGTGCTTCTTGATCAGGGTGTCCACGCCCTGGGCGAAGCCCGTCCGCGCGGCCACCATCAGAACGGTGTTCCCCTCCTCGTCCGTCGCGTTGACGTCGGCGCCGCGCTGCAGGAGGTACGAGAGGCCCTCGAGGTGGCGCACCGCGGCGGACATGTGGAGCGGAGTCGTGCCCTGCTTGTTGCGCGCGTTGATGTCGGCGCCCCTCTCGATCAGCAGCTTGATGATCCCGATGTGGCTCGCGGCGGTCGCCGCCATCAACAGGGTGGTCCCCTCGTCGTCGCGATCCTGGAGGTTGGTGCCCGGGGTGAGGAGCTCTCGAACCTGCTGGAGGTTGCCGGAGCGGACGGCTTCGAGCAGTCTCGATTCCACGAGCGGTCTCCTTGCTCCCACCCGGGAGGGTATCACTCCCCCATCCCGGGTTCGCCCCGTGCGCGCCGGTGTATCGGTGACACGCGGCGCGACTGCGACCGGCTCGTGCCGGCCGGTGGCGATCTTGCGCTACCAGGCCAAGGATAGCGGGCTTTGCGCTCCGTGACAACAAAGCGGGTCCGGGGAGCCAACGCGCAGTGGCCGGTTGGGAGCGACCCGCGCGGCTTCCCGCCAGCCCGGGCCGAGGAGCCGCCCGCCCCGGTCCCCCCCGCCATTCGGCTGAGGAATCTGGCACAATGACGGCTCGCGAGCGGTGCCGGCGACGCCGGAGCGATCAGGAACGTAGACCGACCGGGAGGAGGGACCTTGGCCAGGGAGCAGGTACGGGAGGGGAGGGGGTCCGACGGGGCTCCCGCCGCCGGGCTCCGCCCGGTCGAGGCGATCACGCCGAAGCAGATCCTGGCCGAGCTGCGGGGCGGCGTGCTCGGCCAGGACAACGCGCTGCGCTTCGTGTCGGTGGCGATCTACAAGCACACCACCGGCAAAGTCCCGGGCAACATCATCCTGATCGGCAACTCCGGGACCGGCAAGACGACGATCATGAACAACATTCAGCGCCTCTACTACGAGGTGCCGGAGTACGCCCCGTTCCGGGCCATGGCGATCATCAACGCCAACCTGCTCGTGGACTCCGACCGCCTGGAGTTCCGCCCCGACCGTCTGCTCACCGCGGTGGAGCAACGCGTCCGGACGCTCCTGGGCCGCGTCCCCACCGCCAGCGAGCTCAAGGAGACGATGGAACGGGCTACCGTCTGCATCGACGAGATCGACAAGATGTCGTCGGTGCTCGCCGGCAAACCGAACCCCATCGGGGTTGCCCTCCAGCAGGGACTGCTGACCCTCATGGAGGGCAACGTGGTGCCGATCCGGACCCACGTGGCGGAGGGCGGCCAGGAGAAGGCCGTCACTCTCGAGGTCGACACCAAGGGAATGATGTTCATCTGCGGCGGGGCGTTCGAGGGGCTCTACGACCAGGTGTTCTCGCGGGTGACGAACCCGGGGAGCGGCGAGAGCCTGCGCTCGGTGGCAGTGCGCAGCGCCGACGGGCAGGTGACGATCGAGACGCGCTTCACGCTCGCCGACTACTTCAAGATCGAGGACCTCTTCGCGTACGGGATGGTGCCGCAGTTCATCGCCCGCCTCGACAATGTCGTCCTCCTCTCCGACCTGGGCGTCGAGACGCTGAAGGAGATCTTCCTCAACGCGTTGGACTCGCCCTTCGTGCGCTCGCGAAATTACCTCGGCGTCATGGGGATCGTCACCGAGATCGAGGACCTGGCTGCGTCGATCATCGCCGAGCAGGCCGAGAAGCACTCGCGAACCGGGGCCCGCGCGCTACGGACGATCTTCTCCAAGATCGTCAACCCGATCGAATTCGATCCCGACAGCAGCGGCGCGCTCGAGGACGGCGGCGACGGTCGCCGCCGGCTGGTGATCACGGCGGCGATGGTCCGCCGCGCGCTCGGCCTCGGCTGAGTCCTCGCCTCCGGTTCCGCCGCCCCCGGTTGAATGGGCGGCCGGGATCTAGGGAAGCTCTTCCTCGCCGAGCCCGAAGTAGTGGCCGATCTCGTGGACGACCGTGTCCTGGATCTCGCGGATCAGCTCCTGGCGGTCGCGGCACTCGGCGAGCAGCGGCCTGCGGAAGACCACGATGCGGTCGGGGAGGACGTTGCCGTAGGCGCCGCCGCGGTCGGGCAGCGCGAGCCCCTGGTAGATTCCGAACAGAGTGTCGGTCTCCGGGTCGAGGCCGGCGTCGACGAGGTCGTCCTCCGTCGGTTCGTCTTCGACGACGACAGCGATGTTCTCGAGGCGCGCGGCCATCTCCTCCGGCAGCCCATCGAGCGCTCTGGCGACCACGCGCTCGAACTCCTCGCGGCTCATGCGCATCATCCAGGGTATGATACGGGATGTCGTCCGCGGGGGTGGCAAGCCAGATGGAACGTGCGATCTCGGCGCTTGGTCTGGTGGTCTTCGTGAGTCTCGCGTACGTCCTTTCCACCAACCGGAGGGCCGTGCGCTGGCGCCCGGTGCTCTTCGGCGTCGCGCTCCAGGTGGTGCTCGCGGTCCTCATCATCAAGGCGCCGTTCGGCTTCGCGGTCTTCAATTTCATAGGCACCCTGGTGAAGAAATTCCTCGACTTCTCCGACGCCGGCGCGAGCTTCGTGTTCGGGGAGAAGTTCACCGACCACTACTTCGCGTTCAAGGTGCTGCCAACCATCATCTTCGTGTCCTCGGGGATGTCGTTGCTGTACTACTACGGTGTGCTGCAGCGCGTGGTCGAGGGGATGGCGTGGGTGATGATGAAGACCATGCGCACCTCGGGCGCGGAGTCGCTGTGCAACGCCGCCAACATCTTCGTCGGCCAGACCGAGGCGCCGCTCTTCATCCGCCCATATCTGCCGACGCTGACCCAGTCGGAGCTGCAGGCGGTGATGGTCGGGGGCTTCGCGACGATCGCCGCCGGCGTGATGGCCGTCTACATCTCCTTCGGCGTCCCGGCCGTGCACCTCATCGCCGCGTCGGTGATGGCGGCCCCCGGGGCGCTGGTCATGTCGAAGCTGATGTACCCGGAGGAAGGCGAGCCGGAGACGCGGGGCAAGGTCCGCGCCCAGGTCGAGCGTCCCTGGATCAACCCGGTGGACGCCGCGGCCTCGGGCGCGGGGGACGGCGCGAAGCTGTGCATCAACGTCGCCGCGATGCTGATCGCGTTCCTCGCCCTGCTCGCGCTCGTCAACGCGGTCCTCGGCTGGGCTGGCGGGCTCTTCGGAATGCCCCAGCTCTCCCTGGAGTGGCTCTTCGCCAGGGTCCTCGCCCCGGTCGCGTGGCTGATCGGCGTCCCGTGGCACGAAGCGGGCGCGGTGGGGGTGCTGCTCGGCAAGAAGACCGTCCTCAACGAGTTCATAGCGTATCTGGACATGAGGACGCTGCTCGAGAACGCGAAGCTGATCGCCTCCGGGGCGAAAGCGGTCGGGTCGCTCCCGGTCCTCTCCGACCGCTCGGTCGTCCTGTCCACGTACGCGCTGTGCGGCTTCGCCAACATCAGCTCGATCGCGATCCAGATCGGCGGGATCGGGGGCCTGGCCCCGAACCGGAGCCACGACCTGGCCCGCCTCGGGGTCCGGGCGCTCGCCGCCGGGGCGCTCACCAACTTCGTGAACGCCTGCATCGCCGGCGTGCTTCTCTAGAAAGGGGTGGCAGCAATGCGTCGGAGTCTCCCGTTGCTCGCGCTTGTCGTGGTTCTCGTCGGCTGTGGGATGCAGGACACCAACACGCCTGTTCCGCAGGCCGACACCGTGATCCTCGGCCGCATCGCGGCGCTGAGGGAGGTGGCCGGCGAGCAGGGGATCTGGCAGGTCGAGGTCAAGGAGGGGCTGCCGGAGGCGATGCGCAACACGATGAGGCGGGACGGCAAGCCGGCACCCGAGCTGGCCAAGGACGTGACCGTGAAGGTCCGGGTCACGCCGGACACGGTCTGCGTCGCGGGGCTCCGGGCGGGGGACCTCGCCGACTTTCGCGTCGGCCAGGAGGTGGCGGTGAACCCGGTGCCGGGAACCACCGCATTGACCGGGACCAAGCTCCTCACCGCCGACGCGGCCGAGTTCTACCTGTTCTCCGCCTACCAGCTCCGCTACCTGCCACGTTCGCTGGCCTCGCTCCCTCCCGAGGTGGGAACCCCGAGCGACCCGCAACGCGTCAACTCGGCCGGCCTGGAAATGACCCCGCTGCCCGTGCAGGGCGAGAGGGTGGTGTACTTCGCGGCTGGTCTGCTCGCGGGGGTCCCAACCGGCGGGCCGGCGGCCGCCCCCGTTGGCGCCGTACGACCCGGCATGCGCGACTCCTCGGGAACTCTGGCGCCGTGGGCCGTCGGCGGCTACCGCCCGTACCGGGTCGCCTGGGCGAAGGGACGGTGGGCGGCGCCGGAGCCCGTGGCGCTCCCCGGCCTCGCCCCGGAGGTCAGCGCGCGGATCACATGGGTCAGCGAGGACGAGACCGCCTGCCTCGCCGAGGTGGTCGGGGGGGACGGCACGAAGCGCCTGTTCGCCTCGTCGCGTGCCTCGGCCGCGGCGCCGTGGGCGGCCCTCGAGAAGGTCGAGGTGCCCAGCGGCACGAGCGCCGGCGACGCCCAGCGCTTCGGCAAGCAGCTCAAGGCGCTGGTGTGGACCGCTTACACGGGCGGCAGCAGCGATCTCTGGCTATCGATGGAGGGGAAGCCGGGACAGATGCTGGAGCCGCGCATCAACACCATGGGCCCGGAGTACTCGCCCCGGCTGGGACCCAACACGACGCTGTACTTCTGCCGGGCGGACCGCCAGCTCCTTTTCGC
>Ga0316628_100003719_pt1 | contig 11799 bp, 5 predicted proteins | sample OWC_Aug_M2_C1_D5_FD_207648 | JGI IMG/M metagenome (GOLD analysis project Ga0316628, IMG submission 207648) | Wetland soil microbial communities from Old Woman Creek delta, Ohio, United States - OWC_Aug_M2_C1_D5_C | ecosystem: Environmental > Terrestrial > Soil > Wetlands | place: USA: Ohio...
GATGGCGCGAGCGGTCACGGTGTACTCGCCATCATCCTCGTAGGCGTGCATCGCCTCCAGGTTGGTGGTCTCCACAACGGGCGAGCCGTCGCCGTAGTCGAGGAAGAACATGGAAACGCCGCGGGGAGCGCGCGTGACGGTGATGGTCGCGCGGAGGGATTCCTGCGTGAACACGCTTATAGGCTCGACCCCCAGGGCGATGCGCGGCCGCTCGAGGCACTCGATGGACGTCGTCCCGGCGTTGTTGTCGAAAAGAGTCTCGAAGACATCGCCCATGGGATTGGCCCTGACCGCTATCTCGTGGACGCCCGGCGTCGACGGGGCCCCGAGGCTGAACGCGAGCCGGGTCCTCGAGAACTTGGCGAGGGACACGTTGCCCGTCCACACGACCGAGCCGTCGACGTAGAGCTCGACGGTGAGGTTGTCGACGGGGCCGCCGCGGTTGTCCACGTCGGCGTAGACCGTGAGGGGGTCGTCCGTCGCGGGGGTGGTGTTGGAGACGCTCACGTGCCCGTCCACGAGCACGGCGTCCGGCACGTCGCGGAACGCGCTCGTCTTCGGGTCGCCGACCACCACGCCCATCCATCCGAGCATGTAGGAGGCCATGCGGTAGCTCTCGGCCAGGTTGAAGCCGGCCGTGTAGCGCTCGAACAGGATGTCGGGCATCGCGATGGCGGAGAGGTAGGGCTCCTGAACGTAGCCCTTGGCGCCCGTCGCGCCCTCCCTCAGGATGTCCGCGATGAGCGACTGCCCGTACGAGGGCGGCCAGTCGAAGCTCCGGCCCGAGGTGGAGACGTACGTCTCGGCAATCGAGCCGTTGACCCACGTGTTGTGGGGCTTGGCGTTGTCGGAGGCGTTGCCGTCGTTCGAGCCCCAGCTCGCGTAGCCGATGACGTTCTGCTGGCCCACCGAGTACCACGGGGTCTCCTCGTAGAGTACGTCGATGCCGTCGACGACCTGCGCGCGCTGCGTCAGGATGTCGTTGGCGCTCCTGAGCCACACGTTGCCTATGCCGTAGCCCGATGGCTGGAAGCCCTTCCAGGGCTGCGTGTCGAGCACGAACAGGCCCCGGTTGCCGTAGGTGGAGTTCGCGCGGTCGATGAGGTCTCTGATGTCGGACCAGTTGTAACCGGTCAGGCGGTTGACGAGGTAGATCTGCTGCTGGTCGTGGTCGAAGTACTCCCTGTCATCGTAGTACGGGCTTTGCAGCCATCCGAGGTTGCCGGTCTGGCTCTCGTAGGAACCGAAGATGAGCGCCAGCTCCTCGTCGACGCAGGCACCGTACTGCCAATCCGTGCTGTTGTATATCGTCATCGGGAAGCCCTTGGTCGTGACGAGGTAGTTGACCCTGTCCACGAGCTGGTGTTCGACCATGTAGTCCTTGACCGCGCGCCTGACGAGCTCGTACTGGTCGCGGTTGATCCATGTCGACGAGGGAACGTCGAGGCGGGCCACGCGCTCCTCGGGGATGCCTCTCGCGCGCGCGAAGTACTCGCCGATGTCCTTGGACATCTGGGAGTTGTTGTTGACGAGGACGAGCACGTCAGAGTAGTTGTAGGCGTCGAGCTCGCCGGGATAGGTGATGGAGTAGACGGTCATGCCGACATCGGCCATGGGCTTTGTCGAGGTCGGGACGAGGGGCGTCCCCTCCGATGGGCCGGTGATGCCTCCGCCGGGCGCCGACGACATCGCCTGGGCGAGCAGGAGGGCGGCGAACAACAGGCATACGGACCTGGCACGCAAGGGCTCACCCGCAATCAGATTGGTCCTTCCGTTAATAAGGCTTCCCAGTCGCGTTGGCCGTCAAGGCCGGCCCAAAGAACCGTGGTCCATGCATGTCAGGGCCACCGCGGACCGGCCCCTTCGGGGGTGAGCGGGCCCGGGCCTGCCCTCCAGGCTCATGGCGCCGTCGGGATGAGGGACTTGACCTGCTTGACCCCGGGCAGCTCCTTGGCCGCCTTGCAGAACTTCCTGCAGCTGGTCTCCACGTCGTCCGCGGTGACCTTGACCACGAGGCAATAGTCGCCCGTCACCGGATGGACCTCCACCACCCCGGGCATCGCGCGCACCGCGTCCGCCACCTTGGACTGGGTCTTCTTGTTGGCGTCGAGCAGGACGTAGTAGACCTGCGGGCTGCGCATGTCCTCCTCCCACTGACGCATGTAGTAGCCCACGACCCGCCAATCGTCAGGAATCCCCTGCACCTCCTCCGGGCGCGAAAACGCTCGCCAAATACATGGATAGCATCATATTAAACGGTTTGCCCGGTCGCCGTCCAGATGCACCACGGACCGGTTGCGCACACGACCAAGGAGCGCTCTCGCTTCCGGGGGTTGCCGGGGCCTCGGACCTCCGGCACGTCCCGACCGTCATGGCCCTCGCACGCGGGCCCTGCGTCCTGCCGGGATGCACCGTCACCTGGCACCCGGCCAGGTCGAAGGATATATATAAACCCGGGGACCATTCGAACCGCGTGAGGGCCAGCGTCCCCGTGGCCATCTCGACCGTCCTCCTTCTCATCGCCTCCAGCACGGGCTGCCTCTCCATCTACGCGACCAAGGACGCCCTCATCTTCGAGGAGGACCACACCACCTTGAAGTACCACACCGTGGTCGCGTTCAACTTCAACTGGGAGGCCGACGGCGTCATCAGGCCGGACACCATCGACGAGCCCCCTCGCAACATCCAGGTCAAGGACGCCACCAAGTACCTGCAGTTGTCCTACAAGGTGAAGATCGTCTCTGGCGCCGCGGCGAGGTGGCTTGGCATCGAGCTGCCCATCAGCCCCGAGGTGCGGCTCTGGCTCCGGACCCCCGCTGGCGATGTCGTCTGGTCGGGGAACTTCACCGAGTCGGACGAGAAGATGATACCGTTCCAAGGGCCATCGGCCGGCCTCTGGGTCCTCCACATCGAGGGCCAGGGGTACGGTGGGGAGGTGTTCGGCACGTCGGTGCACGACACCTTGTGGGTAGAGGTGAAGCTCTACGAACCTATCTGAGCAGCGATGCAAATACTGTGGACGTCCCGCTGCGCAGTACCTCTTCGCCCAGTTCGTGTGCGACTCCGAGGAGTGCATCAACAAGGCCCGGGACGAAAGGGGCGGGCCTGGCGGCCACCTGCTCCAGAAGGAGCACTCGTGCGCCAAGTTCGGCGAGATGGACTTCGACAGCTGAGGCCCGCGCGCCCGCGCGGTCCCCGGCGGGGGCGGGGCTCAACGCGACATCGAGCGCCGACGCCTCATGGCCGTCGCAAGGCCGGCGCACGCCGCGATGGCCAGCGCGGCCGCGAGCGCGCTCGCGCCTGGCGTGTCCTGGGATTGCCTCTTCTCGACCTCGAACTGCACGACCACCTCGTCAGAGGACACCCCGTTGGTGTCGATGGCCCGCACCCGGAGCGCGTGGCCGCCCGCGCGGTAGCCCCCGGCGTTGAAGTCGAAGGACCAGTCCGTCGTGCCCGTCGCGTCCTGCCATGCCCCGCCGTCGAGCTGCACCTCGACCTTGACGACGCCCTTGTCGTCTGAGGATTTGCCCTCGAACACGACGTAGCCCTTCACCTTCTCCCCCGCGGTGGGCTTGGTGACCGTCACGGTCGGGGGGGCGTTGGACCGCGCGACCTCGACCGTGGCCACGTCGGTCGCGGACGCGCCGTCGTCGTCCGTGACCCTCAGCATGGCCGTGTAGGTGCCCGACACGTCGTATATCACGCTCGTGCTGCCGGTCGACGCGGACTCGTAGTCCCACTGCCCGTCGGACTCGAAGTCCCACTCGTACTTGGCGATGATTCCGTCCGGGTCGGAGCCGGTGCCGTCCAGCCGAAGGGGCTGTCCGGACACGCCCGAGTAAGGCCCGCCCGCGTCCGCCGCGGGGCCCACGTTCGGGGGCACGGGGCTGGACACGCTGACGCGGCGCGTGTCGGTATCGGTCGCGTCCTCGTTGTCGGTCACGCGCAGCACGGCGATGTACAGGCCGCTGCGGGAGTACGTCCAGTAGGCCGTGCGCTCCTGTGACGAGGTCCAGTCGTAGTCCCCGTCGCCATCGAAGTCCCACTCGTAGGACGCGATGAATCCATCGGGGTCCTCGCCGGTGCCGTCGAAGCCGACCTCGACCCCCACGACCGCCTGCAGCTGGGCGGGCCCGCCCGCGTCCGCGGCAGGCGGCAGGTTCTCGTGCGGGGCCGTCACCGTCACGCGGGCCACGTCGGTGGCCGCAGCGTCGTGGTTGTCTATGACCAGCAACCGGGCGCTGAACGTGCCCGCGTGGGCGTACACCGTGCTCGCGGTGCCGGTCGTGGACGACGTCCAGTCGTAGACGCCGTCCCCCGTGAAGTCCCACTTGTAGAGCCTTATCGTGCCATCGACGTCCATGCCGGTCCCCGCGAGCGTCACCTCGACGCCCACCACCGCGCTCACGTCCGGGCCCGCGTTGGCCACAGGGGGCTCGTTATCCTCGATGGGCCTGATGACGACCGTCCTCTCGGCCGTGGCATTGGCCCCACCGTCGTCGGTGAGGCGGAGCCTGGCCGAGAACAGCCCTGCCTCCGCGTAGGAGTGGGCGCTCAGGCCCGGGACCGTGGAGGACCAGTCGTAGCGTCCGTCGCCCTCGTAGTCCCACTCGAAGAGGGCGACCCGTCCGTCCGGGTCGTATCCCGCGGCGATGAACTCCACGGAATCGCCCTGGAACGCCTCGACGTCCTCGCCGGGCTGGGGGACGGGGCGCTCGTTCGGGGGCAGCGGGGTCACGGTCACCCTCGCGGTGCCGGTGCCGAACTCGCCGATGTTGTCCGTCGCGCGCAGCTTCGCGGTGAAGTTGCCCGCCTGGCCGTACGTGTGCGTCACCGTGGCCGTGGACTTGTTCGCCCAGTCATAGTCGCCGTCCCCGTCGAAGTCCCACTCGTAGAGGGCGATGACCCCGTCCTCGTCCGTCGCGGAGCCACGCAGCTCGACCGGCGAGCTGACCCGGGTCGTGTAGGGTCCTCCCGCGGCGACCACGGGTGGCCTGTCCGCCACCGTGGGCTCCCCGCTCTCGAGCCAGTCGAGGACGTTGCCCATGATGCGCGCGCGCTCGCGCGCCTCCGAGATGCCCTCGAAGCCGAAGCCGAAGTAGACCGTGCGGAACACCGCGCCGCCGTACTTGACGCCGGCCTCCGAGGACTGGTTGTAGAGGAACACCGTCGCGGCGGAGGACCGGGGCGCTATCTCGTCCGGGAAGTACTGGTTGCGAGCGCCCGAACCGCCCTCGATGCTCACGTTCACGCCCTCCGAGATCGCCTCGTCGGGCACTCCCACGAGGTCGAAGTCGTCCGCGTTGTCCGCGATGTAGTTGGCGCGCAGGTAGTCGCGCATGAACACGCTGGTGAGCCGTCCGCCGTTGGTGATGTCGCTGCCCACGTCCTGGCCGGTGAGGAAGAGGCGGCCGCCCGAGTCGAGGTACTCGACCAGCGAGTCGAGGTCGGTCGCGGTCAGCGTGTGCGCGTCCATCTCGCCCGTGAACCAGATGACGTAGTCGGCCTCCTTCAGCCGCTTCGCGCTGGGGCCCTCCTCCAGCATACCGACCCTCAGCGTGTCGAACGCGCGCCCGTTGGCCGCGAGGGCCTCCTCGTAGAACACCTCCGCCCCCTGGTTGCCGTCGTCGATGACCAGCAGGATGTCGGTCCTCTGCAGGGGGTTGTAGACGGTGACGTTCACGCCCACGATCGGGGAGTACACGTCGCCATCGTAGGACCGCGCCTGGACGAGGTAATCGCCGTCCTCGATGAGGACCGTGCTCCACAGGTACGTCCAGTTGTTCCTGCCCGTGGATTGCTGCCAGCCCTCGCCGTTGAACCGGACCTCGACGTAGAGCACGATGCCGTCCGGGTCGGACGCGTTGCCCTGGACGGTGACCGTGCCGTTCACGGTCTCGTCCTCCTCGGGCTGCAGGATCGCCACGCTGGGATTCTTGTTCGCGACCAGGTTGCCCTCCGAGAAGAAGATGGCCTGGGCGGTGTGGCCATGCCAGGCCACCTCGACCAGATGGGCCCCGCGCGTGAAGTTGTAGGCCTTGAAGTGGCCCGTCGCGTCCGTGTCGTTGCGGTATGAGAGGTCGATGGTCACGTTCGCGCCCTTGATGGCCTTGCCGTAGGTGTCGTTGACGTAGACGTCGACGTCATTCTCCGCGTTGTCGGCGTCCGCCGTGTAGGCCGTGGCGTTGACCTCGATGCCATAGTTCTGGAAGGCCCTGTGCACCTCGAGGAACTCGTCCCACTTGGTGTCCTTGCAAAGCGACGCGTTGTCGAGGTAGGACGTCATCCTGCCCGAGTTCCACACGAAAGTGGAGTTGGGGAACACGATGGCCAGGCCGAACGCCGGGTCGGACAGCTTCAGCGTGGCCGAGTCCACGGCCGTGCGCATCGCGGCGGCCTTGTTGCGCAGCTCGGAGGTCCCCAGGTTCCTCGCGAGCTCGTCCGCGAGCCTGCGCGCGAACGAGAACGAGTCAGACTGAAGCCACTGGAACTCGGAGGCGTTGCGCGCGTCCTGGACGTGCGGCCCCTCGGCCGGGTAGGCGCCCATCAGGGCGGTCGCGAGCGAGTTGACCTGGGTCGCCAGGTTCGCCATCTTGGTCAGGTCGGCGAGGGAGCTCGCCATGTCCGAGACGGGCCCGACGTTGTCCACGATGTACTCGCCGAACTGCCGCACCGTCGTCGAGGGCGTGGCCCTCAGCAGGGCGCCCAGGTCCGCGAACGGGATGTCGCCCTCGTAGTCCACGCCGACCGCGTAGACGAAAGCCGCTCGCAGCTCGTAGCAGGTCTCGACCGTCCACGTGTTGCCCTGCATCGCGAGGAGGCCCCACTTCTGCTTGTTCGCGGTGGCGGTCGCCACGAGCTCCCTCTCGAGGAAGAGGCCTGGCCGGTTCTCGACCGACGGAGAGCCGCTCATGACAAGCGCGGTCGACGTGCCCGGGAACCGCTTGAAAGCGTAGCCGACGACGGACCGCAGCACGCCGTCGTCGTAGGTGTAGTAGACCTCGCCGCCCTCCATGCTCGAGTTGGCCCTGGAGAGCGGTATCTCCTGGGAGGTGCCGGGCAGGACTATCCACAGGTGCGAGGCGAAATCCGTGAGGGTCCGCTCTGAGTAGTAGAGCATGAGCGTGGCGTTGCTCGAGCCGGAGGCCTCGAGCCGCTCCAGGTCGTCGTCGTCCGCGGCGATGACGAGCAACGTCCATGTGGCCGTCTTCGCGGCGCCGCCCTCCGAGAAGAAGTAGGTCGTGCCGGAGGCCCTTGTGTACACCACCCTGACCTGGTGGACGCCCCACGCGAGGTCCTTGACCTGCAGCGAGCCGTTCATGTCGGTCTTGCCCCTGTACACGCCATCGATGTAGACGAGCGCGCCCTCGACGATGCCGTCGTCGTTGTCGACGACGGTGAGGTTCATGTCGTCGTACCGGCCGTCCCTGTCCAGGTCGGCAGCGACCGGCCTGGGGATGACGGTGAAGTTCTCCGACTCGTAGCCGTAGCTGTAGAACGTGCCCGCGCACAGCTCCATGGTCAGGTACGTGGCGTTGAACCTGTAAGTCCCCTTGGGCAGGTCGGCCTCGGTGTGCTGGCCGCCGAAGGTCGCGTTGATGACTATCTGGTCGCCGTCCGGGTCCCAGATGTTGACGCGGACCGTGTTCACCGGCCTGCCCGTGATGGTGAACGCCGTCACGCGGAAGTCGTCGAAGAAGCCGTCGAAGTCGTGGTCCCACAGGGAGGTCTCGACGTTCACCCTCGGGCCGATGAGCAGGCCGCCCGCCTCGACGAGGTGGCCGCGCGCGTCCTTCGCGGTCCAGTTGTAGGTCCCGACGTCCATCTCGCCGAGCCAAATGTGCCCGGTCGAGTCCGTGCGCTCGGACTCGACCTGCAGGCCATCGCTGTCCAGCACGGTGATGAGGAGGCCCTCCACGGGCTGGTCGACCCTGTAGGCCGAGAACTGCAGGTCGTTCAGCAGCGCGTTCGGGCCGTATGTCTGCATGTACTGGACGCCCGTCTCGACGTTGATATGGCTCGAGGGCCTGACCATGCGCACCAGGAACCCGTCATCGTCCTCGGACCGGTTTGCGGAGTCCCTGAGGTTGAGAGATGCCATGTACTCGCCGTAGAGGAGGTCCTTGAACGTGACGTTCCTGCGGTCCGCCGTGGAGCCCATCGCCGTGTAGGTGAGGCTCTTGGACGCCGCCACCGTGAAGTTGCTCCACCAGTAGAGGTCGACGCGGACCGTCACCGTCGAGTTGACCGGGGGCTCCGAGTCCACGTCGAAGTCGACGCGCAGGTCGTTCCACCTCTGGTCAGCGTCGGTGTCGACGACCTCGTAGCCGGCGTCGTAGAAGTACTCGTCGATGGCGGAGCCCTCGCCCTGGCCCTCGCTGAAGAACCAGGCCGAGCCCCGCAGGGTCAGGCGCGTGACGTTGATGTTGTACCAGCCGCGCTCGAAGTCGAAGGCGGTCCGTGCGCCCTGGGCGTTGGTGACGCCGTAGCTCGTGCCGTTGATCACGACGGTCGCCCCGACGACGGGGGCGTTGAGGGCGTTGCGCACGCTCACGACCACGTCGTCATCGAGCTGGTCGCCGTCCCAGTCGAACGTCGTGGCGTTGATCATCAACCATCCCGTCACGGTGCCGTTGCCCTGCGAGAACCAGACCACGGAGTCGTGCATCCCCTTGTAGAACGCGTCGATGCTGTAGTAGGCGCGCCTGAGGTCCTTCGACATGAGGGCGCCGGACGCGTTCGTCTTTCCGACGAGGCTGCCGTTGATCCACACCTCGGCGCCCGAGACGGCCTTGACGGTCTCGTTCACGACCTTGACCTCGACATCGTCATCGAAAGAGTCGTTGTCCAGGTCGAACGAGGTCGCCGTGACCGTTATCCAGTGCCTCGTCACGCCCGTGTCCAGCAAGTACTCGTCCGACTCGTCCGTGTCCTCGCGCACCGTGTCACTGTCGTAGAGCTCCAGCTGCATCCGGTAGGTGTCCGTGTAGTAGGCGTTGAACTGGTAGGACTGGTACTGGTTGCCCGTGGCCGTCGCCGTGAAGTTGACCCACTCCGACTTCACGACCCTGTCCTCGGAGTCGAGGACCTTGACCAGGACGGACACTGGCTCTCGCAGCGCGGTCGTGGACACAAGGAAGGCGACCCAGAGCGAGTCGTTCCTGCCGTTGTTGTCCGTGTCGAGCGGCTCGTACTGCACGTCCGCGAAGCTCTCGTCCGACGGCAGGACGCCGCGCGAGCCTCCGTCCGGCCCGGCGATGGCCTGCCCCTCGGGCGATACCGCCAGCGCTTGCACGGGCACGGCCGAGGCCATCATCATGAGCACGAGCAGCAGCGCGAGGCACCTGCGTCCATGCGACGTGGCCCGGAAGGAAGAGGAGGGTTCTTTCAGGGTCATCCCTATCCCTAGGGAACGATTGGGTGCTGGGTATATAATGGTTCCCCCATCGTCTGGCCGGGAGGGCACACGACCAGCATGGCGATGCGAGCACCGAGGGGGCGTCTAGCGCGCCCACCACGTGAACAGGAGGTAGGTGGCGAGGGACCACACGTAGGAGAGGGCCAGCGACAGGGCGGTCCCGTTGAGCGCCCCCATCGCTGGCAGGAGCCATGCGGCCAGCATGGCATAGACCACCACGTTCGCGGACCCGAGTATCATCACCGAGCCCGTCGCGCCCGTGAACTCGGGCCCCTGCCTGAGGTAGAGGATGACCATGGTGGAGGTGAAGATGGCCGGGAAGACCGACAGGACCGCGCCCAGGACGGGCCCGGCCAGGGACGCGGCGGCGACCGAGATGGCTATCATCATGCCCGCGAGCAGGCCCCTGAAGGAGATCTCCGACCAGGTGTAGACGATGTGCTGCCCGCCCATCTGGGAGAAGCCGCGTGCGCGGTGCAGCCACAGGGTCATGACCGTCGCGGCCACCGCGAACATTGGCACCGTCAGGAGCAGTGTGCCCGGGGCCGCCCAGAGGAGGAGAGCGCTCAGCGCGGCCCAGCCCCCCAGGCTGGCGCCGAGAGCGGCCGCGAGGCCCCTGTGCGCCATCATCGCGAACAGGGCGAGGAAGACGACGTTCACGCCCATCTCGGCGGGGACGACCTCGGCCACGTCCGAGGCGAATGCCGTCCCCTCCTCGACCGACATGAAGTAGAGCGCGACCACCAGCGTGGAGGGCAGCGTCGCGACAACGCCGCCCACGCGACTGCCGGCTCGCTCCGCCAGCACCGTGGCGATGGAGACCCAGACCGCGGCGATGATGAAGGAGAGCGCCTCGGAGAGCATCGCACCCGAATCACGAGGGGGCTATTGGATGTTTCCCGATGGCATGGGCAAAGGCAGCCGCCGGGGAGACCCTCCCCCTATCGCTCCCTCCTTGATGCGAGGTCGACGGCGAGCCTCGCCGCCGCCTCCGCCGTGGGTGCGACGTGGAAGAGCGCCGGGTCGACCCTGCCGGCCGCCGGCAGGTCCCAGGTCCCGAGCGCGACCACGTGGCGCCCGTGGTTGAGCGCCTGGGCGATCTCGGAGAGCGTGCCGTACGAGCCGTCCACCGCGACCATGGCGTCGCACGTGACGGCGATGATGGTGTTGCGGCCGAAGCCCATGCCGGTCGCTATCGCCACGCTGAGGTGGGGATTGCCGTCCGCGTGGTCCAGGCCGGGCAGCACGCCGATGACCGTCCCCCCCGCCTCCCTCGCGCCCCTGCTCGCGGCCTCCATGACGCCCTCGAGGCCCCCGCACACGATGACGGCCCCGAGCCTGGCGAGCTCGCGGCCGAGCGCGCTCGCGGCCGACGCGACCTCCTCCGAGAGGTCGCCTCCGCCCCCGACTACCGCCACGACGGGCTTGATGGCCATCAGGACACCTTCCTTGTTGGGGCATCGCACATCCGGGTCATCAATCCTTCGTCGCCACCGAACCGTTTATCTGGGCGGTGGCCGATGGGAGCCCGGAGCTGAGGTAGCCTAGGTCGGTCAAGGCGGCGGCCTTGAGAGCCGCTGGCGACAACGCCTCGGGAGTTCGAATCTCCCCCTCAGCGCCTCCAATCTCGGGTCCAGCCCTCCCGACCGAGGCGACACCGTCACGGGCCCTAACAAGGACGTGAATATCTTTATTTACACAAGTCGTGACCCCCCTCCAAGGAGCTGGGGAGTGACGACATGGATGAAGCGACCGGAGACAAGCTCAAGGGGCTCAAGACGTTCAACGCGGCCATGGGCGTACTGCACCTCGTGCAGGGCGCGCTCATGTTGGCCCTCAGCAACTCGTTCACGATGCCCATAACGCGCACCTACTTGTCCTACAACGAGCTCACCGAGCGGCTCGAGACCGCGACCGAGACCGTCTACAACATCAGGCTTGGCCCGCTGGTCGCGCTGTTCCTGTTCATGTCCGCCATCGCCCACCTGCTGGTCTCGACCGTGCTCTACTCGTGGTACGTGCGTAACCTCGGGCGGCACATCAACGTGGCGAGGTGGGTCGAGTACGCCTTCAGCTCCTCGGTGATGATCGTCATCATCGCGATGCTCACGGGCGTCTACGACGTGTACACGATCATCTCGATTTTCGCGCTCAACGCGATGATGATACTCTTCGGCTGGATGATGGAGCTCCACAACCAGACGACCCAGAAGACCGACTTCACCGCCTTCGTGTTCGGCTGCATCGCCGGCATCGTGCCGTGGATAGTGATCGGGGCATCGCTGGTGAGGGCCGGCATCGAGTCGGAGGGGAAGATGCCCACGTTCGTGTACTATATCTTCCTGTCCATCGCCATCTTCTTCAACGTGTTCGCCATAAAC
>Ga0316628_100003720_pt1 | contig 11798 bp, 6 predicted proteins | sample OWC_Aug_M2_C1_D5_FD_207648 | JGI IMG/M metagenome (GOLD analysis project Ga0316628, IMG submission 207648) | Wetland soil microbial communities from Old Woman Creek delta, Ohio, United States - OWC_Aug_M2_C1_D5_C | ecosystem: Environmental > Terrestrial > Soil > Wetlands | place: USA: Ohio...
TCACACTCGCTCTAGCATTCTTGTTTTTGTCCGCATTCAGGACAAAAATGCGCTGAAACGGAAATTTGGGTCTTGCATCGAGGACAGATTTTCAACACGACCGGCTGACGCAGACGTGTACCGCAGATGTTGCAAAAGTTAGAGTTGGCTGACACTTGCGATCCGCAATTTAGGCACCTTATATATTGAGAATAACCTGGAACAGGAATCACAACAAAGGCGGAAAGGATTAATTGCACCCTATGAAATATTGCCAAGCCATCTTTTTTCTCTTTTGCTTGCGAGTCTGCCTACAAGCAATTTAGCGACGCAAAAACTTAAAGGTGATTTAAATCAATAAACTCTCACTGAAAAGAAAGAGGTTAAAATGAAAGAATCAACACAGAACCTCATTGCTAGCTTAGTCACCCTAATAATTGGAATTGTTGCATTGCTTTATGGAAATAGCATAAATATTCCATCAGCTTACAGAACATTTTTAGGAATTCCATATCAAGTTAACCCACAATACGTTTCTTCGCTCAGTACAGCCTTAATTTTCTACGCTTTGGGTATATTCATTCTAGGGGTTAGCGTAGGTGGTTTTTCTGCTACCTATTCAATCTATAGAGTCGAACGACAACTAGAATCAATTCCACCGCCAATTAATACTCAGGGTAAACTCTGCCCATATTGCAGAACAGAAAATGAAATTGATGCAGTTTACTGCAAAAAATGCGGAAACAAGTCAGTTTAAATTCAAGAAATGTTAAGATGCCAGGGAATTTTTAAGTATTTAGACAGCAATCCAGCGCTTTTTTTCGAGAGATAGGTATGCGAACGCTTGGCTGTTGTCGTCATTGGTCGCTTTCCACTTAGTCTTAAATAGGGTATTGGCTGATTGATCAATGTACACGCATGTGTACTAAGATTTAAGGAAAATGAAAAAAATGATGAAAAATAAGATTTTAGCTATTCTGATGGCTTTTCTGATGTTGACAATTACTATTTCGCTTGTTGCTTTGCCAGTTGCTAACGCACACACGCCTCCATGGACTATAAACTCCTATGCTTACATTGACATTGCACCCAATCCAATTGGCGTGGGTCAAACTACGTATATTTCTATTTGGACAGGTCAAGTTATATTTTCAGCAGCAGTCGGAAATGACATTAGACGCACTAACTACACTCTCACTATCACTAAACCTAACGGACAAATCATAACACAACATTGGGATGTTATACAAGACACCACAGGGATACAGTTCACTTCTTTCACACCCGATCAGATTGGCAACTACACCCTTAAGTTCGATTATGGCGGACAAATATACAGGTGGAGTGGCACTTACCAAAATGATACGATATTGCCTTCAAGCAAGACAACTACGTTAACAGTTCAAGAAGAACTAATACCTGCAGCAATCGGCAGTTATCCGCTTCCCACAGAGTATTGGACTTACCCCATAGAAGGAGAAAACACATATTGGTACACAATCTCATCTAACTGGCTCCGCGGAGGTCAATTTGGCGCTTTCCAAATGGAAAGTGGTTTAAACCTTTGGCAAAAAGACGGCATCGCACCGAACAGCCCCCACATCATGTGGACAAACCCCATTGAGTTTGGTGGAGTTGTTCCAGGAAACAGCACTTACGTTCCAGGAGCAACCTACTATTCAGGAGGATCATACAATGGCAGATTTGGCAATGCCATAATAATGAACGGAAGACTGTTCTTTGAGCTGCCATACGGTAACTCAGGCTCTGGCGGCGGATACGTTAGCATGGACCTGCGAACCGGAGAGCGGCTATGGTTGACAAACACTACTGGAATAGGCACCCCATCATTCGGTTACTTGTTCTATTTCGACGATGAAAACCAACACGGAGTCCTACCAGATGGCTTGTTATTCACTTCAAACTTTGCCAGAGCATACGACCCATTGACCGGAATTGTCACTACCATGAACATAACAAACTCTCCATCAGGCACTGAAGTGTACGGTCCAAGCGGCGAGGCGCTTCGCTACCAGCTAAGTTATACTAACAGGTGGTTGGCGCGGTGGAACTCGTCCAAAGTGGTCGGTACTCGATCAGGCACTGGAGTAGGCGGCTGGTACTCAGGAACAGTCAACGCAAGCTTAGAATCACGTTATGATTGGAACGTAACAACTATACCTGATTTGCCAGGTCTTTCATCACCTGCAATCTACGCAGTTTTAACAGACGACATAATTTTGGGCAGAAGCAGTTCAATAACAGCTGGAGTCGGCGGTCAATTCACTAGTGACCCTTACACAATGTGGGCTTTAAGCGACAAGCCGAATTCAAGAGGCAGTCTACTGTGGATTAAGAACTATACGGCGCCTGAATCAGGCAACCTTACACGAAGACTAGGACCAGTAGATCCAATAAACCGAGTTTGGACAATGTACGATACAGAAACTATGCAGTGGCTAGGCTACAGTCTTGATAATGGAAACTTGTTATGGGGTCCAACGACTACACCGGTCCGTGACATGCAATTCTTCGGCGGCGGAGAAGGCGGCGGCCAAAGAGCTGTAACAGCTTACGGCAACGTTTATGCACAAGGCTACGGAGGAGAACTCCTCGCATATTCATCCAAAGATGGCACATTAATCTGGAAGTTCAACAATACTTACAGCGGCCTTCAAACACCATGGGGTCTTCGCCCCATCTTCATAGCTACTATCGCTGACGGAAAGGTTTACGCTTTTAATAATGAACACTCACCCAACTCACCATTATACAAAGATAACAAAGTATATTGCTTAAATGCTACCTCGGGTGAACAAATTTGGTCCATGAACAGTTGGGCTGGTCAAAGTGGAGGGCCAGGTACATCAACCAGTGTTCTAGCTGATGGTTTCTTGGTTTACTACAACTATTACGACAATTCGATCTTCTGTATTGGTAAAGGCCCAAGTGCTACGACGATTGAAGCACCTAAGCAGGCAATAAAACAAGGCGACTCTCTTGTAATAAGTGGCACAGTTACCGACATTGCCGCAGGCACACAACAACACGAACAAGCAGCACGATTCCCCAACGGCGTTCCAGCAGTGTCAGACGCAAGCCAAGGCCAATGGATGGAGTACGTTTACATGCAAAAACCACGCCCGACCAACATAACAGGCGTTCCCATAACAATAAGTGTGGTTGATGCTAACGGAAACTATAGAGAAATTGGATCAGTCACAAGCGACGCAGATGGCTTCTATAGCCTAAACTGGAAACCAGACATCGATGGCAAATACACAGTCTACGCTTCATTCGGCGGCTCGGATTCGTATTGGCCATCACATGCCGTAACCGCATTTGCCGTTGACCCAGCAGCCCCAACAGCATCACCAACGGAAGCACCAACGCAATCAGCTGCTGACATGTACTTTGTCCCCGCAATCGTTGGGTTATTCATTGCAATCTTCGTAGTCGGTGCTTTACTAGCAATCCTGTTGATTAGAAAGCGACCGTAAAAACGCTGCAAAAACTAACATCTCTCCCCTTTTTTCGTCTCAACGAGAAACAACTGTGTTCTGTAACTCATTTGACAATTCAGAACAGGCTTCCAGTGTCTTACTAGAATTCAGGGCAAACGGCTGTCAGAGACGTTGCTGTTCCAGACTCATCAACAAACTTTTGTTCTTAATTAGGCGCTAAATTAACATCTAAAGACCAACATTTCGTTCTTTCTCTATATAGTGCAAACCTTAACTCCGCAGGAACATTTTTGAAGCAATATTTTGTTTAGCATTCTTGGTTTTGCTTAGCTCTTTTAGGATTTCTTCTGCCAAAAGTTTTTCACTTAAGTGCTGTCCGGTGATCTTTCTATGCCTCATCAAGTGACTCTTTGTAGTTGCAACCATTTCAGGCAAGTCTGGGACTATTAGAATTCTAATTCCACAAGAACACTTGAAAATGGGCATCTTCTGAAATTCCTTTTGTGGGTCTGCGGGCTTGCGTTTTTCTTTTAATATTAACACCTTTACGATATTACAAAATTATTTTGCTCATTCGAGATAACAGTTTTTGAAAAGCTCAATTCGCTTATTTTGTATTCAAGACTTTTCAAGCTTGCAAAGTCAACTTTTCAATTTTCGTCATCTTTGCTTCTTAAGCAAGCTTTTAAGTGATTAAACCAAAATTGCAGGATGTTAAGTGGATAAGGGTTGCAGGAGTTTTCCTTTCTCCTATAATCAAACGCATATTCCTGAATTTCTGCAACCTTAACCGCTTACTGAAGATTCAAATTAAATAAGCATAGAAGATGTTGTCGGAAAAAACAACCGTGACAAACAATTACCTGTCTTAACTACTTTTTCACCTTCGGTCACCCTTGCGTTAGAAGAAGAAGTGCTAAAAAAAAATCAGCGCACTACTAGTACCAACTGTAGCATCTTTCTAAAAAAAAACACAAAGCACTCCCTCAAAACTTGTAGTTTTACGGCTTCTATGATAGTTATCGGGTAGAAGTAGTGCAATAAGAAAAGAAAAAAGAGAGATTTATTTTCGTTTAGCCTAGTTCTTGAAAGATAGGTTGTTACATTGATGGTGGTGGCGGAGTTTGACTTTCTTGCGGTTTCATTGTGAAGAAGACAATAGCTAAGACTAGCGCCGCAATCCACATCAGAAGTAAGCCTAATCCAAAGAGAATGATCAGCACTGCACCTACCAAAAGTAGCAATCCTATCGATGAGAGTGATCCTACATTTGTTCTTGCTGAAAGTTGTTTTAGCGAGCGATAGACAAAGAAAGACGCTATGATTGCAAATATCCAAAGTACGACGAAAACCAATATTGCTGCAGTAATGAATGGAATAATGTCTCCAAAACCAATATTGCTTGTGTTTGGAGTCATACCTGAAAGCGAAGGAAGGGTTGACCAGTCGCCATTCCAGCTTGGAAACAGCTTCATCACGAAGGCTGAAATGTTTGGCAGGATAACCGCAATTCCAATTACTGCTGCTAAGACAACGCCAACTATGCCAGCGATTATGCCATAAAGCGCATTATTGAAGATCCCGCTTTCTTTGTAGATCCCAGCGAACCCATGCAACGCAACTAAAACAAGTATAACGCCAATAATTTCGACGATCCCGTAAAAGCTAATGTAAGGTAAAACGCCGACGAACATCAGAAGTGCGCCTACGCCGCCCAAGATTTTACTTGATTCAATAGTCATTTTCTTTTCCTCTGTTGCTTTGTCTTCCTATTAACAATAAAAGCTTTTTCATGCAGTCCAATGTCAAAGAGTGGGTTATGAATTGTATTGAACGCGAGGAAGCTGGACGAACACAAATAAGAGACTTGTAAGTGGCCTAGAGTCAGGAAATTCTTTTAATCAAAAAGATTGTCACAACTGTCACCTCTGTCATAGCCTTTAATAGTTTAGCTGGAAAATTAACTAGTAAATAGAAAAAATAAATACAAAACCCTGCGACACTTGTGACACATGTAACGGCAACAATCCATCGCCCTCAACAACTATCGCAAACACCATTAATCCAAACCGAAGACATCAAATACCAACATCATATTTCCCAATGAGCCTCACCCATGTAAAAATTACGGCTGTGCATGTGAAGCTATCTATCAGCTTTGCATTAGCCACCTCTGCGGCGGCAAACAAACCAGCCGATTCAAAAAATAGCAAAAGCATGCAGGGAAGAAGGATTTATTGTGATAGGAGAAAAATAATTTCGCTGGCTAGCATCACTCTTTGCTGATTCTTGAAGACCCTTGTAAGGATCATTTGGAGCATCGCTTTCTTAAAAGTTGAGCAACCAGATATACCAACGTTCTGCAAACTCACAGTCTGTGCTTACCAACTAAAATTATTACTGTGGTGCATTCCACAACGATGCACTTAAATTAATTAATAACAAAAGTTGGAATAATTTTGCGTCGGCAAGTTGGGTGATTCTGCAAAGTCTTATAAGTCTTAAGCAATCAATCGTTAGATTACAGAAATATAGAGGAAAGAACATGAAAATTGCAAAAAAGAACATGATGACATTAACTGCTTTGTTTCTAATTGCGCTTTTCGCTACTTCAATATTTGCTATGCCAAATGCTAGTGCGGCAAAAGACTACACAAAAAAAACCTATGCCTATATCGGCGCTACGCCAAATCCCGTTGGAGTCGGTGAAGAAACACTAATCCACCTCGGCATCTCTGATGAAATGCAAGATGTCAGCCACGGCTATACTGGTCTAACGGTTACTGTAACGAGCCCAAGCGGCAAAATAGAAACTTTAGGGCCGTTTAGAACGGACTCAACAGGAGGAACTGGCACCATCTATGTCCCTGATGAAGTCGGAACATACTACGTACAGACACACTTCCCGGCACAATGGTACAACTGGACTATGTACGGTGGAGCTAACATATGGTTTGAAGCCAGCGATAGTTGGGTACTCAATTTAACCGTAACTGAGAACGCCTTGCCAAATTACCCGGGCACGCCACTTCCAACAGAGTACTGGACTCGGCCAATAGATGCACAACACTATGGCTGGACAACGATTGCAGGAAGCTGGGTAGCTAGCCCTGCAAACCTATATGCTCCCTATAACCAAGGACCTGAAACTGCACACATACTTTGGAGAAATCCCCTTGGAATGCAAGGAGGATTAGTAGGCGGAGACACAGGAGTCATGCACTTCAATCTCGGCGGAGGAGGCCAAAGCCCCTGGTCAAATTCAGTAATCCTGTCTGGCGTGCTGATATACAATAGGTACTACTCTGGTACAGAAAGAAACGTTGTTGCTGTCGATTTACATACAGGTAAAGAATTATGGATCAGAAACGGTACAAACTTAGCCTTTGGTCAATCCTTCCAATTCGTAGCAGCCAATCAATACGCAGGTTTTGACTACTTCTGGGAAACTAGCGGATCAAACTGGACAGCTTACGATCCCCTAACTGGACGCCTGATTTACCAAATGTACGGTGTACCTTCTGGCACCACAGTCTATGGTCCAAACGGTGAATTCTACAGATACGTTATCAGCTTGAGCGGTGGATATGTTGCCCTATGGAACTCGACTGCTGTTGTATCCGTTGGAGCAGGCGGTGGCTGGAGTCCCTATGGACGGAATTACAATGCCACGGTTAGTGCAACCGGCGCTAATGTTTGGGCTTGGAACATTTCAATACCAACCGGCTTACCTGGTTCTGCAAGACTCATCTACAATGATGACATGATACTTGGATACTACAGAGGCGGCACAGTCCTAACGCGAGTTGAAGCAGGAATAACCCTTGACAATCCACCATACACATTTTGGGCAATAAATCTAAACAAAACTAGAGGACCTATGGGAAGTCTGCTGTGGAACAAGACATACCAAACGCCACCTGGCAACTTAACGGTAGTCTTCGGTGTTGGAAGTAAAATAGAAAGAGTCTTTACAGTATGGACCAAAGAAACCCGATCTCACACTGCATATGACTTGGACACAGGTAACCTACTATGGACTTCCGCGGATCAACCACAATACTACATGGATACCTTTGGCATTCCTGGCGTATGCGGACAAATTGCTTATGGTAAACTTTACTCGGTTGGCTATGCTGGGATCGTATACTGCTATGATGTCCACACTGGTGAGCGGGTTTGGACATATGAAGCTGGGGACCCCTACAACGAAATTCTGTGGAGTAACAACTGGCCACTAAAGATAACATTCATCACTGATGGAAAAATCTACTTTGCGCACGGTGAACACTCACCCAACAGTCCTCTGCCCCGTGGTGCGCCCTTTATCTGCCTGAATGCGACAACAGGAGAGGTCATTTGGAGAATTGACGGCGCCTTCCGTGGAGCCGAGTGGGGTGGCAACGCAATCATAGGTGACAGCGTGATGGCTGAATGGAACTCATACGACAACCTTGTTTACGGTGTCAGCAAAGGTCCAAGCGCCACAACTGTAGAAACCCAGGGCAACGGAGTTACCGCAGGAAACCACTTAGTAATACAAGGAACAGTAACTGACATATCACCTGGAACAAACGAAGACGGTATATCAATGCGCTTCCCAGACGGTGTCCCAGCAGTAGCTGACGAATGCATGAGCGACTGGATGAAATACGTGTACCTCCAATTCGCTCGCCCAACAAACGCTACAGGCGTTGAAGTAACTCTAAACGCAATTGATCCCAACGGCAACTTCATCAACATCGGCAAAACCACTAGCGACTCAAGCGGGATGTACAGCTATCCATGGGAGACACCCGACATTCCAGGACAATACAAGATAATTGCATCATTTGCCGGATCAAAAGCCTACTATCCATCTCATTCCGAAACCGCTACCTACGTAACAGAATCATCGCCTGCTACTCCACAACCTACAGATGCTCTGGTGTTGTCAACGGCTGACCTATACTTCCTTCCAGCGATCGTTGGATTGTTTGTATTCGTCGCCATCATCGGCGCAGTCACCATCATGGTGCTCAGAAAGCGTCAATAAACGCAAAAGATTGCATCAAAATTTCCCTTTCCCTTTTTTAGTCTTAAAATAACATCAGATAATAAATGGGGCAGTTAGCTCTGGTTCAATTCACATTCTTTCTACAGCATCGTGTTTGCATTCTTTTCTCAATTTTTTCTGAGCCTCAGCAAACCTACATTATGACTAAACCAAAACCCTTTCAGCTTTGTCTTTTCTGATTACTTCTCACAAAAAAAGGGAAGGATGGTTGTTTGACAGTTATGTTTATGGCCGTTTTCTTAAGACTAATATTATTACTAACCCAACGACAATTATGACTACGAAGAGTCCTGCGATTGCTGGAACGAAGTATTGATCAGCCAGAGATTGCGGTGGTGCTTCCGTCGGTGCAAGTGTTGGCGCTGCTTGGTCAACTGTGAAGGACGTTACTGCAGATGATGGCCAATAACCGTTTGTGCCTGCAAATCGTGCATAGACTTTATAGTCGCCTGGAATGTCTGGTTTCCATGTTAAGGTGAATGCTCCATAGCTATCAGTTGTCGCTGTTCCTATACTCCTATAGTTGTTATTGGAGTCCAAGACGATGAGTTGTACTGAAACACCTGCGAAATCCGTCGGGAGAGGTTTCTGTTGGTAGACGTAACCCATCCAATCTTTCATACTCGCATCTGAAGCCACAGGGACACCTTTTGCGAAGTCTGCCTTCTGTTGCTTCTGCTGTGTGCCCACTGAAACGTCCATCACGGTCCCACTTATCACAAGTGAATTGCCAAGAGTTATTCCAGCTTTTGGCGCATCAACTGTAGTGGTGCTTGGGCCTCGTCCAACAACATAGATTTGGTTGTCGTAGCCATTGAAGAACGTTGCAAATCCATCAGCTATAGCGTAGCTAGTCGAGCCTCCTCCGCCACCTGTGTAGGCTGAGAGTGTCCATATTTCGGTGCCGTCGGTAGCGTTAATTGCGCGTGCCAACGCCCCTTTGTAGATTGGGTTAAGGATTGTGTGCTCGGTAGTTTCTGTGTATATTACTCCGTTACCAATAGCGGTTATGAAGGTTGGATAGACACCATAACCAGTGTAGGCGCCTGAGTTGGTACTGTTGCCTGTTCCTCCGTTGCCGTAAGTCCACTTTAGGTCTCCAGTTTTTGAGTCATAGCAATAGACTACTCCGCCAAATCCACTGTAGTATAGATTGCCGTAAGCAAGTTGCGCACATGGAACACCGCCAAAGTCGTTGCCATAGTAGTCAAGGGCTCTTTCATTGCCTATTGGACCCCATAGTGTGTCGCCTGTGTCTAAACTGTAGGCTACCCATTTGCTAGTTTCCTTGTGTGATTCAACAAAGATACGGCTTACTGGATCAGCTCCTGCCCAGAAAACAGTGACATTGCCTGCGGGTGGTTGAAGAGTTTTTGACCAAGTCATTGAACCTAGCGCACCTTTGGATGCGTTGAGGTTGATGGCAAAGTAGGTGTATGGATCTTCGCTATACCTGCCAAATGCTGCTGGAGAGCCTCCTGACGGTAGTGTACCACTGTAGCATAGCAGCATATCTTGGGAATAGGCGACTACTTGTGTTGGCGCTGTTGTCATAGTGTTGAGTGCGGGGGCCGAAACGTTCCAGTCACAATCAGCGGCAGCGCCGCCATCATAAGTATAGCCTGAAGTTACTGGCGATAAAAAGCCTGCGCTGGTGTATAGCATTCGGGTAAAGTTCCACTGGCTCAAATAGTAACTTGGGTTTGTGAAATTGCCTTTGTTAGTCAAGCTGTAGATCAGGTATTCTCCGTCTGGACCCATTGCAGATGCTCCTGAGGGAACGTTTGTAACGTTCATAATCCAGTTGCCCGTGTCAGCATCGTAGATTACCCAAACCGCGGGGGCGAAGGTTCCAGTGAAGAAGTTGAAACCTCCTGTTTGTGCAACTAGCATTGGCGGCATTACTCCGTGTTGATTGGGGTCATTTGGTGGGACATTGGGCATGATTCCGAATGAAGGTTCAGATACGTCAGAGCGAGACCAGATCAATTCTCCAGTCTGCAGGTCAACGCAGACTGTTGGTGTCGTGCTGCCAGTTGAAAATGACAATGGTACGTTGTAGAAAAGCATTCCGTCCATTATTATCGGATTCGTGTATCGGTTAATGTATGCAGACCCTTCGAAGTAGTTGACGCCTGGAACGGAATAGTCATTTCCTCCGACAATTCCTCCACTTTGAAGAGGCTTAGTCCACATAATATGTGCAGTTTGAGATCCTACAGAGCCAGGAATATATTTGCTTGTGTATGAATTTTCAACAGTGAACCATGGAGAACCAGTGCCCAGCCAGTTTGACGAAATCGCCCACCAGTCAGTGTTTTCTGCGTAGATCGGCCGTGTCCAGTATTCCGAAGGCAGTGGATAACTACTTAGGGCAGTTATCTGCTCTTGCTGCACTATTACGGTAGTTGATGCGCTGCTGGTAAGAAAAGTATCATTGACATAATTGCTTGGCGCAGGGGGACCAAAGAAACCATAGATCAAGCCCGTGTATGTATATGCTTGCTCTGGGAAAGTAAAAGTGAAAGTGTAGTTGCCAGTTTGGCTCGGAGTGTATGAAGTGAACTGTGCTGAAGTTGTGTCCTGTACAGTATCAAAAGTTTGTGTATCTTTTGTTCCGTCAGGCTTCGTAATAACGAGGTTGTAGTTATGCCATCTAATAGAATTGCCAACAGCCGCTCCGTCTGGTATTTTATCAATCCACATTATAATGTTTATCTTCTGACCAACTCCTACTGGATTAGGTTCAGCATTGATGAAAGCATACGTTGGAATCTTCCATACAGGTGTATGTGCACTAGTAGTCGGTACTAACATCATTGAAGCTGTCATTGAAGTTATGAGAAGTAAAGCAGTCAAAATAGCCATAGTTGTAACTCGTTTCTTTTGCATTTTTCTTCTTTCCTTTTTTCTGTAGGCGTATACTCAGTATAAGGTGTATTTAACTTATTGCATTTACCACACAAGAAATTTACAAAAATTAGTTTAATAGATGGAAACATAACTAATTAATGTAACTAAAAAGAGCGTTTGCACTCTATAATATTAAGGACTGACAACAACTTTAATTATGAAACATAAGTAACAGTAGTCAAGTGATAGAATGGACATTACAGTTAAAATTGATGTAATCGACAAAAAAATTCTATGTATGCTAATAAAGGATGCCCGTACAAGATTGAAAGACATTGCCAAAAACTGCGGCATATCTTCTGTTTCAGCGCTAAATCGGATTAAGCGGCTAAAGGCTCTAGGAGTGATAACAGGAGCAACAATTTTCATTCGCATGGACAACCTGC
>Ga0316628_100003721_pt1 | contig 11798 bp, 13 predicted proteins | sample OWC_Aug_M2_C1_D5_FD_207648 | JGI IMG/M metagenome (GOLD analysis project Ga0316628, IMG submission 207648) | Wetland soil microbial communities from Old Woman Creek delta, Ohio, United States - OWC_Aug_M2_C1_D5_C | ecosystem: Environmental > Terrestrial > Soil > Wetlands | place: USA: Ohio...
GCATTATTATTTCGCTTTCGCGGAGAATTCAACAGATTTTTCGCAGAGGGGCAAGGGGGCAAGAGAAGTCGGAAGGGACAACAACTGGTGGCAAAACAAAAGGGGGCCTTCAACGGCCCCCTTCCCAGCAGGAGAGAATTGTGGGGAGAGAAAGGTTCAGCTCTTCTTAGATGTCTTGGCAAAGAAGCTCGTGAAAATGGGCTCTACCTTTTGGGACGAGTTGCAGGAAGGACATTTGGCCTTTTTCTTTTCCCGCTGCTTAAGGGTCATGGTCACCGTGAAATCCTTCTTGCACTTGCCACATCGGAAGTCATAGGTGGGCATAAAGTTACCTCCCTTAATCCCTCATTTTTTATTTTAAAGTGATCTTGAAAGGTAAATTAGGGAAATACCTGTCAAGCTCCCGGCGCACACTTCTCGCCCGATGGGCAAGTCCTCTCGCCATGAAGATCGTTGCCAACCCGTTCAAGAGCCGGCGGTGCAATTCGCATCATTTCTTCGAAGAGATCTGCGCCAAACTCAAGGCAATGCAAAAGAGCAGGCATACTCCGGTAAACGACATCAGGGACATGGGGGCCAGCCCCATGACAGCAAAATGGGCCGCCCTCTCCACGATCCCGAGGATGAAGGCGATGCCTGCCAGAATGAAGAAGATCCAGAGCAGGATCGAGCAGCCTTTCATGACAACCTCCGGGATGGAAACTGGCTATGGTGGTTTGCGCACTTCTTGGGAGCAGGGCGGGGGCAATCTGACCTCCGCCCTGCCACTCATGTCTTAGCTTCTTACTTGGAATACTGCTCCTGAGCCAGATGCGCAATGCCCAACTGCTGTAGTTTAGAGATCGGCGCCATCATAGTTACCGTGACTGTACCCGGTAAGCGGCCGATCTCCACTCCTCCGGTCAGGGTCACCCAGTTCTTCACTGCCTCGGGGGTAATGCCCAAGAGCTTGGCCATCCGGTCCACCCCACATCCCACCGCGTCATTGAGGTTGGGCCCGCTCCCGATCATCTGGATGGGCAAGAGATCCTTCTGGATGGCAAAGCCAAACCGCTCTCCCATCACCTCTGCCTTTTTGATCTGCTCTTCGCTGTAAGCCTTGGCCAGGAAGGGCAAGTCTTCCTTGTTGGGCAGCAAGATCGGACCATCCAGGGACAATCCCTTGATCAGCTCCACTTCCAACGTAACTTCTGCGCTCACATCGGTGGTATGGCCGGAGATCTCTCCATCGCCCATCATGGCATGCACATCTCCCACCACGATGCCGCCGCCCGGAACCTTAACCGGGGCGATGATGATGGCCCCCTCCCGCACGTTGTCGACGTCCATATGGGAATCGGTGCGCTTCGCCTCATCCGCCTTGGTAATGGCCAGTTTGTGCGGGGCGCCACACAGGAAACAGGAGAGGTCGCCGGCGTTATGAGAAGTCGGCATGTCAATGGCCGGGGTCGTCCCCATATTGCCGATCATGGCCCGCACCCGGGCGACGATTCCGGGAGGCATATCGGCTACGCTCAACAGCGTCACCGGATAGGCGAGGCCCTTGGCGGGGACGGCCGAGAATTCGTAGGCCTGCTTGGCAATCTCGTCCGTTACCGCCTTGGGCACGGTCACTCCGATGCTGCGGTTTTCGTCGAAGAGAACGGTATAACCGTTGGTAATCTTAAAGGGAATGCAGGCAGCCCCGCAGAGCTTACACCGCACGGACTCCGGGCCCGTTCCCTTGATCTCGGTGGGAGGATTGATGGCCCCGCACTTGGGGCAGCGCTTGGCCACGAAGGGGTCCCCGACGAAGCGGCCCTCGATAGCCGTTTCGGTGCCCGAAGCAGTAGCCTTGGCCAGCACCCTCACCCTCTTGATCTTGAGGGCGATGGAATCCCCCACTTGGGCTCCCTCCACGGCAATCGGGGCCGTCAGGGTATGACCGCTTCTCAGCTGCGGCGTGATCATAGGCCCATAGCAGGCGGCCTCCGGGGTGGCCACGATGATTCCCCCGCTCTGCACCGGTCCGGCCATCTTGACCGAGGGTCCGATCACGTCCACGATCTGGCTGGCAAAGATGATCTTGGTGGCCTGGGCCGCATAGCTGCAAGGAAGGGCAAATAGAACGACCATCCATGCCAGAGAGAGGACCAACAGAACTCTTTTCATTTTTCCGGCTCCTATTCTTATGCTTGATAATCGAAAGTTTTAAGAAGCCTCGAGAAGGCAAACGCTTGTTCTACCGTACTTCGACATCACCTCCTTCATTTCCAAAAAGATAAGGCCCCTTCGTGGACACAGCATACCTTTCGGAGGGGCCTTGCAAAAAGCCTCTTTCTTGGCGCTCAGATCGTAGCTGGCTGGCCCTCGCCATCTGGGTCCTTCATCATGGTAATTCGTGGGGGAATTGAGCGGATGAATTCAACGACGCTTGCTATTATCAGCTCCTTTCTCATGCAAGTCAAGGGGTATCCTCGCTCGGAACGCCGAGCTTGAGAAGGTCAGAAACCCCTTGACGAGATCTGTGGCGCATTGTAGCATCTAAGCATCTAATAATGATGGAGGGGACGACAAGCCCAGACGGAGAAGGATGGGCAAAGCGATCGGAAATGGGTCCCTTTTTTGAAAAAACTGAATATGCAGGGCCAACGGAAGAGGAGACGATACGAATCCCACTCGAGGATTCGCTCGATCTTCACTCTTTTCGGCCCCAGGAAATTCCTGAAGTGGTGGAGGAATACGTTCAGGCCTGTCAGCACGCTGGGTTTGCGGAAGTCAGAATCATTCACGGCCGAGGGATTGGGTTTCAGAGAAAGGTGGTGCAGTCCCTCCTTAGCAAATTGCCCGCGGTCGGTTCTTTTCATGATGCCCCGGCAGAACGGGGAGGGTGGGGGGCAACGGTGGTCCGTTTGAGGGCCAGCAGCTCTCCTGCCTTAGGGGAAATGGAGGAAGAGGGGATATGAATACGAAAAGGTATTTTTTGGGTTGCGCCGCAGGTTTTCTAACTGTTTTGTTGATATGCTCTTGCGGCTGGGCGGGCATATCGGATCAGCCTCAGCCCTATCGCAAAGGTTACAATCATTCGGAGAGTACGCCCCACTTGTGGCTCTACTGGAATTGCATGCCCGAAGACGGGAAGGCCATGACCATCGATGGAATCGTGGAGGTGAAGAGCCAGTCCAACAGTCCCGTCTACGGTCTGCAGTTGAAGCTCGTTGGGTTCGATGCGAAGGACAAGAAGGAAAGTGAGCAACTCCTGAAGATCGCCCCGTACAAGATATTCACCGACATGCCGGTTCCGTTCCACCTTTCCGTCCCCCTTAAGGGGGATGAAGCCGATTTTGGGCTTTGGGTCTATTACTGGTTCTACCCTGCTTACGGAGGAGCGGGAAAGAAGGCCAGCCGGATCTCCTACATCACGGATACCTGGTACTGGACCTTCCGGGATATATGCCCCAAGGATTAGGGGGAGGCAACATATCTGCTGCCGGAGAACTGGAAAGGCTGAATGAGGAAATCATCGCCTGTGTTCGCTGCCCGAGGCTGGTCCAGCATCGAAAGGAAGTGGCGGAGCGAAGGCCTCTCCGGTTCCGAGACTGGACGTACTGGGCGAGGCCCTTGCCCGGCTTCGGCGATCCGAGGGCCAGGTTATTGATCCTGGGCCTGGCCCCGGCAGCCCATGGGGGAAATCGCACCGGTAGGATGTTTACGGGTGACCGGAGCGGAGACTGGCTCTTTCGAGCCCTCCATCAATTTAGGTTTGTAAACCAGGCTCGTTCGGTACATAGGGAAGATGGCTTGGCCCTGCAGGACGCATACCTCACCGCCACCATTCGCTGTGCTCCGCCTCAGAATAAGCCGCTTCCTTCCGAGATTCGGAGCTGTCGTCCGTACCTTCTGCGGGAGCTTCACCTCCTCAGTTCCGCGAAGATACTGGTCGCTTTGGGCCGCATTGCCTTCGATGTGGCCCTCCATGCCTTGGAGGAGGCATTTGCACTCTCCGTATCGCCCAAGCCCGGCTTCGGTCATGGCCGAGTTTTCTTGCTCCCCAAAGGTTTGACCCTCATCGCGTCTTATCACCCCAGCCAGCAGAATACCCAGACGGGTCGGCTCACCTGGAAAATGTTCGACGAGGTTTTTGCGAAAGCGCGAGGCATCTTGATAAAGGGAGGGACTTGATGAAGGAAGGGCCAACGCTGAAGGAAAGGTTTTCGAAGGTCTTCGTCTTTCTCGTGGTGGTCCTCGTCCTCCTCCTCTTGATTTACGTCCCTCTGGTGAAGGCCCTTCTACGGTCTATCCCGCTGTTGATCTTAGGCGGCACCCTCCTGCTCCTCATCCTTCTTGGCCCCTTCATGAAGGGCAAATCCGGCGATTAACCTGGAGGCTATCCGTCTTCACCTATTCAGACCTCATTAAATCTAACAAAAGGAGGGGAGACGAGTGAAGATCGGTTTCCTGGGCCCCCCCGGCAGCTATTCGGAAGAGGTCGCCCGCAATCTTTCCCCGAAGGCGAACCTTTCGGCCTATCCCTCCATCGATGCCCTGTTCGAAGCTGTGGCCAATCGGAGCGTAGCGCAGGGGGTGACTCCTCTGGAGAGCGTGGTCGAAGGCCCAGTGACGGAAACCCTGGATAATCTCTTCCAGTATGCGGGGCAGGCGAATATCCTCGAGGTGGTTGTTCTTCCGATTCAGCATGCTCTGGGGTCCCTGGACGCCCGGTCAGAAATTCGGGAAATCCTTTCTACTCCCCAGGCCTTCAAGCAATGTGCAGCGTATCTGGCGCGGGAGTTTCCGAAAACGGAGCTCGTTGAGGTCTCCAGCGCCACCGAGGCCATCGAACAGATCGTACGGGACCGATTGGCGGGTGCAGCGGCCATCGGCCCCGAGTTCGCTTGCACAAGGCATGGGTTGAAGGTGATCGCGGGAAACATCGGGGATGTAAAGCATAATAAGGTCAAATTTGCGGTCCTGGGAGCTCATTTCCACGAACGGACGGGAAACGACACCACCTCCCTGGTGATTTATCCTCATCGAGATCGAATCGGCCTCCTGGAGGATATCCTGCATATCATCAGCCAGGATTACGGCTTGAATCTCTCCTCCATTCATTCGCGCCCGGATACCAAGGGCGGCTTCCGGTTTTACATCGAGCTGGAGGGCCACCTGAAAGATGAGGCGGTCGCCTCTTGCATCGAGGACCTGGAGAGGAAACTATCGGGCGACGAAGCGGAGGTCAAGGTCTTCGGGGCCTATCCTCGGAGCCTGTTCAATGTGCCTCGCCTCAAGACCATCGGCATCATTGGTGGGACCGGGCTTATGGGAAGCTGGTTCGTGAAGTTCTTTGTCGGTGCGGGGTATCGTGTTCTGATCAGCGGCAGACAAACCTCCCTCACCTATCAGCAGTGCGTGAAAGAATCGGACGCGGTCATTATCAATGTGCCCATACTGCATACGGTGGAAGTGATCCGGTCGGTCGGCGAGTACTTTCGGCCCGGCCAATTGATCGTGGATAACACCTCCATCAAGACACAGCCGGTGGCTGCCATGCTCGAATCGGTGCCTGAAGGCGTGGAGGTGCTGGGGATGCACACGGTATTCGGCCCTTCCATAGGGGCCCTGGCCAATCAGAATGTGCTCTTTACTCCCACCTCCCGTTCGGGCGAACTGGCGCAGGAGTTTGAGAACATCTTCTACAAGTACGGCGCGAAGATCACTCGGACCACGCCCGAATATCATGACCAGCAGATGGCATTTCACCAGAATCTGGAGCATTTCACCAGGATTGCCCTGGCCGAGCTAATGAGAAGGCGGTTTGGAGGTCCGGAGTCCCTTGCCTCCTATAGCTCCCCGAATTCCCGGATGTCGCTGATCACCCTGGGCCGCATCCTCAATCTCGACCCCCAGATGATCTCAGAAATCCAGAGCTTCAACACCCAGGGTCCGGCGATGATCGAGGAATACTTAGAGGTGGTCACCCGATTGGGAAGGTCCTTGATCCGGGGAGAGGTGAGCGAGCTCAGGCAGTCCATGGCGGAGAGCGCCGCAAGCTTCGGGGAAGATTTCCTGGAGCGGATGATGTGGACCTCCCGGGAAATCGAGGATTATCTGAGGGAGCTGAATCGAACTTTCAGAAGAAGGAAGGAGCCCGGAAGGGCCACGCCGGATAGAGGCCCCAGGGACGAAGGCTCATGAAACGAGTGGGCTGGCAGGCGACCTTGGTCTCGTCCTTGATCCTCCTATCCGCCGTTCTCTATCTCATTCACTTTGCGATCTTCAGGGACCTTTATCATATCTTCTATTACCTGATTTCTGACATCGCCTTCCTTCCCCTCGAAGTCCTGTTGGTGACCCTGATCCTGCACCGGCTGCTGAGTGAGAGGGAGAAAAGGGCGAGGCTGGACAAGTTGAATATGGTGATCGGGGCCTTCTTCAGCGAAGTCGGGACCCTGCTCCTGACCTATCTCTCCGATGCGGACCCAAAACTGGATTCGGTCCGTAAGGATTTGATTGTAACTAACAACTGGTCGGAAGAGGAGTTCGCTCAGGTGAGCAGGCGGCTGAAGGGCTACGATTATGGGATACGGATCGAAATGGTCAGCTTAGAGGATCTGTGCAGCTTCCTCTTGGGAAAGAGGGATTTCCTGGTGCGGCTCTTGGAGAATCCGAGCCTGCTGGAGCACGAATCCTTCACCGAGCTGCTGCGGGCGGTTTTCCATTTGACCGAGGAGTTGACCTCCCGTGAAGATCTGAAGGACCTGCCGGAGACGGATACTGCCCATCTGACAGGGGACATTAGGAGGGCCTACGTCCTGCTCGTCCATCGATGGCTGGATTATATGAGGCATCTGAAGGCCAATTACCCGTACCTTTTCTCTCTGGCGATGAGGACGAATCCCTTTGATCGGAGCGCATCACCCATCGTCCGGTGAAAATGCATAGCGAGCGCACTCACCGCTGTCCTATGCGGGATGAGCAAGCGAACTCCAAATGGAATCCAAGAATTCTTTACATTTCAAGATCTCCCGGCTTTTGGGGACGATCTTAAAATGCATAGCGAGCGCAGTCCCCGCAGCTTTCTGCAGGGTCAACTGGTATCACGTCTGAGAGAAGATCACGAAAAGAGGACAAGTGTTCGCGACTTATGACCGCAGGGGAACATCAAATCTTTTATCGTTGTCCCATCTCACCCTGATTTGGGGGGTAGAAGGAGATCAGCAAGGGGGAATTCGGACTGAGACTGGAGGTGGCGCATCGGGGGGAAAATGAGAAAAAGAGGGAAGTTTTCTGCGCATCCTGAACGAGCCTCACAAAGGGGGCTTCGCGGAGAGCGGATAATTCCTTGAGGAAGGGCCGCTTTCAGGAACATTGAGAGGAGAGAAAGGAGAAAGGTATGGAATTCAAAGGGAGCCAAACGGAGAAGAATTTGATGACCGCATTTGCGGGTGAATCCCAGGCTCGGAACAGGTACACCTACTATGCCGGCGTGGCCAAGAAAGCGGGTCTGGAGCAAGTCTCGGCCATCTTCCTGGAGACGGCGGACAATGAGAAGGAGCACGCCAAGATCTATTTCCAGCTGTTGAAAGGGGGCGAAGTTCCCATCACTGCAGCCTATCCGGCGCACATTTCCGACACTTTGTCGAACCTGCAGGCAGCGGCCGCCGGAGAACAATACGAGTGGACGACCATGTACCAGAATTTTGCCCAGATCGCCAAAGAGGAAGGATTCACGGATGCGTACCAGGCTTTTACCCAGGTGGCCAAGGTGGAGAAGCAACACGAGGCGAGATACCGCGCCCTGATCGACAATCTGGAGAAGGGCAAGGTCTTCAAGAAGGATCAGCCGGTGAAATGGCACTGTCGGAATTGCGGGTACGTGGTGGAAGCGAAGGACGCCCCACCGATTTGCCCCGTCTGCAAGCATCCCCAGGCCTATTATGAGGTTTTGGCGGAGAACTATTGATTGCCACGCGGGGAGCCGTAGGTAACGGCGTCTCCGAGGAAGGCTTTGTAGAAGGCTTTACAGCTTTGGGTCGGAGAACAAGAAAGGAGGGTTTGTTATGAGAAGAGGGTGGCTGGTCCTGGTTTTGTTGGGCATTTTTGTTTTCGGCTTCATTCCGGGGCTCCTTGCAGCAGAAGCTGCCACGAAGTTCAAAGGCAGCCAGACCGAAAAGAACCTGCTGACGGCTTTCGCTGGCGAGTCTCAAGCGCGGAACCGTTACACCTTCTCCGCCGCGGTGGCCAGGGAGGATGGCTACGAGCAGATCGCGGCGATCTTCCTGGAGACGGCAGATAACGAGAAGGAACACGCGAAGATCTTTTTCTCATTGCTGAAGGGGGGCGACGTTTCCATCGCTGCGGCCTATCCGGCGGGCTTATCAGACAAAACCCTTCCCAACCTGGAGGCCGCGGCCGCGGGAGAAAAGGCCGAGTGGACGACCATATATCAAAACTTCGCTCAGGTAGCGAAGGAGGAGGGATTTGCTGAGGTTCACGAGGCATTCATCGAGGTGGCGGGAGTCGAGAAGCAGCACGAGGCGAGGTACCGCGCCCTGATCGACAATGTGAAGCAGGGCAAGGTTTTTCAAAAGGACCAGGCGGTGAAATGGCATTGCCGGAACTGCGGCTATGTGACGGAAGGCAAGGAGGCTCCGAAAGCTTGCCCTGTCTGCGGTTATACGCAGTCCTATTTTGAGGTCCTGGCCGAGAACTACTAAGCCTTACAACCTTAGAAAGGGAGGATCGATCATGAAAAAGGGATTCGCCCTCGTGGCCCTGTTAGGCGTCTTCCTCCTTGGCATTTCGATCTATGGATCGAGGGCCGCGGAGGTCAAGCAATATTCCACCATCGTGTTGAAGGAATTCTCTCTGGAGGGCGCGGCCATTCAGGACCTTCCGGACGTAAAGGACTATGCCCAGACCCTGCCCCCCGATTTTGCCGAGTGGGTAGCCGGCTACCTGGGATCGATGAAGGTGCCCCAGAAGGTGGTGGTGGAGAAGGCGGGGAAAGGAGAGGCACTGCCTGAAGGCGCCCTGGTGGTCGAAGGGCATTTCACCAAGATCACCGCTGGGAGCACGGCTGCCCGATGGGTGGTCGGGTTCGGCGCAGGGGCCTCAACGGTTGGTGCGGAATGGACAGTGAAGGATGTCGGTACCGGCAAGGTCCTGAACAAGTTTAACAAGAACCAGCACACCAGCAGTAGCGTTCGGGGGATACACGCGGTGGAGTCCGATGCCCGATACCTCGCCAAATACGTGGCCTCCACGATTCAAAAGCTCGCGAAATAGGATGAGTCCGGGCTAAAAGCGGGGCGGCGTCCTACGGAGAGGATTCCAGGCGATGAGAAGGCGCCGCCCCTCTTCCCGGGGTGCATGAACGGGAGATGGCAGAGGTGGGGGGGTGAGGGAAGCGCCTCCGCCAAGTTGTGACCCGTCACCCGCTCCGCAGCAGAGCGGCTGCGGGGTGACCTCTCCCGCAAGGGGAGAGGTATGATAGTCGAATTCATTCGACGCGCAGGGAATCCACCGGCTTCAAGCCGTTAGTATTTCAATGACTTATCAAGCAAGAAGGAATGAGCGCACATGAAAGTCGATGAGTCGAGGGCCGATCCCGCCTCATGGATCGATTTTGTCGTCCGAGATTTCGTCCTGCACTCCCCGCAAAACTCCCTTCAGAATGCGGAGGGGGAGAAAGCCTGGGCCGAGCCGCTGGTGGGGTTCTCACGCGGGGACGATCCTTTGTATCAGGAATTCAAGGATCATGTCGGTCCCTTCCACTGGACCCCCCTGGAGATCTTCCGTCTGACCTTTCCCGAATCACCTGTCACTCCGGATCAGTTGACCGTGATCAGCTGGATTCTGCCCCAGACCGAGGCGACCAAGGTCGATCACCGAAGAGAGATGGCCTGCACTTCCGAGAGATGGGCCCGCTCCCGAGTCTTCGGGGAGGAATTCAACAATGAGTTGAGGAGGCATGTGGCTTTCCGGCTCATCAAAGAGGGCTTTCCGGCGGTCGCGCCCGCTCTTTCTCCCCTTTGGGAGATGAAGCAGTCGGAGCGCTTTGGCCGTGCCTGTACCTGGTCCGAAAGGCACGCCGCCTATGCCGCCGGTTTGGGGACCTTTGGCCTTTCCGACGGCCTGATCACTCCTAAAGGGAAGGCGATGCGCTGCGGCTCGGTGGTGGCCCGAATTCAGGTTCCGGCCACTCCCCGCCCCTATGAGGACCACCATGCCCATTGTCTGTTTTTCGCCCAAGATGGAGCCTGCGGCAAATGTATCCTCCGGTGCCCAATTGGAGCCATTACCGAGAAGGGCCATGACAAGGTGGCCTGCGAAAAGTATCTCCGGGAAGTGATGGCCGAGCATGTGAGTTCGCATTTTGGCTTCAAGGGGTATGCCTGCGGGCTCTGTCAGGTCAATGTGCCGTGCGAGTCCCGGATCCCCGCGGGACTATGAACGATGGACTATGAACAAGGGACGCTGCACCATGAACAAGGTGATTTCGACGGATTTCTGGAAGAGGCAGGGGACTTGGGATCGCAGCTGATCGCATTTAGCAGGAAGGTGCGCCGGGAAGAAATCGGCTTTAAGAACCAATGAACAATGAACTGTGAATGTTGAACAATGGATGGTTGACGTAATCAAAACGGTTCATCGTAGCGGGCTGGTTCATCGCTCATCGTAACGGGTATGGAATACCTCATCATCTGCCTCGCCTCCTTAGTTACTTCTGCACTGACCCTCTTCTCTGGCTTCGGGTTGGGCACCCTCCTGCTGCCCGCATTTGCCCTTTTCTTTCCCGTCGATGTAGCGGTGGGACTTACCGCGATCGTTCATTTCCTAAATAACCTCTTCAAGCTTTCCTTTTTCGGCAAGAATGCCAACCGGGGCATTGTCCTCCGGTTTGGTCTTCCCGCCATTCTGGCCGCCTTCCTCGGAGCAGGCGCGCTCTACTGGCTCTCCAACTTGGCACCGATTGCCAGTTATGGACTCTGGGGCCGCGAGCTTCACGTGATGCCGGTCAAATTCGTGGTGTCTTTGTTGATGATAGTCTTTGCCCTCTTCGAGCTCGTCCCTACATTCGAGAAGATTTCCTTTGATAAGAGGTACCTGCCGATCGGTGGGCTGTTGAGTGGGTTTTTCGGCGGACTTTCCGGCCACCAGGGTGCCTTGCGGAGCGCCTTCCTGGTGAAATCCGGCTTGTCGAAGGAGAGCTTCATCGGTACCGGGGTTGTGATTGCCTGTCTGGTCGATTTCACCCGCCTCTCAGTCTATAGCACCCACTTTTCGCGGTCAGAGATCAAGGGCAACGCGCTCCTTCTTCTCGTTGCCGTTTCCTCTGCCTTTCTGGGAGTTTTCCTCGGGAGCCGGATGGTGAAGAAGGTCACCATGCGCTCCATTCAGGTCATAGTGGCCTTCATGCTCATCGGCATCGCTCTGGTCTTGGGGTCGGGGCTCATTTGAGGCTCGCAGGCGTGTTGGGGAGGCAACCTTGAGAGCCGGGGTCATAGACGTAGGGACTAACTCGGTGAAAATGGTAATTGGCGAGATGGGCGAGGGCGGGGATCATCGGATCCTTGGTGATTTTATGAAATGCACCCGCTTGGGAGAGGGACTCAACGCCACGGGAGAGTTGAGACCCGAGGCTCAGGAGCGCACCCTCGCCGTAATGAGGGAGTTTCTGGAGCTTGCCAAACAGCACGAGGTGCAGAAGAGTCGGCTGGTCGGGACGAGCGCCTTGCGCGAGGCAAGTAATCAGGCGGAATTCCTTTCCCGGGTCCGGCGCGAGTTCGGGCTTGACCCGGAGGTCCTCTCCGAGG
>Ga0316628_100003722_pt1 | contig 11797 bp, 10 predicted proteins | sample OWC_Aug_M2_C1_D5_FD_207648 | JGI IMG/M metagenome (GOLD analysis project Ga0316628, IMG submission 207648) | Wetland soil microbial communities from Old Woman Creek delta, Ohio, United States - OWC_Aug_M2_C1_D5_C | ecosystem: Environmental > Terrestrial > Soil > Wetlands | place: USA: Ohio...
CCGCCACGTTGCAGTCTTTGCGCGGCGGCCTAGCCAGGCTGGAGGCGGTAACCGATCGGGTACGGCAGAAGAAAGCCGAGATCGCCGAACTGGAAAAGGAAGAACGCACGCAATGGCAACACCTCGAGCACGACAAACGCGCGCACCAGCAGATGCTCAATAAGATCGCCCTGCAACTAAACCAGCAGCGCCACGAGATTGGGCGGCTGCGGCGCAATGAGAGCCAGCTGGCGCAATTGGTCGAAAAACTGGCGAACGCTTTCCCCAGCGTGCAGGCGGACAGCGTGTCGTTCACGTCGCTGAAAGGTAAACTGGTGTTGCCGGTCAAAGGCAAGCTGAGCAACAGGTATGGCGCACGGCGTCCGGAAAGTTCGGTGGCGTGGACTGGCTGGTTCCTGCGTGCGGCTCCCAACCAGCCGGTCAAGGCCGTTGCTGCGGGGCGCGTAGTCTACGCCGACTGGCTGCGCGGCTTCGGCAATCTGCTCATCATCGATCACGGCCAAGGCTACATGAGCTTGTACGGGAATAACGAGACGCTGTACAAGGAAGTAGGCGCTAGCCTGCGCAGCGGCGACACCATCGCCGCCGTGGGTAGCAGCGGCGGCAACAAGGATTCCGGTTTATACTTCGAACTGCGTTTTGAAGGAAAACCGTTCGATCCCGGCAAATGGGTTCGGCACTAAAACGAAAGGTCAAACATGCGTAGTCGTATCGAAAAAGCCGGGTTGGTCGGCGTTGGGCTCCTGGGAGGGCTGTTGATCAGCCTGCATTTCGCCGCCGTCGCGGACAAGGGCACCGAGCTTCCGCTTCCGGTTGAAGAGCTGCGCACGTTCTCCGAGGTCTTCGGGCGCATCAAGAGCGATTACGTTGAACCAGTAAGCGACAAGAGGCTCATCACCGAGGCGATCAACGGGATGTTGAGCGGGCTTGACCCACACTCTGCTTACCTGGACGCCGATGCGTTCAAGGAGCTGCAAGTCGGCACGCAGGGCGAGTTCGGTGGGCTGGGTATTGAGGTAGGAATGGAAGATGGCCTGGTCAAGGTCATCTCGCCGATCGAAGACACGCCTGCCTTCAATGCCGGCATCAAGAGCGGCGACCTCATCATCAAGATCGACGACACGCTGGTCAAGGGACTCAACCTGAACGACGCGGTGAAGCGCATGCGGGGCAAGCCCGGCACCAAGGTGGTACTGACGGTCATTCGCAAGAATGAACCCAAACCTCTGCAAATCAGCATAACGCGCGCCGTCATCAAGGTGCAAAGCGTGAAATCCAAATTGGTGGAACCGGGCTACGGTTTTGTGCGCATCACCCAGTTCCAGGAACACACCGGCGAGACCCTTGCGACAGCACTGGAAAATCTGCAGAAACAGAATAAAACGCCGCTGCAGGGCCTGGTGCTTGACCTGCGCAACGATCCCGGTGGCCTGCTGACCGGGGCGGTCGCGGTATCTGCCGCGTTCCTGCCCAGGGACGCGCTGGTCGTCTACACCGAAGGGCGCACCGCGGATGCCAAGATGCGCCTCACCACGAGCCCCGACAATTACTTGCGCGGTACCGGCAAGGGCGACTACCTGAAAGACTTGCCTGATTCATTCAAGAAAGTGCCGATGGTGGTGCTAGTGAACGGCGGCTCCGCATCCGCTTCCGAAATCGTTGCCGGCGCGCTGCAGGATCACAAACGCGCCGTCATCCTGGGCACGCAGACGTTCGGCAAGGGCTCGGTGCAAACCATCCTGCCGCTGGGCAACAACACCGCGATCAAGCTGACCACCGCACGTTATTACACGCCCGGCGGGCGTTCCATCCAGGCCAAGGGCATTGTGCCGGATATTACGGTGGAAGATCCCGCCACGGCGGGCTTTGACAGTGCCTTCCGCTTGCGCGAAGCCGACCTCGAACGGCATCTGAGCAACGGCCAAGGCGAGGACAAGAGCGAAACGCCCGCCAAGCCTTCGAAGGGCCAAACCAAGACCAAAGAGAGCGAAGGCGGCAAGCCCGAGATCACCGAATTCGGCGCCAAGAACGACTACCAGATGAACCAGGCTCTGAATGTGCTCAAAGGCATGAACATACTGCGCGGGAAATAATGCGATGAACCCGTTCGAACTGCAAAAGCAACGCCTGCTGCTCTTCAGCGACGATCCGGCGAATCAGCTTGATCAGGCCTATCTGTTGCTGAGCAAGCTGGAGAACTTCCATGTGGAACGAGGCAGCCTGCCAAACAGCCTGTCAATCCGTTACAGCGTCCAACATTACTCGCTGGAGGCGCTGCAGAAAGCGCTCACCCGCGAAGGCTTCCGCCTCAAATTCAGTCTGCTCGGAAGTCTAAAGAATCAGCTGATCCATTATTGCGAAGATGTGCAGTACCACAACCTGAAGACGCCGGAGCCGCGCACCAAGAACAATTCGCAAGAGGTCTTCGTCAAGGCCTATGAACACCACCCGCATGGCGACCATGACGACACGCCAAAGGAGCTTCGCGAATTCAAGTGAGGACAGCGGTTCAGGCCATTCTTGGACCGCACTCACGCAGCGCACTCACCGGCTGATCCAGTCTTATCGCCGCCGACCGTCTATTATCGGCAAAGTCCACTAACTTATTGCGCCCATCGGCCTTTGCCTGATAAAGCGCGTTATCCGCGTTCGACAGCAGCGTGCCTGGTGTAACCTCCCGCAAGTCGAACGCACACCAGAAACCGGCGGATGCCGTAAGCCGGCCATGCGGAGACTGCCTGTTCTCGATGCCCAGTGCGCAAACGCTTAGGCGGATTTTCTCCGCGAATTGGCGTGCCTCATCGCGGCTCAGGCCGGATGTCAGGATGCAGAACTCTTCGCCGCCAAAGCGGAAGACGAAATCTCCCGCCCGCTGCGCCGATTTCTTGAGCACTCCCGCCACTTGCTCCAGCACCCTGTCGCCATAGAGGTGTCCATAGTTGTCGTTGAACATCTTGAAGTAGTCAATGTCGAGCATGATCAGCGTCAGCGGCTGTCTGCTGCGCTTGCAGCGGTTGATTTCGCTTGCCAACACCTCTTCCAGGTAGGCGCGGTTGTAAACGTTGGTGAGCGGATCGATGACAGACATATGCCCGAGACGGAGGATGTTCTGCTCGTTGTGTCGCACAAGCATTATCGTGACGAAACTCAGGGTCAGATACGCAATAACGGATATGAAGCCGGAGATGGGGGTGAGCGGCTCGGGACGCAGCATCACAACCGACGCGAGGCTTGCTGCCCCCAATGCGACCCAAACGACTCGCTCGCGCGAGGTGACGATAGGGGCGAAGGTGATGGGAAAAATCATCATCCACACGTCCTGGTGCAAGCGCTCGCTGCTGATGTATGCGCCGTAGAGCATCAGACACATCATCGCCAGCACGAACCAGCTCGCGTAGCGCAGCGCCTGTTCACCGTCATTCCGCGTGCGCCATTGAAGCCAAAGCGAGAACAGTGCGAAGGTGAACGCGGCCAGCCCCCTGTCGGGGGTTGCGGCAACAAAAAAATACAGCGCGGAGAGCGGCAGCGTGACAAATACGGCGATGCGCAGGTACATATGCAGCACCGCGGACCTGAACCGCTCGACGGAATAGCGGGTCATGCCCGAACTTCCCCGGCGCCACTCACGCGGCAGGATTCGTCGCCATCCCGAAGAGTTGCGCTCGCCAACATGAGGGTCTCCGCTATAGGTCGCGGAGGAAGGCCCTCTGCGATAATTCACCGTAGCACAGACAGCGCACAACTAGAATATGCCATTTGGCCTATATCTTGACCTAGGCTATATACGACGGGGCTCCCTGCCCCCGCCCAGGCTCGCTTGTATTGTAAGTAACCGCGCACCTACAAAATATGCTGGGAATCGAGCAGGTCGGCCCAAAGCGCTATCCACGTCTCCCAATCGTGCCCTCCAGACCTCACCGTTACTTGGTCGCGCGGAAGGCAGTTGGACAACATGGCGCTGGCACTGCGATAGCGGTCTTCGCTGCCATAGCCAAGGTAAATGGGTAGCCTTCCTTCTCGAAGCACCCTGCGGCGGATTTGTTCGAGCAATGCCCGCTCGTGGTCGCGGCTCTCGATTTCGCCCGCCTGCCAGGAACGCAGCCCGCCCGCGGCCTCAATCTCCGCGATGAGCCCGCGGGTTCCGAGGAAGGGCGCGAGCAGGATTACGCCTTCAATCTCTGCTGTCCGCTGTGTGGCGCAAATCATCGCGCCAGAGCCACCGAGCGAAATTCCCAGGACCCACATGCGGCGATAGCCGTATGCACGAAGCTTGTTCAGCGTATGGTGCAGCAGACGTTCCACCTCGGCGTGATCCAGGTAGAGGTCGACATGTGCATTCAGGGCCAGCACATCAACCGGCAAATGGCGCTCGCGCAATGCGCGGATGAAGCCGTAGTCTGCCAGCTGTTGCGGAATATTCTTCGCACCGGGCAGCATCAGCAGCAGGACGCGCTCTTCCGCCCCCTCCGGTGCAGCGTCGTAGATGTCGTCGACGCCAAATTGCATGGTTAGTTGCGCCTGCCCAGTCTCTTCTTCAGATCGAAGCCGGAGAAGTACATGTGCACGTCGTCGCGGACGCTGGAGAGCCGCAGCGTCTCACCCTTGCCGCTGCCAACGCCCGCCATCACCAGTTCGTTCTGCGCCGCGGGCAGGAAAGCCGTGCGGAACACGAAACCCTGTTTTTCGGCAAATGTGAACTCGCCGATGAGAAGATCGCCTTCGCGCACCACCCTGATGTTCTCCGGCAGTGGTCCGTCGTGCTTATTCACGATATCGTATTCGCCGACATAGTCGTTAAGATATTCCGGCAACGGTCCGGGGCGCAGCTTCTCGCCGACCAGCATGGCCTGCCCGTCCTTCCTGTAGGCCAACACCTCGCGCCCGCCGACACGATGCAGCGACAGTTTCATTTCTTTCATCTCGGCGTTGGCCATCGGAATAAGCCCCAGCAATTTCAGGCGCACGCCGAACTCGCCGTCCGCATGCTTTACCAACTCGAACTTCCAGCCCATGAGATCGGCGACGAGTTCGCCGTCCTTGTCATCCACTCTGACCAGGCCGATCAGCGTTTCGAAATATCCGGAATACTCGCGGAGGTCAGCGTCGGTCAGCGGAACCGTCTGCGCGTCCGTCGGCACCTTTCGCGGTTGCGTGATGCCGCGCTTCGCCTCCAGCGCAAGCATGAGCGTCTCCTCAGTTACCTTGGCCACCACCGCCTGCGCATTGGCGGAATTGGACAGCACCACCACGCCAAGCTTGTGTTCCGGCAGCAGTGCCAGCATGGCGTGGTAGTTCAAGGTGGTACCGCCGTGGCTCGCCACGATACCTGCGCGCGGCACATCCACGCCGCTCAGCATCCATCCCAGTCCCATCTTGAAATCGAAGTCCAGCGGGACATGCGCATTCTGCACCTTGAACATCTCCTGCAGTGACTCTGCCTTGATTATTCGCCTTCCATCGTATTCCCCGTCCGCGAACACCATCTGCATGAAGCGGGCCATGTCGTTTGCACTTGAGTTCAGGCTGCTCGATGGCAGGTCGCGCAACGGGATAGCCTCGACCTCTTTGCCGTCCTTGTAGGCCTTGGCGGGAATGCGCGCAGCGAACTCGGAATGCGTCATGCCGAGCGGCTGCAACAGGTTGCGGTTCATGTAACTGGCATAGCATTCACCACTCACCTCGCCGATGACCGCGCCCAGCAGCGACACGCCCAGATTGGAATAGTCGAACACATAGTTCGGCGGCCAGGCAACGTATTCGTCCTTGACTGCCGTGACCTGCTCGGTAAACGGCGCGGGATGACGCTCGCTCATGCCGCGCACCCAGTACCCGGGGAGCCCCGAATGGTGAGTCATGATGTTGCGCGGCGTGATGCCTCGGATATCGCCGAAACGGCTCTTGATGGAGAACTCGGGAAGGTATTCCTGCAGCGGATGGTCGATGTCCAGCTTGCCCCGTTCAGCAAGCTGCATCGCAGCCGTTGCGGTGAACACCTTGGCGATGGAGCCAAGGTTGTACACGGTGTCGGGCGAGGCTTTGATTTTCGCCTGTTTGTCCTCGTAGCCGAAACCTTGCGCCCACACGATCTGCTGGTCGTCGACCAAAGCGATGCTAAGCCCGGTCACATCGGCATCGTCAATCTCGCGCTGGATCAGCCAACCAATGTATTCCCTGGCATAGCTGTAATCGCCGCGCCCGATGGCTTCCGGCTTGCCGGGAGGCGTACTGCACGCGCTCAGCGAAATTATGCAAACGGTAATGATGATCTTGCGCAGCAGCACAGCAGCTCCTCGGTTACAGGTCAGTCGTGAAAGATGCCATTGTATAATGGCGCGCAAAACTCAATCCGTGACGTAACGATGCTTTTGCTATTCCGCAACTGGAAACCGACTCCCGTCATCAAGCTCTCCCTGCTGGTAATCGCCTGCTGCATCGCCGCCACCCTGTGGCGGCCCGCGCTCTGGCCTTGGACACTGGGCATCGTGTTGTTTATCCACACACTGCTCGCCATGGTCGGACTGATTCCGCGCAGCAAACTGCTTGGGCTGAATATCACCCGCTTGCCACCCGAGGCAGCGCAACGAGGCGAAATAGCGATCACCATTGACGATGGTCCGGATCCCGAAGTCACCCCTCATGTTCTGGACATACTCGATCGTTATCACGCGAAAGCGACTTTTTTCTGCATTGGCAAGATCGCCGCGCGCCACCCCGAGTTGTGCCTCGAAATCATTCGTCGCGGGCATGCCATCGAAAACCACAGTCTGTCGCACTACTGGTACTTTTCGTTGCTCGACCCGTGGACCATGCATTACGAAATTTGCGAGGCTCAGAAACTGCTGCACCAGCTATGCGGTCAGCCCCCCCTCTTTTTCCGTCCGACTGCCGGCTTCCGCAACCCGGAACTCGACCCCGTGCTCGCACACTGCAATCTGAGGCTGTGCAGCTGGAGCAGGCGTGGATTCGACACCCGCGTGCGCGATGGGCATGCAGTGTTCGCAAGTCTGACACGCAACCTCAGGGGCGGCGACATCCTGCTGCTCCATGACGGCAGCGCCGCACGTACCGCCGAAGGCAAACCCGTCATCCTCGACGTGCTGCCGCGCCTGCTGGATAATCTCGGACAAGTGAATCTTCGTTCCGTCACCTTACGTTCAGCCATTCCATGACCGCACACTTCCGCCGCACGCTGCTTGATAATTCCACACAGCCTTACCGCTCGGCGGGACGCTTTGCCTGGAAATTCGCACAGGGAAAACTGGCCGGCGACCCGGCATTCTTCGGTCTGCTGGAGCATGGACTGATTCCCGATGCGGCCCGGCTAATCGACCTGGGTTGCGGACAAGGCTTGCTCGCGTCCTGGCTGCTGGAAGCGCGTGCGCTGCACGAAACCGGAAACTGGCCGGCAGGCTGGCCCGCCGCACCCAAGGTCAAGAGCATCTGGGGACTGGAGCTGATGCCCAAGGACGTGGATCGCGCCCGCGTCGCACTTGGCGACCGCGCGCAGTTCGCGCAAGGCGACATCCGCACGGCCGATTTCGGCAACGCCGATGTAGCGATCATTCTCGACGTATTGCACTACATCAGCTACGACGCGCAGGAAGATGTGCTGCGCCGCATTCGCGCTGCGCTGCCGGCCGGCGGCACCTTCATCACCCGTATCGGCGACGCCGCCGGCGGACTGGCCTTTCGCTACAGCAACTGGGTTGACCGCACAGTATTCTTCCTGCGCGGCCACCGGCTGGATCGCGTCTATTGCCGCACGCTGAAGGAATGGCTCGCGGTATTGCAGCGCAATGGTTTCGACGCTGCGCCGCTGCCCATGCACAAGGGAACGCCGTTCTGTAACGTCATGCTGGTGGCCAAGGCGATCTGACCATCCGGTTTCATCCCTGGTAGAGTCGCGCAGCAAGGGCGCCTTCCCAGTTCACAGTCACGCACTTCCAGCGTTCGGCCCATATTTCCCCAGCTCCGTGCCCCTGTTGCCGAGGACCTATAAGTCCAGCAAGGCAAGTTGTCCGAGCTATCCCCGCATTGGCGATGCACTATAATGGATCACCAAACATCGAGGCGAGCGCGATAGATGTATACCCCACAAAATCAGTCGTTGCTTTGGAAATCTCCGGTTTCAATGCTGCTGATCGTCGCCTTGTCCGCCTTCCTCTCCGAAGCGTCAGTGATGCTGGTGCTCTACTCCCTGCCGCAGCTGTCTTTGCTCAGTGAGGCAATCATTGATGCAGCGCTGCTGGTCACGCTGATCTCACCGGCGCTTTACTTCTTCCTGTTTCGCCCCCTGGTCATCCATATCCGCGAGCGCGAGGCGATCGAGAATGTGCTGCACAGGAACGAGGAGGAACAGTTCAAGGTCATGATCCGAACATCCCTCGACGCGTTTCTGATAACGAACATGGACGGGCGCATCCTTGAAGTAAACGACGCGTATTGCCGCCTGACCGGATACAGCCGCCAAGAGTTATTAGAAATGAGCACGGCAGACATAGAGACGGCGGAGCACCCCGGGGAACCGGCACGGCATGTCGCCAAGTTGCTTGAAACGGGCAGTGACCGCTACGAAATCCGCAAACGCCGCAAAGACGGCCGTATCCAGATCGTCGAAGTGAGCTCGAACTACAGCAAGATCAACGGTGGGCGGATATACAGCTTCATGCGCGACATTACGGAGCGCAAGCAGGCGGAGGAGCAGCGAAATAGCCTGCTGCGGGAAATCGAAAGCGCCAACGAGGAGCTCAAGAACTTCGCCTATGTGGTGTCCCACGACCTCAAAGCCCCGCTGCGTGCCATCGGCTCGCTGGCAGACTGGCTGTCCACGGATTATGCGGACAAGTTTGATGATGCCGGCAGGGAGCAGATGCGCCTCCTGATCAACAGGGTACATCGCATGGATGGCCTGATTGACGGAATCCTGATGTACTCGCGGGTAGGCCGGGTGAAGGAGACGATCGTTGCAGTGGACCTCAACCGCCTGGTGCGGGAGGTAATTGACTTGCTGGCGCCGCCACCAAGCATCGTGATCACCATCGAAACGCCGCTGCCGACTGTCATGAGCGAGCCCACCCGCATCCAGCAGGTGTTCCAGAACCTGCTCTCCAACGCGATCAAATACATGGACAAGCCAGAGGGCATAGTTCGTATAGGCTGCAGCGAAGAGGCGACGCAGTGGAAATTCAGCGTCGCCGACAACGGCCCCGGCATCAAACAGCAACATTTCGTCAAGATTTTCCAGCTATTCCAGACTCTCGCCCCGCGCGACCGCGTCGAGAGCTCAGGCGTCGGCCTGGCTCTGGTCAAGAAGATCGTGGAAATGTACGGCGGACAGGTCTGGGTCGAGTCCACCGTCGGCGAGGGAAGCACATTCTTCTTCACGCTTCCGCGCACTTCTCCAATCCGAATCTCAACCGAAGGAAACCAAGCATGAAATTTGCCGACAAGCCCATCCTGCTGGTGGAAGACGACCAGGTTGATGTCATGACCGTCAAGCGCGCCCTGAATGACATCCGGGTTACCAACCCCTTGGTTAATCCGGAAAACGGAGAGGAAGCGCTGAAATACCTGCGCGACCCGGAAAGCAAAAAGCCATGCATCATCCTGCTCGACCTCAACATGCCGATCATGAACGGCATCGAGTTCCTGCAGGTGGTGAAGCACGATGCCGCGCTCAGGCGCATCCCGGTGGTGGTGCTGACCACATCGGAGGAGCAGCAGGACAAGGTAAACAGCTTCGACCTGGGCGTGGCCGGCTACATGGCCAAGCCCGTGGATTACCGGCAGTTCGTCGAAGTCATGCGCACCATCGATGCCTATTGGACCATGAGCGAGGTGGCGGAATGAGCAAACCGCAGATACGCATACTGATCGTCGAAGACGACATCGTGGACCGCATGGCCTGCCGCCGCGCGCTGGCACAGAACCAAAACTACGAATTCGTACTGACCGAGGCCGACACGGGGCGTGAGGGGCTGCAGTTCGCCCACGAGCAAAAACCGGACTGCGTGCTGCTTGATTATCACTTGCCCGACCTGGACGGCCTGGAGTTCCTGGGCGAGCTGCGCAACGACCTTGGGGAGATCCCGGTCCCGGTCATGATGCTGACGGGCGCCGACAACGCATCGGTAGCGGTCGAGGCGCTCAAGCGCGGTGCGCAGGATTATCTCGTCAAGGATGCGAACCGCCAGTACCTGGAATTGCTGCCGGCCGTCATCGAACGCGTGATGCGCGAGCGGCAGATGATGGTGGAAAAGAAACAGGTGGAAAAGAACCTGATCCAGGCCGAAGCGAAGTACCGCTTCCTGGTGGAGCAGATTCCGGCCATCACCTATACCATCGTGCCGAACGGCCCAAGCAAACTGCTGTACATCAGCCCGCAGATCGGCCAGCTCGGCTTCTCGCCGGAAGAGTGGTTGCACGATCCGGAGGGGCTGCTCAAGCAGATTCACCCGGAAGACCGGACGTTCGTGCGTGAGGAGATCGAGCGCGGCTACGAGAGCGGTGAGCCACTACGCTTCGAATACCGTCTGCTCACCCGCCGCGGCGAAGTGCGCTGGTTCCTGAATGAGGCGAGCCTGGTGCGCAGCGAATCCGGCGAGTCGTTGTTCATGCAGGGCATTCTGGTCGACATTACCAAAGACAAAGAGGTCGAGGAGGAACTGCATCTGCATCGCCGGCGACTCGAGGAACTGGTCGCCAACCGCACGGCGCAGTTCGAGAAACAGACGGCAATACTCAAGTCGGCCAACTCCAATCTGGTCAACAAGCTCGGTGAGTGCACCCAGGCCTCGACCGCACTCAAGAAACACGCCGACCAGCTAGCTGACTTCTACAATAACGCCCCCTGCGGTTACCACTCGCTCGACCAGGACGGAGTAATCGTCCAGATCAACGACACCGAGCTCAAGTGGCTTGGCCGTACGCGCGAAGAGGTCGTGGGCAAATCAAGGTTCGTCAATCTGCTGACGCCGGCAAGCGCGAAAGCCTACTCGGACAGCCAGGAACAATTCAAGGACGGCGGCTGGATACGCGATCTCAAGGTCGAAATTGCGCGCAACGACGGCACCACCGTGCCGGTACTGCTCAGCGCAAGCGCGGCCAGGGCGGCAGACGGCCACTTCGTCGCGATCCGCTCGGTACTGGTTGACGCAACCGAGCGCAAGCGCGGCAAGCACGCGCCCTGAGCATTCGCAACGTGCTCCGAAGGTGGAAGCCGTGAAGGTGCTCCAAACCCGTGACGAAGCACGCGAGGGTTCCTGACCCTCGCTACCGAATCCACACGGTCTTTGCATTCACGAATTCATGCATCCCCAGCTTTGAGAGTTCACGCCCATAGCCGGACGCCTTGATGCCCCCGAACGGCAGGCGCGGATCGGATTTGACCATGCCGTTGATGAAGGTGCAGCCAGCCTGGATGCTTGCGGCCAATCGTTCGGCGCGAGCCGCATCCCCGCTCCAGATTGATGAGCCAAGACCGAAGCGCGTTGCGTTTGCCTGGCGCAGCGCGTCGTCTTCGCTCGCTGCGCGAATGATGATCGCCACCGGCCCGAACAGCTCTTCGTGGTAAGCACGTGTCGTGGCAGTGACGCGATCCAGGATAGATGGCTGGTAGAAAGATCCGTCCCGATCGAGCGGCTTGCATCCGGTGACCGGCACCGCGCCTTGGGCGATGGAGTCGCTGATCTGCCAGTGCAGCGTATTGCGCAGATCGAGGCGTGCCATGGGGCCGATCCGGGTGGCGTCATCCATCGGGTCGCCCACCTTTAGCGCCTCCACTTTGGCCTTGAGCCGG
>Ga0316628_100003723_pt1 | contig 11796 bp, 12 predicted proteins | sample OWC_Aug_M2_C1_D5_FD_207648 | JGI IMG/M metagenome (GOLD analysis project Ga0316628, IMG submission 207648) | Wetland soil microbial communities from Old Woman Creek delta, Ohio, United States - OWC_Aug_M2_C1_D5_C | ecosystem: Environmental > Terrestrial > Soil > Wetlands | place: USA: Ohio...
GCAGCGAGCAAGGCGCACAACTCTGCGAAATGCGCGCGCGACTCATCGTCCAGATGGTCAGTCAATTTGGGCGCTACTTCGATAATATCGCGCAGTTCCGGATTCTTGCTGTCGAGGATGCGCAGCGGATTGGAATGCAGACGCCGCTGGCTATCCTCATCAAGCTTGTCGTGATGGGCGCTGAAATAGGCCACCAATTGTTCGCGGTAGGCAACACGGCTGGCGCTCGATCCGAGCGAGTTGATCTGCAGCGTCACGGCATCGTTCAGGCCGAGCAGCTTCCAGAGACGCGCGGTCATGATGATCAGTTCTGCGTCGACGTCGGGGCCGTTCAGGCCGAACACCTCGATACCAATCTGGTGAAACTGGCGGTAACGTCCCTTCTGCGGACGTTCATGGCGGAACATGGGACCGCGGTACCAGAGCTTCTGCACCTGATTGTGCAGCAGGCCGTTCTCGATGGCGGCGCGCACGCAACCGGCGGTCCCCTCGGGGCGCAGCGTCAAACTGTCGCCATTGCGATCCTCGAAGGTGTACATCTCCTTCTCGACGATGTCGGTCACTTCACCGATGGAGCGCTTGAACAGCTCGGTCTTCTCGACGATCGGCATGCGTATCTCGTTGTAGCCGTAGGCCGAGAGCAGATGACGCACCGTATCCTCGATGAAGTGCCAGGTCGGCATGTGCTCGGGCAGAATGTCGTTCATGCCGCGCACTGCCTGGATATTACCGCTCAATCGCTGATCTCCACTAAAAAAATTTCACCGCTACGACGCGATGGGATTTTAATTCTTGTTCGCCTGTCGAAGCGCCAGTTCGGCGCGGATCTGTTTTTCAAGCTCATCCACGAGATGTTCGTTGTCCACCTTGTGGTCGGGCTTGCCACCCACGTAGAGCAGATTGGGCTGGCCGCCGGCCAGACCGATGTCAGCCTCGCGCGCTTCGCCCGGGCCGTTGACCACGCAGCCGATGACTGCCACATCGATCGGTTCCAGTATGTCCTCCAGCCGCTGCTCCAGGGCATTCACCGTGGCGATCACATCGAAGTTCTGCCGCGAACACGAGGGACAGGCAATGAGGTTGATCCCCTTGCTGCGCAGATGGAGGCTCTTGAGGATGTCGAAGCCCACCTTGATCTCCTGCACCGGGTCGGCAGCGAGCGACACACGAATGGTGTCGCCGATACCGTCGGCGAGCAGCATGCCCAGGCCGATGGCCGACTTCACCGTACCGGAGCGGAAACCGCCCGCCTCGGTGATGCCCAGGTGCAACGGCTGTTCGATCTGCGTGGCGAGCTTGCGATAGGCCGCCACCGTCATGAAGATCTCGGAGGCCTTGAGGCTCACCTTGTAGTTCTGGAAATCGAGCTTGTCGAGGATGTCGATATGGCGCAGCGCCGACTCCACCAGCGCCTCGGCGGTCGGTTCGCCATATTTCTTTTGCAGATCCTTTTCCAGCGAGCCGGCATTGACGCCGATACGGATCGGCACGTTCTTGTCGCGCGCTGCATCCACCAGCGTACGCACGCGATCCTCCTTGCCGATGTTACCTGGATTGATACGCAGACAGTCGACGCCGAGTTCCAGCACGCGCAGGGCGATCTTGTAATCGAAGTGGATGTCGCTGATGAGCGGCACCTTCACCTGCTTGCGGATCTCACCGAAAGCCTCGGCCGCTTCCATGCTCGGCACCGAGACGCGCACGATGTCGGCCCCGACCGCCTCGAGGGCGCGGATCTGTGCCACCGTCGCCGCAACATCGCAGGTCTCGGTGTTGGTCATGCTCTGCACGGAGATCGGAGCATCACCGCCGACGGCGACATTGCCGACCATGATCTTCCGCGATTTGCGCCGCACGATGGGCGAAGGGTTATGCATCTTGTTTACCTGCCAAGGGGACGATTGTCCTGGCTGCTGCCCACGCTGAAGCGGGCCAGTTCACCACGCTGATAGGCAGCATGGGAAAACAGCGTCCCGTTGTAGTAGACCAGCACGCCAGGTGCATACCCCAAAAAGACCTTGAACGGCGCGACGCCGTGCAGCTGCAACTTGCGTCCCGGATTCATCGTCCCATAGACGAGCACGCGTCCAGTAGCGTCTTCGACCTGGGTCCAGCACGCGGCCTGGAACTCCATCGCCAGCGTCGATTGTGGTACTGAGGGAGAGAGTGGCTCGGCACTCACCACCGGCAACGGTTGTACGGGTTTCGCTGGCTCAGCCTGGGGCGCACTGACTGAAGCAGCCGCAGGAGGAGTGACCACAGTAACCTTCGGTTGTGCAACCGGTGGTGTGGCCGTGCTGGGAACCGCCGCGTGGGGAGTGGAAGAAGCCTTGCCGCCTTCAGGCGGCACAGGTGCAGACTCCACCTCTTCCGGATGGGGCTCCTGGTAAAGAGGCATTGGCTCAGGAAGTGTTGCCTCAATCTCATGCTGTGTGCCGCTGCTGGTTTCAGTCTGAGCCGGCTCCAGCGATACAAAGGAGAAGCGCTGGTTAGCCCACCACGCGGCAAATAGCAGCGCGGTCACCGCTATGACGGCATAGGTGGTGAACCTGAATCGTGGATCGCGGCTGGAGGTTATCGGCATGCCGGTACGGTCGGTGGCCCGATAGAGGGAGGGCGCCACGCGCTCGGCAAGGTAATCGGCGATCAGTTGCTCAGCGGGTAAACCCAGCAGGCGTGCATACGCGCGCAGATAACCGTTGATAAAAGCCGCCGGAGGGAGCTGGCTGCGATCGCCCTCTTCCAGGGCTCCGATCAACTTTTCCTGCAGGCGTAACTCACGTGCCACATCATCGCGGCTCAGGCCTAAACCTTCGCGAGCTTCACGCAGGCGTTGCCCCGTCACGACGGAAGGAGAGATCGTTTCGTTCTGTTCGCTGACCGGTGGTTGCATCTGGTTCATTTTTTTGTCGACTGGAGATAGAGGCGAGTCTCTTCCGCATTGGGGAAATTGTTCTTGAGCAGCAGCGAGTAGCTAGCCAAAGCATCCTTGTCGCCAAGAATGCGCTCGGTACGAATCCCCAGCCACAGGGTTTCAGGGGTGTGGCGTGCAACCTCAAGATAGCGCTGAAGATAGGCGCGGGTCGACATATAGTGACCCTGCGTAAAATTGAGGCGTGCCATGGCAAGCAGTGATTTCGGGCGTTGAGGATCGGCTTCTAGCGCCTTGCGCAAATACTCTTCACCCGTCTTCAGATCAGGCTTGTCGAGCAGGCAAATGCCGATGTTTTCCAAGGTATCGGTGCGGCCGCGATAGACAGGGTCCTCCAGGGCTTTGAGAAAAAACTCCTCCGCCTTGCCATATTTCTTCTGGCTACACAGAAATACACCGTAATTGTTGTATAGATGCGGATCGTCATTGGCCAGACTCACGGCACGGCGATAATATTTGTCGGCCTCGTCGGAACGATCCAAACGGTTATAGAGCTCGGCCATATAGTGGTTGGCATTGACGTTGTCGCTGTCGTAATCAAGGGCGGTCTTGAGTTTATCCATTGACACTTCGTAGTGACCGTTCAGCATGTACTGCAAACCCAGTTCCGCATTGGCTTCTGCCGCCTGCTTGGGATTTGTCTTGTCGTTCGACGGGGTTGTACTGCAACCGGCCAGCAGCAATCCCACCATCAAACAGGCAAAAATACGAAGTTTCATTGTCCCATCCTCTCTTCCTTAATCTGGAAACGTGCACTGCGTTGCGTGCGATCCTGAACCTGGCCCACCAGTTGACCACAGGCCGCCGCGATATCGTCACCGCGGGTCTTGCGGGTGACGGTCACAATGCCCGCCTCATTCAATACTGCAATGAACCGTTCGATCGCGGCGGTGCTGGAGCATTGATAGGGCGCACCAGGGAACGGATTGAAAGGAATCAGATTCACTTTGGATGGTACGCCACGCAGTACCTTCACCAGTTCACGCGCATGCTCCGTTGAATCGTTGACGCCTGCCAGCATCACATACTCGATGGTGACACGGCGCCGCGTCGCCTCGTTGGCGTAACGCTTGCACGCCGCCATCAACTCCTTGATGGGGTACTTGCGGTTGATCGGCACCAGCTGATCACGCAGCGCGTCGTTGGGGGCGTGCAGCGAGATGGCGAGACTCACGTCGGTGACATCGCGCATGGCGTCGATGCCCGGCACCACGCCGGCGGTACTCAGAGTGACGCGCCGCTTGGAGATGCCGAAGGCGAAGTCATCCTGCATCACCTCAATGGCGGTCATCACGTTGTCGAAATTGAGCAGCGGTTCGCCCATGCCCATCAGCACCACATTGGTGATGATGCGCTCGCCCTTGTTCTCGGGAATGCCCAGCAGGCGGCTGGCCAGCGCCACCTGGCCGACGATCTCCGCCGCCGTCAGGTTGCGGTTGAAGCCCTGCCGGGCAGTGGAGCAGAAACTGCAGGCCAACGTGCAGCCCACCTGCGAGGAGACGCAGAGGGTGCCGCGTTCGCCATCAGGAATGAAGACCATCTCGACGCTGTTGTCGCCGTCGAGACGGACCATCCATTTGCGGGTGCCATCGTGCGACGGCTGATCCACCACCACCTCGGGGAGACGCACCTCGGCCACTTCGGCCAGGCGTGCGCGCAGCTCCTTGCCCAGGTTGGTCATCGCCTCGAAATCGCTCAGGCCGTAGTGGTAGATCCACTTCATCACCTGGGTGGCGCGGAAGGCCTTCTCGCCCAAACCGGCGAAGAAGGCCTCCATGCCCTGGCGATCGAGTCCGAGCAGATTGGTTTTGGTGGTCTCAGCCATTGGCCGTTTGACTCCCGCCCTTGACGTCGGTTCAGCGCTTAGCGGGTGCGCGGGCAGAGTTCGGTGGCCGCGAAGAAGTAGGCGATTTCGATCGCGGCGTTCTCCAGGCTGTCGGAACCGTGCACGGCGTTTTCGTCGATGGAAACGGCGAAATCGGCGCGGATAGTGCCCTTGGCGGCGTCCTTGGGATTGGTGGCGCCCATGATTTCGCGGTTCTTGGCCACGGCACCCTCACCTTCCAGCACCTGGATCATCACCGGGCCGGAGGTCATGAAGGAGACCAGATCCTTGAAGAAGGGACGGGCCTTGTGCACGGCGTAGAAGCCTTCGGCCTCGGTCTGGGAGAGGTGCTTCATCTTGGCGGCGACGACCTTCAGGCCGGCCTTCTCGAAACGGGTGTAGATCTCGCCGATGACGTTCTTGGCGACAGCGTCGGGCTTGATGATGGAAATAGTGCGTTCGATTGCCATGAAAAAAACTCCGTTGGGGGTCAAAAAAATCGGGGGCCTGAAAGGCGAAACCCGCGATTATACGCGGGCTTAGCACTCCATTCCAGCAAACTGGACCAGGTTGAGGACTATGTCCGCTCCTCGATCCAGAGTCCCTGGATAGCCTCCAGGATTTTTTCGTTGGAATGGTTGGGATCGTCGTCGAACCCCTCCAGTTCGCACACCCAGTCGTGCAGATCGGTAAAGCGCACGTAGCGCGGGTCCACGTCGGGATGGGCCTCATCCAGGGCGATGGCGATCTCTTGTACGTCGGTCCATTTCATGTCGAATCATTCCCCCTTCGTATCTACGGAGCGCTGAAAAAGTCTCCGGTGGATGCCAGACAAGGCGCAAAACGGCGAAAAAGCGGAGTTTTGCACATGGACGTGCTTATGTCGCGAAGCCCATGGATGGGCGAGAGCGACAACATCTGCAAAATCAACATTTTTGAGCCGTTTTGCAACGCAGTATGGCGCCACCTGAGGCTTTTTCAGTGGCCTTCTGAGACCATGTTGATGGTGTACTTCGGAATTTCGATAACCAGATCCTCCTCCCCCACCACGGCCTGACAGGAGAGGCGTGACTGGGGCTCCAGCCCCCATGCCTTGTCGAGCATGTCCTCTTCCAGCTCGTCGGCCTCGCCGAGGGAGTCGAAGCCCTCGCGGACGATGACGTGGCAGGTGGTGCAGGCGCACGACTTCTCGCAGGCGTGTTCGATCTCGACGCCGTTGGCGAGCGCGGCATCGCAAATGGTAACACCCGGTTCTACCTCGAAGGCCGCCCCATCGGGGCAGAGCTCTTCGTGGGGGAGGATGATGATCTGGGGCATGTCGGTTCTCCTCCGGCTATTACTCGAAATCGTCGAGCTTATGACCCGACAGTGCCTGCTGAATACTGGCGTTCATGCGGCGCGAGGCGAATTCCATGGTGCTGCGATTGAGGGCGTCGATGGCCGCCTTTACCGCCTTGTAATCGCTGTTGTGGGTAGCCGTGTGGGCCACCACCTCCATGGCACGTTCGATTTCGGCACGCTCCACAGCGGACAGCAGGGCATCGCCATCCTTCGCCAGGGCGATACGAATGGCATCAAGCACCCGATCCGCCTCCACCTGCTGCTCACGCAGCTGGCGCAGGTCCATATCTTCGCGGGCATGCTCCATGGAGTCCTTGAGCATGCGGGTGATTTCGTCGTCGGAGAGGCCGTAGGAGGGCTTCACCTGCACGCTGCTCTCCACGCCGGAGTTGGTCTCGCGCGCGGTCACCGACAGCAGGCCATCCGCATCCACCTGGAAAGTGACGCGGATGCGCGCCGCACCGGCCGCCATGGGCGGGATGCCGCGCAGCTCGAAACGGGCCAGGGAACGGCAGTCGATGACCAGTTCGCGCTCCCCTTGCAAAACGTGGATCGCCATGGCCGTCTGGCCATCCTTGAAGGTGGTGAAATCCTGGGCGCGCGCCACCGGAATGGTGGTATTGCGCGGGATGATCTTCTCCACCAGGCCACCCATCGTCTCCAGCCCCAGCGAGAGGGGGATGACATCGAGCAGCAGCATCTCGTCTTCGGGCTTGTTGCCCGCCAGCACGTCGGCCTGCATCGCCGCGCCGACCGCCACCACCTTGTCGGGGTCGATATCGACGCGCAGCTCCGCCTGGAAAAATTCTGCCACTTTCTCGCGCACACGCGGCACGCGGGTGGAGCCGCCCACCATCACCACATCGTGGATCTCCTCGCGCGTTACGCCGGCATCGCGCAGCGCGCGGCGGCAGGGTGCCAGGGTCTTCTGGATGAGCGCGTCGATCAGTTCGTTAAACTTTTCACGAGTCAGTACCCCCTCCCAGAAGGTGCCATCGGATCTCTCCAGGCGGATGGTGGTGCTGGGAACGTCGGTGAGCAGCTCCTTGGCGTCGCAGGCGTCACGCATCAGGCGGCGCATCTGGGCATGGTCGGCATCGTGAGCGATGCCCGCCTGTTCCATGATCCATTCGGCGATCACGCGGTCCATATCGTCGCCGCCGAGAGCGGAGTCACCCGCCGTGGCGAGCACCTCGAAGACCCCCTTGTGGAGGCGCAGGATGGAAATGTCGAAAGTGCCGCCGCCCAAATCATAGACAGCGATGACCCCTTCCGAGCCGCGATCCAGGCCATAGGCCACGGCGGCCGCCGTCGGTTCGTTGAGCAGGCGCAGCACGTTGAGCCCCGCCAGCTTGGCCGCATCTTTGGTGGCCTGACGTTGGGCATCGTCAAAATAGGCGGGAACGGTGATCACCACCCCGCTCAGATCGCCACCGAGGGAATCCTCGGCGCGCTTCTTCAAGGTACGCAGGATCTCTGCTGAAACCTCCACCGGACTGAAATCACCGCCGACTGTACGCAGGCGGGGCATCCCCGATTCGCTCTCGACGAAATCATAGGGCAGACGCGAGCCGAGGCTCTTCACGTCGGCGACACCGCGCCCCATGAAGCGCTTGGCGGAGATGATGGTGTTGAGCGGGTCGCGAACGGCTTCATCCTTGGCACTTTTGCCGACGATGCGTTCACCGCTGGCGAGATAGCGCACTACCGAGGGGAGCAGGCAGTTGCCGGTTTCGTCTGGCAGCGCTTCGGCGAGCCCACTGCGCACGGTGGCAACGAGGGAGTTGGTGGTACCCAGGTCAATGCCCGCCGCGAGACGATGCTGGTGGGGTGCGGTCGATTGTCCGGGTTCGCTGATCTGGAGGAGTGCCATGTTTTACTATCACCGGGCAGCGCCATGCGCTCGCCCTCAATGTTCCTGATGGACGAGATCTTCTTCGAGCGCCTCTGCCTCTTCGAGCAGACGCTGGATAAATTGCATCTTGCGCACCGAGTCGCGCGCACGCGCCAATGCCGGGGCTGAGCCGTCATCAAAATCGCGGTGCAATGCCTCGATCAATGCCCGTTCCCGCGACTCCAGCTGGTCGCGCAGCTCTTCCAGCGCATCGAACGGCGCCCTGGCGTGGGGCACCTCCGCCAATGCTTCACGCAACTCCATCTGCTCCAAGAGAAACTCATGGTCCATACGCGTGTCGGTGTCGTCGAGCGTGACACCATTCAGCTCGAGCAGATAACGCGCCCGCGCCAGAGGATTTTTCAGCACACGGAACGCTTCGTTGATCTGCGCCGCCAGCTGTACCGAGAGACGGCGCTCCTGCTCACTGGCGTTGGCAAAGCGATCCGGGTGGGTCTCTTTCTGCAGATCGCGATAGCGCAGCGCCAGCGTCTCGCCATCCACCTCGAAGCCGGCCTGCAGGCCAAACAGTACGAAGTGGTTCTGGCTGAGATCGAGATGCATGTCGGGTGAGAATCAGACGTTGAAGCTTTCGCCGCAACCGCAGGAGTTCTTGACGTTGGGGTTGTTGAACTTGAAGCCTTCGTTCAACCCTTCGCGGGCGAAATCGACCTCGGTGCCATCGAGGAAGGCCAGGCTCTTCGGATCGATGATCACCTTCACACCGTGGCTCTCGAAGACATTGTCCTCGGGCTCGACCTTGTCGGCGAACTCGATGACATAGGCCATACCCGAGCAACCGGAGGTGCGCACACCGAGGCGCAGCCCTGCACCCTTGCCACGATTAACGAGAAAACCCTTGACGCGTTCAGCGGCAGTTTCAGTCAGTGTAATGCTCATGCTCTACTCCTTCCCGTGTGCTCAGGCCGATTTGGCTTCTGCATCGTCCGCAGGATGTTGCTTGCTCTTGTAGTCGGCGATGGCCGCCTTGATGGCGTCTTCGGCCAGCACCGAGCAGTGAATCTTGACCGGCGGCAGTGCCAGCTCTTCAGCGATCTGGCTGTTCTTCAGCTGGGCCGCTTCGTCGAGGGTCTTGCCCTTGACCCACTCGGTCACCAGCGAACTGGAGGCGATGGCCGAGCCGCAGCCGTAGGTCTTGAAACAGGCATCTTCGATTACACCCTGCTCGTTGACCTTGATCTGCAGACGCATCACATCACCGCAGGCGGGAGCGCCCACCATGCCGGTGCCCACATTGGCGTCGTCCTTGCCGAACGTACCGACATTACGCGGGTTTTCGTAATGGTCCATTACCTTTTCGCTATAGGCCATCTCACAGCTCCTCGAACTACAAACTCAAACGGCGGGGGTCGCCGATCATACTACGGTCGCCTCTATAAATTCGATCAAGGCGATGATGGCAAGGCGAAATTGAACGAAAAAGCGCAGTTTTGCACAGGGATGTGCTTATGTCGCGGAGCCCATGGATGGGCAAGAGCGACAAACTTCCACAAAAAATGTGCATTTTCAATTCCAACGCAGCCAGCGCGCCTTCAGCGAATTTATCAATGGGCGGTCCACTGCACGGTGGAGAGATCGACCCCCTCCTTGTACATATCCCACAGGGGCGACAGTTCGCGCAGTTTGGAAATCTTCTGGTGACACAGTTCGATGGCGCGTTCCACGTCGGCCTCAGTGGTGAAACGGCCGATGGTGAAGCGGATCGAGCTGTGGGCCAGTTCGTCGCTGCGGCCCAGGGCACGCAGCACATAGGAAGGCTCCAGGCTCGCCGAGGTACAGGCCGAGCCGGAAGAGACCGCCAGCTCGCTGAGCGCCATCATCAGCGACTCCCCCTCCACATAGTTGAAGCTGATGTTGAGGTTGTGCGGAATACGCTGCTCCATGTCGCCGTTGACGTAGACCTCTTCGATATCGCTGAGCCCCTTGAGCAGGCGATCGCGCAGGGCGCGGATGCGCACGTTCTCCTGGGCCATTTCGAGTTTGGCGAGATGGAACGCCTCGCCCATGCCGACGATCTGGTGAGTCGCCAGGGTGCCGGAGCGCATGCCGCGCTCGTGGCCGCCGCCGTGCATCTGCGCCTCGAGACGCACGCGCGGCTTGCGACGCACGTAGAGGGCGCCGATCCCCTTGGGTCCATAGATCTTGTGGGCCGAGAAGGACATCAGATCGACCTTCATCGTCTCCATGTCGATGGCGACCTTGCCGGCGCTCTGCGCCGCGTCCACATGAAAGAGGATGCCCTTGGCGCGCGTCATCTCGCCGATCGCCTGGATGTCCTGGATCACGCCGATTTCGTTGTTGACGTGCATGAGGGAGACGAGAATGGTGTCGGGGCGCATCGCCGCCGCGAGCTTGGCGTGATCAACCAGGCCGTTCGGTTCCGGATCGAGATAGGTGACTTCATAACCGAACCGCTCCAGATGGCGGCAGGTGTCGAGCACCGCCTTGTGTTCGGTCTTGCAGGTAATGATGTGCTTGCCCTTCTTGGCGTAGAACTCAGCCACGCCCTTGATGGCCAGATTGTTCGACTCGGTGGCGCCGGAGGTCCAGACGATCTCCTTGGGATCGGCGTTGATCAGGTCGGCCACCTGCTGGCGCGCATTCTCGACCGCCTCTTCCGCTGCCCAGCCATAGGCGTGTGAACGCGAAGCGGCGTTGCCGAACAGGCCGTCCTCCAGCGTCAGATGGCTGCACATCTTTTTCGCGACACGCGGATCGACCGGTGTCGTCGCGGAATAATCGAGGTAGATCGGCTTCTTCATGGATGCTGCTCTCCGCTTGATTGGTTGGTCAGGCCCACGCTGTCGCGGCCCGCCCCTGTAACTGTTTGACCTGCTGTCCGATGGTCTCCACCAGACCATCCACATCCGCTTCCGAGGTACTCACACCGAGGCTCACGCGCACTGCACAGCGAGCCAATTCGGTATCAACCCCCATCGCCTTGAGCGTAGTGCTCGGCTCGTGCAGATCGCTGCCGCATGCCGCACCCGCCGATACCGCGAAACCCTGGCGATCCAGCGCCATGATCAGCGTCTCGCCATCGATCCCCGGTACGGCCATAAAGACCGTATTGGCGAGGCGCTCCGCCTGCTCGGCGAAGATCACGCTCTCCGACAGAGCGCGGCGCAAGCCACTCTCAAATCGTTCACGCATCCGGCTCATCAGCACTTGCCGTGATGCAAGTTCCTGTACCGCCAGTTCCGCGGCCTTGCCGAAACCGACGATGCCAGCAACATTTTCTGTACCACCGCGCCGCCCCTTCTCCTGTCCGCCGCCATGCAACAGCGGCTCCAGTTCCAGGCCACGCTCGACGATCAGTGCACCAGCCCCTTTGGGGCCATACATCTTGTGCGCCGAGATACTCATCAGATGCGCACCACAGACAGAAAAATCAACCGCCACTTTCCCGGCAGCCTGCACCGCGTCGGTATGTAATAACGCACCACACTCGCGTACTGCTGGCGCTAATGCGGGGATATCGTTAATTACGCCTGTTTCGTTGTTGGCCCACATCACCGAAACCAGACGAGTCTGTTCATTCAACAGAACTGCAAGTTGTTCAACGGAAGTACAACCCGCAGAGTCGACCGGTATTCTCTGGTTTTGCCAGCCGTGGCGATTGAGGGCGAACATCGGTTCCTGCACGGAGGGATGCTCTACACCACTGAAAAGCATCTGTCCCAATGGCTGACGCAATCCCACCCCCATGATGGCGGCGTTATTGGCCTCAGTGGCGCCGCTGGTGAAGATCACCTGTGAAGAATGAACATTCACCAAAGCCGC
>Ga0316628_100003724_pt1 | contig 11796 bp, 9 predicted proteins | sample OWC_Aug_M2_C1_D5_FD_207648 | JGI IMG/M metagenome (GOLD analysis project Ga0316628, IMG submission 207648) | Wetland soil microbial communities from Old Woman Creek delta, Ohio, United States - OWC_Aug_M2_C1_D5_C | ecosystem: Environmental > Terrestrial > Soil > Wetlands | place: USA: Ohio...
TGGCCTCTCGAGTGGACCGAGATCATCATCATCTTCCTGCCGATCTTCCTCCCGCTGCTGGCGCAATTCAACATCGATCCGCTCTTCTTCGGCCTGCTGGTGGCGCTCAACCTGCAGACAGCGTTCCTGTCCCCGCCGGTAGCCATGGCCGCGTTCTATCTGAAGGGCGTCTCGCCGCCACACGTGACGCTCAACCAAATCTTCCTGGGGATGATGCCGTTCATGGCGATCCAGGTGTTCGCGATATTCCTGCTGTACATGTTCCCGCAGATCGGTTTGTGGCTGCCGAGTTTGGTGTACGGCCATTGAAGACTGCGGCCGCGCGCAACCCCATTTCCACCCTGCCCGCCTTGAAGTGGGGGGGGAATGGGGCCAGGAGAAACCTCCTCCCTTTCATGGGGTGGGGGGTAGGGGGATGGGGATCGAATGAACAGAAAGCCGCTGTGCTGAAATCGAACATGAAGAGGCGGACCAAGCCATGAAACCCAAAGTACTCGTTACCCGCGAGATTTTCGACGACGTCCTGGAGTATCTGCGCCAGCATTTCGAGGTGACGTCCAACCAGGCGGACACGCCCATGGTTGCCGAGACGCTGGCAAAAAGCCTGGCCGACAAGACCGGCGCCATGACGACCCTGGTGGACCGGGTCGACGCGAAGCTCCTCTCCCGCTGCCCCAAGCTTAAAGCCGTGTGCAACATCGCCGTGGGCTTCAACAATATCGACCTGGCGGCGTGCTCCAAGGCCGGGGTCATGGCAACGAACACGCCCGGCGTCCTGGACGACAGCACCGCGGACTTCACCTGGGCCCTGATCCTATCCACGGCCCGACGGGTGGTGGAATCCGATACGCATGTGCGGGCCGGGGGATGGAAGGGATGGTACCTCAAGCAGTTCCTGGGTGCGGACGTGCACCACGCCACCCTGGGCATCCTGGGCTTCGGCCGGATCGGAAAGGGGGTGGCGCGCCGGGCGCTGGGTTTCAACATGACGGTTCTGTACCACGACTCCCAGCGGGCGGACGCCGCAACCGAGCGGTCCTGCAACGCCGCCTTGGTGAGCATGGACGAGCTGCTTTCCCGCGCCGACATCCTGACCATCCACGTGCCCTATGCACCATCGACCCATCACCTGGTGGGAAGTCGCGAGCTCGCGAAGATGAAGCCGGGGGCCATCCTGATCCATGCCGCCCGCGGGGGTGTCGTGGACGACGCGGCCCTGGTGGAGGCCTTGAAAAGCGGTCGGCTGGCCGGCGCCGGGATGGACGTCTTCGAGAACGAACCGGCCTTGAACCCGGCCTTCCTCGGCATGAAGAACGTGGTCCTGACGCCACACATCGCCAGCTCATCCGCCGCCACGCGCCATGCCATGGCGATGCTCGCTGCGCAGAACCTGGTGGCCGCGCTCACCACGGGGAAGCCGCCCAATCTCCTCAATCCCTAAAAAAACGGCGCCTCAGGCCGTGATCCGGCGTTGCACGCCTCTTGGAAAAGTGCTGCTCATCCCGCCTCCGGCGGGACTGCGCTTGCCAAAACGCCGCGCGCCTTGGCTGACGGCCTGAAGCTTGTTTTTCAACACCCTGTTGTACATTGCAGCGAGATCTGATGGGAGGGATGCCATGAATCCAACAACGCTCCACCGTATGGGATTACGTGAAGCCGCACAAGCCATCCGCACGGGTGCTCTCAGCTGCGAGGATCTGACCCGCGCCCTGCTCGAACGCATCGCGAGGCATGAAAACCAGGTGCAGGCCTTCCAGTGGATCGATCCGCCGAGAGCCCTGGATCTCGCGCGCCAGGCCGATCGACAGGTGCGTTCCGGAGAAACCCTGGGTCTCCTTCACGGCATTCCGGTCGGGATCAAGGACATCGTGGAGACCCGAGGCATCTCTACCACCATGGGGTCTCTCATCTTCGATGGCCACGTGCCCGCCAGCTCGGCGACTCTAGTCCGGCGCGCGGAGGCCGCAGGCGCCTTCGTGATGGGGAAGACGGTCACCACGGAGTTCGCCTACTTCACCCCGGGGAAGACCCGCAACCCGTGGAACCCGGCCCACACACCGGGAGGATCCTCCAGCGGCTCGGCAGCGGCAGTGGCCATGGGGTTTCTGCCCGGGGCGGTCGGCACCCAGACCAACGGTTCGATGATCCGGCCCGCGGCCTTTTGTGGGGTCGTGGGGTACAAGCCGACCGCGGGCCTCATCTCCCTCACCGGTGTGCATCCCTTCAGCCCCAGCCTGGATCAGGCGGGCGTCTTCACCCGCAGCGTACCCGATGCCGCTCTCCTGGCGGCGGTTCTGGCGGGAAAGGGAGATGATGATCGGGTTAAGGAGACGGAAAAGGGGGTGATCCCTACCGCGGTGGCCCCCATGCGTCACCCTCCGCGGCTGGCCGCTGTGCGCTCCCCGGTCTGGCACCAAGCAGATCCGCATGCCCAGGAGCATTTTCTAAAGATCGTGGCCCGGCTGCGCTCAGCCGGAGCGGAGGTGCAGGAACAAGAGCTGCCGCCCGCATTCGAACGCGCCCACGCCGTGCACCGGATCATCATGTACGGCGAGGGGGCGCGGGTCTTCACGGATTTGCAGCGCCGCGAACGCGAGAGGCTCAGCGCCCGCCTCAACGCGCTCATCGACGAGGGCCTGGGGATTCCGGATTCCGCCCTGGCCCGGGACCTGGAGCGAAAAGGTCAACTCGCGGGCGAGCTGGACACCTTTCTGCGTTCCTTCGACGGGGTCATCACTCCTCCCGCCCTCGGCGAGGCGCCGGCGGACTTGACGCAGACCGGCGATCCCGCCTTCTGCACCATCTGGTCGCTGTGCGGTGTGCCTGCGGTGACCATCCCCACTGGGAAGGGCCCGCACGGTCTGCCCCTCGGCCTCCAAATCGTGGGACCGAGATCCTCCGACGAGCATGTGCTCTCGGTGGCTCTCTGGTGCGACGAGCGCATCGGTTGGGACCAGCGGATCGTGGATTAAGGGACAGCGTAACTTTCAGATAGGGAGGGTTAAAGGACGCGGATTACCTGAACCCTGAACCCCGACCCCTGAGACCTGATCAGTTACGGCGCGGCAAAGTCCGGATTCTCAGTCAGGCGCGTGCCGTCGCTTTCGAAGGCGGCAAAGTAGGCGTCGATGCGCTGCCGCGCGCGGCCGATGTCGTGGTTGTTCAGGTTGAGGTTGAGCAGGTCGATGTACCAGGGCGCCTTGACTGGGTTCTTGACGTAGCGGTTGACGATCTCGCGGGCGATCGGCAGCGTGGTGCCCTTCGAGTCGTCGTGGACGTCCCTGTTCCCCGCCTGGCGCAGCTTCTCGTACTCCTCTGCCATCAGCCGATCGAAGAACGCGGGCGTGAACGGGTCGCCAGTCTTCACGCCGGTCGCCGCGTCGTCCGCGGTGAAGCGGGCCTGCTTGTGCAGCCACTCCCAGAGGATGCTCAGGCGGATCTCGCCGGTAGCCATGTCCTCCATCAGGTAGAGCTCGTCGGGGTTTCCGAAGTAGTCGGCCGGCTTGAGCGCCGCCGCCTGGAAGCCGCGGCCGAAGGCGTTGCCGTACTGGAGCGCTATCGAGAGCAGGTCGCGGGCACCGCGCACCGTGCGCGGCGCGGGCTCGAGCAGAACCAGGTCGTCGGCGTCCTTCTGCCCGTAGGTGAGCGACGGGAAGGCGCGGCCCAGCTGGTTGACGGCACCGGCCTTCTCCCAGATCGGCCGGACGATGTGGACCATCTTCCAGTGCGCCACCCACTTGCCGCTGGCGCCCCCTTTCTGCTCGCTTTCGCCGCCGGCGCGCGCGCGCTTCATTCCTATGGCGATGCCCTTCTCCGAGCCGACCGGGATGTTGGGCTGCATGCCGCCCTGCCAGAGCGCGAAGTTGCCGTTCCGGTCGGGCGTATTGACCGCGTGCCGCACGCGGTCCTCATAGATCCGCATGTAGCCGTATTTCATGGTGATGGCATCGATGTTGGGGTTATGGAAACCCTGGTCCCAGGCCAGCGCATCCGCGACACTGTTGATGTAGTCCCAGCGTCCGGTGTTGAAGCCGACGAAGCGGCGGCCGAGCGCGGCGCGGATTTCCATCAGCTGGTAGCAGGCTTCGAGCTGCTCGACCAGCACGTACGCCTTCACCGTCCCCGCCGGAAGACCGATGTGCTGCTCCAGGGCGGAGAGGATGTCGTCCCACAGCGCGGCCTCCTCGGCGGTCTGGATCTTCGGCAGGTAGAGGACGACGGAGCGGCCTTCGCCCCGCAGCGTCTGGTGGTTGTTGACCACGTAAAGCGCGGTGTCGACGATCGAGGCGGAAAAGCCTGAGCCGTCGCGGTCACGCACATGCCGATCGTCGAGATGCAGGCCGCGGGGCCGAAAGATGCGGGTGGTGAAGTCAAGCTGTTTCTTCCAGTCCGAGATGGTTTCCCGGCCGAAGAAGCCCTTGGCCCAGGCGTTCATCTCGGCGGCGACGATCTCGGCAACGGCCGGGAAGGGTTCCTTGCGGGCGAGGGCGATCTTGAGGTTGCGCTGGTTGTCGAGTGACATGGTGTCGACCTGGCCGAGCGCGTCCTCGCCGTCAAACATCCAGCCGTCGGCGCCGGAGAGCAGTCCGAAGGCGACGCTGCGGAGGCCCGCCTCCACGGTCGAGCGGGGCTTGGTGGCGGGGCCGGTCCCCTGGACCCATTGCCGCTGCAGGTCATGAGGGATCTCCGAGCCGTCGAACCGGCCCTCGCGCGCCTCCTGGACGGTGAGGCGGGTGCGCGGGATGGCAGCGGCCGGGTCGAGGAAGCCGATCCGCCGGCCCTCGCGGAAGCGCGCGGCCCGCCGCTGGATGCGTTCGCGCATGATCCGCTGCTGCTCGCGATTAAACTCCGCCACGGCCTCCAGTGCGTCGAGCGCTGCCGGCGTGAGCACATCAGAGTAGTGCTGTTTCACGGTGTCGTGAAGCTGAAGGCGACCTGCACCTCCCCTTGCCACGTTCCTTGAGTTCACGGTTCCCTCCTTTTGATTGAGTACGAATTTACGGTGAACGTACGACAGCGATGGATTGCGTCAAGGGGCAAAGCATGGGGCCAGCCGGCGAGTGCAGCACGGCCGAATGGAGATCGCGTCGCAGAGGCGCAGGAGGGACTCACCCGCGCCCGATGAACGGCATCTTCGTCGGCAGGATGGTCATGAATTGCACGTTGGCATCAAGGGACAGGCCTGCCATGTAGAGCACCGCGCTCGCTACGTGCGCCAGGTCCATCAAGGGCTCGACCGCGGTCTGCCCGCTCGCCTGCGGCACTCCCCTGGCCATGGGGGCCGCTATGTCGGTGCGGGCGTTGCCGATATCGATCTGGCCGCAGGCGATGTCATAACGGCGGCCGTCGAGTGAGAGGGACTTGGTCAGCCCGGTGATCGCGTGCTTGGTCGCCGTGTAAGCCACGGAGTTCGGTCGCGGGGCATGGGCGGAGATCGAGCCGTTGTTGATGATCCGGCCCCCGCGCGGGTCCTGGCGCTTCATCATCCGGAAGGCCTCACGTGCGCACAGGAATGCCCCGGTGAGGTTGACGTCCACCACGGCCTTCCACTGCTCGACCGGGAGCTCATCGATTTCAAGGCCGGGGGGGAATATGCCGGCGTTGTTGAAGAGCAGGTCGACCCGGCCGAAGCTCTTTTTCACGGTCGCAAAAAGTGCTTCCACCGATGCTGGATCGCGCACGTCGGACGGGACGACCAGCGTCCGCGCCGCGTCGCCCGATTGCGCCGCCGTCTGCTCGAGCGGCTCCCGGCGGCGTCCTGCCAGCGCAACCCGGTACCCGTCGCGTAGCAGCGCGAGCGTGACCGCCCGGCCGATGCCCGATCCGGCGCCTGTGACCACTGCGACCTTGTTATGGGTAGGCATGTCTCGGTCTCCTCATTTCTATTTTTTAGATGGTTCGAAGAAGTGGGCCACGTGGTTTCGGTACTGCATGGCCACGTCGTGATTGTGGACAACGAAGCTGTCGCCATCCAGCGAGGTGATCGGCTGCTTTAGAGCGGCGAAGACTTCAAACGTGCGGTTGATGATTTCGTCGGCGGACAGGATCTGAAGATTGTAGCCCAGGACATAGTGCAGGTCGACCCGCCGCCGCTGCTTGCCCCACACCAGATGCCGCAGGTGGTCCCGGAGGTCGTCAATCTTTTCGCGCATCACCCGCGTCGGTATGCGGTTGAACTGCTCGTCGAACGCTGAAAAATAAATGTTAGCGGGGAAAACCGGATGCATGCTCATGACCCGCTCGAAGGTCTCCTTGGCAGAGGCGTGGGCGGCAAACTTGATCCGGGTGCCGAGGACGTCGCCGCGCAGCGAGCGGGCGTCGATCTTGCGCGGCTCGCCGAACTTGAGCGAAAGATTGACCTTGCGCTTGTCCTCGCAGAAACGGCGGATGATGTAGCCCATGTCATGGAGGTAGATCTTTTGATGGCTGACGCCGGCCTCGTGCATGCGGGTCAGCTCCTGAAAGTTTTCATCCTCCAGCACCCTTTCGTAAGCCAGGCTGACCGGGACAATGTACACGTCCACCTCGCTGTCGACCGCGGCTTCGATGTCCATCTGGAACGGTAGGTGGTGAAAGCCGTCGATTCTGCCGGTGTAGCTCCTTCCGGTTTTGATCCCGTCCATCTTCAAAAGGTCCAGCAGGCCGGACCGGATGGTGGAAAACCCCGGGAACGTCAAGTACATCTCCTTGCTCTCCACCAGGTGCTGGCGGTAGGCCCGGCTGAGGGAGAGGATCTCCTTGCGGCCGAGCTTGACCTCTGTTCCGTCCGGCTGCTTGAGGGTCACCGGGTGGCGAAAGACCTTGAAGGCCCCGCGCCGGCTGAGGTACTGCGCAATGCTCAGGCGATGAGACTCGGCGAGCTTCTGGAAATCGGGGTTGAGCATCGCCGGCAGCACATCCTGGAAGATGTCGATCTCCTCGATGAACAGGTTGTCGCCGCCCTCCATCAGGACGCGCAAACCGTTGCGCCGGAAAAGCACCCCCAGGACGACGAAGTCGGCCTCGCTGAGGTGATTGGGTTTGAACGTGATGGCGCAGTTCGGGTTTTCGCGGCGGAACCGCTTGATGGCCTCCAGGCCCACCACCCGGGTATTGAAGGCGTTGCCCATCGCCAGGCGGTAGACCATCTCCTCGATCGGGCCGATCTCGTTGTAATCGTGCGCAATAAGGGGGAACATCGGCTTCATTTTGTCGTAAAGCGTTTTTTTCATCGCCGTATTCGCCGAATGGGTTTGAGACCGATGGTGCACCATCGGGAAAAACAGAAATCTAATATCATTCCGGAATGTTCAAATCAACGCCCGTTTTTGGGCCCGTTGCAGGTTGGTTGGATGGCAGAGGACTTTTCTCCGGGAATCGTCGGTTCAAAAGAGAAAACCGACGTTGGCTCCAGCAGGCGCATTCGGTGTTGCGGCGGATCGGAATGCGCCCACAAACACCGTTCCAGAGATTGAGCGCCACGAGGTCGAGGGTGGCCTCCACCTATCGGAGCAGAAGCGTGAAAGCTTAAAAACTCACATGGTTTAGCCCCTTTAGACCCAATATCTGTCTGGCTTCATCAGGAGTAGCCGGCTCGATTCCGAGTTCACCGGCGATTTTGATTATCTTGGCAATCTGCTCAGCGCTGCTCTTGGCTAGCACCCCTTTTGAAACATAGAGACTATCCTCTAAACCGACGCGGGCGTGTCCTCCCAGGATCAGAGAACCGGTGCACATCGGTATCTGGTGGCGGCCGGCGGCACAGACGGAGAACTGGAATTCACCGATCTGCTTTCGGGCCGTGTCGAGGAGAAACACCAGGTTTTCAAGGGTCGCGGGAATTCCACCCAGAATGCCCATGACGAATTGCAGGTAGACCGGTCGCCTCGCGATGCCTTTCTCGAGCAGGAAGGCCAGGTTGTTGATCATGCCGACGTCGTAAATCTCGAATTCCGGTTTTGCGCCATTGGCGTAAATGATCTCCAGGTACTGGCGCATGGTCTTGAAGGTGTTGGGAAAGATGAAGTCTTCCGTCCCCTCAAGATAGGGTTTTTCCCAGTCGTATTTCCATTCCGAAACTTGGCCCGCGATATGAAAGAGGGCGAAATTGAGCGATCCGGCGTTCAGGGACGTCAGCTCAGGCTTAAGATTCGACGCCACCCGCACGCGGTTTTCCACCGGCTCTCCGAGTTTCCCCCCGGTGGTGAAACACAAGATGATGTCGCAGCGCCGTTTCACCGCCTCGGCAATCTCCCGGTAAATCAACTGATCCGCGTTGGGCAACCCCGTCTTGGGGTCTCTAACGTGAACGTGCGCGATGGCGCCGCCGGCTGAGTGCACCCGAACAGCTTCCTCGATCAATTGCTGCGGGGTGAACGGCAGATAGGGCGACATGCTGGGGGTGTGAATGGCACCGGTCAATGCGGCGGTGAAGATTCGTTTGTTCATAATGGTCGCTCTCGTTTTTATTGGTAGTAGTTTCGATGTTTTTCGAATTCACCAATGAAGTCCTCGACCATTTCCTTCAGTGGGTAGGCAATTCGCAACCCCCACTCGGTCTTGGCACAATCGTCGTTGATCCTCAGCGCTCCCAGTTCGCGCAGGAGTTCCACGACGACTGGGTCGGGCTCAAAAGTGAGTCGGGCTCCAGGAATTCGATTCTCAATGGCTCCAACAAGCTCAAGTGCTGAAAACGCCGGTGAGATCCCGGCGATATTATAAACTCTTGTCTGGATTCTGGCCTGATCGACGGCCGAAAGGTCAACGAGGGCATGGGCCGCGTCCTTGAAATATAGAACCGGGCAGCGGGTTGCGGGGTTGCATTTGAGTACGTAAGGCCGCCCCCTGATGGCATATTCAATTGCCCATGCGTTGTAGATTGACATGTGCGCGGTCTTGGCACCGGGGCCGACGATCGATGGGAGCCGAACTCCTCGAAAATCCAGCTCGAATTTTCGCTGATAAAAGCGTCCGAGAAGTTCCCCGAAGGTCTTCGAAATTCCATAAAAGCTCGATGGCCGCTGGATGGTGCGGTCGTCAATCTCAGAACCGGGGATATCCTTGCTGTAGGTCGCGATCGTGCTTCCGTAAATGACCTGCTGTACCTTTTTGATCCGCGCCGTCTCGAGTACATTGTAGGTGCCGATGATGTTCGCATCGAAGGCAGCCCAGTGGTTATTCTCCGAGGGCAAGGATAGCATTCCGCCGAGATGGAAGATTCGTTTTACCGCGTGTTTTTCGACGCAGCCCATCAGCACGGGCAAATGCGCCAGGTTCCCCTGCTCAAGAATAAAGCGCTCACGGAGCTCCTGGAGGGGGCCTTGAACCTCCGCAACGTCAAAGAGAACCGGTCGTTCACCCGTTTCGATCAACAGCCGTGCAACATACGACCCGATGAAGCCGGCACCTCCTGTGATCAAGGTCGTCATGGGGTGATTTTTTCTCGGCTTTTTTTCAGTTGTGATGTGAAGAAATCAGTAGCCAGCAGAACAGCGCCTTCCGGAACCCGCAGGGGCGAAAGCCTGCCGAACTATATGGTACTCCGGCAGGCTTTCGTGCGGCCCTGGAGGCGGAGCTACTTAGCCATCTTGCAGCCCGTTTCCGCGCAAGGTACCTCGACATCTTTCGCGGGGATCTCGGTCGTCGGGCCTATGAACGCATGCTTGAAGAACTTGTTGTCCTTGACGATTTCGAGCGCCCAATAGGGAGTCTGGGCCTGGTGATCGCAGGCCCGCATTGTCCAGACGCCGGCGGGTCCGTCAAAGGAGAGGCCTTCCCAGGCCTTGATGACGGCGGCCACATCCGTCGTCCCCGCCTTTTTAACCGCCTCGGCCCAGAACATGGTGGCGGTGTAGGCTTTGCCGCGCAGCCAGGTCGGATAGTAGCCTTTGTCCTTGTGGAACTTGGCGATGAACTCCTGGTTTTTCGCCGTGGGGATGGTCAGCGCATAGATCTCGGCCCCCATGTCCCCCAAGATCAAGCTGTCATCCCCGAGGGAGGAGATCATTACCTCGTCGTTGATGTAGTAGGAAAACACCTTCTGTTTCATTCCCATGGGCCGGCCCTGCTTCAGCAGGAGGGTCAGGTCATTACCCCAGTTGGGCGTGAAAATGACCTCGGGCTTGGCCGCGATCAGCTGGCTCGCGTAAGGGGCGTAATCCTTGGTCCCCGCCGGGTGATAGATCTCGGCCACGACTTTGGTGGAGGGGCTAACCTGGGCGATTTTCTTCTTGAAGGCCGCCACGGCTTCCTGTCCGAAAGAATAGTCCTGGGCAATGATGCCGACGCTCTTGTATCCCTTTTTGGCGATCATCTGAGCCAGCGCAAACGAACGCCCATCCGTGCTGCCTCCGGGCCGGAAAAAGTTCTTGTTGCACTTCTCGCCGGTCATGCTGGAAGCGTCCATGCCGTAGGTAAACATGATCACGTTCTCTTTTTCCGCGAGCTGGGCCATGGCTGCCCCCACGGAGCTTCCCGTTCCCCCGCAGAAAAACTTGACCTCATCCTTCAGGATCAGCGCCTGGGCCTTGCGGGTGGCCACGTCCGGTTTCAGCTCCGAATCGATGGGAATGACCTCCACCTTTTTGCCCAGAAGCCCGCCGCTCTCATTGATGACTTTGGCGGCGTACTGCACTCCCTCGAGATAGCGCTCGCCGATGTCCTTGAAGGTTCCTGAAAGAGGCTCGGTCGCGCCGATTTTGATGGTGGCCTGGGCCGCCGCCAAAACCGGGACGGCCAGCATCAGAGCAACTGCCACAAATCCCCAACTCCACTTTCTTGTCTTCATACGTGTCCTCCCTTTGGGTTGATTAAACAGCTATACAAGCCATCCAATTCGATGACTTTGTAAAAAGCCCAAGTTCCCCGCTAAAGAGCAGCGGGGCAGGCACGGCGCGCGAGTTTCGCAGCACGAGGCGTATCCCGCCTTTGGCGGGACCGCAGTGACAGTCCCGCCAAGGCGGGAAAGCGCAACGCAGAAATTGGGATTTTTACAAAGTCATCAGACTTCCAAATAGTTCTTGCGCACCTCTTCTGCAGCCAACAAGGCGGCCATGTTTCCCTCAAAGACCATTTGCCCCTTGGCCATGATGTAGAATCGGTCGGCAACTTTAATGGCGGCCTTGAAATTTTGTTCCACCATGAGCACCGTCACCCCGGACTGGCGAACCGCAACGAGCATTTCGAGAACGTCTTTCACGATTAGGGGGGCCAGCCCTTCCGTGGGTTCATCGATGAGGATGAGCTTCGGGTTTCCCATGAGGGTCCGTGCCACCGTGAGCATCTGCTGCTCGCCTCCCGAGAGGTGGCTGCCTTTGTTGTTGCGGCGCTCCTTCAGGTTGGGAAAGATTCCGTAGATCTTGTCGATGCTCCAAGTCATTTCCGATGAGCCACTGTTGTTCGCCTTCTGGATCCCCATCAGGAGATTTTCGTGCACCGTAAGACTCCTGAAGATCCGGCGATCCTCGGGTACGTAGCCCACCCCGAGCCGGGCGATCTGATAGGGCTGCCGGCCGATCAACTCCTGCCCGTCGAACCGGATGCTGCCATGGGTGGGGCGAACGATGCCCATCATGCTTTTCAGGGTCGTCGACTTGCCGACACCGTTCCTCCCGAGAAGACAGGCCAGTTCTCCCTGCTTCAGCTCAAGGGACACCCCGTGCAGGATGTGGCTTTTCCCGTAATAGCTATGGATGTCCTTGACCTCCAGCATGGCTATTCTTCTCCCAGATAGGCGTCCTTCACGCGCTGGTCGTTGCGGATTATCTCGGGGGTGTCGGAGACCAGGATTTTGCCGTAGTGAAGGACCGAGATGGTATC
>Ga0316628_100003725_pt1 | contig 11795 bp, 11 predicted proteins | sample OWC_Aug_M2_C1_D5_FD_207648 | JGI IMG/M metagenome (GOLD analysis project Ga0316628, IMG submission 207648) | Wetland soil microbial communities from Old Woman Creek delta, Ohio, United States - OWC_Aug_M2_C1_D5_C | ecosystem: Environmental > Terrestrial > Soil > Wetlands | place: USA: Ohio...
CGCACGAGAGCGAGAAGCACAGCGAGAGCACGGCGATCGGGAGTTTGTGGGTCTGCATCGTGCTCAGTTCCACGCGATCGGAAGGTCGGTCGCGCGAATCACCCAGGTGTTGTTGATCGCGGCCCAAGCCGGCAGTGCGGCGAGGATGATCAGGAGCGCGAGCTTCACGCGATGCGGCACGTGAGTCGTCGCCACGAGAAACGCGACCGCCGCGGTGGTGACCAGCATCTCCAAGGCGAGGCCGGGCACGAGGCCGATCGTGTCGAAGAGCCACCTCGCCGCGGGGTTCGCCTCGGCGACGTCGAAGCCCTGAACCGGCGCGCGCAGGCACAGGAAGGTGGTCGTGTTGTCGGCGAGGTTCAGGAGGACCACCAGGACCCCCAGGGCGATGCGCATCGAGTTCCTCCAGCGGCGAATGCTCGCGCTCGCCGGGAACTACAAAATCCGTGCCGCGGGCGGCCGCACTCGCCGATTCCGGCGGCGCGGCAGTGAGTGAGACACGCCCACTGCGCGCGCAGGCGCATGCAGGTCCGACGGGGGTTCGGGAGCCGAGTTCCCTCGGAGGGAACTCCAGGTGCTCCGCGCGCCGCGGGGCGGCGCGTGGCCGCTACTTCTTCGAGCGGCCCTTGCCGAGCAGGAGCCAGTCCAGCGAGATGCCTTCGCGGACGGCGAGAGTGATCAGGAAGTCTGCGTGGGGAGTCGTGCCGCTCTCGTAGCGGTTCACGTTCTGCTGGAACACGCCGAGCTCGCGTGCGAAGGAACGCTGAGAGCGGCCGCCGCGCACTTGAGCGAGGCGGACGGGCACCAACTTCTTCTGCTTCTCGATCGTCGCCTTCGAGACCCCGGCGCCCTGGCTCTTCTTGCCTGCCATCTCCCGCTCCTTTCGCTTCCGCGTCTCGAGTGCTTGCTCGAGTAGTTGATCGAGTGATTTGCGTTCACGTGCTGCCGGTCTCGTGCCGGGTTCCGACGCGTGCGATGGCACGGGGAACACTCGTGACACCGTGCCATGTCACCTCGAGAGCGGGGCATGCTAGCGAAGGTTCACGACGGTTCAAGACAGTTGCGACGAGTTTTTCCTGCGCGTGCGCTATTCCCACTTTGGTGTAGGGTCGCGCCGCGTCTTGACCTGCGCGTCGCGAGGTTGATAGGGTGCGCGGCGCTCGATCCGCGAGACGGGGGCGAGGTCCGATGCGCGTCGTTGCCGGGGAGCTTCGGGGCCGACGCCTCTCCGCAGCGTCCGGACGCGAGACACGACCCACGTCGGAGCGCGCGCGCGCCGGCTTGTTCGACTGGCTCGGCCCTCGCGTCGTCGGAGCGCGCGTGCTCGATCTGTTCGCGGGCACCGGCGCGCTCGGGATCGAGGCGCTCTCGCGCGGCGCGTCGAGCGCGGTGTTCGTCGAGCGCTCGCGCGGAGCGCTGCGCGCGCTGCGCAAGAACCTCGAGGACCTCGAGCTCGTCGCGCGCGCGCGCGTCGTCGAGCGCGATCTCACTCGCGGCCTCGGCGCGCTCGCCGCGGAGAGCGAGGGCTTCGATCTGGTCTTCGCCGATCCGCCGTACGAAGGCGGATGGCTGGCGCGGCTGCTCGCCTGCGACGCGCTGCCGCGAGTCTTGAATCCGGACGCGATCGTGATCGCGGAGCGCTCGGCTCGCGCGCCCGCGGAGCCCGAGACGGCGCGGCTCCATTTGCGCGGAAGCAAGCGCTACGGAGAAACTGCGTTCGACTGGTACGAGAGCGCCGCCGCGTCGGCCGAGCCGGGAAGGGTGGAACCATGAGCGAGAAACGCATTGCTGTGTACCCCGCGAGCTTCGATCCGATCACCAACGGGCACCTCGACCTGATCCACCGCGCGGCGAAGCTCTTCGACGAGGTCGTGGTCGCCGTCGCGACCAACGTCGACAAGAGCGGGGGCACGTTCCCGGTCGACGAGCGCGTCGCGCTCGTGCGCCACGCGGTCGACGGGATGCCCAACGTCCGCGTCGACGTGATCCAGACCTTGCTCGTCGACTATCTGCGGCGCATCGGCGCGCGCATCGTGATCCGCGGCCTGCGCGCGCTCGCGGACTTCGAGTACGAGTTCGAGATGGCGCTGATGAACAGCCACATGTTCCCCGAGATCGAGACGGTGTTCCTGATGACGAGCGAGCGCTGGTTCTACGTCAGCGCCTCGCGCGTGCGCGAGCTGGTCCGCTTCGGCGCCGACGTGACCGAGTTCGTGCCGGCCGAGGTCGCGGAGAGGCTGCGCGAGCGGATCGGTCCGAAGCGGCGCGGCTAGGCGTCGCTCTCGCGGTCGATCTCGAGCTCCTTCATCTTCAGCTGCAGCCCGCGCCGCGAGAGCCCGAGCTCCTTGGCCGCGCGCGTGACGTTGCCGTCGTTGAGGCGCAGAGCTTCGAGGATGGCGTCGCGCTCGATCCGCTGCGTGGCGGCGCGGATGCGCTCGCGCAGCGGCGTCACGCCCGCCGCCGCGGGCGCCGGGCGCCGCCCCGCCTCGATCTCGGGCGGGAGATCGCTCGGCATCAAGGTGGGGCCGTCACACAAGAGTGTCGCCCGCTCGATCGCGTTCTCGAGCTCGCGAATGTTCCCGGGCCACGCGTGCGCCCGCAGCGCGTCCATCGCGGAAGGGTCGATGCCGGTGACTGGCCGATGCAGCTTCGCCGAGAAGCGCTCGAGAAACAGCCGCGCCAGGGTCGGAATGTCCTCGGGACGATCGCGCAGCGGCGGCAGCTCGATCGGCACGACGTGCAGGCGATAGAACAGATCCTCGCGAAAGCGGCCCGCGTTCACCTCCGCGCGCAGGTCGCGATTGGTCGCGGCGACCAGGCGAACGCTGACGTGCAGGGTCTCGGTTCCGCCGACCCGGTAGAAGCGGCCCTCCTGGATCGCGCGCAGGAGCTTGGGCTGGGCGGAGAGCGGCATCTCGCCGATCTCGTCGAGAAACAGCGTGCCGCCGTCGGCGAGCTCGAACTTCCCGGGCTTGCGCGCGGCGGCGCCGGTGAACGCGCCCTTCTCGTAGCCGAAGAGCTCGCTCTCGAGCAGGCCCTCGGGAATCGCCGCGCAGTTCACCTTCACGAACGGTCCGCTGCGCACGGCGCTCGCGCGGTGGAGACTCCGCGCGACGATCTCCTTGCCGGTTCCGCTCTCGCCGCTGATCAGGACCGTCGCCGGCGTGGGCGCGACGCGCTCGATCACGTGGCGGACGTCGCGCAGGAGCGCGCTCTGGCCGACGAGCAGCGGCTCCGGATTCTCGTCGGCCGGGAGTCTCGCTTCGCGCGCGGCGAGCCGGCGCGTCGACACGGCCTTCTCCATCACCTGCCGGATCTCGTCGGGATCGAAGGGCTTGGTCAGATAGTCGAACGCGCCCTGCTTCAGCGCCTCGACCGCGCTTCCGACGGTGCCGTGCGCGGTCAGCATGATCACGGGAATCTCGGGGTGACTGCGCCGCGCGGCCTCGAGCAGCTCGAGCCCGTTCATCTTGGGCATGCGCAGATCGGTGAGGATCGCGTCGACGCTCTCGCGCGCGAGTGACTCGAGCGCGGCGGCGCCGTCGGCCGCCTCCAGCGCGCGGTAGCCGTCGCGCTCGAGCAGCGCGCACAGGACGCGGCGCATGTTCGCCTCGTCCTCGACGATCAGGACGGTGCGCAGCGGCTTCACGGCGTCTCTTCCGCGGTCTTCGCCTCGAGCGGGAGGCGGATCAGGACGCTCGTGCCCTCGCCGGGCCGCGAACGCAGCTGGATCGTCCCGCCCTGCGCCCGAATCAGTCGCTCGCAGAGCGCGAGGCCCAGCCCCGTGCCCTGTTGCTTCGTGGTGTAGAACGGGATGAACGCGCGCTCGAGCGTGGTGTCACTCATGCCCGGCCCGTCGTCGTCGACCTGTATCTCGACGCCGGCGTCGCCCATCGGCCCGGGCGCGCCGCGGCGCAGCGCGACCCGGACCCGGCCGCGCTCTTCGATCGCCTCGTACGCGTTCTGCACCACGTTCACCACCACGCGTTCGAGCTGATCGGCATCGGCGTGCAGCGGCGGGAGCCCGGGCTCGAGCTCCAGCACGAGCTCGACCTCGGGGCGGGCCTTCGAGCGAGACACGGCCTCGACGCAGCTCTTCACGAACGCGGCGAGGTCGCGGATCGTCGCGGTGCGCGTGGCGGGGCGCGCGTAGTCGAGGAACGACTCGACCACGCGATTCAGCCGCGCGATCTCCTCGATGATCACGCCCCAGAGCTCGGCGGCCTTGGCGTCGGTCGGCTGTTGCAGCACCGCGACCGCGCCGCGGATCGCGGCGAGCGGGTTGCGGATCTCGTGCGCGAGGCCGGCCGCCATCTCGCCCAGTGAGACGAAGCGGTCGCGCGCGCGCACGCGCTCGAAGGTCTTGGAGTTCTCGAGCGACGTCGCGATCTGATCCGCGACCGAGCGCAGCAGCCGCACCTCGTCGCTCGAGAACGACTCACGCGAGCGCGCGTCCGCGAGCGTCCAGAAGCCGACGACCTGCGAGCGGGCGCGCAGCGGCAGCACCAGCTCCGCCTCGAGGTCGCGCATGGTCGCGCTGAGCGCCTCGAGGCGCGGTCGCTCGATGGCGTTCTTCGGGTCGTCGAGCCGCCGCTCGAGCTCCTCGCGCTGGAGCACGTCGACGACCTCGACGGTCGAGACCCAGACCGGGTCCGCCAGAAGGCTGACACGCGCGCGTGTCGGCAGGCCGATGCTGCCCGCGAGCTGGAAGCCGAGCGTGGCGTCGTCCCGCAGGTAGATCGCCGACGCGCGAAACAGCTCCGCCTTCTCGACGGCGGCGAGCAGCTCCTGCAGCAGCTCGTCGAGCGTCAGGATGTGCTTCAGGCGCTCGCGCAGGGGCCGCAGCCCGCGCTCGAGCGCGACCTTGCCCGCGAGGAAGCGCAGCTCCATCGCGCCCTGGATGCGGTCTCTCATCGGCGCGAAGAACAGCAGCAGCGCGAACGACGCGACGAAGGAGTTGAAGACGAAGAGATCGAGTCGCTCGCCGACCCAGATGCGGATCGCCGCGAAGAACGCGGCGAGCCCGACCGCCATCACCGAGAGCGCCACGGTGTTTCCGACGAGCTGGCGCAGGTCCGCGACACGAACTTGTGTCAGGTGGAGATAGCCCGCGTACAGGTAGAGCAGGGGGAACAGGAGCGACGCGACCCGCGGCAGCGCGAGCTGCCACATCGCGACGTCGAGCAGGACCCCGCCGACCGCGATCGAGTGCGCGACCACGAGATAGCGCACGCGGCGCGCGTCGAGAGCCGCGCTCTCGTCGGCCGCCGCGTCCTCCGCCGCGGGAACGTGTCGCCAAAGCGCGAACGCGCTCGCGCCGAGACAGGCCAGCGCGAAGACGTGCGCGGCGACGCGCAGGAGCGGCGGCGCCGGATGCAGCACGAGGATCGCCGCGCCGAGCGCGAGCGGCGTCGCGGCGAAGAGCGGCGCCAAGCGCGCGGCGATCGCAGGCCGGCCCGCGAGCGTCGCGGCGCACGCGAGCGCGAGCGGCCCGAGCGCGACGAGCGCCAGGTCGGCGAGCACCACGCCCCACTCGGCGCCGAGGCCGCGTGCGGCGCAGCCCGTGCACCAGAGTCCGTAGGCGAGAGTGAGCCGAGCGAAGCGCCGCGCGGCGAGCTCGCGGCGCAGAGAGAGAAAGGCGAGGAGCAGGACGGCCGCGGCCGCCGCACCCATGAACGCACTCTGCGTCTCCAACTCCGCCTCGCGCCGTCGCTTCTCTGTCTACTCCTTCGGGTTTCTCGCCCGGCGCTTTTACGAACGGGTTGACGGTCTCGGGAGGCGCGGGCTACTGTCGCTCGAAATGCCCGAATCACAAAGGGAATTGCCCGCGTGAGCAAGGTCCTCGTCGGCATTTCCGGAGGCATCGCGGCGTACAAGGCGTGCGAGCTCGTGCGCCTGCTCTCGCAGCGCGGTCACGAGGTCCGCGTGGTGGCGACCGAGCACGCGCTCGAGTTCGTGTCGGCACTCACTCTGCAGACACTCTCCGGCTCGCCCGTGCGCTCCGAGTTACTCGCGCCCGGCGCGGAGTCCGAGATCTCGCACATCGAGCTGGCCGACTGGGCCGACGTGTTCGTGATCGCGCCCGCGACGGCGAACGTGCTCGCCAAGCTCGCGCAAGGCCTCGCCGACGATCTCCTGACGACCGTGGCCCTCGCGTCGCGCGCGCCGCTCGTCGTCGCGCCCGCGATGAACGTGAACATGTACCGCCACCCGGCGACGCAGGCGAACCTGGATCTGCTCGCGAAGCGCGGCGCGCGCATCGTCGGCCCGGCCTCGGGCGACCTGGCGTGCGGCTGGGTCGGCGAAGGGCGGCTGATCGAGCTCGACGCGATCGCCGCGGCGGCCGAGACCTGCATCACCGAGCCGAGCTTGCGCGGCGAGGTGGTCCTGGTGAGCGCCGGGCCGACGGCCGAGCCGATCGATCCGGTGCGCGTGATCACGAATCGCTCGTCGGGGAAGATGGGATTCGCCGTGGCCGAGGCCGCCGCGCGGCGGGGCGCGGAAGTGACCCTGGTCGCGGGACCGACCTCGCTTCCTACACCGCACGGTGTACAGCGCATCGACGTCGAGACGGCGGTGGAGATGCGCGACGCGGTGCTCGGCGCGCTCGAGCGCGCGACCATCGTCGTGCTGGCGGCGGCCGTCGCGGACTACGCGCCCGCGCGCGCGGAAGACAAGAAGCTGAAGCGCGAGAAGGCCGACGTGCTGACGCTCGAGCTCGTGCGCAATCCGGACATTCTCGCGGAGGTCGTGAGACGCCGCGGCTCGCGCACCGTCGTCGGCTTCGCCGCCGAGACGGATCACGTGATCGAGAACGCGCGCGGCAAGCTCGCGCGGAAGGGCTGCGATCTGATCGTCGCCAACGACGTGTCGCGCAGCGACATCGGCTTCGACGTCGATCGCAACGAGGTCGTCATCCTCGGTCCGGGCCCGGACGACCTGCGCGAAGTTCCGGAAGGGCCGAAACCCGAGATCGCGGCGCGAATCCTCGAGCGAGTGCTCGAGGTGCGCAAGAGATGAGGTTCGCGCGCGCGTCGGCGTTCGGGCTCTCGCTTCTCCTGGCGTTCGGCGGCAGCGCCTTCGCGCAGTCGGTGAGTGCGATCCGGATCGACGGCGGGATCAACCCCGCGGTGGCCGACTACGTCGCGAAGTCACTTCGCGAGGCGGAGGCGGCGGGCTCCGCGGCGCTGGTGATCGAGCTCGACACGCCGGGCGGGCTCGTGTCTTCGACCAAGGACATCGTCACCGCGATCCTGAACGCGGAGATCCCCGTCGTGGTGTACGTCTCGCCGCGCGGCGCGTGGGCGGCGTCGGCCGGCACCTTCATCACGCTCGCGGGTCACGTCGCGGCGATGGCGCCGGGCTCGACGATCGGCGCCGCGCACCCGGTCTCGATCGGCGGCGACAACCCGAAGCCGCCCGCGTCCGACGAGCCCGAGAGCGGAAAGAAGGGCAAGTCGAAGTCGCGCCAGGGCGACTTCATGGCCGAGAAGATGGAGAACTTCACGGCCGCGTTCATCGAGGCGATCGCGCAGGAGCGCAAGCGCAACGTCGAGTGGGCGGCGTCCGCCGTGCGGAACTCGGTGGCGATCGGCGCGCCCGAGGCGCTCCGGCGCAACGTGATCGACCTCGTCGCCGACGACCTCGACGACCTGCTCGCGAAGATCGACGGCCGCGTGCTGACGGTCGGCAAGCGTCAAGTCACTCTGCACACGAAGGGCGCGGCGGTCGTGCGCATCGAGATGGGCCTGCTCAACCGCGTCTTCGCGGTGATCGCGGATCCGCAGATCGTCGGGCTCCTGTTCCTGCTCGGGCTGCTCGGGATCTATCTCGAGTTCCAGAATCCGGGCCTGGTCGTGCCGGGGGTCGTCGGCGCGCTCGCGCTCGTGCTGGCGGCGACCGCGCTGCAGATCATCCCGTTCAACTGGATCGGGCTCCTGCTCGTGCTCGGCGGGATCGCGCTGCTCGTCGCGGAGGTGCACGTCTCGAGCTTCGGCGTGCTCTTCGCGCTCGGCCTCGCCGCGCTCTGCTGGGGCGCGTGGCTCGTGTTCCGCGTGCCCGAGCTCTCGGATCTCTCGCTGCCCTTCTGGCGGGCGGTGTTTCCCGCGGCGCTCTCGGTGGCGATCGTGGTGACCGCCGTGGCGTGGAGCGTGTCTCGCGCCCAGTCGCGGCCCCTGTACTCGGGCGAGGAGAGCCTGGCGACACAGATCGGTGTCGCGGAGGACGACCTCGCGCTCGAGGGACGGGTGCGCGTGCGCGGCGAGCTCTGGAACGCGGTGGCGGACGCGCCGGTGCGGCGGGGAGAGAAGGTCGAGATCGTCGCCGTGAAGGACCTGGTCCTGCGCGTGCGCGGGCGCGCGTCCGCGCGCGAGGGGGGAGATTGAATGTTCAGCTTCGTCGGAATCGCCGTCCTGGTCGGGGTCGCGCTCTTGTTCTCGGCGGTGCGCGTGCTGCAGGAGTACGAGCGCGGCGTGCTGTTCCGGCTCGGGCGCTTCAACAGCGTGAAGGGCGCGGGCGTCCGGCTGGTGATTCCGTTCATCGATCAGCTCGTGCGCGTGTCGCTGCGCGAGGTGGTCATGGACGTCCCGCCGCAGGACGTGATCACCCGCGACAACGTCTCGGTGAAGGTGAACGCGGTGATCTACTTCCGCGTGCTGCATCCGCAGGACGCGATCATCAAGGTCGAGAACTACCTGTACGGCACCTCGCAGCTCGCGCAGACGACGCTGCGGAGTGTCTGCGGGCAGGCCGAGCTCGACCACCTGCTCGCGGATCGCGAGCGCCTCAATCAGCAGCTCCAGCAGGAGCTCGACCACGGGACCGATCCCTGGGGCGTGAAGGTGCGCGCGGTCGAGATCAAGCACATCGACCTGCCGCAGGACATGCAGCGCGCGATGGCGAAGCAGGCGGAGGCGGAGCGCGAGCGCCGCGCGAAGGTGATTCACGCCCAGGGTGAGTTCGAGGCGTCGCAGCGCCTGAAGGAGGCCTCCGACGTCATGCTCCAGTCACCGTACACCCTGCAGCTCCGCTACCTGCAGACGCTCTCCGAGATCGCCGTCGAGCACAACTCGACGATCCTGTTCCCGATGCCGCTCGACTTGCTGACGCCGTTCATCGACACGATGCGCAAGCGCGCGAGCAGCTGAGGTCGCGACGATGCGCGCAGCGCGCTTTCTCCCGCTCGTGATTCTCGCCGCCGGCCTCGCGCTCTGGGCCTTTCGGGGCTTCTACGACGTCGCGCCCGACGAGCAGGCGATCGTGCTGCGGCTCGGCCGCTACGACCGCACCGTCGACCCGGGTCAGTTCCACTGGCATGCTCCGGGACTCGAGACCGTGCTGAAGCAGCGAGTCACGACGACCCTGCGCGAGGAGTTCGGCTACCGCACGAAGTCCCCGGCGCAGGGAGCCGAGGTGGAGGAGCACCCGGAAGAGAAGCGCATGCTGACCTCGGACGAGAACCTCGTCGACGTCGACTTCGTCGTGCAGTACCGGATCTCCGACCTGCGCGACTATCTCCTGAACTCGAGGCCCGAGGAGCGCGAACCCGTGATTCGCGACGCCGCGCGCGCCGTGGTTCGCGCGGCCGTCGCGCAGAATCCGATCGACCAGGTGCTCACGGCGCGCGGCCTGATCCAGGACGCCGCGCGCGAGCAGCTCCAGGCGACGCTCGACGGCTACCGCGCGGGGGTGCGCATCGAGAACATCCAGCTCCAGGACGTCGAGGCGCCCGAGCCCGTGCGCGAGGCGTTCGCCGACGTCGCGAGCGCGCAGCAGGATCGCGAGCGCGCGGTGCTCGAGGCGCAGGGCTACGCGGACAAGGTCGTGCCCGAGGCGCGCGGCCGATCGGAGGAGACGCTGAATCTCGCGCACGCGTACCACGAGAAGCGAATCCTCGAGGCGCAGGGCGAGACCGAGGGCTTCCGCGCGGTGCTCGGCGAGTACAAGAAGGCTCCAGAAGTGACTCGCCAGCGCCTGTATCTCGAGACGCTCGAGGCGATCCTGCCGAAGATGGACAAGGTGATCCTCGAGAAGGGGACGTCGGATCAGCTCCTGCCCTATCTGCCGCTCGGTCGGCGCGAGGTGCCGCGATGAATCGCTGGGTCGCCGGGGTCCTGCTCGCCGCCGCGCTCGTCGTGTTCTCGCTCTTCTGCGTGAGGATCATCGACGAGCGCGAGCAGGGCTTCCGGACCTTCTGGAACAAGGCCGAGCCGACGCTCTTCGGTGTCGCATTGAACCGCCCGAACCTGACGGAGCCCGGCTGGTACGTCGTGATCCCCGGAATCCACCAGCTCGAGATCTATCCGCGCCAGAACATCCACTTCCACTCCACCAAGCGCTCGCTCAACACCGTCGAGCGAACGCTCGTCGACGCGGACTACTACGTCATCTGGCGCATCGCCGACCCGCGGCGCTTCTACGAGGCGAACCGGCGCGAGGAAACGGCCGTGCAGCGCATCGACGAGCTGACTTACAGCGAGGTGCGAGAGACCGTGAACAAGCACAGCCTCGCGGACCTGCTCTCGAGCGCGCGCGAGGCGGTGCAGCACGAGATCACGGAGGCCTCGGACGCGAAGCTCGCGCCGCTCGGCATCCACGTCGTGGACGTCCGGCTGGGCGCGACCTTGTATCCCGAGGAGAATCTCGCGCGCGTCTACGAGCGCATGCGCACCGAGCGCTCGCGCTTCGCGCTGAAGTTCCGCGCCGAGGGCGAGCAGCAGGCGCGCGCGCTCCGCTCGAAGGCGGACAGCGAGAGTCAGATCATCCTGGCCCAGGCCGAACGCGAGTCACTTCGACTGCGCGGGGAAGGCGACGCGGAGGCGGCGCACATCTACGCCGAGGCGTACTCCGGCGATCCCGAGTTCTACGCGTTCGTCCGCAGCATGGAGGCCTACCGGAAGTCGCTCGACGCCCAGACGACCCTCGTGCTCTCGCCGCGCTCCGGCTTCCTCAAGTATCTCTTCGACATGACCGGCGGCGCGAAGCCGCAGAAGTAGTCACTCGGGGATGCGCCGGTAGCGCCAGAAACCCAGCACCAGCGCGCCGAACGTGACTCCCCAGACGGGAAGCGGCGGGGGCACCGCCCCGGAGCGCGCCGCGAAGAGGGCGAACGTCCAGCACAGCCAGAACGCGAACGCCGCGACGAGCGAGCGGAGCAGGGCGCGCGGGAGTGAGTCGCCGCGTCCCGAGTCACCGGTCGCGAACGGGACCGCGAGCAGGACGACGATCAGCACCGCGAACGGCTGCGCGAGCCGGCTGTGGAAGGCGAGCTCGAGCTTCGCGACCTCGAGCGCGTCGCCCGCGCTCTTGCGGATCTGGCGCGCGAGCTGGTGCAGCGACGCGAACGCCGCGGGCTCCGCGGCGCGGCTCATCTCCCCGCTCGTGATGCCGAGGTCGAGCCGGAGCGCGGCCGCGTCGTGCCGCGAGATCCCTTCGCCGGAGGAGAACTCGAGCACGTGCGCGTCGCGAATCTCCCAAGTGTCTCCGTTCAAGCTCGCGGCGGTCTTCGCGTCGATGCGCTCGCGGATCTCGCGGTGCTCGTCGAGCAGGAACACGGTCACGCCGTTGAGCGTGCGGGCGCCGGGATCGTAGCTGCTCGCCGAGAAGATCGAAGTCCCCGACGCGTACCACCAGCGGTTCAGCAGCCGCTCCGGGCTGCGGCCCGCGTCGCCCTCGGCCGCGGCGTGCGCGTGCTCGAGCGACGCGCGCAGCGGGAGCAGCACGCGGTCCTCGAGCACGGCGTAGCCGAGCGCCGCCAGCGCGCACACGACGAGCAGCGGCGAGAGCGCCGCCTGCAG